>OCHM01000011.1_pt1 | contig 159638 bp, 106 predicted proteins | sample 1538901 | NCBI WGS metagenome assembly OCHM01 (sample SAMN04571734, study PRJEB22368) | human gut metagenome | biome: human gut; material: stool | host: Homo sapiens | place: Luxembourg | collected 2012-11-08 | reverse complement strand
CACAAGAACGTACAACGAGTTTTTTTATTTATATTGGGAGTTTTGACACGCCCTCTATGATGGCAATCAGCAAGGCGCCCTGTAAGGGCAAAAGCCTTATGTTTTGCCTGGAGTTTTAAAGCTTTTGCCCTTACAGGGCGACAGGTTTGCGTCCGTAATAACCCAGGGCGATGCCCTGGGCTAGGAGCTTCTGCCCTTTCAGGGCGTGTGGGTTTACTTGCGAAATTTCAGTGATGATTATGTGTTTAATACATGGAAAATTAGTCAAAAATTTGGTTTTTATCATTAAAGTCAGTACTTTTGTAATTACAAATGAAAAATAATTATATTATGCTTAACTCAAAAAAAATCCTTTTTAAGGTAACAGCAATCATTTCGTTGCTTTTATTGCCTCTTAGCATCAATGCTGCCGAGGTTGTGTATAGAATAGATGGTTACAATAAAGCTATCCAAGATTTCACCATTGTGGCAAGTGGTTTGGTGCCACAAGATTCGTGGGCTTATTTTGAAAATGAGTATGGTGCCACCACAGGCAACCGCTTCAATCAGATACCACGCAACCGCCAGGCTTCGCTCCACCTTGTAGGTTGGGAGGGATGTACTATTAATGGCATCACTCTCGGCATGTGCTCAAATAATAAGGCGGGACAGGTAGGCTTAGCTATTTACGATGGCGAAACAATGATATATAAAAGAGGTACAGTAGACTTTGCTGATGATAGCTGGTTTGGTCAATGGGTATCCAAAGACTATGGAGTGTATGTAGATATCAATAAGCAGATTGATATCGATGCCTTTAGAGCCGAGGATGCTAATATTACAATAAAGGGTGGCACCAGCGAAGGCTCAGTATACGTTAGCTATATCGCTATCGACTATGATGCTGGCGACGGAGTGAAATTGGAGTCGCCAATGGGCTGGAGCTATGAGAAACTCACCAAGAAGAGTACACTCAACGAAGGTGACCAATTGATGATGTTCCGCAACGGTTGTGCTGCTGCCGATATCGATGGTATGGAAAAATCGCATTATCTCGATGCCATAGCTGTGCCTTCTACTTCAGACGTTACCGAACCAGAAGTGTTGAGATTTACTTTGGCTAAGAGTGAGAATAAAGACTTCTGGACTCTCACCGACCAGCATGGACGTATGCTTGGTGCTTCGAGCAAGCAAAACCTTGAATGGGGAGGTGAGAATACCAATTGGACAATAGACTTAGGCTATGAAGGTGCCACAATAACAAGCGAGAAAACAAACTTCGGCACCATGCGCTATAATGCTCCAGTAGAGAGCTACGCTCGCTTTAATCTCTATACCTCAAAGACATTGGAGCTACCTTTCTTATATCGTAGAGATAAACAGAATGAGCCGGAGATTGCTCGCTCGTTGAGATTCGATGAGGCAGAGCTGACTGTTGGCTTAGATGAAAAGAACGTAGCATTAAAGCCTGCTATCTCGCCAAAGAATACCACCGATACACGTATTGCCTGGACGAGCGACAACGAGAGCGTAGCTACCGTGAATGGTGGTTTCGTTACTTTGCTTAGCGTAGGCGAGACTGTAATCAATGCAAAAACCAAGGATGGCGGTGCCGAAGCTTCCGTACGCCTGACGGTTGTAGAGAGTACAGGAGTATCTGGTGTCCATGCTGATGGCATCCAACAACCAGTTCGCAAGATTGCTGATGGCAACAATGTTGTCATTGTAAAGGGTAGCGATGTGTATAGTGTTGGTGGTTCAAAGGTTGAATAAATAAACGAGTGTCTTTTTTTCAAAAAAACATAGTGAAAAAAGTAATACGTGATACTTGCCCAAGTATCACGTATTACTTTGCAAAGTATCACGTGATACTTTGCAAAGTATCATAGGCTCCTTTTTTTCGTTGATTCTATGCAAATAAAAAAGCCCAGACTTCCGAAGAAGAACTGGACTAATGAAAGGAGGAGTGGTGCCACCAGGAATCGAACCGGGGACACAAGGATTTTCAGTCCTTTGCTCTACCAACTGAGCTATGGCACCCTCTGTGCGTAAAAGCGGTGCAAAGGTAATATAAAAATATAGACCCTGCAAATGTATTAGAGATTATTAACAAATTAAGTGAAGAACGAAGGATTCTTCACTCTTCACTTTTTTACCTTTTTACCTTTTTACCTTTTTACTTTTTCAGCGGGTTCCATCCCTGTGCTTTGATTTCAAACTCGTTGCCATCGCGTGCTACGAGCTGTTTGCCAAGCTCAGGCTTAGTGATATGACCGATGAGCTTTACGCCCTCGATATCCTTGATTTTATCATGGTCGCCGATAGGCACGGTGAACAATAGCTCGTAGTCTTCGCCACCATTCATGGCGCAAGTAGTTACGTTCATGTTCATTTCCTCTGCCATTACCGCTGTCTGATAGTCGATAGGAATCTGCTTCTCGAATATGCGGCAACCGCAGTTGCTCTGCTCGCAGATATGAAGCAGTTCTGAGCTTAGGCCGTCAGAGATATCCATCATGGCAGTAGGCTGTATGCCTGCAGCCTCAAGCTTCTCTTTGATGTCGCCACGAGCCTCAGGAGCCAACTGGCGTTGCAACAGGTATTCTTTGCCAGCAAAGTCTGGTTGGAAGTCGTTGAGCTCGTTGACCTTCTTCTGTAGGTTCTTCACCAGTTCATCGTTGCCACTTGCCTTAGCATCCTTAATCTTCTTGTCGAGGTCAGACAGCTGACCATAGTAAACAGCCTTTTCGCGCTCCAGGAGTTGCAATCCCATGTAGGCAGCACCAAGGTCGCCAGTTACGCAGACAAGGTCGGTCTCCTTAGCTCCATTACGATAAACAATCTTATCCTTATCGCCTTCGCCAATACAAGTGATGCTGATAGCAAGACCAGTATACGACGATGTGGTGTCGCCACCCACGATATCGATATTCCATTTGTCGCAAGCAGCCTTTAGTCCTACGTAGAACTCGTCGAGGTCTTCCACCTTGAACCTCTTGCTAAGAGCGATGCTTACCACCATCTGTCGAGGAGTACCGTTCATAGCAAAGATGTCGCTGATGTTAACCATTGCCGACTTATATCCTAAGTGGCGCATATCGATATAAGTAAGGTCGAAATGCACACCCTCCATAAGCATATCGGTAGTAACCAACACCTGCTTGTTTGGATATTCAAGTACGGCGCAGTCATCGCCTACGCCGTACTTTGTTGATTCATTTTTTAATTCGATATTGTCTGTGAGTCGGTGTATAAGACCAAACTCACCAAGTTCTGATATATTCATATATTATTTTATGATCTTCTAATCATTTCTCTCATTATCTCAGTCATTATAGGCTGAGCGGCATTAGCAGCCTTCTGCACCTCCTCGTGGCTAACCTCTACAGGAACATCGAAGCCACCGAGGTCGGTGATGATGCTAACGCCAAAGACCTTGATACCACAATGGCGAGCAACGATAACCTCAGGTACAGTGCTCATGCCAACAGCATCGCCAAACAAATGATACATGCGATACTCGGCAGGAGTCTCGAAGGTAGGACCCTGAACACCAACATAAACACCATGCTGGAGCTTGATACCCTTTTCCTCAGCAATCTTGTTAGCCAACTCTACAAGCTCGTGGTCGTAAGCCTCGTGCATGTCAGGGAAGCGAGGACCGGTAGGGAAGTTTTTTCCACGTAATGGATGCTCAGGGAAGAAGTTCACATGGTCGGTGATAACCATCACGTCGCCAATATTGAATTTAGGGTTCATACCACCCGAAGCATTTGAAACGAAGAGAGTCTTTATGCCCAATTCGTACATCACACGCTCAGGGAAAGTAACCTCCTTCATGCTGTAGCCCTCATAGTAGTGGAAGCGACCCTCCATAGCCATGATATCCTTGCCACCAAGCTTACCGAAGATGAGCTTTCCGGCATGACCTTCGACTGTAGATACAGGGAAGTTAGGAATTTCAGAATATGGGAATTCGTAGGTATCAGTTATCTCGGAAGCTAATTGTCCCAGACCCGTGCCTAAGATGATTGCTGTTTCTGGATTTGTTGTCATCCTTTGCTTTAACCAGGATGCTGTTTCTTGAATTTTTGTGTACATAGCTTTTTATTTTATTGTTAAACATTTCTTGTTGATCGAGCATGAATTTTATGTGTATAGGCTGAGCGTAGATAGCTTCCATAGCCTCTGTGCTTAGTCCATCTGCAGCCTCGATTCTTGTGGCATCTTTCTCGGTAGTCACAATAATCTTAGGTGAAGGCAAGGCAGCGAATTCATCGTTTATCTTGTCTATATCTTTGGCTGAGAACATGTGGTGGTCGCCGAAAGTCATGGTTTTTATCGACTTGCAATACGGCTTCATGTCGTTGAGCAAGAGTTTAGGCGAAGCTATGCCCGTAACGAGTAGCACGTTGACATCCTTTAGCTGCTCTTTATCTATCGTCTTCTTTGCTTCACCCCCGTTGCCAAACATCTTTGTCAGCTTGTCGTATTCGATGGTGGTGAAATACAGTTCCTGATAAGGGAACAAGTCCATAGCCTTGGTGAGTACTCTAAACTCCATAGGCTTTAGATCCTTAGGACATTTCGTTATTATCACCATATCGGCGCGCTCCTTTCCAGACATAGGTTCACGGAGACGTCCGGCAGGTAACAACTTGTCGTAGATGATGAGACGATGATAGTCTACTAACAGGATGTTTATTCCCGGCTTTACATATCGATGTTGGAAAGCGTCGTCCAAGAGTATCACCTCTACATCCTTTGTTGCTTCGTCGTTGAGGAGATGTTCTATGCCATTGCAGCGTTTTTTGTCCACTGCAACATAAATATTCTTGAACTTACGTTTCATTTGGAATGGTTCGTCGCCGATATCCCTCATAGTAGAGTTCTCGTCGGCAAGCACATATCCATGTGTCTTCCTCTTGTATCCTCTTGAAAGCACGGCTGTCTTCACTTTGTCTTTCAATATTGATATGAGATATTCCACATGCGGAGTTTTGCCCGAGCCACCAACAGTGATGTTGCCCACCGAAATTACGGGCACATCATAAGCCTTTTGGTTTAGTATGCCGATATCAAACATCTTGTTTCTTATCGTCACACCCAAACCATATAGCCAGCTAAGTGGTGTCAGCCATTCGTTAATCTTTATGTAATCGCCTTCTGTGCGCATTAGTTATTTATATTTAGCCACCATGGCATTCTTGCTTGAATGCGGTCCATGGTAGTGATGTTGTTTACCATTTTCATTGGCTCGTATAGAGTACCAAGAGAAGTCTTTAGCTTACCATCGAGGTAAGAGCCATTGTCGGTAGACTCTTGGAGTAGCTGGTCGAAGAAGTCGAGTGGAGCAGGGTAGCCTTGGGTGTAATAGCTCTTGGTCTTAGCAAGAGCTGCAGCCTTGGCAACAGCCTTGTCGAGACCACCAAGTTCGTCGACGAGCTTAATCTTCAGAGCATCCTCGCCAGTGAACACATGACCCTGAGCAATCTGCTCAACCTGGTCGACAGTCATCTTTCTGCCATCAGCAACACGCTGGCGGAACAGATGATATCCACGAGTGATAGCTCCCTGAAGGAATGTAACCTCCTCTTCGTTCATCATTCGAGCCTGCGAACCAAAGAGGGCATTGCGGTTGGTCTTCACCTCGTCAAACTTCAGTCCGAGCTTGTTTGTTGCAAGGTCGCTGAAGTTCGGTATCACACCAAAGATACCGATGCTACCAGTGAGAGTGGTAGGTTCGGCAAAGATGTAGTTGGCATTACAGCTCATATAGTAGCCACCCGAAGCAGCCATACCACCCATAGAAATTACCACAGGTTTCTTTTTCTTAAGCAAATCTATCTGGTGCCACATCTGTTCAGAAGCATAAGCCGAGCCACCACCAGAGTTGATTCTGATAACAACAGCCTTTACGTCGTCATCATTGGCAAGCTCTTCGAGGTCTTTGCAAACATCATTGCCCACGATAGCATGCGAATTAGAGAAAAGGCTTCCTGCAGCAGGAGTATCCACGATGTCGCCATAAGCATAGTATACAGCTATCTCGTCGTCGCCATCAGTGTCTTCTTCCTTAACAGTTGCCATGTCGGCAATAGAAAGCTGGCTGATTTTCTCGTCAGCATCAAGCTTCAATAGCTTCTTAACCTCAGCCTTCATCTCGTCGGCATATTTCACGCCATCGACCATCTTCTCAGCCAATAGCATTTTGCCGTTAGCAACGAAGATACCATTATCAGCCAAGTCGTTGAGCTTTGCAGTGCTGATATTTCTGCTCTTGCTAACAGCCTTGCACATGTTGTCCCATAGGCTCTGGATATATCGCTGAGTCTGTTCGCGGTTTGCATCGCTCATCTTTTCTTCGGTAAACATCTCGGTGGCACTCTTATATTTGCCAACCTTTATCACCTGCATCTTTACACCAAACTTAGCAAGAAGATCCTTAACGAACATTGGTTGCGAGCCAATACCATGCCAGTTGATGCTACCTTCTGGGTTTATATACACCTTATCGGCAGCAGTAGCGAGATAGTAGCAACCCTGAGTATACATGTCGCTATAAGCAACTATCCATTTACCCGACTTCTTGAAGTCTACAAGCTGGTCGCGCAATTCCTGTAGCTGAGCCACATCAGCACCCAAGATACCAGTCTCAAGATATATACCTTTGATATCTTTGTTAGCCTTCGCCTTCTTGATAGCTGAAGAGATAGCATCCATGCCAAGAGAGTTGAAGGTGTTGCCAGTTAGTTGACCCAAAACATCATCTTGCGCCTGCTCCTGCAAGTCGCCCTGAAGCTTTAGTACCAATACCGAGTTTTCCTTCACGTTCTTTGTGGCTTGACCTGAAGCCACCATGCCTACGAGGCTCATAACACCAAATATGCCGATGATAATTCCGAAGAGGAAAATGCCGACAATAGTTGCGCCCACGTTCTTAATAAAATCTTTCATGTAGTAGTGTTGTTGAAATGATAATTTGCAAATATACGAATTTTTATTTATATTATAGGGAAATGCATAATAAAAAACTACAAAAACTTGTATATAGAGCCGTAAAATCAAAAAACAAAGTATATTTCGCAAATTTTTCTTTCACCTATTATATATATATTGTACTTTTGCCATACGTTACGAAAATCGTAGACTACCCACCCGTATATACTAATAACTAAAATAATAAAATGAAGAGAATTTCACTTTTGTTTTGTGCCCTTGTGGCAATGAGCACTGTGATGTATGGTGCAAAGAAGAAACAACCAAAGCAACAGCTATGGCCTGATGGTAGCGTAATGTCGGAATGGTTTTCTGACACTACTAAGGTTGATGTAGAAACACTTGGCAAGAAGTATGTAATCACCGAATATGGTGTAGGCATGGATAGCACCGTGGTGCAGACTGCCAAGATACAGGCTGTTATCGATAAGGCTGCCCAGATGGGCGGTGGAGTTGTAGTGGTGCCAAAGGGAACCTTCCTTTCAGGTTCGCTATTCTTTAAGCAGGGTACACATCTTTATATAGAAGAGGGTGGTAAGCTAAAAGGCTCAGAACGTATTGCTGACTTTGAAATCAAAGAGACACGTATTGAGGGACAGACATGCAAGTATTTCACCGCTTTGGTGAATGCTGATGGCATAGATGGTTTTACCATTGCTGGTAAGGGAACAATCGATGGCAATGGCTATCATTACTGGAATGAGTTCTGGATTCGCCGTAAGTGGAATCCACAGTGCACCAATAAGGATGCACAGCGTCCACGACTTACATATATCTCAAACTGTAAGAACGTAACCATACAGGATGTACGACTTATCAACAGTCCTTTCTGGACTAACCATATCTATAAGAGCGACCATGCACGCTACCTTGATTTGTATATCTATGCACCAACAAGCGGTGTGAAGGCTCCAAGTTCAGACGCTATCGATATCGATGTATGCCACGATGTGATGGTTCATGGATGCTATATGAATGTCAACGACGATGCTGTGGTTCTCAAGGGAGGTAAGGGAACATGGGCTGACAAAGCTCCAGAGAATGGCCCTAACTACAACATCCTTATTCAGAACTGCCATTATGGTAAGGTACATGGCTGTTTGACACTTGGCTCAGAGAGTGTTACAGATAAGAACGTGATACTTCGCAACTGTCGTGCTGACAATGCTAACCGCGTGTTGTGGCTAAAGATGCGCCCTGATACTCCTCAGCATTATGAATATGTAACAATAGAAAATGTAGAAGGCAACTGCGGTTCATTCCTTGTTATTCGTCCTTGGACTCAGTTTTTCAAGCCTGAGAAGCGCGATGATATGCCTAAGTCGTTGTGTAACAATATCGTGATGAAGAATATCAAGATGAATTGCCGCAACTTCTTCGATGTTGGTGCATCAGATAAATACGACTTCCGCGACTTCACCTTCGAGAATATCTTGGTTAACGACAAGAAGAACGCATTCAAGAAAGATCTTATCCAAAATACCGTGGTTAAGAATGTGAAGATAAATGATGTGGTTGTAAAATAAAAGATAATGAAGAAACTAATATCTACTACGTTGGCGAGCCTTTTCTGTGTGGCTTGCCTAAATGCGCAGACCTTCAATATGAAGGTGGCGCAACCATGCTATAACGATTCTATCGGTTATGGTTGGGATGTTACCAATGTGCCAACAGCTAAGGAATTGAAGAAAGGACTGAAGCGTCCTGTATACTTCTCGGTAAAAGTTCCCGATGGCAATTATAAGGTGACAGTAACTATTGGTTCAAAGAAATATGCTGCCAACACTACTGTTAGAGCAGAAAACCGTCGACTCTTCATAGAACCTCTATCTACAAAGAAGGGCGAACTGAAGACATTCTCGTTTGTAGTAAACAAGCGTACACCTTATATTAATAATAAGATGAGCGTGAGAATAAAGGAACGTGAGAAGGATTATCTCACTTGGGACAACCGTCTTACCCTCGAATTTAATGGTACTGCCCCTGCTGTAGCTTCTATAAATATAGAGAAGGCTGATGTGCCGACAGTATTCCTATGTGGTAACTCAACAGTAGTAGACCAGAGTCGTGAACCATGGGCAAGTTGGGGACAGATGTTTACACGATGGTTTGATGATGGCATAGCTATCTCTAACCATGCAGAGAGCGGACTCACAGCAGGTTCTTTCCTTGCCAGCAATCGCTTAGAAAAGATTCTCACTATGATGAAACCTGGCGACTATGTGCTCTGCGAGTTTGGACACAACGACCAGAAAGAGAAAATGGCAGGATCTGGTGCATGGTATAACTTCTCATACAATCTGAAGAAGTTTATCGACCAAGTACGCAAAAACAAAGGAAACATCATCTTCGTTACTCCTACTCAACGTCGTAACTTCAAGGATGGAAAGATTCAGGAAACGCATGGTGACTATCCAGATGCTATGCGTGCGGTAGCTAAGCGTGAGCATGTGCCAGTGATAGAACTTCATGATATGACACGCACATTCTTCGAGACACTTGGTGAGGAAAACTCTAAGCGTGCCCTCGTTCACTATGCTGCAGGAACCTTCCCTGGACAGGATAAGGCATTGGCAGACAATACCCACTTCAATACATGGGGAGCCTATGAGGTTTCAAAGATGATAGTGATGGGAATGAAGCAGCTCGGTTTGCCTATCGTAAGCCATCTGCGTCCAGACTGGAAAGACTATTCACCAGCTCAGCCAGATGATTTCAATAAGTGGAACTGGCCTTTGTCTCCTATCTTCGAATCACTGAAGCCAGACGGCAATTAATTAAAGATTTGCAAGGAAGACAATATACTTCGGCTTGCCGATGTTAATTCTTTCTCATATAAGAAACATAAACCTAGATAAACACCCTATGCTGGGCAAACTCTCATACTTCGAGTTTTTGATGTAAAGGCTTGACAAGGCGCTTTCGTAAGCAAGTTGTACGATGCGCCTTGCCAAGCCTTTACATCAAGTGCAGTTCCTGCACTTTGCCCAACATAGGGCGATAAACAAAGATAAACCTTAGCTTGAGTGATGAACTCCAGCAACGGTTTATTTTGGTTTATCGCCTGTTTGTTTTCTGAGAGGCGTGCGCGCCTCTGTTTCTTAGTATAGTTCAGACTGTCGAGAGTTCGCACTCTCGTAAAGGCTGAGCTATACTAAGAAACAAGCTTTGCTCAGAAAACAAACAGGGGTTTATATGGTTTATGTTTAAAAGATTTTGTAGGCTATATATTATTCAGTAGCCCCTTTTTTTGATATTTTTCTTCTTTTTTTGATATTTGCTATTTAGTTTCTATATTTTACATTACCTTTGCAAACATAATCAAGCATAATTGTATATAATACAATTTCTACTGTTATGCCCTAAACTTGTTACAAGATATTTGTATACTAACTGAAAATAAAGAACCTAACTAAAATAAACATGATCAAAAAACTACTATTTGCAGCTGCACTTACAGCTGTGGCAGGTGGTGCACAAGCACAGCGCCAGACCGATAAACTTGATCGTGGTGTTATCGCCATGAAGGTGTCGGGCGGTGTGTACGTCAATTGGCGTATTCCTGCTGAGGAGTATTATGACGTTACCTACAACGTTTATCGCAATGGTGTGAAGCTCAACGACAAACCATTGACAGTTTCTAATTTCACCGACAAATCAGGTACTCTTGCTAACACCTATACTGTTTCTGCCATTATCAAAGGTCAGGAACAGGCACAATGCAAGCCTGCTTCGGTATGGGCATCAAGCTATAAGGAGATTAAACTCAAGCACGAAGGAATCAAGAGTACATTGGTTCCTAACGATGCTTGCTGTGCCGACCTCGATGGCGATGGCCAGCTCGATATGTTGATGAAGTTTGACAACGCAAGCGAAAGAGCTGCAGGATATCCTAAGGAAGGCTACCAAGGCGAATATAGCATCTTCGAGGCATTGAAGCTCGATGGCACCCGTTTGTGGTGGGTAAACTGCGGACCTAACATGGGCGACTTCCAGAACAATGAGCAGAATATCGTTGCTTACGACTGGGATGGTGACGGCAAGGCAGAAGTTGTGATGCGTGCTGCTGACGGCACTACTATCCATTGTGCTGATGGTTCTACATATGTTGTAGGCGACGCTTCGAAGAATTATCGTAGCGGCACCAAGAGCGGACAGTGGTTTATGCGTGATGGTGCAGAATACCTTGTATATATGGACGGTGTAACAGGTAAGCCATACGAATGTAAAGAATATCCTTTGAAGAGACTCGAAGATGGAGAAACAAATCTTAAGAAAGCTTGGGGCGATGGTTATGGTCACCGCTGTACTAAGCATTTCTTCGGTGCTCCATATCTTGATGGCAAGAAGCCAAGCATCTTCCTTGCTCGCGGTATCTATACCCGTCATAAGATGATAGCCCTTGATGTAGACCCAGCAACACATACATTGAAGGAGCGTTGGCGCTGGTTTAATAACACCAATGGCCCTTGGAAGGGACAGGGATATCACAACTATGCTATTGCAGATGTTGATATGGACGGTCGCGATGAGATAGTATTCGGCTCGATGGTTATCGACGACAATGGTAAGGGATTGTCTACCACAGGTTTCGGACATGGAGATGCTCAGCATGTTGGCGACTTGAATCCATATATCCATGGACTCGAGCAGTTTGCCTGCAACGAGGATGAAGAAGGTTTCAACTATCGTGATGCTACAACCAGCAAGGTGTATGTTTCGCAATTGAAAGTAGGTAGTGATATTGGTCGCTGTATTTGTGGCAACTTTACCAATAACGTCCCTGGATGTATTGGCTTTGCATACGGCGATCCTGTAAGTACTGTTGCTAATAAGGCCTCTTCAGAACTCTCAGCTCCAGGTGTAGCTTATAACTTCAACATCTATTGGGATGGCGACCTTCTCTCAGAGACTTTCAACTATGTAGCTGGAAAGAACACCGAGGGTGGTATATATAAATATGGTCAGTCGGGTCCTATCTATACATGTCAAGGCTCATTGACTAACAACGATACTAAGGGTACACCATGCTATCAGGGCGATATCCTTGGCGACTGGCGTGAGGAGATTATCATGCGTACTGCTGACAACAACATCCGCATTTATTCTACTCCTACTCCTACAGAACATCGCAACTATAACCTTTGGTTCGACCATCAGTATCGCAACGCTATGGTATGGCAGATGTGTGGCTACAATCAGCCACCTCACGTAAGCTACTTCATGGGTGAACTCGAAGGTATCACTATAGCTCCTCCTCCATTGACTACAACAGGTAGAAAGGAAGTTGCTGACGGTGGAACTATCGGTTCAAGTCTTGATGGCGAGCATGTTCTCGTATTCGACAATGCAAATACCTCTGTAAATATCGCTGACGGTGCTAAGCCAAGCGTATTGACATTCAATGTCCCTACATGGGTACAGGGTTCTGCACCAAGCGAGGCTTCGGCAAAGAGCTATAAGATTACAACTACAACTTATACTTGCACCGTTAATGGCGGTGGACTTGCTGGCGACGCACGTCTTGTAAAGCAGGGCGATGGTATCTTGACATTGCCAAAGGCTGACTTTAAGCATACTGGCAATACTGATATCTGGGCAGGTGTTGTAAACTTCGATGGCACAATGCTCAACTCACCATTGTGGCTCAACCGCTTTGCTGAGCTTAACTCTAATGGCGGTAAGTTTAGCAGCATCAAGATGGAATACGATGCTAAGCTTCGTCCAGGATGTGCCGACACTAAGGGTACTATCACTACAGATAACCTTAGCCTTGGCTTCGGCTCACGTGTAGTCTTCGATATCTATGGCGACCTAAGCTCAGACTTCATTAAGGGTAAGGTGCTCAGTATCGAAACTAAGGATTGGAAGTTTGGACCACAGTATCTAACACCAGTCTTTGAATTTAACAACCACGGCACCGATGGTCTTGCAGAAGGTAAGTACTTGTTGGCAACATTCGATAAGGTAGAAGGCGATGTTTCAGTTATCAAGCTCGAAGGTTTGGATAATACAAGAAAGTCGCACCTCGCTTTGGAAGGCAACAACCTATACCTCGTAGTAGAAGGCGTTCGCGATGCTTCAACTGTTGTATGGACAGGTGCTGAGAGCGCTACTTGGGATGTTGCTAATACCGATAACTTCGCTATGGCATCAGATGCTACAAAGGCAAACTTCGTGAATGGCGATAAGGTGGTATTCAACGACGATGCTGCAATAAAGAATGTTGTTCTCAACTCAGATGTCGAGGCAGACAGCGTTATCTTCGACAACACAGCTGCTTACAACCTCAGCGGTGAGGGAGCAATCACAGGCAACACCGTATTGGTAAAGCGTGGAACTGGTACTACTACTATCCGCACCGACAATACATATACTGGCGGTACACGCATCTCTGGTGGTGTGCTCAACGTAAATGCTTTGGCAAGCGATGTTAAGAACTCTGGTAACCTTGGTGCTAATGTAGTTTTGGCTAATAAGATGGTTATAGAGAATGGAGCAACACTGCGTACTGCAGCTGCTGTGACAACAAACTCACCTATCAAGTTTGAAACAGAGGCAGGTGGCATCATTGAGAATCCAAACGATTTCACTGCCAATAAGACTCTCTCAGGTACTGTTGCGTATAAGAAGGGTGGTGGTACATTGATATTGACCAACAACAACACCTCGCTCAATAAGCTCGTACTTGTTGCAGGAACAATAAAGAACCAGGCAATAACAACACCTGCTAAGGAAGTAGAACTTCAGGGTGGTACATTGACAGAAAGCCGTTCTACAAGCTATGCAATTTCTGTTGCTAAGGGTAAGAGTGCTACATGGAATCTTGCAGAACGCAATACTTATACCAATAAGATTACTGGCGAAGGTACTCTCTCTATCTACTGCCCATTGGTAAGTGGTGGTTCATGGATGGCTCCTCGTACTCATGTAAAGTGTAACATGTCTGAGTTTGAAGGTACTATCAAGCCTCAGATGCCTTATAAGGATAATCGTTTCACTCTCGACAATAGCTATGGTTTGCCAAAGGCAACTATGGATATCCCTGAGGGTATGGAAGTTCAGAACACTGGTAAGGTATTTGCTATCGGTAAGGTAACAGGAACTGGTGCGCTCGGTGGATTGGTTGACTTCGGTAACGGAGTTTCCGGTTACAACACATGGAAGGTTGGTAACGAGACTAACTACAGATGGAGTGGCAAGGTCACTGGTACAAGCACAGCCTTTGTAAAGATTGGCAGTGGTAAGCTTACTGTTGGTGCAGGTTGGGATAATACAGGTAGCGTAAAGGTTGCAGAAGGTGAACTATGCTTGACTTCAGGCAATGTAATCGGTACTGGCGCAGTGACTGTTGCCAAGGATGCACGCTTGAGTGGTGTTACAGGAACAACAGCTCTTACAAACTCTTCATTCACTATCAACGGTGAATTGGTAGTAGGTGCGTTCGCTAATGCTACTTCTGGTAAGATCAACTTCGGAGGTAAGAATGTTACCATCTCTTCTACAGGTAAGTATGTAGTAGGTAAGGGTTCGTATAGCAACACCACTATTGAGAATGTGAATACTTTGACCATCAATGGTACTATCGAGGTTGTGTTAGCTTCTTCATATACTCCTAAGGATGGTGATGCGATTACACTTTGGACAGCTAATTATTTTGCTGGTACTCCTAACTACGTACTTCCTAACCTTCCACTCGGAATGGCATGGGATATGAGTAAGATTTCTGAAGGTAAGCTCACTATCGTTTCAGATCCTACAGCTATTGGTGTAGTTCCTTTCGGTGCTAAGTATGGTCACAACGATATCTACGACCTCAAGGGTCAGCTCGTTCGTAAGAATGCTACTTCAACCGAAGGTTTGCCAAGCGGTGTATACTTCCGCAATGGTAAGAAGATCGTTGTTAAGTAACTTGTAATTTACTATATTATCTATTAAAGAGCCTGTTCTCTAAGGGGAATGGGCTCTTTTCGTATAAAATTCCTATTTTTCATGTCCTTTTTACTCGGAAGATATCACGATCTATGCTAACTTTGCAGAAGAAAACAATCGATTTTCAGATATGACAAACGCTATTAAACTAATTAAACAAACACTTTGTGTTGTAATTATGCTATTACCTTTCTTGGGTATATCTGCATCTACACGTCAAAAGCTAAACTTCAATAGTGATTGGCGCCTCCATATCGGCGATATGGAACAAGGTGAAGCTGTATCAGTGGATGATGCTGCATGGTATAAGGTGACATTGCCTCGTGCATGGAATGATGGTGAGGCATACAAGGTGCCTTGTCACGACTTGTCGGACACAGTGGTATGGTATCGCAAGCATTTCAATGTAGAAGAAATTCAAGACAAGAAATATTTCGTTGAGTTCGAAGGTGTGCGCTTCGGTGCTGACTTCTATCTCAATGGTCATCATCTCGGTATATCAGAGAATGGTGTTATGGCAAGCGGCTACGACCTTACACCTTATATAATAAAAGGTGAGAATGTATTGGCTGTTCGTGTCGACAATAGTTGGACATATAGAGAGCGTGCTACCAATAGCCGCTATCAATGGAACGATAAAAACTTTAATGCCAACTATGGAGGATTGCCAAAGAATGTGTGGTTGCATGTGATGGGTACCGTATATCAGACCTTGCCTCTATATAGCAACCTTGGAACAACAGGAACCTATCTCTATGGTTCCGACTTCGATATCCATGCTCATAAGATGCAGCTCAATGTGGAGGCTGAGGTTAAGAACGATGGAAAGGCTCCACGCACCTTTAATCTGCATACCGAACTCATCGATGCAGACGGTAAGACTGTAGCATATATGGATGGCAACAGCGTGACCTTGAAGCCTGGAGAAAAGACCGTTGTTACTGCCGACGGTATGCTAAGCAACGTCCATTTCTGGAGTTGGGGCTATGGCTATCTATATACTGTGAAGACATTCCTTGTAGATAATACCGGTAAGGAGATTGATGAGGTCGTTACTCGCACAGGTTTCCGTAAGACTAAGTTTGCAGAAGGCAAGGTGTGGCTCAACGACCGTGTTATCATGATGCACGGATATGCTCAGCGCACAAGTAATGAGTGGCCATACGTAGGTATGAGTGTGCCTGCATGGTTGAGCGACTATAGCAACAATCTGCAGGTGGAGTCGGGAAGCAACTTACTTAGATGGATGCACGTTACACCTTGGAAGCAAGATATAGAAAGCTGCGACCGTGTGGGTCTTATCCAAGCAATGCCTGCAGGCGATGCAGAGAAAGACGTAGAAGGAAGAAGATGGGAACAGCGTGTGCTGTTGATGCGCGATGCAATCATCTACAATCGCAACAATCCAAGTATCCTCTTCTATGAGGGTGGCAACGAGAGTATCAGCCGCGAGCATATGATAGAGCTTAAAGCTATACGTGATAAATATGATCCTAAGGGAGGTAGAGCCATCGGCAGTCGTGAGATGTTGGACATCGACGAGGCTGAATATGGAGGCGAGATGCTATATGTAAACAAGAGCCATAAGCACCCTATGTGGCAGATGGAATATCATCGCGACGAAGGCTTGAGAAAATATTGGGATGAATACAGCTATCCTTTCCATAAGGAAGGCGACGGACCTTTATATCGTGGCAAACCTGCTCCTGACTATAACCATAATATGGATATCTTTGCTAAGTCGATGGTGGAACGTTGGTACGACTACTTTATCGAGCGTCCAGGTACAGGCAAACGAGTTAATTCTGGAGGTGCTAAGATTGTGTTCTCGGATACCAATACCCATTGGCGTGGCGAGGTAAACTACCGTACAAGCGGTGTTACCGATGCCATGCGTATACCAAAGGATGCTTTCTATGCACATAAGGTGATGTGGGATGGATGGGTAACTCCAGAGCATGACAATACATATATCGTTGGTCACTGGAACTATGACAAGGGCGTGAAGAAACCTGTATATGTTGTTTCTACTGGCGATAGTGTAGCTCTTAGTCTTAATGGTAAGGCTTTGGCGGCAGGCAAGCGTTCGCATGAGTATCTATATACTTTCGACAATGTGGCTTACGAACCAGGCAAACTCGAGGCTGTTAGCTATCGTGGTGGTAAAGAGATTTCACGATATGCTATCGAAACAGTGGGAGAGCCATATAAGATTAAGCTCACTACAATAGAAAACCCAGAAGGCTTCAAGGCTGATGGTGCTGACTTGGCATTGGTGCAGATAGAAGTTGTAGACAAGCAAGGTCGTCGCTGTCCATTAGACAATCGCATGATAGACCTTCATCTATGGGGCGAAGGCAAGTTGCTTGGCGGTATTGCTACTCCTATAACCAAAAATGCCGACAAGGCTGAGGCTAAGAAGAATGCCGAGAATGGTAAGGAAGGTATGCTCGATGGTCCACAGACTGTTTCAACATTTACCAACTTCATTGGCGAATCTTCATTGCCTGTAGAGTGTGGTGTAAACAGAGTGTTGGTTAGAAGCACCGTAAATGCAGGCGAGATTAATCTAACAGCAGCTGCTAAAGGTCTTGCTCCTGTCACCATCACCATGCATACATCGGCTATCGATACCCGTAATGGTGTGAGCACATACAACCCTTCGTTGACTCTGAAGTCTGTTCTCACTCGTGGTGAGACACCTTCAACTCCTTCATATAAGGATGTATCAACATCTGTAGATATCGTTTCTGCCAAGGCTGGCTCTAACCAAAAGAATATCGTAAACTCATACGACGACAACGAACTCTCAGAATGGAAGAGCGATGGCAACAAGGAGAATGCTTGGGCGACTTATACCTTCGCTAAGAAGGAAAAGGTTGACGAGGTAGTGATAAAGCTCACAGGTTGGCGCAACAAATGCTATCCTTTGGCTATATATTCGGGCAAGAAACTGCTATGGAAAGGTATGACATACGCCACACTTGGCTATGTTCATATTCCACTCACCAAGGTTGTTGCCACTAAGGATATAACAATAAAGATGCTTGCACCTTCTGTAGACAGCAATGCCTTTGGTGATACCAAGGAGTTGGCTGGTGGCAATGCTGGCGAACTTGATAGATTCGTGAGCAAGAAGGGTAAAGTGGACTTGCGAATTGTGGAAGTAGAATTCCATAAGTCGTTGTAAGCATAACGAGTATTACCATAATTCATGTTTCATAAGTAGATTAAAGTAATCAAAATAAGATTATTTATTTTAGTAGAAAATGTTAGGTGATTAAATTGGGTGGGGCAGTGATGTTCCACTCAATTGTTTTTATTATAGCTTTAACTTTTCTAAATAAATTAGTTTATCTGGATGTTGTTGTAATAAAATTATGTATCTTTGCATAATACTATCTTAAGTAGATATCAAAACTAAACATAAACAATGAAAAGACTAATTCTATTAGCGTTGGCTTTGCCAATGTTGTTTGCTTGCGCCAATGCGCAGACAACACGCAAACTGAAGATTGTAAACTCAGCCGATGGCGAGTCTACACTCGAAGTATTCTTGCCAGAGAATCCATCGGGTAGGGCAGTGGTTGATTGTCCTGGTGGTGGCTATTCGCATCTTGCTATGCAACACGAAGGCTACGACTGGGCTGAGTATTTCAATAAGCAAGGCATTGCACTATGCGTATTGAAATATCGTATGCCAAAGGGCGACCGCAATATTCCGCTCTCTGATGCTTATAATGCAATAAAGACTGTTAGAGATAGTGCTGCTCAATGGCATATTAATCCGCATGATGTTGGTATCATGGGCTTCTCTGCTGGTGGACACCTTGCTTCTTCTGTAAGTACACATGCTCCTTTCTATGCTCGTCCAGACTTCTCAATCTTGGTTTATCCTGTTATCTCTATGGATGAACGCGAAACACACAAAGGTTCTTGTGTAGGATTCCTTGGCGAAGGTAGAAATGACAAAACATTGGTGAAAGAATGGTCTAACTATAATGCCGTGCGTCGTCATCTCACTCCTCCTGCCATCCTTCTTATGGCAGCCGACGATAGAGTGGTGCCACCATTGACTAATGGTATGAAGTATTATGAAGCCATGCGCAGATGTGGCAACGAATGTGCTATGTATATCTATCCTTCTGGTGGTCATGGCTTTGGCTTCCGTAGCAACTACACCTACCACGACCAAATGCTCTACGAACTTACCACATGGTTAAAGAATCTTCCTTCGCCTAAGGCAGATGCTCTGCGTGTGGCTTGTATCGGCAATAGCATCACCGATGGCTCAGGTATCGATATGGCAGAGGTGAATGGTTATCCTGCTCAGTTGCAGAAGATGCTGGGTAAAGACTATTATGTGAAGAACTTCGGTGTAGGCGCTCGCACTATGCTCAACAAGGGCGACTATCCTTATATGAAGGAGTTGGCATGGAAAGATGCCTTGGCTTTCAATCCTAACATCGTGGTTATAAAACTTGGCACCAACGACTCAAAAGATATAAACTGGAAGTACGGTAATGAATATGAGGCAGATATGCAGCAGATGATAGACTCGCTCAAAGCATTGCCTGCAAAGCCAAGAATATGTATTGCTACTCCTATCCCTGCTTTCAAACCATCTTGGACTATCAACGATAGCGTAATCGTAAATGGTATTACACCTATTATATATAAGCTCGCTCAGAAGAACAAACTTGAGGTGATAGACCTGCATTCAGCATTCAAGGATAATGATGGCAAGCAGATGCAACGAGATGGTATTCATCCTACAGAAAATGGAGCTAAGCAGATGGCAACAATCATAGCGGCAACATTAAAATCAGAGCCTAAGGTAGTAACCAAGGCTGTAATCAGAAAATCTAAGCATAAAAAATGATTTTTTACTATAGATTTTGATAAAATGACACTCGTAGCGTAATATTTTCCAAAAATGAGGAGAAAAATACTTTGTGAGTGTCGCTTTTTTATTTAATTTTGCAGCAGAATCATGTTATTGGGTGTTGTTACGCCAATATATTCTTCAAACGAACTAAGATAAAATAATACCTAAATTAATAACTTAAAAACAAAAAGTATGAACAAGCGATTACTTATTTCTTTCGCTGCTATCATGGGTGCCATGACATCGTTTGCTTACAATGTAGGCGATTATGTTTATACTCACGATGCAAAATTCAAGGTGGTAGGTGATAACCTTATCGCTAATGGAAACTTTGCTTCCAATTATGACGGTTGGAAAGATTATGCCGACGGAGCTCTTAGCCCAGACTATTGGTCAATTGAGACTGGTGCTACAGAGGATGGCAATGGTAATGTTATCCAGAGTGCTAATGGTGGAGCTGACCTTACTGGTAACTATATGTATCAGGCTGTTCCTTTTGAGTCGGGTAAAACTTATGTTGTTACCTTTAAGATGAAGGGTGTTGAACCAGGAACATCTTCTATCACTCAGAAGACATCTAACTATGTTGACGTTTTCGCCAACGCAGATGGTACTGTAAGCAAAACTGCAGACCGTTTCCAGCAGGTAGCAACAACAGATGCTTTAAATGCAGAATGGACAAGCTATTCTTATTCTTTCACAGATACCGTAACTGGTGGTTCTACAGGTTACATCGTAGTTAGCTTTGGTCAGTTGACACAGGGTACACAGATTTCAGATGTTGAGATTCGTGAGGTTCAAAGCGTATTTGATACTCGTATCTCTGATAAGGAGATCGCTTATGCTAAGTCACTCCTCGCAATCGAAGACTTCAAGAATGGTCGTGATGAATTTAGTGGTACTATAGAGAGTGTTGAAGGTTTCTTCAAAACTCCTGCTTCTGATGATCCTTCTGGTGCAGCAGAAGCTATTAATAGTTTTGTATTAGCAGAGAATGCTTTCCTCGATGCTAACTCTTATGATGTATCAAGCATGATCAACAGCAAAGCTCTTTGGAGAACAAAGATTCAGAAGGCTAATGGTACATATGGTGACTGGTATGTAGAGGGTAACACCCGTTGGTTCCACGATCCTGTTTCAGATCCATATATCCGTGACTATTTCCCAGGTTATTATACATTGAATGCTGGTACAGCTAAGATTGTTAAGAAAATGCCTGCTGGTAAGTATTTCTTCTCTTGTGAATCAAAGGGACATCGTATGGCTGGTACAAGTAAGGCTACTCAGAATGTTCCTGATTATACTTGGACAGTTGAAGGTTGTAAGGTTTTCGTAGGTAAGGACTCTGTAGCCTTTAACCTCGATCAGCGTAACTTCGAGCGTCACTTCGTTATGAGCACTGTTGCTGATGGTGATACTCTTAACGCAGGTTTCTGGCATCCAGGTTTGACACAATCTCTTGGTGGTCAGATTTACGTTCAGAACCCTGTTCTCCGTATCGTTGGCGACAACGCTAATGGTGAGATGAAGACATACGTAGAAAACTACATAGCTCTTAATGCTATCGCTACACAGGCAAATGCTCTTAAGGTAATGCTCGATTCTGCAGTTGTTGTTTCGGCTAAGGCTGAATATCCTTGGGGTAAGGCTGAGTTGAATGACACTACAACTAAGTATCAGGCAGTATATTCAGAACTTTCAGTTCTTCAGCCAGGTGCTGAGCTCTTTGATGTGGCTGCTGACTCTTTGGAGCAGAGCATGCGTATCGTTCGTTCTGCTATCAATGCTTACTATAGCTTGAACGCTCCTTACACAGATCTTAAGGCTCAGATTGCACAGGCTAACGAAAGTCTCAATTTGCCAGCTAACGCTAATGGCGACAAGGCTTCTTTCAAGACTGTTATCGATAAGGCTCAGGCTCTCATCAACAGTGCTACAGCTGAATACAACGAGGAACTCGCTCAGCAGATGAAGGACGCTAAGACTGAACTTGCTGATGCTCAGTCTGCATTCGAGGCTACAATTGCAGCTTTCAACAATCCTTCTGAAATCCAGATTGTAAATCCTTTCTTTGAAGGTGCAAGTAAATACAAAATCCCAACTGGATGGACTGGTGTTATGGACGAAAATTCAAATGCTAAATGGAAGGGCGGTTCTGACAAGAACTATGAGAATGGTTCTTATGTTTGTTCATGGAAAGGATATACATACTTCCCAAAGAATAGCCTTGCTCAGCAGGTAAATGTTTTGAAGTCTGGTGTATATGTATTGTCTTGTCAGACTATTTGCTACAACGAGAGAGGCAGTTATGATGGTGATCGCAATACTCATAGCGGTGTATTCTACTATGGTAAGCTCACAGAGAGTGCAGATACAATCGCAGCTCACATGATTCATACAAACCGCAACGTTGGTTATTATCCAGAGATTTACGCTGTAGTTTACGACAAGGCTGATGAGGCAGAAACAAGCCTTGAGCTTGGTTACAACGCTTTGAACAACACTTGCTGCAACCAGTACACATTCGGTGGTAACCACTTGCGCTATATGGGTCCTAAGGCTAAGTTTGATACAGATCTCGCTGCAGCTCTTGCAACTTCACTTGAGAAGGGTGTTGCTATGTACCAGTCTATTGCAAGTTTTGAAAACGATGCAACTGTTGAGTCTAAGACAGGCCTTACATATGGTAACATCTACATCAACCTCGGACATGCTGTAGATTATGCTCAGGCTGCTGAGACTTCTTCACAGAAGATGACAGCTTACTATCAGCTCGAGGATGCTATCAAGAACGCTAACGTAGTTGTTGCTGGTGTGAAGGGTATCATTGCAGAGCCTGTTGCTAAGATTCAGAAGGGTGTTTATACCCTCACTGGTGTTAAGGTTGCTGACAATGCAGCTAACCTCCCACAGGGTCTTTACATCGTAAATGGTAAGAAGGTTATCGTTAAGTAATTCGTATTAAATATTAGTTCTATCCGATTTTAGAATATTTTCTATTATCAATATAAAGAGCCGTCCTAATGTAGGGCGGCTCTTTTTCATTTATCGCATAAATGCTTGTTTTGGGCTTACTCGAAAAATACGGGTCAAGAGGATCTTAGATTTTTATTATTTAACGCTTGACTAAACTTAGCATTATGATTTTAACCTTTGATTTCTGATTTTTTTTGGATTTGAGTGTTAAACTTCCTATTATTCGTAGGAATATTATTTGTTTATTTCTTATTTTTTTAGTTATTTTGCATGTTGAAATCTAATATCTACTAAAAACAATGCCTGATAGCTTGCCACTTCAGCATATATAGATATTTACTCTGATAACTAAAAAAACAAATCATAAATCGTAAAACCAATGAAAAAATTCTTCATTAGTATCTCTTTGATATGCGCAGGTTTCATGACCTCGTGTATTGATAAGGATGAACCTGTGGATTCTGACCGTAAGCCTGCAAGCTTGGGTGGCAGTATCTATGAGGAGTTGAAGAACCCAAATCAAGACCATCTGACAGGTATCTTTAATACGTATCTTCGTTTGGTTGATGATTTGAACTATTCATCTACTCTTTCTCGTACAGGTAGTAAAACCGTGTTCCCTGCCAACGATGAAGCTTTTAAGCGTTTCTTCCAAAGCAACAAGTGGGGTGTAACCAGTTATGAGGAGTTGTCTAATTCACAGAAGAAGCTTCTTTTGTATTCTTCTATGATCGACAATGCCTTGTTGGTGGGTATGTTATCTAACGTTAGTGGCGGTACAGAAGGTATCACTGCTGGTTTGGGTCTTAAGCACCCAACATCAGTAAGTGTTATTGATAGTATTGCTCACTATTATGACCCTACTCAGATGCCTGCCAACAACTCTTGGTGGAAAAAGTATTTTAAAACAGGTATTGATGTCGTTTGTGACAACACTCGTCCAATGATGGTTCACTTTACACGAGAGCAGATGGTAAACAACAACATTACCACCATCGGCGACAACAGCGACTTTAGTATCCTTACTGGTGAGGCTTATGATGAAGCTTCTAAGCCTGCTTACATCTTCAACGACCGCATTATCAATCGCGATGTTACTTGTATGAATGGTTATATCCAGCAGTTGCAGGATGTGCTTTTACCTCCAGGAAACATGGCACAGGTGTTGAGAGATGAAAACGAGACAAGCATCTTTAGCCGTATGCTCGATTATTTTGCAGCTCCTTATTATGATGCTGCAACAACAAATCAGTATAACGACTGGGCTGTTGCTAACAATGCTCCTTTGAAAGACTCTATCTTCCAGGTACGCTACCTCAGCTCTCGTTCTCAGAATGCTTCTCTTGTTGTAGATCCTTCTGGCAATACAATGGGACAAGGTCGCTATTTGGCTTACGATCCAGGATGGAATCAATATTATCCTGCTCATGCCAATACTTCAAGCATCGACTATAGCATTACAGATATGGGTGCTATGTTTGTACCTTGCGATGCAGCTATCAAGAAATACTTCCTTCCTGGTGGAAATGGTGCTTTCCTTATTGATATCTATGGTACTAAGGAAAATACTGAGGCTAACCTATTGGAGAACCTTGACTCTATGTATGTTAAGAACCCACAGGTTATTTCTGCTTTCATCAAGAACCTTCAGAAGAACTCTTTTGTTGAAACTGTGCCAAGCAAGTTTGCGAGTATCATCAACGATGCAAGCGAAAACATGGGTATGAACCTTGGCTACTTGAAGCAGAATTCAGATGGCAAGTATGATATCAAGATTGCCAACAATGGTGTTATCTATATCCTTAATGATATGATTGCTCCTGATGAGTATCAGGCAGTACTTGCACCAGCTTCTTCATATCCAGATATGAGAATTATGAACTGGGCTATCCAAGACCGTAAGTATCTTGGTGTAGACTTTAAGTTCTACCTCTTGGCTATGAGTGCTAACTATGCATTCTTTATTCCTGAGGATGAAGCTTTCAATGCTTACTATATCGACCCAGCTTCTCTTGGTCATGCAAAGCCAGAAGTCCTCCACTTCTATTATAATGAAAAGAAGAACCCTGCAGTACGTTGCGACAGATATTATTATGATGTTGCTTCTGGAACCTTAGGCGATCGTATTGGTGAGGTTTCCGATATTACCCAGCGTTCAAGTCAGTTAGTAGATATCTTGAACTACCATACTGTATTGTTGGAGTCGGGTGAAGAGTTTGGCCACAACAAATACTATAAGACTAAGCATGGTGGTGAGATCTGCCTTCAGGGTAATGGTCAGGCTGGTAGCTCTGTCGTTAGTGGTGCACAGATTGATAATGGTGCTGCCCCTTCTGTTATCAAAGCCGTTTACAATGAAAAGAATGGTAAGGCTTTCCGTATTAGCAATATCATACAGGCTCCACAGAATAGTGTTGCCAAGACTCTTAAGAACAATGATCAGTTCTCTGAATTCTATGAGGCATGTTCTGGTTTCTCTGCTACCGACATCTTGAAGTGGGCTGGAATTTCTGATGAGACAAACTCATTCGGAACAACAGAACAAGATCAGTATATCATCTTTACTTCTACATACGGCACAGGCAAAAATGCTATTAAGAAGGCTTGCTTGGACGAGAATGTTAAGATGTTTAATACATACAACTATACTCTCTATGCTCCAGACAATGCTGCTATGGAAGAGGCTTATGCTAACGGCTTGCCACGCTGGTCGGATATCCAAGCTCTTTTCGAGAAATATGGCGACGAAGCACCAGACAATGTTCGTGCTGAAGTATTGGAGCAGATTAAGGCTATCAAAGAATTTGTTCGCTATCATTTCCAGAGCATCTCTCTATATGCTGATAAGACTGTAGAGGGCGGCACTTATCAGACTTTGGCTACCAACGAGCTTGGTCTTGCACGCGAGATTAAGGTTAGTGGCGGCAACGATAAGATTGTCGTTACTGATGGAGCGAATATTCAGCATGTTGTAGATGCCAATGCTTCTGGCAAGGTTGCTAACGCTATGGCTCGCGACTACTGGTTTAATAATTCAGCCCAGAGTGCTACAGCTATCACAACATCTTCTTTCTGTGCTGTTCATGAGATTTCAAAGCCTTTCTATCTCTTTAAGGATAGCCATGGCAATCCTACATGGAAGCCTTCTGTTGTGAATGCTGGCGCTAAAGCTCATGGTGCTAAAAGAAAGTAATAAACGCTAAAGACTAATTATTATGTCTAATAAAAGAATATTGCTAACAGCTTGCCTTTGTGCTGCCACCATGACAATGATGGCGCAAAGCAAGCGTATATCAGGTACGGTGAACGACCATATGGGTCCTGTGATGATGGCAAACATCACGGAGATTGATGCCAACAACCGTATCGTCTCAGCTGCGCAGACCGACTTCAACGGTAACTTCTCTATGGAAGTGAAGAGTCCAAAGAATAAGTTGCGCATATCATTCGTTGGCGACAAAACAAAGACTATCCCTGTAGGCGACAAGGACGTTTTCGATATCATGCTTGATGCCGACGACCATACTCTTAAGGAGGTCGTAGTAAAGGGTTCACGTGCAGGCTCTGGTGGTTTGTTCATCCCTAAGCGTGAGATCTCTGTTGCTCAGCAGACTTTCGATATGAGCAATGTCGAAGGTATGGCATTTACCTCTGCCGACGAAGCTTTGCAGGGTGAGATTGCCGGTCTTGACATCGTGTCTAACTCTGGTAACCTTGGTTCTGGTACTACCATGCGTCTTCGTGGTGTTACCACTATCAATGGCGATGCTCAGCCACTTATCGTTGTTGACGACCGTATCTTCGACAACCCTGACGAGACCTTCGACTTCGGTTCTGCTACAGAAGAGCAGTATGCGTCGTTGCTTTCTGTAAACGTTGAAGATATTGCCAACATCCAGGTATTGAAGGATGCTGCTGCTACAGCTGTTTGGGGTTCTAAGGGTTCTAATGGTGTTATCCAGATTACTACAAAGCGTGGTGCTCGTGGTAAGACACGTGTGAACTTCTCTTATAAGTTTACTGGCACTTGGCAGCCTGATGGATATAAGCTCCTTAATGGTGACGACTACACCATGCTTATGAAGGAAGCTTTCTATAATCCTAAGCAGTCGTCAACAGCTACTACAAATATTGCTGAGCTCAACTACGACCAGAGCTGGGCTGAATATGAGAACTGGAACAACAATACTGACTGGGTGAAGGAAGTAAAGCAGTTTGGACAGATGCACTCTTATAACCTCAACCTCACAGGTGGTGGTCAGAAGGCACAGTTCCGTATCTCTGCAGGTTACGACCATCAGACAGGTTCTATTATCAAGCAGAAGCTCGATCGTTTCTCTACACGTTTGGTACTCGACTACAATGTGAGCGACCGTATCAAGTTCTCTACTAACTTTGCATTGACATATACCAACAACGACCAGAACTATTCTGGACTTCTTGGTATTGCACAGAAGTTGGCTCCTAACATGAGTATATATCGTCAGAATTCTGATGGTAGCAACACAAATGAGTATTATCTCATGAACCCTGTTGCTCCAACAGGAGAAAGCCCTTATACCGGTAACTACTCATCTTCTGAGATGACAAAGATTCGCGACCTTGGCAACCCTGTTGCTATTGCTAACTTGGCATGGAAGAAAGACCAGACATATCGTATCACTCCTAACTTCGTATTGAAGTATGAGCTTCTCGGTATTGATGCTGATAAGTCGCGTTTGACTTTCACTGGTCGAGTAGACTTCGATATCTATGCTCGCTCGCTGCCTACATATTATCCAGCTGCTTTGACAACAGGAAAGTGGAGCGATAAGAATTATAACCAGTCTACAAATACTGAGTCGAACCGTTTCCAGATGAGTGCACGTGCAGAACTTGCATACACTCCTCATTTCAAGAACAAGGACTTGTCTGCTACTATGCTTCTCCGTTATGAGATGACACAGTCGAAGAGCAACAACCAGTATATCTCTGAGTACTCTTTGCCTGATGGTATCACATCGCCAACCATTCCTGGTGCTTTGGAGTCGATGACAAGTGGTAACAGCCGTTCTAACTCACAGTATGCTCTCTACAACGGACACTTTTCTTATAAAGGGTGCTACAATCTCGGATTCTCTCTCCGTGCTGATGGCGACTCTAAGTTTGGTCCTAAGAACAAGTGGGCTTACTTCCCTGGTGTTTCTTTCCGTTACAACATCGTTGATGAATCGTTCATGAAGCCTTTGCGTGATAAATTCCTCTCTATGTTGGCTCTCCGTGCCAGCTGGGGTATCAATGGTAAGGCTCCAAGTGCCGACTACTTGTTCTATTCTACATATAATACAAGTGCAGGCTCATATGGTAATGGTAACAACACATTTACCGTTGCAAGTATCGATGGTTTGAAGCTCGACGACCTCCGTTGGGAAAAGACTACATCTGTGAACCTTGGTTTCAACCTCGGTATGTTCAACGACCGCGTGGAAGTTGACTTCGACTGGTATACCAAGAATACTAAGGACTTGCTTATGACAGGTGTGAAGATTCCTTCAACAACCGGTTATAGTAGCCTTTCATACGCTAACGTTGGTAAGATGAACAACGAGGGTTGGGAACTTAACGTTTCTGGTAAGCGTCTTATCAAGTTCGGTAAGTTCTCTATGGATGCCAGCATCAATGTGGCTCAGAACTTCAACGAAATTAAGGAGATGGATCAGCGTGTGCTCGATGCTATCAACACTGAGTGGAGTGCAACAACACGTCCTTCAAACAAGAAGACTACAGGTTACACCAACCGTGTGCAGGTAGGTAACGCTATTGGTTCTATCTATGGTTTCCGCTATAAGGGTGTTTACCAGTATAGCTACGAATATCTTGAGAACTATCAGAAGGAGCATGGTCTCTCATCTTCTGAATATGAGGCTTGGATTAACAGCCAGTTGGCAGAAGGAAAGACATTCCCTGTAGTGCTTGGCTCTGATGGTAAGGTTTTGATGACAAGCCAGGGCCACCCTCAACATGTTGTTTACAACTATTCTGATGGTAGCTCTACATATTCCTTCAAGGGTGGTGATGCTATCTACGAGGATATCAATCACGATGGTCAGATCAACGCTCTCGACATTGTATACCTTGGTAACTCATTGCCAAAGGTACAGGGTGGTTTCAACTTCACCTTCAAGTATGGCAGATGGAGCTTGAAGACACGTTTCAACTATCGTTTCGGCAACAAGGTGGTTAACCTTGCTCGTATGAACCTTGAGAACATGTATACCACTTACAACCAGTGCGCTACTGTAAACTATCGTTGGCGTAAGGATGGTGATATTACTCCTATTCCTCGTGCTATGTACAACGCAGGTTACAACTATCAGGCTTCTGACCGTTTTGTAGAGAATGGTTCGTATATACGTTTCAACAACTTGCAGTTGGCTTACAACTTTGATAAGAAGGTCATCAAGAAGCTTGGTTTGAACCAACTTCAGGCTTACCTCAGCGTCAACAACATCTATTGCTGGACAAAGTACAGCGGTACCGACCCTGAAGTTTCTGTAGCTGGATGGGGTGTTGCTGTCGATGACTCACAGACACCACGTGCTAAGTCGTTTACTGTAACATTGAACGTAGGATTCTGATAAACCTCACAACCTATATAAACATTGAACATAATGAAAAAATATATATCAACCATATTGGCAAGTCTCGCTATGGTATCTTGTGTAGATACCGTACTCTTGCCTGATGACAAGACTGTTGACCAGGATTTCTGGAAAACAAAGTCGGATGTCAACCAGATGGTGCAGGGCGCATATAAGTCTATGCTTTCGGCTGATGTTATGAGCCGACTCATTGTATGGGGCGACTTCCGCTCAGATGAGTTGAACTTGGTATCGTCGGTGACAGGTTCGGTACCTACTGCACTTACTGAAATTGATGCTGTGAATATGCAGACTACAAACACCTTCGCTACATGGGGTGGCTTGTATTCTGTTATCAACAACTGTAATATCGTGCTTGACAGATCTAAGGCGGTTATGGATGTAGACCCTTCATATACCGAAGGCGACTATCAGACCGATCGTTCGCAGATGTTGGCTTTGCGCTCTTTGTGCTACTTCTATTTGGTACGCAACTTCCGCGATGTTCCATATTCTGGTAAGGCTTATATGAATAGCAGTCAGGAGATGAACCTACCACAGCTTGCTCCAGACTCAGTACTTACACTCTGTATTAAGGATCTTGAGGAGGCTTCAAAGACTGCTCTCGACCCAACAGCCTTTACCGACTGGCGTAGAACAGGATGGATAAACAAGGATGGTATCAACGCTATTCTTGCAGACATCTATCTCTGGCTTGGCTCTGTACACCATGACGCTAACTACTATCAGAAGTGTGTAGAATATTGCGATAAGGTGATTGAGTCAAAGAAAGAACAGCATGTCACTGGCCCAGGTGAGGTTGAGACAAAAGAATATCCTATTGCTGATGCAAATAGAGCTTTCGACAATATCTTTGTTCAAGGAAATGCTGAGGAGAGTATCTTCGAATTGCAGTTTGATGGTACAGCAAATTCTAATACCGCTCTTTGCCAGTATTACTTCAAGTATGCTAAGGACAACTCGCCTTCAGGCTTTGTTAGAGCAGCTTCTATTTTCGGTACTGCCGGTAGCGGACAGCCTGTATATACACAGACAGGTGACCTTCGCTTTATAAATAATGTGTTTGCTCCAAACACCAGCCTTGAAAGCTATGATATCCGTAAGATGATAGCAACTTCGTCATTGAATTCTAACCCTGTTGGTAGTAAGGGTGAAGATAGAAAGACTGCAGTAAGCCGTACATACGATCGCTTTGCTCAGAACTATATCTTCTATCGCTTGACCGACGTTATGCTTATGAAGGCAGAGGCGCTTACTCAGCTTGCAGCTTCAGACGAAGATGTACAGTTGCGTCAGGCTTTCAACCTTGTACAGGCTGTTAATAGCCGCTCGTTGTATAGCGCTAACCTTGCTACAGACTCTTTGAAGTTTAGCTATTATAAGACACGTTCTAATGTTGAGACATTGGTTCTTCAGGAGCGTTTGCGTGAACTTTGCTTTGAGGGTAAGCGTTGGTACGACCTCGTACGTTACAACTACCGTCAGGTAGAGGGTGTTGACTATAGCAAGACTCTCTATCAGCAGCAGCAGGAAGGTAAGGATTTTGTTCGCAACAATACTGACTTCTTGAACCTCGTAACAAGAAAATATTCATCAGGTGCTGCTGCAGCTGCTGCAAAGATGCGTACAGAGCCAAATCTATATTTGCCTGTCAACCAGGGTGATATTGATGTAAACGATAAGTTGCATCAGAATCCTGCATACAAGGCTGATGATGAATATAAGAAGAATTACTAAAAGGAGGAAATAAAATTTATGAATACTAAAATCTTTAAATTAGGCTTCGGCGCTCTCGCCGCTGTGGTTGCTCTCGGCTCTTGTAATAAGGAGCCAGATGAGTCGAACCTCTATACCTTTACTGGCGAGACCATCGAGACTTTCATTGAGAAAGATAGTACGCTTTCATCATTCAACTACATCCTCAACCGCGTTGGTTTGGACAGAATGATGGCTTCGTATGGTCAGTATACTTGCTATGCTCCTACCAACGAGGGTGTGGCACATTATATCGATAGTCTTTATAATGACCCTGAGGCTGCTATTGAGCATAATGGTATGACAGCAAATTCACTCGAGGGACTTAGCGATAGCCTTTGTCTTGATATTGCAAAATATCACTTGACAAATGGTCTTTATAGCATTATCTCTATGGGTGGTAGCGGTGCTACTATTACTACTATGCTTGGTCGTCCTATATCTTCAAAGGTAGATAGTCTTGGTCATACTGTATTGAATGATGTTTCGACCATTATCAGCGAAGATAATGAGGTGACAAATGGTTTGGTACACAAGATTAACAATGTAGTACCTCGTACATCACGTTTGCTTGGCGATACTTTCGAGCGTTTGGAAGGTTATAGCATCTTTAGTGAGGCTTTGCATAAGACACATCTTGCTGATTCTATTGCTAAGTCGGTAAAGTATCGCACACTTGCTGATGGTACTCGTACAACAAAATTCAGCAAACCTGCTGATATCAATGATACTAATGGTAGCGAACTCTATTGCCCAGAGGAATGTAAGGTTGGCTTCACTGTATTTGCTGAGAGCGACGAAGTGTTGAGAGCTAATGGTATCAACAGCTTTGAAGATCTTGTAGCTTATGCTAATAGGGTTTATGGTGGTGCAGCTGCATGGTATGACTATATCAATGAGAAGGGTTTGAGCGTAAGCACAGGCAACGACTATACTAATCGTTTCAATGCCTTGAATATGTTCGTTGCATACCATATTCTATATGCTTCTATGGCACAAGACCAGTTGGTATTTGAGAATAAGTCAGGTGTGTCGGTAGCTACAAGTAAGTGGAACTATGTGAATGGTGCCGATCCTTACGACTACTATCAGACAATGCTTCCTAACACTCTTATGAAGATTTGGGAGCCACAGCCAGGAAAGACTCTTTACATCAATCGTTATCAGACTTTCAATACCCTTACCAATGAGGTAGGTACACGTGGTACTAACCATGAACTCAAATTCGCTGGTGTTGAAATCGAGCGTCAGGATATTTCTGCTTACAATGGTTATATCCACCCAATCAAGGGAATGTTGGTTTACAATGAGCAGGTTCCTAAGGGTGTATTGAATGAGCGTCTTCGTTTCGAGGCTACCACATTCTTGCCAGAGTTCATCAACAATGGCTTCCGCTATATGTCAATTAACGAGGTTTCTGCAATGAATGGTGGTGGTAGCGGTGCTCGTTTGGCTTTCCCTGTTGACTATTTCGATAATGTAATTTGCTACAATGGTGAGCAGACTAAGCTTCGCTATAATGTAAAGGGCGACTATCGTTCTTATCAGGCTGACGCCTTTCAGGGTTGGGGACAGTATGATTTGGCTGTGAAGTTGCCACCTGTACCATCAGGCTTGTATGAATTCCGTTTGTTCTATTCTCCTATGGGACACGGTGGTATGATGCAGTTCTATTGGGGTACTTCAAAGAATGTTCAGGAGATGACAGCATTGAGCATACCTCTTGATGTTCGTATTTTGCAAGACGACCCACGTATTGGTTGGAGTGCTTTCTATGAGGAAGACGACCAAGGCGTTGCTACCGACGAGGCTATGAAGAACCGTGGTTATATGCGTGGTCCTTTCAGCTTCCGCGGTCACCCAGGCGATGATGGTGATACTAAGACAACAGCGAACTGTCGTGGTGATGGTGTCGTAACTTTGCGCCGTGTGCTTGGTCGTGTAAACGTTAAGCAGAGTGAAGACTTCTGGTTCCGTTTCAAGAACGTTATCAATGATGACTCTGACCTTAAGTGGCAGCTCGACTTCGTAGAGTTTGTACCAGTCAACGTTGTTGACAACAATATGTACTCAGAAGATTGGTATTAAAAAATAAAGATATTAATATATGAAAAGTATATTCAAAACAGGAACTATGATTGTTGCCGCTATGTTTGCGGCAACATCATGCTCCGATTTCTCCGACTATAATGAGACTCCTTCTACAGGCAACATGTCGGCAGATAAGACTTTGTGGGAGAATATATCGCAGAACGAGAACTTGTCAGACTTTGCCGCCTTGGTAAAGAAGGCTGGTTTCGATGCAGCTCTTTCTCAGTCGCACTTCTATACAGTTTGGGCACCTGCTAATGGCACATTCGATGCACAAGCTTTGATGGCAGAAGATAGTACTAAGGTTCTGAAGGAGTTTGTAAAGAACCATATCGCTGACTACAACCATGTGATATCAGGAGCTATTGATGAGCGTATAAAGGTGTTGAATGAGAAGTCTTACGATTTTGTAGGTGATGGTTCGTATACTTATGATGGTTTGAACATCACTACTCTCAATCAGCCAAGTATCAATGGTATTATGCATATCCTTAATGGTGCAGCACAGTTCTATCCTAACATTTATGAACATGCTACATCAGCAGAGGGTCTCGACTCGGTAGTAAACTACTTTAAGCGTTATGAGATTCAGACCCTTGACACTAAGAATAGTGTGCTTGGTCCTACTGTAAATGGTAAGCAGACTTACATTGACTCTGTGATGATTGTTACCAATACCGCTTTCGATATGCTGCATGCTAAGGTGAGCAAAGAAGATAGCTCGTATACTATGCTTGCTCCAACAAACGAAGCATGGGTAGCACAATATAATAAGGTGAAGAAATACTACAACTATATTGCTACTACTTCAGCACAAGATATGGCAGAAGCTACATCTACATCTTCTGCACCTACATCTAAAGTAACTATTGACCCTGCTTACCAGTCTGACTCTATGGCTGTTTTAGGTGTTGTTGGTTGTCTCTTGTATAACAATAATAACTACTACAACGATTGGCTCAAAGAAGAAGGCAAGCAACCTTTCGATACTTTGAAGTCTACCACACGCCTTCTCTTTACAAATCCTGAGGAGATTATGTCACACACTATTAGCAAATCAAAGATGAGTAATGGTGAGTTCCGTGTTGTAGATTCTTTGGCAATCCGTCCTTGGGAAGCATGGGCACAACCAATCAAGGTTAGTCCTTTTGCAAGCAAGATTTGGACTGGCGCAACTTCTACTGTTGAAATTAATTCTGATAAGTTTGACGAGATTGGTTACAAACCACAAACTGCAAATCTAAGCAACCTTGTCTATCTTTGGGTAACACCTTTGAGTGGTTATGGTAAACCACAGATGGATGTTTCATTGTATGACGTGCTCTCTACCACATATAATATATATGTAGTATTGGCACCAAGCGAAGATTATGGCAAAGATGCTGATGGTAATGAATTCCGTAAGCCTAACCAACTTGACTTTACTATCAGCTACTGTGACGCAAAGGGTAAGTTGCAGACAAAGAAGTTGAATCAGAAGGTTGAAAACAATCCTAATAAGGTTGATACTGTTGCTGTTGGTTCTTTCACATTCCCTGTTGCATACTATGGACTTGGAAATAAGATTTACCCTAACTTGAAGATAACAACCGACTTCGGTGTGTTCAATAGCGCTATGATGGCAAAATACACACGCGACTTCCGCGTCGTTTCAATATTGTTGAAACCTGCAGAGATGGAAGAGTTTGAAGCCAATGCTACTAAGGAGAACTAATTATGAAGCGTAAATATATTAATGATATACAGAAGCATGGTCTGAGACTATCGCTCTGTGCCATTTCTTTGGGCTTGTGCCCAACAGCCTTTGCCCAAACAGAAAATGATGGCGAAGAGGTTGAGATGACTATCAATAAGCCTACACGTCAGCGTGAGGTGAAAGATAATTTTGCTACCACCATGCTTCATGGTGTTGTTGTAGACCAGGTTTCAAAGAAGCCTCTTGCTGGTATTCAGCTCAAGGTGCTTGGCTATGACAGATATTCTGCTATGACAGGTGCTGATGGTAAGTTTACTATCAAGGTTCCTGAATTTGCAACAACATTGTTTGTTCATTCACCTTCGTTTATGTCGCAGCAGGTGGCTATCAACGCTAAGGATACTGAAAAAGAAATCAAGGTGTTGATGATGCAGGAGAAGTTCCGTCCTATGTATAGCGAAGGAACTACATATACCGCCCAGGCTGGTTTCGATGCTGATGCTAAAGACGTGACTATAGAATCAGACATTGAAAACATACTTGGTGCCGATGTTCGTACAGTGACACGTTCTGCAGCTCCTGGCATAGGTGCATCAATGTTTGTTCGCGGTTTGTCGTCTATCAACGCTAATGCTCAGCCATTGATTGTTGTCGATGGAGTGGAGCAGGATATGCAGCAAAATCGTTTGTCTTTGCATAGCGGACAGATTAACAATATTCTTGCAAACATTGCTCCTGAGGATATTGCTTCAGTAAAGGTGTTGAAGAATGCTACAGCCCTCTATGGTGCACGCGGTGGTAATGGTGTTATACTTATCACTACAAAGCGTGGTAAGTCTATGGCTACACGTATTGATGCAAACATCTCTGCAGGTGTTAGTCTCGTACCACAGTTGCCAACAATGATGAATGCTTCTCAGTATCGCAACTATGCAACAGAGATTCTTGGTACTGTTCCAGAGAATATCAATCGAGATACTCCTATCTCGTTTAGATTCCTCAACGATGATCCAAACAACTATTATTATCACACATATCACAACGATACAGACTGGACAGACTATGTTTACGACACAGCCATGACCCAGAACTACAATATCAATGTGCAGGGTGGTGATGATATTGGTATGTACAACCTCTCTGTAGGTTATGTTAAGGCTGAAAGTACAGCTAAGAATAATGATTTCGATCGTATGAACGTTCGCTTCAATACCGATATCAGCATTCTTTATAACCTTACTACTAAGTTTGATATCTCTATCAGCCGTACAAACAGTAAGGTGTTTGACGATGGCGCAATGGAAGACCTTAGTGCAGGTGCTATCACCTCACCAACATTCTTGTCATTGATAAAGGCTCCTATCGTAAGTCCTTATCAGTATAATGCTATTGTTGGTGGTTTCACATCATTGCTTTGCGACTATGATGATATCTATAGCCAGCTTGGCTCTGGTTATGGTTTGGCCAACCCTGTCGCCATCCTTAATAATGCTAATGGCGACAATAAGAACAAGGCTGAGAACACTTATTTCAATGTTCGCGTAGAACCTACATGGACAATCAATAATAACTTGAGCCTTACTTCTATGTTCAGCTATACATTGGACCGTAACTCTCAGCGCTATCATCGTCCATTCGTTGGTGTACCTTCGTTCGAGATTTCTAACCTCGGTACTGTAACAAGTATGGCAGCTTCATTGTTCTCTAAGGAGATTAACGTTGTCAGCGATACTCATATCGATTGGAAGCATCAGTATGGCAAGCACAACCTTGCTGCCTTCGGTGGATTTAAGTATACCTACTTCTCGTTTGATGATAACAACTTGAAGACAGAGTATAACTCTACAACCAACGATAAGAACCCTGCTCTTAGCGCAAGCTCTGGTTATCAGCACATCAAGGGTAACAACGATGTATGGAAGAACCTTCAGTGGTATGGTAATGTAGACTATAACTACATGAACCGTTACTTCGCAACAGTTTCTCTCTCTGCTGAAGCTAATAGCCGTTTCGGTGCTAAGTCTGGCGACCTCGACCTTTGTGGTGTAGCATGGGCTTTGTTCCCAAGCGTACAGTTGGGTTGGGTTATGACTAACGAGTCTTGGTTCCCAAAGAATGCAGGTATCAATTATTTGCGCGTGAATGCAGGTTATGATATGAGCGGTAACGACGACATCTCTAACTATGCTGCTCGTACAAGTCTTTCAGCAGTACGCTTCAACTACAATGCTATCGGTTTGCAGCTCACCAACATCGGTAACGATGAGATTAAGTGGGAGACTAACCATAAGTTTAACGTAGGTTTGCAGGCTTACATGCTCAACAACCGTTTGGGCGTAGACTTCAACTACTATGTAAACAAGACAAAGGATTTGCTTACTCTCCAGACTTTCAAGAACCCTATCGGCGGTATCAACAACTATTGGACTAATGGTGGTGAGATTAAGAACCAAGGCTTCGAACTCTCGGTTACTGCAAAGCCTGTTGTTACTCGCAACTGGAATGTTGAAGTTGGTGCAAGCGTAGGTCACTATGCTAACAAGGTTACCAAGCTTCCTGATGGAGACTATACAACATCTGTATATGGCGACAACAACATCCTCACTTCTGTAGGCAACCCTGTAGGTTTGTTCTATGGTTACAAGACAGCAGGCGTATTTGCAACAGATGCTGAAGCTAAGGCTGCTGGCAAGGATGGTTACTTGTATATGGAAGACAATGCAGGTCTTCGCAACGATTTCAAGGCTGGTGATGTTCATTTCATCGACCAGAATAACGATGGTAAGATTAGCGAACTTGACAAGGTTGTCATCGGTGATCCTAACCCAGATATTTATGGTAACATCTTCGCTACTATCAACTACAAGAACTTGACATTGACCATGGGCTGGAACTATAGCCTTGGTAACGATGTTTACAACTATCAGCGTTCTATCCTCAATAGCGGTAGCACATTCTACAACCAGCAGGTTGCTGAGGTTGCTCACTGGCGTTATGAGGGACAGCAGACAGATTTGCCTCGCCTTGCTTACGGTGACCCTATGGGCAACAACCGTTTCTCTGATCGTTGGATTGAAGATGGCAGCTATCTCCGCCTCAAGACCCTTAACCTCAGCTATAAGGTTCCTGTTCCAGGTTCATGGACATGGCTCCAGGGCTTGACAGTATGGGCACAGGCTAACAACTTGCTCACCTTCACTAAGTATCTTGGTAGCGATCCTGAGTTCTCTATCGGCAATGGCGTACTCTATCAGGGTATCGACTGCGGCAATATTGCTCAGGGACGTAGCTTCCAGTGCGGTGTTAAGATTAACCTCTAACCTCTAAACATCATTAAGAAATGAAAAAGATATTTTTATCATTGTTGGCAGTATTGGGAGTATGTATGCTCCCAAGCTGCTCCGACATGTTGGAGTCTGATAGCTCTCGTCAGCTTTTTGACAAAGATCTAAACAGCAAGACCGACTCAGTACACTTTGCTTTCGGCATTATGCAGTCTATGCAGCAGTTGGCAGACCAGTATGTGCTAATCGGCGAAATGCGTGGCGACCTTGTAAAGACTACTGAATATACAGACAACAACCTTCGTAAGCTCGCAGACTTCTCTGCTGATGCTTCAAACAAATATGATTCTGCATACGTTTTCTATCGTGTAATCAACAACTGTAACTACTACATCGCACATCGTGATACAACCCTTATGACAGGTAGTACACTCGTTGCTATGCGTGAGTATGCTGCTATCAAGGCTTTCCGTGCTTGGGCTTACTTGCAGTTGGCTCGCACCTATGGTAAGGTTCCATTCTTTACAGAACCTCTTACTACAATCTCTCAGATTAATAGCAGTAACTATCCAGAGCTCGACATTAATGGTATCGTAGCTGAGCTTGCTCCAGACCTTGAGCAGTATACAGGCTATAAGGTTCCTGACTATGGAACTCCAGACATTGGTAAGACCAACTGGGGAGAGAGCAAGAAGATGTTGACTATCTTCTGCTTTATACCTGTTGACGTTATCCTCGGTGAAATGTATCTTGAGACAGAGCAGTTTGATAAGGCTGCTTCTCACTATACAACATATCTTACAAAGGTTGCTACAAATAATTATAAGTATGTAGGTAATTATTCTGAGAGCTTCAAGGAATATAACAAGCAACAAGCATTGTTCGTACCTTCTGATATGGATCTGTCTGGAACACATGTAACCTGGTTCACTAACATTTTCAAAAACAATGCTGTCTACGACTATGTTTCTTATATCCCAATGGCAGTAAACAGCTTGCGCGGTACAACAAGTATGTTGCCAGAATATTTCGGTAACAACTATTATGGCACTGACAAAAATGAATTGCAGATGGATGAGATTCAGATTATGCCTTCAAAGGAATATTGGGCAATCTCAGATAGTTGCGACTACTACTACTATCGTAACGTTACTGGCGGTTTGAAGCAGCAGTATGTTGGTGGTATCAAGTGGGGTGATATGCGTTCTTCTACTTCTATCACTCTCGGTACAAAGGCAGACTCTACAAAGCAATGGATAAAGAAGTATAATGCAGCTAACGTGATGCTATATCGTACATCTACTATTTATCTCCACCTTGCAGAGGCTCTCAACCGTTTAGGTCATCCTGATGCAGCATTCGCAATATTGAAGGATGGTATCACAGAAGCTTTGCTTGATACCACTCGTACTTACATCACCGATGATACTCGCAATATGCTTCAGACAACATATCCATTCCTCTCAGACGAGAATCGTTCGTTGTTCCCTGCAGCATCTTCATCAATAATCGATTTGGGAACCAACTATGGTATCCATGGACATGGTTGTGGTGTAACTGGCGATGGTAACTATCCTGGTCGCTCACCATATCAGCTTGATACTATCGTTGGTATGAAGATGAAGAAGATTGCAGATATGTACAATGTTTCTGTTGGTGCAACAAAGGCCGATAGCATCAATGCAATGGAGGATATCCTCTGCGACGAGTATGCTCTTGAGCTTGCTTTCGAGGGTACACGTTGGTACGACCTCATGCGTTTGGCTCGTCATAAGAACAAGGCTGGTCTCTATGGTGCTGACTTCGGTGGCAGATGGCTTGCACGCAAGTTGATGTATAAGAATCCTACCAAGGATTTGACTGACCCTAACAACTGGTATTTACCATTTAAGTAAGAGAATAACTACTTACTGATAATATGTTATTAAAGGAGCATATCAATCACAATATGCTCCTTTTTTAATTTCTATTTTTTCGTTTTTTTCAATTATTATTATTACTTTTGTAGCATTATTATCAAAAGCCTACCATTATGAAATCTATATTACCAAACAATATATTGTCATGCCTTTTGTGCATGATGTTGTCGATGTTATCTCTTACCACAGCTAAAGCCGATGCTTTGGATAGTTTGCAGACTCTATTGCAAACCAAGGTACAAGTGCAAGAGAAAGTATATGTACAGACTGATAATAACTGCTATTTTGTTGGTGATACACTTTGGTATAAGGCTTTCGTGCTTCGTGCAGATAATAACAAGCCTACCAATATGAGTAAACTGCTATATGTGGAATTGTTGTCACCAGATGGTGTTGTGGTAGAGCGCCAACGTATTGTAGTAAGCAATAAGGGAGTAACATGCGGACAGTTTGCTCTTCAGGATAGTCTATATAGTGGATATTACGAGCTTAGAGCTTACACCCGTTGGATGCTTAACTTCAATGTTACCCATCGTGACTATACTCGCGACGATAAGCACCTTTTCTATAGCAATAGCATGGCTCAAGACTTCTTCCGCGAATGGGATGGTCTGTATTCACGAGTACTGCCAATCTTCAGTAAGCCTAAAAAGAAAGGCAACTATGAAGGTAAATATATGTATGGCAGACCAAAACAGGAGGTAGAGTTTGTAGAGAAACCTAAGTTGAAGGTGAGATTCTATCCAGAAGGAGGAACACTTCTTGAAGGTGTGCAGAATAGAGTGGCTTTCGATATCTGTGATAATGATGGTCAGGCTTTGCAGATATCAGGCTTGCTTGATGATGGCACAAAGCTACAGCCTACCTATATGGGACGAGGTACATTCCTTGTTACTCCTAATGGCCAGAAAGCAACATTCAGATGGAATGGTAAAGACTGGACTTTCAAGTTGCCTAAATCCCAGGATGAGGGTGTAGCCTTGGTATTAGACAAAGGCGAAGCTAAGTGGACGAGTAGGGGAGTTAGCGTGGCTGCATACGCTGTGATGTGTAGAGGCAGACTATGTCTTTTCGAGCGTACTTCTGCTACTACTGCTTCTTTGGCAATGGATAAGTTGCCTTCGGGTGTTAACGAACTCATGCTTCTTGATGCAGATGCTAAGGTGTTGGCATCGCGACTATTCTTTGTTAATCATGATGATAAAGTGAAGAAGGTCAGCGTAAAGACCGACAAGATGGAATATAAGCCTTTTGAACCAATAAATCTTGAAGTTAAAGGTGCAGAACCAAAGATTCCTTTCGCTATCTCTGTTCGTGATGCCCGTACTGATGATACTTCATACGATGATGGCAATATGATGACAGAGATGCTACTCTGTTCCGACCTTAAAGGATTTGTAGCTTCGCCAGCATATTATTTTGAAAGTAATGATGACGCTCATACCAAAGCGCTCGACAATCTGCTAATGGTGCAAGGTTGGCGTAGATACCAGCGTGTGCCAATATTGAGATACCGTCCTGAGGTAACTCTCACATATGAAGGTACTGTAAACAAGATGTTGGGAGTAGATATGCTTACTCTCAACGATATAGAGGGTCTTGATAACAAAGTTAGTGTAGCTGCAGAAGCAATTAAAAAAGCAGAAGAAGCAGTTAGCGAAGGTGGTGTTACGATGAGTGGTGAGAGCGCTACTGCTAATGCTGCTAACGATGAAAGCAATGCTAAGGCTGCTGATGAAGCATCGAAAGAAATTTCTGAAACTCCTCAAGATGGATTAGTTGAAGAAACTGTTGAAACATATTTAGGAGTAAACCATGGAACCTTGAAGAAGGAAGTACTTGTGGAGGCAGAGATAAGTAAAGACGGAATGGTGGCAGGAGGCGTGCAGAAAACTCTCAATAATGGTCGCTTCGTCTTTGAATTGCCTCCTTTCTATGGTAAGGCAATATTATTTGTAAAGGCATATAATGAGAAAGACTCTGTGAAGAAGTCTATGGAAAGAGGAAAGGATAAACGCCGTTTCGACGAAGAGTCTTATCCTGATTTCTATGTCAAGCAAGACTTGTTCTTCCCTGTGTTTGCTCATTCCTATTCGTGGTATCAAACTCATCAGCCAGAGTGGCGTAACCTTTTGATAGACGATGCTTCACTAAAGGAACTATCGAAAATGGAAAGCGATCATACATTGTCTACAGTAAAGGTTGATGCCAAGCGTCGTAGTCGCCGAGCTTTCGACTTCTCAAAGCCTGCCTATGTCATCGATGCCTACGACCTTTATAACGAAGCTACCGATCGTGGCTTGTCATGGGGTGTGCCTAATATGGGTACTTTCCCAAAGATAGCTTGTTTTACTGTTTATGGTAATATGAACAGATTTCGCGATTATAATATCCGGGCATTTTTCGATGATGGATATGTATTCTTTCAGAATTATAGTGGTCATCTTGATAATGTTAAAAATAGGAGCAATGCGGTAGTATTCAAAAATTTGCATCTTAAGCGTTTGGATAAGTTCCGCTTCTATACCGACTACGAACCACGCAATCCCGAAGATCGTCATACCGAAGCCTTAAATACTGAGGATGTCAACATGATGTATCAACTATTGCCAGACGATGGCACACGCTATACTTATCGCGACCGTAGATATCTCTTTGATGGTTTTGCTGAGCCAGAGAAGTTCTATACGCCAGATTATTCTAAGGCTAAGCCTGCTAATCAGAAAGACTATCGCCGCACATTATATTGGAACCCAAATGCCATGCCTGATGATGATGGCAACTTCAACGTTACACTCTACAATAATAGTAGAGATACAAGAGTTAAGACTTCTGTAGCAGGAGTTACCAATGATGGCAAGTTCTTAGTGGAATAATGATACGAAATTGATTTAGTCAATTACTAACTATAATAGACGGAATGATAAAAAAGAGTTTTTTACGGAGAGGTATAGAATATATTCTACTACTGCTTCTTGCAATATTTGTGGCATCGTGTGGTGTAAGAAATAAGAATAGCCAAGTGTATTCTACTCCAAAAGAAAAGGAGGTAACTCTTCTTCGGAAAATAACAACCATATATATTGATAAGCCAAATAAAGCTCTGCAGATACTTGATTCTGCAGAGCAACACAGGCTGATACCTATAGAAGAAATACAAAACCTTAGGGCTATGTCATATTTCTATGGACTTGATAACCCTAAAAAAGCTTTGGAGTGTGCTAATAAAGGCTATTCCAACGCAATTGAAAATGTAGATACCTTAGCTCAGCTCAATAGCCTGAAGGTGTTGGTTACAGTCTATTATATGCAAAGCCATTATACAGAAGTGATAATCAAGTCGAATGAAGCTATAGAACTTGCACAAAAAATAAAAGATAAAGAGTCTGTGGCTTTCTTCTATATGGCTTTAGGAAGTGCAAAGTCAGAGATAGACAACTTAAATGATGCTTTAGACTATCTGAACAAAAGTATTGAGATATACCAAACTATTGTTGAAGATAGCGCAAGATGGGCTACTTATGACAATATGCTATATGCCTTGACTAAGCAAGTTGATGTGTATGCAAGTAATCGTTTTTACAATAAGGCAGTTTCGTTAATTCCACGATGCTTGGCTTTGTTGGACTATCTTAAAAAGTCTGATTCTGCCACCATAGGTCTTAATGATATTCGTGAAGCCGAACTAATGGCAGCATGCTCGAAGGCTTATTATGGTGCTGGTGAAACCAAGAAGGCAGAGAAATGCTATGAGAAGTTGAGACTAACAAAATATGGTAATACAGATCATGGAATAGCCCTTGCTGTACCATATCTTGTAAACTCAGGACAGTATGCTGAAGCCCTTAGATGTATAAAGATTAAGAAGAAGCATATGCAGGAGTGTCATAGTATAGTTACCTATTATTATAATAAGGTGTTGCTCCGCAATGAGTTTAAGTGCTATTATCATCTTAATATGTATAAGGAGGCTTCCTTTTCAGCTAACGAAAATATGGTTATGGCAGATAGTCTTAGAGCAAGAGAGAAGAAAGACTATGTGAGAGCTGTGAAGAAAGTATTTGCCGATAGAGATATACAACTCCAGCTTATAAAGCATGAACAAAAGGCTGAGACCAGCCAGATTGTTATTCTCTTAGCAACGATTCTTGTAGTAGCCCTTGGTTTGCTGTTGGCAATATCAATAAGATACAATAATATTCTAAGACGTAAAGATAGGGCTAATCTTGCAACTATGGAGGAGTTGCGTAAGCTATACAACGAGCGTACTCGTCAACATACAGATACCATAGCGGTTGATGAAAACGAGGATGATGACGAAGACCGAAAGATGTTTGTGGTGATATACAACGAGATAATAACTCGTAAGCTATATCTGAAACCAGGTTTTAGTCGTGATGATGCAATATCTATAGTACCTATGAGCATGAAGCAGTTCTCTGCTCTGTTCCAAAAGTATTCTACAGGTTTTGTATCATTCGTCAATAACTTGCGTCTTGAACATTCGTTAGAGCTTATACGTAGCAACCAAGAATATACTATAGAAGGTATTGCTTTGGATAGTGGATTCTCTAATCGTCAGACTTTCCATCGACTCTTTGTAGAGAAGTATGGAATGACACCAACGGAATATAAACGATTACTTAATGCAGAAAATACCTAACAAAAGGAGATGAGCTTAAATCTTTTTATTAATAGTCGATATCTCGATTTTATGCTTCGGGGGGGGGTAAAAACTGAATAAAATATGTGGTTTTATGCGTCAAAGAGTAAATAAATACCATTTTTACGCATTGAACATATGAGGTGTAAGTAATTGACTATTAATGAGTGCCCAAATTGTTACACTATTTATTTTCTTTTGTTACACCTTTCGGCTTGTTTCTATTTGAGTTTAGCAATAAAGGCATTACCTTTGTAATGCTGATAGGGAATACCTTATGCCATATTGTTTGACATTGTAGTCGGAGATTAATATGGCTCTTATCTCTTACGGAATTTATATCAACTCAAATCTTACATCAAAGGAGACCAAAGAACAATACCAGTTTTATCCTACAGCAATAAGTAACTGGTTGTTCTTTGGTCTCCTATTTTTATTTGGAAGGAAGATTATTAATATTGTTAATGATTTCAGTATTTCTAAGGTAAAATACTCATTATCTCATTTTTATTGTTTATCTTTGTAGCCATAAACAATGCTACTTATGAGACTACTTACAACATTATTCCTTTTATTAATCACATTAAGTACTTCTGCTCAGCAGAAAGCACCAAGACAGATGAACTATTATCCCGATAATGGTGATATAGTTTGTGTGAATGGTAACAACCGTTATACCAGAGCTCTTTATGGTTCGGAAACATTATATCGTTTGGAAACAAGCGATCGACCTTTGTTTGCTACCTACGACAAGAAAAACAATCGCAACATCTCGTTCTATATAATATATAAAGGTGTGAAAACACGCTTGGATAGCACTTCATGGTGTGAGGCTCGCTATCGCGGTGGTGTGCGCAGCTATAAGCTTAAGAACGAGAATTGGAATGGCGGCGAGATAGACTTTGTGGCAATAGCATCACAAAGTTCAGAGGCTGCTATATTTGATATCAGGGCTATCAACTTTGATAGCGATATCTCGGTGGTTATAAACTGCTGCAAAACAAAAAGAAAAGGTATGCACCGAGAGGGCGACCTCGGTATGGAGCCACGCGAAAGCTACGACCCTATGCCTGGCGCATCTGTAGAAGACAAGACAATTCTGATTAAAAGAAACATCGGAAAAGCTTGCTTTGTAGTAGAGAATGCAGGAGAGATACTCTGTGATGCAGGCAATGGTGAAGCCTCTATGGCTTTTACAAGAGAGAAGAAAGCTACAGAACAGCTCACATCTATACTCCACATAGAAACTCCCGACCAATATATCAACACCCTTGATGCCAACCTCGTTGCTGCATCAAATGGCTTGTGGGATGGCAGCACATGGCTTCATGGCTGTATAGGTTGGCGTATGCCGTTGGCAGGTTGGCGAGCAGCTTATCTTGCTGATGTGCTTGGATGGAACGAAAGAGCAAAGACTCATTTCGAAGCCTATGCCAAGAGTCAGGTTACTAATGTGCCAGCCATTTATCCTCATCCTACTCAAGATTCTGCATTGAACCTTGCAAGAGCTGAAAAGAAGTGGGGCACACAGATGTATTCAAATGGTTATATCTGTCGTAATCCTAACAACAATAGGCAGATGCATCATTATGATATGAACCTCAACTATATCGACGAACTGCTTTGGCACTTCTGTTATGATGCAGACACCGTGATGATGAGAAGGATGTGGCCTGTGTTGACAAGCCATTTAGCTTGGGAAAAGCGCAACTTCGACCCAGACAACGATCATCTCTATGATGCCTATTGCTGTATTTGGGCAAGCGATGCCTTGTGGTATAATGGTGGAGCCGTAACTCATAGCTCTGCATACAATTATCGTGGCAACCTGCTTGCTGCACGCATGGCAGAGATTCTTGGCGAAGATCCTAAGCCTTATCGCACAGAAGCAGAGGCTATATTGAAAGCTATGAACGATAGACTATGGCTGTCTGATCGTGGACATTGGGCAGAATACCAAGACTTGATGGGATATAAGCGTAAGCACGAGAGTGCTGCACTATGGTCGATATATACTCCTATAGACTGTGGAGTGACTACCGACGAGCAAGCATGGCTGTCTACACAATATGTCATCGACAATATTCCGCATATCCCTGTTACTGCCGATAGCGGTATGGTGGTAGGTCATACTATCTCTACTACCGACTGGATGCCATACGATTGGAGCACCAACAATGTGGCACATGAGGAGGTTATGGATATGGCTTTGGCTTTCTTCCAGGCAGGACGCAATGAAGAAGGCTTTGCATTGTTGAAGAGCGATGTGCTCGATGGAATGTTCCTTGGAGCCAGTCCTGGCAACTTCGGACAGATAAGCTATTACGATAAAGCACGTTCTGAGGCTTATCGCGACTTTGGCGACAATGTGGGAATATCTTCACGTGCTATTGTCAACGGCTTGTTTGGCATTCGTCCTGATGCTATGAATGGCAAATGTATTCTTCAGCCAGGTTTCCCACAGATGTGGGATTCGGCTTCGATATCTACACCTTATATTATATATAGATATGAGAAGAAGGATGGAAAGCGGAAGATGACAATCAGTCAGCAGTTCCGTCAACCACTCGCTATGATATGGCGAATAAGTCTTGGCGACGGACAGTTTGTAGAAATCAAGGGGTCGACAGACAAAGAGCAGACACTTGAAGTTGACGAGGCATGGCTGATGTCACAGAAGAAACCATTCTTCTTTGAGGCGAAGAAGGAAGAAACCCACAATGCCGAATATTGGGGATTGACTGATATGACAACAGCAAAGGAAGGTAAGATGAAAGAAAAATACCTCGCTGTTCCTTTCAACTCTAATGTCGACGATATCTTCAAGAATAAATATCTCTCGCCACGCGCTCCTTACACCACACTACAGATACCTGCCCAAGGTATTGGTGAATGGTGTTTGCCTAAGAAGACTGCCGAGATTAATGATTCGGCATATAGAGCAACTATCGTAGATAACATCTTTGATACAAAACAGGGTGTGACTTTCGCTTCGCCTGTAAAAGGTCACAACATAGCCTATACTTCTCTATGGGACAACTATCCTGATAGCATCGACGTTCCTGCAAAGGGCAAAGGTCATCAGGCTTGGCTGCTCATGGCTGGTAGCACCAACAATATGCAGAGTCGTATCGACAATGGTGTGGTTATAGCAATGTATGCAGATGGTAGTAGCGACACCTTGAGATTGCGTAACCCTGAAAACTGGTGTCCAATAGAGCAAGACTATTATACCGATGGCTTGGCATTCTCAACGGTTCAGCCTCGTCCTTATCGCATACATTTAGGTAGCGGTTTGGTGAGTCGCGATCTATATGGCGACTTGATGAGCCAAGGCATTATAAAGAAACATACACGCACCGCAGAGCAAAATATTATTCCTGATGGTGCTGCACAGATGTTGAGCATGAAACTAAACCCAAATAAGAAGCTTAAAGGCTTCCGCATAAAGACTCTTTCTAACGACGTGGTTATAGGAATTATGGCTATATCGATAGAGTAAAATAAAGAATATTTCTACGTCAAAAGCGTAGAAATATTTTTGTTTTCGTATGATTTTACCATATTATAATATGTAATATAAGCTACTTTTGCAGCAGAAATCATACATAACAACTTAATAACTAAACAAAGCGATGAAGAGAATCTTTTCTTTCTTTTTGCTATCTGCAACCTTTGTCATGCCGGCAATGGCGCAGCGCATACAGCAAGACCTTGGTAGAGGTGTTGTTGCTGTGAACAGAAATCCTGAGCGTAGTGTTACTTCAGGAACAGATGGCAAACTTGTGTCGTGGCGTAGACTTGCCACCGAAGCTGAGGAAACTCAGTATAATGTTTACCAAAATGGCACACTCTTGGCTACCACCAAGAATACCAATCTTAAGTTATCGAAGCTCAACAACAACGATGTGTTTCGTGTAGTTCCTGTCGTCGATGGTAAGGAATTGACAAGCGGCATTGGTGAGTTTAAGTATACCACCACCAATCAACCTTACTCAAACACCTTTATGAAGATAGAGTTTGAGGGCAAGATTTGTCATCCTGATAGTTTCGATGCAAAGTATATTTGGCCTGCCGACCTTGATGGCAATGGCGAATACGACTATATCGTTGGTCAGGTGTCGCGCTATCACGACAAGCTTACTGATAAGGTTCAGGCATATAAGGCTGGTGGAACATACCTGTGGACCGTAGATATGGGACCAAACGTGTGGATTTGTCAAGGTCAGAACGATGAAGTTTTGGCTTACGATATCAACTGCGATGGTAAGGCTGAAGTTATGCTACGTAGCTCAGAGGGTACTCGCTTTTGGAATAAGTCTGCAAACAATTTCGGACTCTATCCTTTCAAGAGCACCGTTTTGGATATCGATGGTGATGGCATCACAGACTATCAAGACCAGCAAAAACGCAATCCTCCATTCTATATTTCTGTTATAGACGGTTTGACAGGCGAGGAAATAAATAGTGCTGAACTTGACTATTCTAAGGTTAAGGATGGTGAAGATAGCTATAGTCGCGACAATCGTGCCAACTATATGGACGACAATAGTGGTCATGAGTATGCCTTTATGACAGGCCACTACTGTATCACATATACTGATGGTGTGCATCCTTCGTTGATGATGGAATGCTTGGATCGTACCAAGAATGGAAAGAAACATCATAACTATGTCTTTGAATTCAAGTATGATTGGAACAATGGCAAACCTTCAAACTGGCATCATAGCTATACATGGAGCCGTAACGACAAGACCCCTTGGCCTGCAGAATTCCATCAATTGCGTGTTGCAGATGTTGATGGTGATGGTATCGATGAACTTGTTCAGGGTGGCTTTAGCGTAAATCCTAAGAAAGATATGGTGGCATCAGCAGGTATCGGCCATGGCGACCGCTATCGTGTTAGCGATATCGACCCTACACGTCCTGGTCTTGAAATATATGCTATCCAACAGTCAAATCTTTTAGGACAGGTAATCTATGATGCTGCTACTGGTGAACATCTTAAGGAATGGTATTTGCCTAATGTCTACGATGTAGGTCGTGGCGAATGTATGGATGTAGACCCAGACCATCTTGGTTATGAGGTGTATAGCTTAATGGATAATCTCTACGACTGCAAGGGAAATGTTATCAAAGAAGGCAAAACATCATACCCTTACGAAGGTATATGGTGGGATGGCGACTTAGCTCGCGAAGTATTGAACTCTCCTGGTGGCAGTGGCTATAGCTCTAACGTGATGATAACCAAGTATAATGATTCACGCCTTGCTGAATTCTCGCAAGAGAGCAATTGGGCTGCACATGCTGGTTGGGCTGTACGTCCTGCTTTCATGGGCGACATCATTGGCGACTGGCGCGAGGAAGTTGTCTTGCTATATAATCCTGGTGGACGCAACCTCGGTCTTGTTGGATATACCACCAATATTCCTACCGACTATAGTTTCTACACCTTGCAGCACGACCCACACTATCGTCTCGACTGCACCACACGTGGTTACTATCAGTCGCCTAACACAAGTTTCTATCTTGGCTACGATATGCCTATGCCTCCATTGCCAGCTGTTATGAAGACCGACCTTCGTTGGAACTCTGGTGCAGAGTGGGCTAATGGTAAGTCTGGCTTTACTTCGTTCGATCAGACTTCTACTACCAACTATGCTGATGGCAAGAGTGTAGTCTTCGATATCTCTGGTGCTAACACCAATGCTATTGCTCTTAATACCGAAGTTAAACCTGCTGCTACCTACCTTATGGCTCCTGTAGACCACGACTATACTATCTCTGGTACAGGCTCAATCGGTGGAAATGGCGATGTATGGAAGAGTGAACGTGGCAATGTAACTATCAATGCCAACATCACCACAACTGGCAAAACCATCGTTAGCAATGGCGTGCTTAATGTTAATGGCACTATCTCTGGCAACCTCTCTTTGCGTGCTCTTGGTTCGCTTGGCGGTAAGACAACTATCAATGGCGATGTAGAACTCGAAGGTTCACTTCATAATAATGGATGCAGACTGATGCCTCGTGAGGTTATGACTTTCGGTAAATCGCTCAACATAGCTAATGGCAAGATAAATGGTCTTGTTGTTGAGTCTTCTCTCGGCAATGGTAAGGCTGACATGATAAAAGTTAACGGTGCGTTGACAATATCTAAACCTCTCACCTTTGTTATCGATCCTACAACTACCGATAATGAACTCTTGAAGGGTGAATATACTTTGGTTGAAACTACCGAAGGCATCACAGCTGCCGATGGTATGCTGAAGGTAGAGGGTCTTGACGGACATCCATACAAGATTAGTGTTGTCGGCAAGAATATTGTTATCAATATAAGTGGTTCGCGCGATGCAGCACAGAATGTTGAATGGACAGGTGCCGAAGACTCTTCTTGGGATTATTCTTCACCGAACTTCGCCCTTAATGGTGCTGCAACACCTTTCGTAAAAAACGACGAGATTGTTTTCAACGACAATGCTACAGTAAAGACCGTTCAGCTCGATGCTAAGATGATTCAGAGTGGAGTGGTTGTAAATACCAATGATACCTATACCTTCAATGGCAATGGTGCAATCTCTGGCGCTGGCGACTTGGTGAAAGAAGGAAATGGTAAGTTGGTGATGGAGCTCAAGAATAACGACTATACAGGTCGCACCATCATCAATGGTGGTACACTCTCTATTGCCGACATTCTCGATGCTGGTCAGGTTTGTCCTATTGGTACATCTACAGCAGTAGCCGACAACTTGCAGATCAATGGCGGACGTCTTGAGTTTACAGGTACCAACTCTTCTACCAACCACGGCATGTTACTCACAGATAGTGCTCGTATCTCGGTAGTTAAGTCTAATGGCGCTTTGTCTCTTAATGGAACTATAAATGGTAAGAATGCGGTATTGGTGAAGGAAGGTGCTGGACAGTTGAACTTCTGTCAGACAACAGCAAATGCTCTTAAGGCTGTGGTTCTTGCAGAAGGTATAATAGCTCAAGGCGACTGGCGTATGTCGTTGGGTACTGTTCCTTTCGTTGTTACAGGAAAGGACACTCGATATAAGTTTGTTGCTAATAAAAGCATGAGTACTATCCCTAACTTTGCTAATGCTATAAGTATAGAGCAGGGAGCTAAGCTTACTATCGATGGTATAGACAGAGCAGGATTGAATGGTAGTGTTAGCGGAAATGGTTCTTTGGTATTGAATGCAGGAGGTGTGCGCTATGATATCAGCACTAATATGAGCAAGTTTGAAGGCTCGTTGCATATAAATGGTTCTGCGCGTCTGATGTCTAACGTTACAGATATGAAGAAGCTTACACTAACTCTTGGTGATGGCGTTTCTATACGTCACTATCAAGGCGGCTCAAGCAATAATGTAGCAGCTGCGCTTCATGTTGGTGCTTTGGCTGATGCTGCAGGCTATACTTCGTTCAAGACAAAACCTACTTTCGGAGGTAGTGATGAATCATGGTTTGTTGGTTATAACAATAACGATGCTTCGTTCTCAGGTAAACTTCTTACTAAGTCTGTTACCAAGATGGGAACAGGCAACTGGACTATCAAGGGCAATGAGAATACATCAAGCATAACTGTGAAAGAAGGTAAGCTCACAATCTTCAATATTACAGGTGTTGCTACAACAGGAACTATGACAGTAGGCAAGGGTGCTGTTCTCGCAGGAACTGGTACTACCAACAGTATAGTTGCTCAGACTGGTGCTGTTGTAAAGCCTGGCATGACAGATGATGCTGTTGCTACACTCACGACAAACTCTAATGCCATAATGCAGGTTGGAGCTACTCTTGTAGTAAATGTTAGTGCAACATCAAACAGTAAGCTTTATGTAAAGGGTTCTATCTTCAGCATGGCTGGTAACGATACTATCGTTATTGCGCCACAAGACGGACGTACATTCATAGTAGGCGAAAAGCTCACCCTCTTCCCAGGAACAAAACCAGCAAGCGGTTGGATTATCAAGTCTACCGATGGTTCTCTTTGGGACGATTCCACTCTTGCTGCCGACGGTTCTATCGTCTGCACACAGGCTACAACAGGTATCTCTGCTGTAGATGCTGACGATGACGAGATAGTAGATGTATTAACCGTTGATGGCAAGGTCGTAAAGAACGATGTTAAGCGTCGCAATGCTACCAATGGTCTTCCTCACGGTATCTATGTCGTAGGAGGCAAGGTTGTTAGAAAGTAGCGAGATAATATAAAACATAAAAAGCGAGGACATATTTTGGTGATTATTTACCAAAGTATGTCCTCGCTTTTTATATGTTTGTTGATAGCATTTATATGCTTTTAAATTAGCTTTTAACCTCCTTTAAAAAGGCTGTTAGTTTCATCGCCAGTACCAATAGAGTGGTACTGCAGTACCAGCTTAGTGAAACTCCAGTACCACCAAGGTGAAACTCCAGTACCACCTTACTGGTACTAAAAGTGGTACTGGGAGGCTTGTTTAATTAAGTAATATTGTTTACTTTTTAGCGTGATACACGTTTTAATGTTATTGTAACTATGCCTGCGTTTCTGCCTATAGCACGAGGAACATACTGACTTAGAGTAAGAGTATCACCTTTTAAACTAACAATCTCGTAAGACAAAATCTTTTTCCTACGTTTTGCGTAATATATTATATGTGTTCCTGAGCCTATCTTACCTACTTTGGAACCATCGTAAACATTAGGTATCCCTTTGGATAGATAATAGGATATCTCATATTTACTGGTGTCAACCTTGTCTTTGTAAACATATTTATATTCCACAGTAATACTTGTTTTTTTGAATGTCCATGTCTCTGTATCTTCATTATATGTATCTTCCGTACATTGCCACTTACCTTGTAATTGTTGAAGTGTTACCAAAGTTTTGGCTATAGCTATATTTGCAAAAGCCATTAGAACCATTATCATTATAGATTTTTTCATATTGTATTGCGTTTTAGATTAGTGTGATTAGTTTATGCAACTGTGTTGCAATCTTTTCGCAAAGATAAAGCTTTTTTGTTAAAATCTAAATATTCTGACCGTTTTTTTACTTATCTCATTTTTATTAGTGCTTCCCGTACTTCGACGGAATGCTACCGAATTGCTTCTTGAAGCATTTGTTGAAGTATGATGGGTCTTGGAATCCAACTTTGTATGCTATTTCGCTGATGTTCATTCTGCCTTCCAATACCAGCTCTGCTGCTATGCGCATACGCTCGTTCATGATATATTTGTTTGGCGACATACCTGTCAGCTCCTTCATCTTGCCATAGAACTTGGTGTGTCCCATCTGTACCAAGGCTGCAAGTTGCTCCACATTGAAGTCGGAGTCGGAGATATGTTGCGCAATATAGAAGTCGACATCTTGCTTGAAGTTCTTGTCAGCCATTGATGTAACAAACTTTGCTGGCGCTGCTTGGTCGGAGCTTTCTGTAGGCATTGCTGCATACTTAGCTTGGCGAGCCTTAGCCCAGGTGATGAGCTGTATGGCACGAGCCAACAGCAGATGATAGTTGCATGGCTTTACCATATAGTCGTCGGCACCAGCTTTGTAGCCTTTTATCTGATGGTTTACATCGTCGAGAGCCGTGAGCATGATGACTGGAGTGTTTTCGAAAGCAGGGTCTTTCTTTAGTTTGCCCACAATCTCGTAGCCATCCATGTCTGGCAACATCACATCGCAAACCACCATAGCAGGCTTTGTCTCCATCACTCCCTTGAAGCCATCAGCACCATTATTGTATTTCACAAGTTTGAAATAAGTGCCAAGTTCGCTTGCTAATTGTGCCATCATGTCAGCATCATCTTCTATGATAGCAACAGTCTCATCGTTTAGTGCCTCCGACTGTAGCTCATTTATTATTTCGTCTGCCTTTTCGTTAGAACGAGCTTCGTTGTCTATAGCCGTAGGTTGAGCAAAGTCGTCGGCTGCATAGCCTTCATCGTTGTCAGGAAGTGTGAGTATGAATGTTGCTCCCACCTCTGTATGCAGATATTCCAATGTGCCATGATGGAGTTTCGCCATATTGTATGCCGTATACAGACCTATGCCCATACCGCCATTGCTAACGTAGCCATGCATGAAAGGTTCAAACAAGCTCTGCTTCTGCTGTTCGCTGATGCCAGGACCAGAGTCGGAAACAGATATTGTTATATTGCCCTCGTTGTGCTTGATGCAAATCTTAACGTCGCCCTTGTTAGGAGTATATTTTATAGCATTCGACAATAGGTTGTAGACAATCGTCTCCACCTTATTCTTATCGAAAGCTGCTATGAACTGTTTGTCGAAAGGTGTGAACGAAAGATTCAATCTCTTTTGTTCGGCAAGCGTGCGGAAGTCGTCATACACATTGCGTACAATCTGGATGATATCGCATTGCTGAAGTGAGAGTCGCGCATTGCCAGTGTTAATTTTGCGGAATTCCATCAGCTCGTTGACAAGGCGGAGAAGTCGTGTTGTTCCTCTCTTCACCATCTGTATCGTTGAGCGTTGACTTCCCACTTGCTCACCTCTTTTTATGGCGTCAAGCTTATTTACCGCACCCTCGATGATAGCCAACGGAGTGCGGAACTCATGAGCAATGCTTGTGAAGAAGTTGATGCGGAAATCCGTCATCTTTTTCTCCATATCCATATGTTGCTTAAGTTCGAAGTTGTGTCGCCATTGGCGGTAAAGCACTATCGTGATGATAGAAATGGCAATGATATAAACGAGCCATGCCCAGATGGTGTTGTACCATGGTTGGCGTATGGTAAGTTGAAATACAGTTTCTTGGCTCCATTTGTTGCCATTCATAGCTCTAACGTGGAATGTATATGTGCCAGGTTCCAAGTGAGCGTATTCTGCTATATTTGTTCTTGCAGGTTCACGCCAAGATGTGTCGATACCCTCAAGATAAAATTGGTATAGTGTGGAGTTGATAGTAGGGTAGTCGAGGTTGGAGAATAGAAATTCTATATTTCCTTGCGAATGGGCTACAGACAGTTGGTTGCTGCTAAAAGGATTCTCTTTTATCAGTTCATCATCGAATATCGATTTACCATTTATCAAGATATCAGATATCTGTGGAACACTTGTATCTTTAGTAGTGTTAACCATGATATTACCATCTATGATAGCCACACCATCGCTTGTGGCGAAGAGTATGCTTCCATCATTTAGTTCTACCTCACCCTGCGCACTAAATATGTTTCCCATTATGTTAGTAGAAGGCATATAACTCTTAGCCCAAAGGTTAACACCATCGACCAATGCCAAGCCCTCTTCTGTGCCAAGCCATATATAGTCGCCAGCCCCCTTGGCTATAGAAATAACGTTGTCGTTAGGCAAACCATTGCTATGGTCGATAGTAACATAAGATATAGTCTTGTTCTTTGCATCAAAAGTTACTTTTAATGCTCCATATCCTATAGTTCCTATCCATAATACATCTTTGTTTATTGCTTTTATCATTGTTGTCTCGTTAGTAGGCAATTGCTTGTTTTCAACATTGAAACATAATATCTTGTTGTTTGCAATGTCATTGTCATTGGTGTCGATAACATATAAGCCATTATAAGTAGAGACAAAGAGCCAACCCGATGGCGACAAAGCCAAACTGTATATACGACTTTGGTTTACACCATTGTTGAGTAATATACTGAACTTTGGTGTTATTCCCTTTTTAGGTAAGGTGTATGCCAATCCGCCTCCCCATGTTGCTATCCATACACGTCCATGCTTGTCGACAAGCATATCACGAATGATGTTTGATGGAAGATTTGTTAGTTTGTCGTTGGCAGTATACGACTTACCATCAACATACAATCCATTTTTATTTTTACCAAACCATTCTGTACCATTTTTGTCGATAGCATAAGCCGAGATACCATAGTTGATGGTGGTAAAAGGAGTAAGAGTTTCTGTTGTTGGATTTAGTATGTAGTTTTTATCGTTGTATGTAGAAACTACTATCTCGCCATTTTTGATTCTCTTAATTCTCATTATTCCGTTGTCGCGACTACCACGGCGTTCAGGACAAGGTACAACATATTTAGCTATCGCCTTTGGTTTAGGAGTAATATACGACACTCCTGTGGCATCGGCAGCAAGCCATATTCCATTATCTTTATCTTTAATGATATAGAAAAGGTAGTTGGTGTGGAATAAAGGTTCTTTGTCTTCTGCCGTGTGGCGTACTATGTTTCCTGTGCGGGTATTGTATATGATGAGTCCCTCACCATAGGTTGCTATGGCGAGAAGTGAGTCGGAAACAGCTGTGATATTGTAAATATGTTCACGTCCGGGGTCTGAGCTAAGATGATTCATCACATGCAACTTTTTATATTTACCATTCTTAGGGAATATCCATAAGTTGCCGTCTTTGTTGTTGCCAATAAAGTGATAACCACCATTATATCCCTGGTCGAGTGCTTTTGGTATCTGAATATCTTGAGGCTTACTCCATTGTCCTGTAGAAAGATTATAAGCATAAGTTTCGTTAGCAGTAAACAAATAATAGCTTCCCTGCCATATCATAGATGTAGAAATCTTGTCTACAATTCCAAGCATCATTGGCAGTTTGGTATGGTGTTTTAGTTTACCAGAAGCAGTATAATTCCATACTGTGTTGTTAGTGTCGAAAACTACAATATTATCGCCTTCACTTCTGAGGTCGATAGGTTTTATTTGCTTGTTGACGATGGTTAGCTTTCCATTTTTATCAATTCGCATAGCATGGTGTGAAGCTATCGCCCATACATTACCTTTACTGTCTTCAACCATATACGACACGTTGTTTTCAGGTATGTTATGGTTGGTAGTATTATAATCTGTAGTTTTAAATTCTCCATTATGGTATACCACGTGTCTTATACCAAATTGCTCGGTATATAGCCACATGCCATTAGTGGTGAGCATATGTTTGCGAAAGCACTTTTCTGTATCTTTGCGTGTGGTATAGTCTACATAATATCCCTTGTTTAGGTCAAGGCATTTAACGTTGAAGATAGGAGAGAAAGTCCACAGCAGATTGTTAATGCTATCGTAAGTTATTATGCCAACATAGTTGGAAGACGAAGAAGCATCTTTGAAGTTGACGAAAGAGTAGCCATCGTAACGTGTCAGACCTGCTGTTGTGCCCATCCATATATATCCATCGCGGTCTTGCACCATAGCACGTATGGTGTTAGATAACAAGCCATCGCTTGCTGACAATCGATTTGATGTAAGTTCGCCTTCATAACCTTGAGCAAACAAATTGATGATATAGGTTAAGGCTATAAATATGGATATTATTGTCTTATTTGATAGTTTCATGCTTATATATATAATAATGTGTATGCAAAAATAATAAATATCTTGCATTGTTCAAAAACTATCTATGTCTTTTTGCTGTCATATTTATAATTACTATTGATTAAAAGTATAAAACTATGCTAAGTACTGGGCTATGTATGGTGACAAATTGTCAGTACTACACGCTTTGGCACGCTTTTGGCTCATAGTAGGGCAGAAAGTTAAATTTTAAAACATAAAAAGACTATGAACATTAAACCATTAGCAGACAGAGTACTGGTTAAGCCAGCACAGGCTGAAGAAAAAGTAGGTGGAATTATCATTCCTGATACAGCAAAAGAGAAACCACAGCGTGGAAGTATAGTTGCAACAGGCAATGGTACCAAGGATGAGGAGATGATTCTCAAAGTTGGTGACGTAGTTCTGTATGGCAAATATTCTGGAACTGAAATAGAACTTGATGGCGAGAAATATCTTATGATGCGTCAGAGCGACGTTCTCGCTGTTGTAGCAGAATAAATGATAATGTTTAGTGTTTAATGTGTAGTGCTTATTTTGAGACATTATGCATAAACAACTAAGTAAACAATAAACATTAATAATTAAACATTAAAAAGAAAATGGCTAAAGATATTAAATTTGATGTAGACGCTCGCGAATTGCTTAAGAAGGGCGTAGATCAGTTGGCTAACGCAGTAAAGGTGACACTTGGTCCTAAAGGTCGCAATGTTGTTATCGAAAAGAAGTTTGGTGCTCCTCAGATTACCAAGGATGGTGTAACCGTAGCTAAGGAAGTGGAGCTCGAAGATAAATTTGAGAATACTGGTGCACAGCTCGTAAAGAGTGTAGCAAGCAAGACTGGCGATGATGCTGGTGATGGTACAACTACAGCTACCATTCTTACACAGGCTATCGTAAACGAAGGCTTGAAGAATGTTACTGCAGGTGCTAATCCTATGGATTTGAAGCGCGGTATTGATAAGGCTGTAGCTAAGGTTGTAGACTTTATCAAGGAGAATGCTGAGGTTGTAGGCGACAACTATGATAAGATTGAGCAGGTTGCAACAGTTTCAGCTAACAACGATCCTGAAATCGGTAAGCTTCTTGCTGACGCTATGCGTAAGGTTTCTAAGGATGGTGTTATCACTATCGAGGAGAGCAAGACCCGCGATACCAACATTGGTGTTGTTGAGGGTATGCAGTTTGATCGTGGTTACCTCTCTGGCTATTTCGTAACAGATGCAGAGAAGATGGAGTGTGTAATGGAGAATCCATACATCCTCATCTATGATAAGAAGATCAGCAACCTTAAAGATTTCTTACCTATCCTTCAGCCAGCAGCAGAGAGCGGACGTCCATTGCTCGTTATTGCTGAGGATGTAGACTCAGAGGCTCTTACCACATTGGTTGTAAACCGTTTGCGTGGTGGTTTGAAGATTTGTGCTGTTAAGGCTCCTGGTTTCGGCGATCGTCGTAAGGCTATGCTCGAAGATATCGCAGTTCTTACTGGTGGTGTAGTTATCAGCGAGGATAAGGGCTTGAAGCTTGAGCAGGCAACTCTCGATATGTGTGGTTCGGCTAAGAAGGTAACAGTTTCTAAGGACAATACCACTATCGTTGATGGTGCTGGTCAGAAGGAACTCATCGCAGACCGCGTTGCTCAGATCAAGAATGAGATTGCAAACACAAAGAGCTCTTACGACAAGGAGAAACTCCAGGAGCGTTTGGCTAAGCTCGCAGGTGGTGTAGCAGTTCTCTACGTTGGTGCTAACAGCGAGGTAGAGATGAAGGAGAAGAAAGATCGTGTTGACGATGCTCTTTGCGCTACTCGTGCTGCTATGGAGGAAGGTGTTGTTGCTGGTGGTGGCACAACATATATCCGTGCCTTGAATGTTTTGAAAGAGTTGAAGGGCGAGAATGCTGACGAGCAGACTGGTATCAACATCGTTGAGCGTGCTATCGAGGCTCCTCTTCGTCAGATTGTAGCCAACGCAGGTGGCGAAGGTTCAGTAGTAGTAAACAAGGTTCGTGAGGGTGAAGGTGACTTCGGTTACAATGCTCGCAAGGATGTTTACGAAGATTTGCGCAAGGCAGGTATCATCGACCCTGCAAAGGTTGCTCGTGTAGCTCTTGAGAATGCTGCTTCTATCGCAGGTTTGTTCCTCACCACAGAGTGCCTTATCTGCGACAAGCCAGAGGATAAGCCTGTAGCTCCAATGGGTCAGCCAGGTATGGGTGGCATGATGTAATGAGGTAAAATAAGTATACTATTGTAAACTTCAGATAACAAAAGGAGGTAGTCTCGCAAGAGATTATCTCCTTTTTAAATAATTTTAATCGTAAGACATATAAATTAATATGTAATTATTTGGTAGTTAAGAATAAAGGTGCTACCTTTGCAGCAAGAAAAGGATAATATCGCTTCTCTAAAAAGAGATTAGATAACGAAATTTGATTTGTTTTAGTAGATTAGTTTTTAAGTAGTTTGTTTTTTGAAAATCGGTTGTCGTGAGACATCCGATTTTTTTTGTATCAAAATAAATGCTTTTATTTTGTATTGTCTTCAAGTTATATTACCTTTGCATAGTAGTATATTTGTACTATCGCAAAATAATTTAAAGCATCATGCAAAAACTTATACAATTATATAAGGAGTGGAAAGGCGCAGAGCCTACTAGTATAGAGAAGCTTCCGATGGCAGGAAGTAACAGACAGTATTATCGCTTGTTTGACGAAAATGGAGAGAGCATAGTGGGTGTCGTTGGTACAAGTCGCGACGAAAATCATGCTTTCATCTACATGTGTCGTCATTTCACAGACTGCAAATTGCCTGTGCCAACATTGCTAAAAGTTAGCGATGATGAACTTTGCTATTTGCAAACCGACCTTGGACATACATCGCTCTTTGATGCTATAAGTGGTGGACGTGAGGCTGGCGGACGATATAACAAACTCGAAAAACAGCTATTGATAAATACTATCCGTGAGTTGCCTCGCATACAAATAGAAGGTGCACGCGGCATGGACTGGAGCAATTGCTATCCACAGCCTGAGTTCGACCAAGATAGTGTGCTCTTCGACCTTAACTATTTCAAGTATTGCTTCTTGAAAGCTACGGGTCTTGACTTCCATGAACTAAAGCTTGAAGCCAACTTCCGACTTTTTGCTAAAGACCTTACATCAGAGAATGATGATTGCTTCCTATATCGCGACTTCCAAGCTCGCAACGTGATGCTTGATGCTAATGGAAAACCATATTTTATTGATTTTCAGGGCGGTCGCAAAGGTCCTTATTATTACGACCTTGCTTCATTCCTATGGCAGGCATCGGCAAAATACCCTTATAAGCTTCGTCGCGAACTCGTTTGGGAATATTATAACTCGCTGAAGAATTATATCGAGGTACCTTCGGTACGACATTTCGTAGAGCGATTGTCATTATTTGTATTGTTCCGTACCTTGCAGGTGCTTGGTGCTTACGGATTCCGTGGATATTTTGAGCGTAAGAAGCATTTCTTAGATAGCATTCCGCCTGCTATGGACAACCTTCGCGACTTGATAGCAATGGGCGAGTCGGTATTCCCTTATCCATATATGATGGATATGCTCAAGCGACTTACCGAACTGCCACAGTTTGCTCATATCCAGCAGACAGCAGCAAGTAGAGCTGACGGATATAAGACAACAGATAGTAATATATATAAGGCTAACCCTTTGGATGGTCCTGCTACATTCTCTAAATATGATGGCAAAGGTCCGCTTGTGGTGAGAGTGTTTAGCTTCTCATTTAGAAAAGGTATTCCAGAAGATGAGAGCGGCAATGGAGGAGGATATGTTTTCGACTGCCGTAGCACTCATAACCCTGGACGCTATGAACCATATAAGAAGTTGACTGGCTTGGATGAACCTGTTATCCGCTTCCTCGAAGATGATGGCGAGATATTGACTTTCCTTGATAGTGTATATAAACTCGCAGATGCCCACGTAAGGAGATATATCCAACGTGGTTTCACCTCGCTGATGTTCTCGTTCGGATGTACTGGTGGTCAGCATCGTAGTGTGTATTCTGCTCAACATCTTGCAGAGCATCTTCATGAAAAGTTTGGTATAGAAGTAAGAATATGCCATCGTGAACAGAATATCCAGCAAGTGCTGGAAGCTGAGTAATATGTGGAATGGAATAACAAAACTTCGTATTTGTTTTGTTATTCCATTCTTTTAAATAAATTTCTAACGCTCAAGAATACAAATATATTTGCATTCTTTTCACTTAATCGAAATTTTGCACTAACTTTGGATAAGTTAGGCTGCACTCAGGAATAATCAAAACAAAACTTCGTAATTGTTTTGTTATTCCATTCTTTTGCACTAACTTTGCAGCATGATGCAAGCAATGATTTTTGCCGCAGGGCTCGGTACACGTCTAAAACCTCTTACAGATACTATGCCAAAGGCTTTGGTAAGGGTAGGGGGTGAGCCGCTTTTGAAACATGTAATACTTAATTTGAAATCGGCAGGATTTACCAATATTGTGGTAAATGTGCATCATTTTGCCTCGCAGATTGTGGATTATCTTAAAGCTAACGACAACTTTGGTTTGGATATTCATATCAGCGACGAAACAGCTATGCTACTTGATACTGGTGGTGGCATACGCAAAGCTTCACATTTCTTTTCTCCTGAAACTCCTATTCTTATTCACAACGTTGACATATTGAGCAACGTAGACCTCCGTGATTTTTATCTTTCTAATGCTGATAACGATGCAACATTGCTCGTTAGCGAAAGAAAGACAAAACGCTATCTGCTCTTTGATGATGATATGCGTATGAATGGTTGGACGAATATCGAAACCAAGGAGGTGAAGGGCGAAAAGGCAATAGCTAATGGTGCTGATGCTTATAGCAAACTTGCATTTGCTGGTATCCATATTATTTCCCCACGCCTATTCCCGATGATGGCATCATATCCCGAGAAATTCGGTATCATGGACTTCTATATTCGTGAATGTGGCAAAGCAAATATTATTGGGCATAAAGCCGAAGGCCTAAGGCTTATGGATGTTGGTAAGGCAGAAACTATTTGCGAAGCCGAAGATTTCTTGAAGGAGTTATATAAATAAGATGTAAGGCTACGACGACAAAGCAAATTAGAATTAATAGACAATCAATATATAATAATAGAACATGCAACAGAAAATTATCATTCTCGATTTCGGTTCACAGACCACACAGCTCATCGGACGCCGTGTGCGTGAGCTCGATACCTTCTGCGAGATACTTCCTTACAACAAGTATCCCGAAGATGACAGCGACGTGATAGGTGTTATTCTTAGCGGTTCGCCATATTCAGTTCACGACCCTGAGGCTTTCAAGGTAGACCTCTCTCGTTTTATGGGTCGTTTGCCTGTTCTTGGCATCTGCTATGGTGCACAGTTTATCTCTCATTCCCTTGGTGGAAAGGTTGAGAAGGCAGACTCTCGCGAGTATGGTCGTGCTCATCTTCAAACTGTAGACAAGACAAATCCTCTCTTCCTTGGTTTTGATGACAATTCGCAGGTTTGGATGAGTCATGGTGATACCATCACCGCAATCCCTGAGGGATTCAAGTGTATTGCTTCTACTGCTGATGTAAAATATGCCAGCTATACTAATGGCAAGGATGTATGGGCAGTACAGTTCCATCCAGAGGTGTTCCACACTGTACAGGGCACACAGTTGTTGAAGAACTTCGTTGTAGGCATCTGTGGTTCTGAGCAGAGCTGGAGTGCTGACTCTTTCGTTGACACAACAGTAGCAGAACTCAAGGCTCAGCTTGGCGACGATAAGGTTATTCTCGGTCTTTCTGGTGGTGTAGACTCATCAGTAGCAGCAGTATTGCTTCATCGTGCAATTGGCAAGAACCTTACCTGTATCTTTGTTGACCATGGCATGTTGCGTAAGAATGAGTTCCGTGATGTTATGCACGACTATGAGTGCTTGGGCTTGAATGTTATTGGTGTAGATGCAAGCGAGAAGTTCTTTGCTGACCTTGCTGGCGTTACAGATCCTGAGCAGAAGCGTAAGATTATCGGTCGCGACTTCGTAGAGGTCTTCAATGCTGAGGCTAAGAAGATTGAAGGTGCCAAGTGGCTTGCACAGGGCACTATCTATCCAGACCGTATCGAAAGCTTGAATATCACAGGAAAAGTTATCAAGAGCCATCATAATGTGGGTGGTCTTCCTAAGGAAATGCACCTTCAGCTTTGTGAGCCATTGAAATGGTTGTTCAAGGATGAGGTTCGTCGCGTAGGTCGCTCTTTGGGTATGCCAGAGCATCTCGTCACACGTCATCCTTTCCCTGGTCCAGGTCTTGCAGTTCGTATTCTTGGCGATATCACTCCTGACAAGGTTCGCATTCTTCAGGATGCTGATGATATCTATATCCGCGGATTGCGCAACTATAAGGTTAAGCTTTCTGGCGAAGAAGCTCGTTTGGTTCTTGCAGCTGGCGTTCCTGCCAACATGCAGAATGGCGAGATAGAGGTTTCGCTCTACGATCAGATTTGGCAGGCTGGTACAGTATTGCTCTCTACAGTTCGTAGCGTAGGTGTTATGGGCGATGAGCGTACATACGAACATCCAGTTGCTTTGCGTGCTGTTACATCTACCGATGCAATGACAGCTGACTGGGCACATCTTCCATACGATTTTATGGCTAAGGTTAGCAACGAGATTATCAACAAGGTGCGTGGCGTAAACCGCGTATGCTATGATATCTCTTCAAAGCCACCTTCAACAATAGAGTGGGAGTAGAAAAGTGAAAAGTGAAGAGTGAAGAGTGAAGAATGAAGAATTCTATACTCTTTCACTCTTCCTATATAATATAAATAAGGCAGATAATCCATGCGGGTTATCTGCCTTGTTGTTTTAATAGTTATAATGCCATCTTCTTTACCTTTCGCCAATGAGCGGCATAGAGGATGAGCATCAATGTGCCTGTAATAGCCCATGATATAGGGTAAACCATCATAAGGTGGAAGAAGTCGTTGTATTGAGGTAGTATCATGAATACCCATACCATACGAAGCAGACATGTGCCGATGATGGTGATGATAGTTGGTTCAACAGACTTGCCCATACCTCGCATTGCAGAGCCCGAAATCTCGTATGTGGCAGCAATAAACTGGAAGGCAAGAGCCGTGTGCATTCTTATGTTGCCATAGTCGATAACCGTAGGGTCGGTAGAGAATAGACTCAGCACATAGTGATACTGCCATGTGAACGACCAGTTTGCCAAAGCGCAAGTCAACGCTGCTAATCCTAAGCAAATCCAGAATACACGGTTTACACGGTCTAACTTTCCGGCACCATAGTTCTGACCTATAAACGAGATAGCTGCACCATTGAATGCTGCAATAAGGAAATAGCAATAGTATTCGAAGTTGACTGCTGCAGCCGAACCTGCTATTGCTCCATAGCCATAGCCGTTGATGGCTGTCTGCACAACAACATTCGACAACGAGAATACCATACCCTGAACTCCTGCCGGTATGCCAATCTGTAACATGCGCTTCAACTCTCGCCATTCTATATGTAGGCGCTTTAGTTGATAAGGCTCTTTTTCGTGCAACAACATGTATACTATTAAGCCTGCACTCACCGCATTAGCTATCGAAGTAGCTATAGCCACACCTGCCACACTCATGTGGAAAACGATGACGAGGACAAGATTGAGGATGGTATTCACGATTCCTGCCACCACCAATACATATAATGGTCGGCGTGTGTCGCCCATACTTCTGAATATGGCAGAGCCGAAATTGAATATCATGAAGAATGGAATGCCCAAGAAATATATGCGCAGATATGTGACTGCCATATCAAGAACATCGGGTGGGGTATCCATCAATTCCAAGATAGGACGAGCCACACATATTCCTAATACCATAAGAAACAGTCCACTCGCCACAGCCACCATGCCTACGGTGCTCACAGCATCTTGAATGCTCTTCTTGTCATTTTGTCCTATATGGTTGGATATTATCACGTTGGCACCCATCGATATGCCTACAAAGAGGTTGATGAGAAGATTTATCACAGGCGTGTTACTGCCCACAGCAGCCAAAGCCTGGCTACTTGCAAATCTTCCCACTACCGCCACATCGATAGAATTGAACAACTGCTGCAACAAGCTGCTTGCTGCCAAAGGTAGCGCAAGCATGATAATCTTCTTGAGCAGCGGGCCATTGAGCATGTCAATTTGGTATCTTGAATTGGTTGCCATATCCGAGAGTGTTATCCTTTTTTATTATTCCTCGCAAATAGCGAAATCTATTTATCTTATGAAGTTGGTCTTTACTGCAGCCTCGTGCTCAGGGAGCTCTACTCCAGCATTCTTACCAGCTTCGATACATTTCAGTAGCCATGCCATGTTGCGACCCAACTGGCGCATGATCTGCATACCCTCAAGGTCTTGCTTCACTTCCTCAGGTTTGTTGCCATGTACCTGATTCCAGTATTTAGACGATACCACAGGCATATTAGAGATAGTGAAATAGCGGTTGATATCCTCGAAAGCTCCTTGTGCACCACCACGACGGCAGCTAACAACTACTGCAGCAGGCTTATTGAAGAACAAAGCTTGCTTAGAGCAGAATGCACGATCCATGAATGGCTTGATGAAGCCTGAAGGACCAGCAAAGTGTACAGGTGTGCCAAATACGAAACCATCTACTTCGCCCACCTTATCAAGGAAGGCATTCACGGTATCGTCGTTATACCAGCAACGCTTTGTAGTGCTACATTTGCCGCAGCCTATGCATCCCATTATTGCTTTGTTGCCACACCAAAAATCCTCAGTCTCGATGCCGAGGCGTTCTAACTCGCTTGCTACTTCTCTAAGAGCTGTGTGAGTGCAGCCATCCTTGTGCTGACTGCCATTTACCAATAATACTTTCATTGTTTTTATTCTTTTTTAATCCTTTCAATAATGCCGTTATAGCATTTTTATTCTATCTATAGTTTCCTGATATTCTCTCATTATGCGCGACATACAGTCTGCCACACTATCTATCGACGAAATGCTTGATGCAATCTGACCAATCTCTATCTCGCCATTCTCAATATCGCCCTCGAAGATACCACGCTTGGTAGACTTCTCTCCGAGCAATGCTCGTAACTCGTCGGCAGAAGCACCATTAGCTTCAGCTTCGGCAATGCGATTGAATAGTTGATTGCGGAGCAGACGCGAAGGAGCGATCTTCTTCAAACATAACATGGTGTCGCCTTCGTTGGCAGATATACAAGCCAATTTGAAAGCTTCCGCAGCGCTACTCTCTTTGGTTAAAGCAAAGGCTGTACCTATCTGTACTCCCTCTGCGCCAAGCGCCATTGCTGCTACCATAGCCTGGCCTGAAGCAATACCGCCAGCAGCAATAAGGGGTAGGGTAGTGGCTTTGCGAACCTGAGGAATAAGAGTCATCGTAGTAGATTCCTCTCTACCATTATGTCCGCCAGCCTCGAAACCTTCGGCAACGATAGCGTCTACGCCAGCTTCTTCGCATTTTTTAGCAAACTTGCTGCTCGACACTACATGTGCAACCAATATGCCATGCTCATGAAACCATTGGGTGTATTTCTTCGGACTACCAGCAGAAGTGAAGACTATCTTCACGCCTTCTTCAACGATGATATCCAATAAGTTTTCCATATCAGGATACATCAACGGTATGTTAACACCCCAAGGCTTAGATGTTGCAGCCTTAGTCTTGCGGATATGTTCGCGCAGAGTGTCGGGATGCATAGAGCCTGCACCCAAGAGTCCTAAGCCTCCAGCATTGCTTACCGCAGCAGCCAGTCGCCAACCGCTACACCAAACCATTCCTCCTGCCACAATCGGAAGTTCTATTCCGAAGAGCTTGCATATTCTGTTGTTGTTCATGATTAATGTGATATGTGATTCAAAGATGTTGCTCATTATTATAATGATGCTTTGCAAAAGTAGACAAAAATGTTGAGCCAAACAAATAATGTCGTTATAATGACAGCTTTTGCTGCTATATACTTGTGGATGTCGATATAAAAAGCTACTTTTGCATTATATAAATGCAAATCACATGATAAATAATGATACTGCCAACTTGCTGCGTGAGTTGGCTGAAAGATACGAAACCTCCGACTTTATAAATGGCGACCCGTCATGGTTTATGCACCAAGTGGTAGGACGCGAAAACCAAGAAGCTACAGCCTTTGTGGCTTCGTGCCTAAGCTATGGTTCGCGCAAACAATTTTTGCCAAAGATACAGCAGTTGCTCGACTTTGCCAATGGCGATATCTATGAATGGATAAAGTCAGGCGAATATGCCCATGATATTCCGTCCACTAAAGACTGTTTTTATCGCCTTTATGACTATGAGAAGATGAACGCTTTCTTTGGTATACTTCGCCACCTTATTATATTATATGGCTCTTTGGGTGAGTTTGCTCATGCAGCATCATCTAAACAATCATCGGCAGATACTGACGTGGTGAAGGTGCTTGATGCTTTCGGTCGTTGGTTTGCTGATAGAGGAATGAAAGGTATCGTGCCGTTGCCTAAGTCGTCGTTGTGTAAACGTCCGGTGATGTTTATGCGATGGATGGTTCGTGATGCTTCGCCAGTAGACCTCGGCTTATGGGCTGACTTCATCGACAAGCGCAATCTTTATATCCCTATGGATACCCACGTGTTTCAGATGTCTACGCGCTTAGGACTCTTGACGCAGAAGACGGCTACATGGAAATCGGTAGAATTGCTGCGCCAAATAATGCTTGAAGTATTCCCCGATGATCCATCAAAAGGCGACTTTGCACTCTTTGGCTACGATGTAGATAAATAATATCCTTTCATCTATTGTTGAACATCCAACTACAATTAGTTATAAAACACGAAAAACAATGGCAAAGACATACACAACCTTCGGTTCCACCTCTTCCGACCTTCGTAGAGAAGAGTTGATACGTATGATTACTCACTCGGTAGAAAACCTCAGTTCGGCAGAGCTTGAGGCTCTATACTATGATATGCTGACAAAAGACTATATTAGATAGCTTTCTCATAAAAATAATCAAGGCTTTTTATGCGACTATCCTCATAGGCTTATGCGACTATTCGCACAAGCAAATACGACCAGTCGCATAAGCCGATACGACTATTCGCATAATTATATGTAAGTATAGGCATAAAAAAGGTATACACCTTTAATATTAAAAGACGTATACCTCAGTTAGAAATGTGGAAGTTCTTATTATTGCTTGTTCTTTAGCAAATCGCGGATTTCCATCAATAGCTTCTCTTCTGCCGATGGCTCAGGCTTTGGAGCAGGCTTAGCTACCTCTTCTTTCTGCTTGCGTGCCAGCTTATTAATAAACTTAACGAGCATGAAAACGCAGAAAGCTATAATCACGAAGTCGAGCAGAGTCTGAATGAAATTACCATAGTTGATGGTGGCTGCAGTCATAGTTTCAACGCCAGGTATCTCTACCTGAGGCAGAGTGAACTTAAGGTCGGTGAAGTTTACACCACCAATAAGCCAGCCTATAGGAGGCATGATAATGTCGTCAACGATTGAAGACACAATCTTACCAAAAGCGCCACCGATGATAACACCGACAGCCATGTCTACTGCGTTGCCTTTAACGGCAAATGCCTTGAATTCATTTAGAAATTTTCCCATTAGTGTTTGCTTTTATGTTTCTGTTTGTAATATAGAGTTGTCAGTATGACTGTTTAAGCTTATATGAATATCAATATAACCTAAGTCTTAATGATATTTTTATATTATTTAATACATCTTTTGAATGCAAATATAGAAAATAATTTGTAACTTTGCGCTCGTAAATAAGAAAAAATGCTCAAAAGTATTGCTCTTTGAATGTTTCTGTTCGATAGCAATTGCAAAATAGTTAATTTGGGTAAAAATTATTTCAACCATTAATTTAAATATTAAACAAAATGACAAAAGTTGCTATTAACGGCTTCGGCCGTATTGGTCGTCTGGCTTTCCGTCAGATGTTTGAGGCAGAGGGTTATGAGGTAGTTGCAATCAACGACCTTACATCTCCAAAAATGTTGGCTCACCTTCTTAAGTATGATACAGCACAGGGTGGCTTCGCTGGCAAGTACGGTGAGGGCAAGCACACTGTAGAGGCAACAGAAAACTCTATCATCGTTGATGGTAAGGAAATCACTATCTACGCTAAGCCAAACGCAGCTGAGCTTCCTTGGGGTGAGCTTGGTGTTGACGTAGTACTTGAGTGCACAGGTTTCTATACATCTAAGGAGAAGGCTTCTGCACACCTCACAGCAGGTGCTAAGAAGGTAGTTATCTCTGCTCCTGCAGGTAACGATCTCCCAACTATCGTTTACAATACAAACCACAAGACTTTGACTCCAGCAGATACAGTTATCTCTGCAGCTTCTTGTACAACAAACTGCTTGGCTCCTATGGCTTACGCTTTGAACAAGTACGCACCTATCCAGTCTGGTATCATGTCTACAATCCACGCTTACACAGGCGACCAGATGATTCTTGACGGTCCTCAGCGTAAGGGCGACCTCCGTCGTTCACGTGCAGGTGCTCAGAACATCGTTCCTAACTCAACAGGTGCTGCTAAGGCTATCGGTCTCGTAATTCCTGAGTTGAACGGTAAGTTGATCGGTTCTGCACAGCGCGTTCCAACTCCTACAGGTTCTACAACTATCCTCGTAGCTGTTGTTAAGGGTAAGGACGTAACTGTTGAGGGTATCAACGCTGCAATGAAGGCTGCTTCTAACGAGAGCTTCGGTTACAACGATGAGTTGATCGTTTCTTCTGATATCATCGGTATGCGTTTCGGTTCACTCTTCGATGCTACTCAGACAATGGTTAGCAAGATTGACGAGGATACATATCAGGTACAGGTAGTTTCTTGGTACGACAATGAGAACTCTTATACTTCTCAGATGGTTCGTACTATCAAGTACCTCGCAGAGTTGAAGTAATACCGCTAAAGCGATTACACAACAATAATATAGCCTAGCATTGCAAAATGCTAGGCTTTTTTGCTTAAAAGAGGAGTATGAAGCTTCATTTCGTGGCTTCATACTCCTTTTTTTCTCTTTCTTGGTTATCTATATCGGAAAATTTTGTATCTTTGCCAACATGAAACAAAGGTTGATAACGATATTGGGTCCTACGGCAAGCGGAAAGACTACGCTTGCTGCTCATCTTGCTGCCGTGATGGGTGGCGAGATTATTAGTGCCGACTCTCGCCAGGTGTATCGCAATATGGATATTGGAACAGGTAAAGATCTTGCCGATTATGTTGTTGATGGCAAACAGATACCTTATCATATTATAGATATTGCTGATGCTGGCACCAAATACAACCTATTCCGTTATCAGCAAGATTTCAATGATGCATACGAAGACATCACTAAGCGTGGTGTGCAACCAATATTATGTGGCGGAACAGGCTTGTATATCGAGGCTGTTCTTAAAGGTTATGCTTTGTCGCCTGTGCCACAAAATCCACAACTTAGAGAAAGCCTTGAAGGTAAGTCGCTCGCAGAACTTACAGAAATGCTAAAGTCGCTCAAGCAGCAGACTGGTAGCAATATGCATAACCATTCGGATGTAGATACTGCTCAGCGTGCTATTAGAGCAATAGAGATAGAAACTTATAATCTTGAGAATAATCTCGGACAACGCGAAATGCCTGCTGTAGATTCCTTAGTGATAGGAGTTGATATCGACAGAGAGTTGCGACGTCAGAAGATAACAAAACGTCTGCGTCAGCGCCTTGACGAAGGTATGGTCGATGAGATTCGCTCTATACTTGATAGTGGAGTATCTCCCGACGACCTTATCTATTATGGTTTGGAATATAAATATGTAACAGAATATGTTATAGGTAAACTTACATTCGAAGAGATGTTTTCTAAACTCCAGATAGCTATTCATCAGTTTGCCAAGCGACAGATGACATGGTTTAGAGGTATGGAGCGTCGCGGAACAAAGATCCATTGGATAGACGCAACACTACCTATGGACGAGAAAGTTGACCTAATTTTGAAACTCAATCAACAATACACACAAGTATGATGACAAATCAAGCAAATGGCAAATGGGGTATCGTTTATTGCCCTAAGGTGGGAGTGATGATGCCGTCAGCCAAAAGATGGGCTAAGATAGAACAATGCCTAAAGGAACAGCAAGTGGACTACGACTATGTGCAGAGCGAAAACACGGGGAGCGTAGAAAGATTGGTGAAGATGTATATCAATAATGGTTATAAGACTATAGTCATTATTGGTGGCGATTCTGCCTTAAATGATGCTGTAAACTGCTTGATGCAGACAGAAAAGGAAACTCGCGACAAGATAGCATTAGGCGTTATTCCTAATGGTATGATGAACGATTTTGCTCACTTTTGGAATTATAAAGAAGATGAGTATGCTAAGATTATCGGGTGGATAAAAGAACGTAGAATCAGAAAGATTGACCTTGGATGCATTCGATATACTAACAAGCACGATGAGGCTTGTTATCGCTATTTCCTAAACTGTGTGAATGTTGGTCTTATTGCTGCTATTATGAATCTTAGACGCAAGACGCACCACTTATTTGGCTCGCGTACGCTGTCGTTTGTGTCTTCATTCCTATTGTTGTTGTTCCAACGTATGGACTACAAAATGTCTATACGCTTGAATGCCGATAAGATAAAGCGTAAGGTTATGACCGTGTGTGTAGGCAACTGCCAAGGCTATGGTCAAACTCCTAATGCCGTGCCTTACAATGGGTTACTTGATGTCTCTGTAGTTTATCACCCAGAGATGACTCAGCTGTTTGAAGGTATCTATATGTTCGTTCGTGGTAAATTCCTCAACCATAAGAGTGTGCATCCTTATCGCACACAGGAAATTGTGTTTGAAAACACACAGAATGCAATGGTGGGTATCGATGGCAGACTTATGAATACTCCTAAGGGTATGTTTAGCATATCTGTAGAGCAAGAAGTGCTCAACTTTATCATTCCTGGATGGAAAGGGTATTAAGTGAAGAGTGAAGAATGAAGAGTTAAGAATCAATTAGTTTATATTATTTGAGTATAGCTAATTGATTCTTAACTCTTCATTCTTCACTCTTCACTTCTATTTGATTCTTCCTTCTTCGTTCTTCCCTCTTCCCTCTTCACTTATCTTCTTCACTCTTCACTTAATTATCGTTATTTTTACAAATTGTTGGGAAATAGTTTGTGTGGTTGAGTTTTTTTGTTTACCTTTGAGCCAAATAAAGCCTATGGCAGATAATCGCAAGATTTAAGCCATGACCTTGAAACGATAAATCAATAATGTTTATATAACTAACCTTAATAGAACTATGAGTTATCTTAGATTTGAAAAAGCTCTAATGACTAACTTGCAGGACTCGTTACCGAAGGAATTGTTACGTACAAATCGTTCGGGAGCCTATTCTTGTTCTACTATCGTAGATTGCAACACCAGAAAGTATCATGGTTTGCTCGTTGTTCCTATTCCAGAAATTGATGACGATAATCATGTTTTGCTTTCATCTCTTGATGTTACAGTCGTACAGCATGGAGCAGAATTTAATCTTGGCTTGCATAAGTATCAGGGCAACAACTTTAGTCCTATGGGACATAAGTACATTCGTGAGTTCGATTGCGACAAAGTCCCTACAACCATCTATCGTGTTGGTGGTGTGTTGCTTAAGAAAGAGGTGGTCTTCCAGCATTACGAAGATCGTATTCTTATTCGCTACACCCTCGTTGATGCCCATTCGGCAACAACACTCCGTTTTCGTCCTTTCCTCGCTTTCAGAAGCGTAAGGCAATTTACTCATGAAAATACTGTAGCCTCTCGTGACTTCTATCCTGTAGACAATGGTATTAAAACTTGCATGTACGAGGGTTATCCAGATTTGTATATGCAGTTCAGCAAGAAGAACGAATTTGTATTCCATCCAGATTGGTATCGTGGCGTAGAATATCCAAAGGAGCAGGAGCGTGGTTATGCTTCTAATGAGGATCTTTATGTTCCAGGATATTTCGAGATGCCTATCAAGAAGGGCGAGAGTATCGTATTCTCTGCTGCTATTTCTTCCATCAAACCTTCAGCATTAAAAAAACTCTTTGATGAGGAAGTGGCAGAGCGCAGTCCTCGCGACAACTTCTTCCATTGCTTGGTTAATGCAGCACACCAATTCCATATCCGTAAGAAGAATGATGACCGTTATCTCCTTGCAGGTTATCCTTGGTTCAAATGTCGTGCACGCGACACATTCATTTCACTTCCTGGTCTTACACTCTCTATAGAGGAGCAAGATTATTTTGAACTCGTGATGAAGACTGCCGAGCGTGGCATCCGTGAGTTTATGGCTGGTAAGCCTCTCACAGGTTTGATGACAGAAATCGAACAGCCAGATGTATTGCTTTGGGCAATATGGGCTATTCAGCAATATGCCAAGGAGGCTTCGTTAGAGAAATGTAATGAGATGTATGGTAAACTTGTTGCCGACATCGTGAAGTTTATCGAAGCTAATAAGCATAACAATCTCGAACTTAGAGAAAACGGACTCCTATATTCTGAGGGCAAGAAGAAAGCCGTTACTTGGATGAACTCTACTGCTAATGGTCGTCCTGTTGTGCCTCGTACTGGTTATATCGTTGAGTTCAACGCTTTGTGGTATAATGCTTTGTGCTTTGCTGCTTCGTTGGCAGAACTTTCTGGCAACAATGCACAGGTAGACCATCTGAATAAGTTGGCTGAGATGGTGAAGACTTCATTCGTTGAGGTGTTCCTTAATGAGCATGGATATTTGTTCGACTATGTAGACGACAAAGATCCACGCGATTGGAGTGTTCGTCCTAATATGATTTTTGCAGCAGCCTTTGATTATTCTCCTTTGGATCAGGCTCAGAAGAAGGGTGTAGTAGACATCTGTACTCGTGAGTTGCTGACTCCTAAGGGCTTGCGTTCTCTCTCTCCAAAGAGTGGTGGCTACAATCCTATGTATGTAGGTCCACAGACACAGCGCGACTATGCTTACCATCAGGGTACTGCTTGGCCTTGGCTTGGTGGATTCTATATGGAAGCATCGCTGAAGCTCTATAAGCGCACACGCTTGAGCTTTATCGAACGTCAGATGGTGGGCTATGAAGATGAAATGTCTTATCATTGCCTCGGCACTATTCCTGAGCTTTTCGATGGCAACCCTCCATTCCATGGACGTGGTGGCATTTCATTTGCAATGAATGTTGGCGAGGTGTTGAGAACACTCGAATTATTGGAGAAATACAAATATTAATAATAGGGAGGACGACAAATGAAAGTTTTAATGTTTGGATGGGAGTATCCTCCTCATGTATATGGCGGTCTTGCTACTGCCAACTTCGGTATTGCCGAAGGTTTGCATGCACAACCCGATATGGACATCACCCTTTGCTTACCTAAGCCTTGGGGCGATGAGGATAGAACTTTTGCCAAGATTATTGGCATGAACTGTGTGCCTATCGCTTATCGTGATGTCAACTACGACTATGTTAAGGATCGCATTTCGCATATCATGGAACCAGAACTATATTATAAGTTCCGCGACCATATCTATGCCGACTTTAATTATATGAATGTCAACGACCTTGGATGTATGGAGTTTGCTGGTGGTTATCCTTCAAATCTTCATGACGAGATTAACAACTACTCTATCATTGCAGGTGTTGTTGCACGTAGCATGGACTTCGATATTATCCATGCTCACGATTGGCTAACTTTCCCTGCAGGTATTCATGCTAAGCAGGTTAGTGGTAAGCCTCTCTGCATCCATGTTCATGCTACTGACTTCGACCGTAGTCGTGGTAAGGTAAACCCTACCGTTTACAGCATAGAGAAGAATGGTATGGACAATGCAGACTGTATCATGTGTGTGTCTGAGCTCACTCGTCAGACTGTTATCAATCAGTATCATCAGGATCCTCGCAAGTGCTTCACAGTTCATAATGCTGTTTATCCACTTCGTCAGGAGCTTCAGGACATTCCTCGTCCTGACCATACCGGCAAAGAAAAGGTCGTTACCTTCCTTGGTCGTATCACTATGCAAAAGGGACCGGAATACTTCGTAGAGGCTGCCAATATGGTATTGCATCGCACACGCAACGTGCGTTTCTGTATGGCTGGTTCGGGCGATATGATGGATCAGATGATTTATCTTGCTGCCGAGCGTGGTATTGCTGACAGATTCCATTTCCCAGGCTTTATGCGTGGAAAGCAGGTATATGAATGCTTGAAGGATTCCGACGTTTACGTGATGCCTTCTGTGAGCGAACCTTTCGGTATCTCACCTCTTGAGGCTATGCAATGTGGTACTCCTACTATCATCTCTAAGCAGAGTGGTTGTGCGGAAATCCTCACTAACTGTATGAAGGTAGACTATTGGGATATTCATGCCCTCGCTGATGCCATCTATTCTATCTGCCACAACGAGAGTCTCTTCACTTATCTTAAGGAAGAAGGCAAGCGTGAGGTAGACCAGATAACATGGGAGAAAGTTGGCGCATGGATTAAGGAACTCTACATGCGTACACTTGGCTGGAAATAATACTTAAAATTTAAAGACTACAGACATGAAAACAATATGTTTATATTTTGAGATACATCAGATAATTCATCTCAAACGCTACCGCTTCTTTGATATCGGTACCGACCATTATTATTACGATGACTACGAGAATGAACGTAGCATCGCCGACATAGCAGAGCGCTCTTATATGCCTGCTCTCAACACCTTGCTCGATATGATCAAGGAGAATGGTGACTTCTTTAAGGTTGCTTTTTCTATCTCTGGTGTTGGTATGGAACAGCTTGAGCTACATGCTCCTCAGGTTATTGAAAAACTCCAGGAACTTAACGCTACAGGTTGTGTAGAATTCCTCGCAGAACCTTATTCTCACGGACTTTCTTCATTGAAGAATGAGGAATCGTTTGTTGCTGACGTAAAGAAGCAATGTGTGAAGATGAAGGAATACTTTGGTAAGTCGCCAAAGGTATTGCGCAACTCTTCACTTATCTATAGCGACGATATTGGTATGCAGGCTGCACAGATGGGCTTCGTAGGTATGCTTACCGAAGGCGCTAAGCATGTGTTGGGATGGAAGTCTCCTCACTATGTATACAATTGTGCGTTGGCTCCACAGCTCAAGTTGTTGCTTCGCGATGTAAACCTCAGCGATGATATCTCATTGCGCTTCAATAATACTGATTGGCCTGGCTATCCTTTATTTGCCGACAACTATATCAATAATATAGTAGCTCTACCAGCAGAGGAGCAGAATATCAATATCTTCATGGAACTATCAGCTATTGGTATTGCTCAGCCATTGTCAAGCAACATACTCGACTTCATTCGTGCGTTGCCAGCATGTGCTAAGAACCAGGGCATTGGCTTTGCTACTCCTAGCGAGATCTTTGCTAACACCAATAGTGTAGGCACTCTCGATGTTCCTGACACATTGTCATGGGTAGACGAAGAACGCGATGTTAGCTGCTGGCTTGGTAATGCTCTTCAGCGTGAGGCTTTCGAAAAGCTATATAGTGTAGCTGATCGTGTACGCATTGCTAACGACCCACGTATCAATCAGGATTGGGACTATCTGCAGGCAAGCAACAACTTTCGCTTTATGACCACCAAGCCTTCTAACGTGGGTCTTGATCGTGGTATCTATAGCAGTCCATTCGATGCTTTCACCAACTATATGAACATCCTTGGCGACTTCATCACACGTGTAAACAACCTCTATCCTGAGGAAATTGACAACGAGCAGCTTGAATCATTGCTCACCACTATCAAGAACCAAGGCGATGAGATTGAGATGAAGGGTAAGGAGATTACTCGTCTTCAGGCTAAAATAGAAAAGCTTGAAACAGAAGAGGCTAAGCTTCGTGCTAAATATGGTGAGACTCCTAAGGTTGCTGCAAAGAAGCCTGCTGCAAAGAAAACCGCTGCTGCAAAGAAAACCGCTGCTAAGAAGGAAACTGCAGCAAAGAAGAATACTGCAGAATAATTTAACGATGTTAAATCAAAATCCATAATCATTTAAGAGGGTGCTTAAAGATGAGTTTTCTTTAGGCGCCCTTTAATGATTTAAAAGTAATACTCCACGCCATAATAATTTGATGAATTACAAACGAGTCATATACATATTATTAATAGGAACGATTACGCTTTTAGCTTCTTGTTCTGATAATCGCCATGATGATAATTCGTGGTTTAAACCTATCGACGATTTTGTGGCAGAACATCAGCAACTTATGCAGAGTCATCCTGATTCGATGGCGATGCTCATCAGAAGATTGCAATGTAACGAACGTCCAGAACTATCAGATCAATGGAAGCGACTTATCATAGCGAAATGCTATTTCTTAAAAGGTGCCGATGCAGAATGTCAGAATCTTATCGATTCTGTAAATGACTTTTGCCGTCAGTATCCTAACTCACAATACTCATACAAGATACAATCCTATGCCGACAACCTTCAGGGTGTGTTGCTTCAGGCTATAGGACAGCGCGATTCTGCTTTGACTTATTATATCAAGGCATATAATGCAATTATGAATCTCTCAAATCATGATGAGGCTATCGATATCTGTATCAATGCTGCCGATGCTTCACGCCAGTTGGGTAAGCTTGCTAATGCTTCATCATGGTATCGTAGAGCTAACTTCCTTGCAGACTCTCTGCATATCGATGTAGCACAAAACTGTATATTAGCAGGTTTAGGACAGGTATATAACGATCTGCAAAACTATCAGTTTGCTCATTACTATTTCCGAAAGGCTGAGCAACAGTATCCTCCTAAAACTCCTAAGGATATTCATTTCTTTTATAACAGCTGGGGTAATGTATATAGTAGCCAAGGCAAATCGGCTGAAGCTCTTAAATGTTTCTTGAAATGCCAAAAGGCTACTAATGATATGGAGTCTCCATTTATGTCGTCTGTGGTTAATTCCAACCTTGGACAGACTTATATGGAACTTAACGAACTCGACTCAGCTCAAAAATATCTGTCATTGGCTTCAGCTTTTTTCCTCGCTAAGCCTGATATGAACAGCGATGTTCAATTCTTTGTAGATGGATTGAATGCTTCTTTGGCATTAAAGCAGGATAATCTTGCTAAAGCTACTAAGATATTGAGTAAGCCTTATGTGCTCGACCATATGCCACCAAACTATCTATATCTGCATCATAAGGGATTAGCCGATCTCTATGAGCGCAAGGGTGATTATGCAAAGGCTTTGGAATATCAGAAGTTGACAAATCAGTATGACGACTCTCTGCGTAATGCTATGATGATATCCAATGTTAGCGAAAACGAACTTCGCTTCAAGCAAGATACTGCCATTGTACGTAGAGATATGACGCTAAAGGCTACACAGTCGCAGGCTGAGTTTACCAGAGTTATCATGCTGTTGGTAATAACTTTGCTTATCGTTGGAGTTATCGCATTGGTAATATTCTATAGATATAAGTCTCTGCGCCATGAGCACCAACATCATCAGGAGATGAACAGAATGGTGGCACTGAAAATGGAGAATGTGCGAAACCGATTCTCCCCACATTTCGTATTTAATGTGCTCAATGTCTTTATCTCGAATATTCCGAAGAATGTCAATGTTAGACCTCTGCGATTGTTGATTCAGGTGCTACGTACCAACTTGCTTACATGCGATAAGATAGCAGCAAGTCTTGATGAGGAGTTGCAGATGGTTGTCAACTATGCCAGCCTCCGCCATGAGACTAATCCTTTCCTTCCTTTGCCTGTCTACGATATAGCCAAGGATGTTGACCTATCTTCGATGATACCATCTATGATAATCCAAATTCCGGTAGAGAATGCCTTGAAGCATGCTTTTGTTGGTATGGAAGAAACATCATTAAAGCCATCACTAAAAGTTAAGATATGGATAGAAGATGATATGCTTCGCATTGATGTCATTGACAATGGCTGTGGTGGAGTAGGGGCTGCAAATAGCAGAAAGAAGGTAAACTCTGCTGTTAGCACAGGTACAGGTCTAAGAATCCTTAATAGCACCATTGAGATGCTAAATGCAGCAAACAAGCGAAAGATATATTTCGTCATGCATAGCAATAATAATGATACAGATGCAGAAGATAACGCTAACAGAGGTACTATTGTGAGCATTGGTGTGCCATGTGAATATAATTTCGATGTATTCCAATGATGCACATATAAGTAATAAGGTAATATATAAAAAAGGTGAAACGTTATTGATAATATGATAGATAATACAAACAAAATAAAGGTTGTGATTGTTGATGATGAGCCACAGAGCATTCTTCGTCTGCAAACCGACTTAATGGAGCTTGGCGACTTTGATGTTATTGCCACGTCTTCATCATCAATGTCTGCCAAGACATTGGTGATGGGAATGTTGCCCGATGTCTTGTTTCTTGATGTAGAGATGCCTGGACAAACAGGATTTGAAGTTTTGCAGTCTATACGCGAAGAGATGCCTACAGGCATGATAACCGTATTTTATAGTGCTTTCGACAAATATACTATCGATGCCTTACGAGCTTCGGCTTTCGATTTCTTGTTGAAACCATATCAGCGAGAGGAGTTTGAACTTGTGGTAGATCGTATTCGCAATAAAATGAATAACATTGATGCCAACGATGAAGCTGATAATCAAGATAATAGTCAAACATCTCCTTTGGATGATATGTTAGGCTTGGAAGGTCTAACAGGCTTAGCTTCTAAGCGTGCTGCTATACAAACAGTCTCAGGCTTGCTGATGGTGAAACCTGATGAGGTGTTTAGTTGCATCTACGATGAAGACACTCGTATATGGAACTTAAAGATGACCAATGGTACAGTGCATAAGCTTAAGAAGCAGACCACTTCCAAGACTCTTCTTTCAATTTCGCCATCTATGGCTCAAGTGCGCCAAGATTGCATCATCAATCTCGACTATCTTATCAGTATTGAGAATACTTCATTACGTTGCGTCTTCGTTCCTCCTTTCGATAAAGAAGACATTGTGGTATCTCGTCGTTGTTATAAGGCTGTTAAGGAGCAATTGGAGATATTGTAAACTCATAAAAGATATTTATGCAAATGTCTATATATAAAAATAACCAGTGGAGCAATCACTTGCGCCACTGGTTTTTGCGTTATGAGTATTAGTTCAAAATTACATATCTTACTACTTATTAAAAGGATTCGTTCTTATTCTCTTCACACTCTTTAACCATTGCTTTATACACTATTTTAATTAATTTCAGTATCAGTAGAGTTGTATATTGTCAACTACAGTAGTCTTTTCTTCCTACTTGTAGTATTCTTCTTCTGTTGCAAAGTTAGGTAAAAAAACAATGTACAACAAGTAGCTTTTTCGATAATAGCCTCTTGTTGTACATTATTGGTGTTTATGCGGTCAATATTTGGTGTTAAGTGGTATCATTTTTATTTCTTAGCCTTTGTATACCACCTGTTCCTTTATTTCTTCACAAATTTCTTCTTGTTAATAATGTATATTCCTTTCTTCAGCGTCTTAATGTCGTTGTCTGAAGCATTTGCTTTCACCATAGTTCCATTCATAGAATAAAGGTTACTGCTGTTAGTATCATTGTTGCTTATATTGTTGATACCTGATGGCTTCAAACCAGTTGCGTTGCATTGATCGTCTACGGTAGAAGCATACTTCTTTATCCATAGAGTATTGCTACTTGCCTTAATCTTTGAATTGTTCTTGAATACCAAGTTGTCTACGAAACGAATATCTATACCCTTCTTTGCAGAAATCTGCACATTGTCAAGAGTGATATTCTTGATATGGCTTTCAGGTCTACCAATGAGGAAGATAGCATTACCTTCGCATACGTCTGTGGTCTTCACATTCTGAAGATAAATGTTGTTGTATGTAGGAGTAGAAGAGTCTACGGCTCTTTGATTAGCTTCGTCAACAGCAGGGTCGCTATTATAGTTCTTATCGTAGAATAGGTCTATAGAGAATGGATTCTTTACCTTTGTCATGGTGAAGTTGGTAAAGCGGAAGTCTTCCTCGCCACCACCACGGAGAGAGGTAATATTGCCTGATTTATCTTTGTTCACTCCGGTCTTCAAGCGGATGCCTGCTGTGGTTCCATTCATAGTGATATTGTCAAACCACACATGCTTTACATTGCTTGTAAAGCTACCGATAGAAGCACCATGACCTGTACCGAAGTAGCAATCCCATACATGTATATATTGTCCGTCAGCATCTACAACCACGTTGTCGTCACCATTGCTGATGTTGCAGTTGTATATGTTTACGTATGGGCCCCAAATGGCAACACCGTCAGTATTGTGTGACGCCTTGCCTTTTCCTGCTTCTGATGCAGGCTCGCTAATCTTAACATCATGGATAGTAGCATGACTTGCCTTGCCACTATTACTGATAGTGATGTTTACACCTGGAGTATTCAGTAATTTGAAGTTGCGAAGCAAGAAGCGAGATCCTTGTTCAAGGCGAATCATTGAACCAGGATTGAAAGTTTCTTTCTGCTCTCTTGCCAGCCACCAACGAGCACCCTGTCCATCGATAACAGATGTCTCACCTTCACCTTCGATAATGATATCGCTTTGCTTTCTATTTTTGCAACCTATAATGATTGTTTTGTTGTTAGGAGCTTTGCCATATTCAACAAGTTGCAAAGTTGCGCCAGCACATAGGTGGACTACAGTCTTCGACTTGATGCTAAGAATCTCTGTCTTGCTTGTCATCTCTTCTGTTGTGCCGAAACGCCATGTTCCTGCAGGTACCACTACCATACCTCCAGTTGCAGGTACTGCATCGAGCGCCTTTTGTATAGCTTTGGTATTATCGTCAGCCGAAGTTGTTGCTCCATAGTCGACAATGTTAAATGTATTGTTTGCATTAATCTCAGGTAGCTGTGGCAAGTCAACTTTCTTCCATCCCTCTGGAGTGTTCTGTGCCTTTTGTTCTTCTGTGATTCCTGTAAATGTCTGTGCCTGCATAAAACTAGGCATAGACAATAGCGCGATTAATGCTAATGATTTGATAGTTGTTTTATTCATGTTTTAAGAGTTATTTGTTTATTTTTGATTTAGAGCTTGTAAAGATACTACTTTTGTTTTAAATAGCATTGTTTTCTTTAACTATTTTCTATAATTTGTTTCTGTTGCTATAACGATGCATGTATAAAATACATAAAATTCTTTGGAATCTATCCAAACATTGGTAAGAGTAAAAAGGTAAAAGAGTAAAAAGGTAAAAGGGTAAAAAGGTAAAAGGGTAAAAGGGAAAAAAGTAAAAGGTGAAATAGGTAAAAGGGTAAAATTGAGGATAATAAAAAAGCTGCAACCAAATAAATATGGCTGCAGCTTTTGTTATTATATATATGTTTTTAGGTGATTACCATCTTGGGTCACCAACACCGAGCTTCTTAACACTCTCGTTACCGATAGTGAAGTCGCCCTTAGTGGCATTCTTATACTCAGGGTTAGCTTCCTTGCCTGCCTCGTCAGCAAACATGTTAGTCTTACCCTCTACGTCTGCTACATTGAGCTTAGCGCAGTTGAAGTATACGTTGTTCAGGAATGTTGGAACGCCAGTCTTTGACTGGTTAGACCATACAGCACCAGTATTTGAAACGATGTTGTTTGTCCAGTTGATTACGTTGCCTACATAGCGAACATAGAGCAAGCGCTTAGCTTTGTTAGAAGCACCATCGATAGTACACTTGTTTACAGTGATAACAGGAGCGCCACCAAGTGCAGATGCATCGTCCATACGGATAAAGTCGCGGCTTGCTGCACTATTGTAGATTGTAGACTCAAGGAGGTTAAGGTTGTCTATGCGACCCTTACGACAGTCGAACATATCGCCACCATCGCACTCAATGTCGTGAATCAAACAATTCTTGAAAGTAAGCTCGTTAATAGTACAAGCTACGTTAACATAGAATACACCCTTACCAAAGTTCTTGATTTCTGAGTTCTTGATGATAACCTTTCCGTATGTAGCATCAGCTGTCTTGAAGTTGAAAGCCTGGTCGGTAGAAACATTTGCAGAACCATCGAGAACTACGTTGTCGATAGAAACAGAAGCACCATTGTTAATCTCGAAGCGACCCTGGATAACAGGAGCTGCAGTAGGGTAGATACCCTTGATCTCGATACTCTTAGAGATTGCTACAGCGCTTGTACCTGTTTCATCCTCAGACATAATCTTGAATGTATCAGGCATCAAAGCGAATACAGAACCTGCCTCAGCATTCTTAATCAATGAAGCGAAGTCGTCGCCAGGACGAACTACGATAGCACCATTAAGGTCGGCAATAGTCTTGAATGTCTTCGTACCACGCTTCTTGCTACCATTGTAGAGGTATACGTCATACTTTGTTTCTGGCTGCAAACCATCTACAATAGCCTTACCAGCTGCAATCTCTGTCTCAGTAAGTTGCTTTGTTGTTATGGTGTCGCCTGTCTCTGAAGCTACAGCATAGATAGTTGTAACTTCTTCGCCTGCAGGCCAGTTCATTACAACGCTGCGGTCAGCGATATCAGAGTTAGAAACTGACTTAAAGATCTGCTGTGCGTTGGTGCGGAATGAAACTTCGCTCCACTTAGAGTTACGAGTAGCATCGTTATCATCAACAGCCATAACACGTGCAGAATATTGGGTATCGTACATCAAACCGCTTACTGCGTAAGGGATGTCATCCTTAGAGATGTTCTTGAATACAAATGTTGGTTCACCACTAAAGTCAAGGTCGCTATCTGCGAATATTTGTAGCTCGTAGCTTGTTGCACCGCTAACAGCAGTCCACTGAAACGAAGCACTCTCCTTAGTGATATCTTTAGTATCAAAGTTAACAGGCGAGAAGTTGCGGCCTACGATAAGGCTTGTAATCTCGTCCATCTGTTCGCTACATGCAGTCATCGACAATAAACCGAGACCAAGGATGCAAGCGTTTATGATTGATTTTTTCATATTGTTCAGTTTATGAATTGTATTTTGTAAAGATTATCTGTTGGCAGATACAGCAGATTGCTATATCTGCCAACTAATAATATTTTAATCAGAGAGCTGACCGTAGTTGCCATCGTTGTTGAGCAAACCATTGCTCTTCTCAATGAATGTCTGCCAGATAGGCCACAAGCAGTTCAAGCTTGGTGTTCCTACATACAAACCATTGATGTAATCTTCGGTCAAGAGGTTGGCATTTGTCTTAGAGTCAATGAACCACTGCTTTGACTTGTAACCCTCAAGAGCAGCACCCTCTTCATCAGTATCACCATGGTTCAATCCATATACTACGATATTTTCGCCTTCGTTCTTGAAGTAAAGTTTAAGAGGAAGGTCTGCGTAGCTACCTGCGCGATTAGCAAGGTCTGTAAGCTTCTGCTTAGCCTCTGCCATCTTCTCATCGATGATTCCCCAACGTACGAGGTCTGCCTTACGAAGCATTTCGCCAGCAAACTCAAATCCACGCTGCTCTACGATACCATTGAAGAAAGCTTCCTGATTAGCTGTATACTTAGCCTTCAAAGCTTCAACCTTGGCTGCAGGAAGAGCACGGTCGAGAACTGGCTTCATATAGTTCCAAGCTGTCTGCTGGTCGTTGTCCAAAGCGTTGATAGCCTCTGCTGCCATGAGGTAAACATCTGCCAAACGCATGTACTGCCAGTTTACACCATCATCATTCTTACCAAGGCTAAGAGCACGTTCTGACTTCATCCACTCGTAGCGAAGCTTACCGAAGCACCATTTGTTGATACCACGAAGTTGCTGATATGACTTGCCATCAACAAGCTCCTTGCTCCACTCATAAGGAATACAAGTAATGTCGCGACGGATATCATCCTTGTCATAGTCATAATATAGATATGGAAGAGGACCATTAGCACCACCCTGATTCTGTGATGTGTACTGGTCTGCTGCTTGATGCTTGATACCGAAAGTATAAACTACACGACCACGACCAGGAGCAAATGGAATTTCCCACAACGATTCACCACCTGCAGCTACATTGTCCTGGCAAAGCTTCTTGAAGTTCTCTTCAAAGCTACCAAGAGTGTTGCAATGCTTGTTGATGATGTCGATACACTCCTGCTTAGCAATAGCATACATCTTGTCAGATGCCAACTCTGGATCCTTGCTCTTGCGATAGCCATCGCCACGAAGACCATAGCCACCAGCATAGAGAGCGATACGAGCGCGAAGACCCTTAACGAAGCTCTTGCTTACACGCTCTGTGCTCTTTGTGATAACATTCTCGTTTGGCCAATAGCAGTAGTCTTCTGCTTCCTTAAGGTCTGCGAGCAATACTTTATATATAGAGTCACGGTTGCAACGTGGCATATATACATTGTCTGCATTGTTTGGCTGCAAACGTGCAGGAACATCACCCCAAGCCTTGATAAGGTCGTTGTAGATGAGAGCACGCAATGTCAAAGCCTCACCAAGAAGCTGAGCCATATCGCGGTTGTTCTCGATATTGCCATACTTACGGATGCCCTGGATAGCAAGGTTTGCACGCTCGATACCCTCGTAGAACATTGCATAGGCATTATTATCGGTATTCATCTGACCATTGGTAGCCAGTGTGTTGTATGCCCAAAGGCTATTTTTATCGTCGTACGACATAGCCTTTGAATATGAAGGCTGTGTTCCACTACCAGTTTCAAGGTCGCTGTTAAGACCATAGTAAGGTAGGAAACGTCCACGGTAAGAGTTTGTCTGACAGAATGATACGTGTATAGACATAATCTCTGACTCAGCCAACGAATACTGTGAGAACACAGAACTCTCATCGAGAGTAGACTGTGTTGGGGCGTCCATATCGCATGATGTTACTACACCTGCAAGAGCTATGGACATTATTGAAAGCTTAAATATATTTTTCATTGTTTGGTCTTGTAATGGAAGGTTTAGAAATTCAAGTTCAAACCGAATACATACTGGCGGCTGCGTGGGTAACCAGAGTAGTCACAACCAGGTGTGAGGCTTTCCTGACCAGACTTCTTGATACAGTCAGACTCTGGATCGAAACCATCGTAGCCAGTAATGGTGAACACGTTATACATTGTGCAGTAGAAGCGGAGGCTGTTTATGCCCAACTTCTTAACGAAGCTCTTAGGCAATGTGTAGCCGAGAGACAAGGTGTTCAAACGGAGGAATGAAGCATCCTCGATAGCCCAGTCTGTAAGAATCATCTGCTTTGTATAAGGTGACCATAGAGTAGTATTCTTGTTCATAGCCTCGAGCTTCACAGGGTCGTTGCAGAGTGTACCATCCTCGTTGAGGTTAGTCCAACGCTTGCCATCGCCCATGATGTCGAGCATGTTACGATACTGATACTTACCGGTCATTGTACCTTCAATCTTGTTGGCATTGTAGATATCGTTGCCTACGCTGAAGTTGAAGTTTGCGCTGAGGTCGAAGCCATAAGCACGTGCGTTGATAGAGAAACCACCTGTGAAGTCAGGGTTTACATTACCAATGATGCACTTGTCTTCGTCGCCGATAGTACCATTAGCTGTACCATCTTCGCCTGGCATATCCTGAATCTTCATAGAACCTGGACGGATTGTACCAACTACTGCTGTAGCATCAGCTATACCATCCTTGAGCTCCCAAAGACCTGTCTTCTCATTGTAGCCCTTGAAGTCGCTAACCTCATAGCGGCCTGCGCTACGATAACCGCGAATCTGACCTACCTGACCGCCTACAGCGATTACGTACTCATTACCGATTTCTGAAGATGCCCAACGTGTTTCAGCACCAAACTCCTGCATACCACCGAGCGACTTGATCTTACCCTTGTTGAAACCAATGTTGCCAGAGAAGTCGATGCCCCAATCTTTCTTGTTTACGGCATGCCATGTCAATGTAGCCTCAAGACCCTTGTTTTCTGTCTCACCCATGTTACGATACTGTGAGGTATAACCTGTACCGCTTACAGGGAACTTGATGAGAAGATCCTTAGTGGTGTTGATATATCCTTCAACCGAACCGCTCAACTTACCATCAAATACGGTGAAGTCAAGACCAAGGTTGCGTGTGATTGTTGTTTCCCACTTCAAGTTAGGGTTAGCCATTGTTGAAGATGGTGCCCACATTGTGTTGAAACCATTAACCCAAAGAGTAGGGTCGCCAGTTACAGCCTGATACTCCTGTGTGAGCTGACCTACAGGGATGTTGTTGTTACCTGCAGTACCGAAAGATACACGGAGCTTCAAGTCGTCGAGCCACTTCTTGGTGCCCTTCATGAAAGGCTCAGAAGAAATACGCCATGCTGCAGCTGCTGATGGGAAGTAACCCCAACGGTTGTCCTTAGAGAACTTAGAAGAAGCATCGGCACGGAATGTGAAGCTCAACAAATACTTATCCTCGTAGTTGTAGTTAGCACGAGTGAAGAAAGACAAAAGCTTGTCGTCTGCTGAGTAGATATCGTTAACCTTTACTGGGTGGCCCTGACCTGTAAGCTTCCAAGCTGTGTTAGCATCGAAGTCTGTTGGGAAACCGTGAATCTCGTCTGAGTGAGTACGCTTCTTGGTGATGATATACTCATGACCAACCATCATATTGAGGCTGTGCTTCTTGCTCTTCAAGAGCTTCTTGAAGTCGTAGCTAACAGTATTGGTGTTACGGAACTTGTGGCGGTTGGTATCCTCGAGAGTGATACCAGGCATGCCTGGGTAGTCAGAGAAGCTGTTACGAGCCTGATAAGTAGTCTTACCATAGTAACGCTGATCATACTGATTGTAGTCGTCGTAGCCGAATTCTACCTTAGCCTTCAAATTCTTGATGATTTCCCAACCGAAAGCACCAGCAAAGTTCAACTGCTTACGCTCCTTTACACGGTCGTTGTCATACTGAGAAACAACAGGGTTGTAGAGGTTACCAAGTTCATCATCATCGCTACCTGCGCTCTCGTCAAGGTTAGAGAGAGGCATAGGATAATAATAAAGAGCATACTTCAAACGACGGTCGGTATCCATAGAACCTGTAGCATCGTTAGCACCACCACCACGGATATCGGTGTCGCTATAGCGAACCTGAAAGTCGAGGGTAGTGTTCTTGGTTGGCTTAGTGTTCAATTTCAAGCTGAAGTTGTCGCGCTTGAAGTTAGAACCAATCTGGATAGCCTTGTCGTTCATGTGGGCATAGCTGAATGCATACTTAATGGTCTCAGAACCGCCATTGATGTTCAAGTTCTGATTGAAGGTGTGACCTGTGCGACCATAAACGATGTCCTGCCAATCGTTTGCAGCTACATCTTTATACATGTCCATGTCCTGATAGTTTCCTAAGAAATCTGTGTAAGAAGTAATGTCCTTCTGATTCTTGAGCAAAGCAAGCTCATACTGCCACTTAGCATAATCATAAGGAGTGAGCAAATCCATAGTCTTTGCAATCTTCTTTACGCTATAGTAAGCGTTGTAGCTAACGTTTACCTTACCGCTCTTACCGCTCTTAGTGGTAACGAGGATAACACCATTAGCACCACGGCTACCATAGATAGCAGTAGAAGAAGCATCCTTCAAGACCGTGATGTCCTCGATGTCGGTAGCAGGGATGTCACCAATACCATCTACAGGGAAACCGTCTACAATATAAAGAGGATCGTTGCTCTGGGTGATAGAACCACCACCGCGAACGCGAATCTTTACTTCTGCATCAGGTGAACCCTCGGATGTTGTGACCTGCACACCAGCCATCTTACCTGTCAAAGCTTCTGAGGCTGAAGCTACAGGAACCTCTGCCAAAGCCTTGCTGCTTACTGTGGCAACAGAACCTGTAAGGTCCTTTTTCTTGACAGAACCATAACCGATAACGACAACGTCGTTGAGGCTTGTGGCTTCGTCTTCGAGCTTAACAGCTACTTGACTCTTGCCTTTAACTTCTACAACCTGAGTCTTCATACCTACATATGATATACTCAGCTTGTGGCTCTTGCCTTTCAGCTTAATTGTGAAATTACCGTCAATATCGGTTACAGTACCGTTATTTGATGCGCCCTGTTCTATAACAGTAGCACCAATTACGGGTTCACCGGTATTGTCTTTAACCGAACCATTGATGGTTTGCGCCGAGATAGTCCCTGTCAAGAAAAGACAGAAGAAGGACAATAGCGCCATTCGAATGTTATTCAAATAACCAGACATACGTGAAATTAATTAGATTAGTACAATTAGTTTACAGCGCAAAATTAATAAAAAGATATTAAATTGCTCTAAAAATATTAGCATTATTTTAGGAAAAATTATCAAACCTTTGAATATCAACCTGTTAAGACTGTACTTATTGATAATTATTTGCATATACTAAGTCACAATTTAGATAGTGTTTCTATCTAATATTCGTCCATTTCTCCTCCTTTATATACTTTATTATATATATAAGCCTTCTTATTTTAATTAATAAATCATATTTTTAGTTCTATCACTTCGTAAAATGATATTTATATTGTCTGCTTTTAAGAATCGCCCTTACCAACAATTCTTATGGCTTATCTTCGTTGTTTTCTATATTTAGTTCGGTTGAGACCAAAAAAAACAAGTCGTTTGATAATTTTTCATGTTTTTATGATGATAATTATTCATGTTGTTGACTATCAATAATTATCTTTGCAAAAGATAAAAGCAAAAGGCGTTGCATTCAAATGTATTTGATGTTTTGCGCTCTTTTGTATTATCATGAATCAGAAAATAAATCTACTTTAAAATATAAACTTAATACAAATTATTATTATGAAGAAAATTTTTACTCTTATCGCAGCTGTAGCTTTTGCAGCTACTGCTTCAGCACAGGTTATTTCATTTGATACAAATTATGCAGCTGGTGAAGTTCCTGCATCATTTAGCAATGGCGATGTTGTATTGAAAGTTACTGATACAGCTGGTAAGCTCGTAGTTGATGCTAACACTCAATACTTCGGAACAGCTGATTCTTACGTTTCTTTCACCAAGAGATTGAAGTCGGGTGGTAAGTCGTCATCAAAGAACAATTTGACTCTTACATTGCCTGTTGATGGAACTCTTAAGGTTTACGCTCGTACTGGTAGTAGTAGTGCAACTGATCGTAATGTAATCTTGACCCAGAATGAAACTGAGTTGGCAAACAAGGTCGTTTTGGAGTCGGAGGCTGTTAAGGCTACTATTGATGGTGAAGAGAAGAACGTTTATCCTGTTATCAGTGTTGAGGCAAAGAAGGGTGATGTTGCTATCACATACCCTATTGGTTCTATCAACTTCTACGCTTTCGAGCTTGTAAACGCAGCCGGCGTTTCTACAATCCTTACTCCTAAGGCTGATGGTAAGACTTTCAACCTCGCAGGTGTTCAGGTTTCAGAGAACGCTAAGGGCTTGAAGATTAAGAATGGTAAGAAGTTTGTTAAGTAATTCATCTAAATTCTTAATAACTCAAAATAACTATTTTAGATAGTTCGAGTAAACTATTATATTGCTTTTTATAGTATTGCTTGGCCGATCACATCAAGTGTGAATGCCAAGCAATATTTTTTTACCACCTATCTATATTAATCTCGTTCAAGACTATAATAGATTACCTCTTGCGTTCAACAGCTGTTGAATGGTCGTAGAAGCTAACTTACTTTGCCATCGTAACTAACATCCTTTACCGTTCAACAGTGGGCTGAACGGATGTTGAAGCTTAATAACTTTGGAAAGTAATATAATTAACACCTTCGTTCAGCCTGGGCTGAACGAAGGTGTCAATAAAATAAAGGCTGGCATCATCCTAAATGAGATGCCAGCCTTATATGTATTATTTATACTTAGCAATCAGCTAAAGTATAGATTACTTGTTGAAGTACTTCTTACCGTTCTTTACTACTACACCCTTGTAGTTGTTGCTTACACGCTGACCTGCAAGGTTGTAGAGAGGAGCGTTTGTCTTGTCAAGAGTGATAGCGTTTACGCCAGCGGCTGTCGCCTTAACAACCTTTACGTTCTTGATTTCCCATGTACCTGCATTCTTGTCAGTACTTACATACTTGAAACCAACCTTAATCTCCTTACCAATATACTTCTTAAGATCTATGTCCTGAACATCAAGCCAAGAAGAGAAGTTCTTATTTGCTTCAAAGGTAGGGTATGTGATAGCAATCTGTTCCCATTCCCCACCAACAACTTGAATCCAAAGTGTAGCCTCTTCGCTAACTGTGCCGAAGAATTTGCTGATGCAATGAGAGAAATTCAAATATGCTTCAGTTTCGTTCTTAAGATCGATAGTTGGAGAAACCAACCAGCTCTCACTTGGAATGTTCTTTTGGTTAACAAATGCAGAAGCCTTCATATATTTGTGAGAATCATCGTGTCTCCAAACATTTTTAAGACCTTCGCCAAGTTTTACATCGTTTATAACGAATGAACCAATACCTGTAGCAAATTCTTCAACGTAAGGAAGTGTAACGAGATCCTTAACAGGTTCGGTAACAGCAAGAGAGTAGCTTACTAAACCTGCATAATAGTCTGCGTTTTCTTTAGTTTCTGCCTTAATGGTTGTATTGCCTGCAGCAACCAATGTTATTTCACCTGTTGCTTCGTCGATTGTAGCAACCTTAGTGTTTGTAGATGTATACTTTACTGCAGCATTTGTAGCCTTTGTAAGAGTAGGAGCTGTAAACTTCTCACCCAAAACAGCTGTTGCTTTTGTTTCTGAGAAAGCCAGACCTGCAGACTTCTTAGTTGCTGCAGCTTCTGATTGATACTTAACGGTGATAGTGTAGATAGTTACGGTTTTTTGAGCTGTATATTTAACAGACTTAGCAGAACCTTTCCATACACCATTTGCACATCCACCATCTACAGTAAATTTCTCTACATCTTTACCAGTCATGGTAATCTCTGTGATGTACTTATCACCTGCGGTGAAAGTTAAAGTTCCATCCGTATAAATGCGGAAATCAATTTTCTTTGTAGTGCCTTGGAAGATACGAGTGTCGGTCTTGTCTTTTGCTGTAGTTGCCGCTATAGTAACTCCACCAGAAGTCATTGACTCTACTTTTGTACCATTTCCTGGGGCTGGAACTTCCAAACCTAAAGCCTTAACACCAGCTTCTGTGTTGAGGGTAAATGTAGCCTCATCAGCAAACGAAACATTAAACACCATAGCAAGGACTGCTATGAAAGATAAGCGTAAAATTTTGTTCATAACTGTTCGTATTAATTTAGTTAATATTTAGATTATAAGAATTTATAGGCCTTTATGAGAACACATAATTCTGCAATAGTTTTACATTCATTGCAAAGATAGATATATTTATTAATATAAACCGAATATTAATATTAAAATTTTATTAAACAACTAAAATTCTTTAGTATAGTGAGGAAAATCTACCAATATATTATAAATGAAAGAAGGATAGCACATACTATGATGCACTATCCTTCTTTGGGATGATGATATAAATATAGTTTAGTATATTCTTTTCTTTATGGTCTTACCTCTTTTCTCGATTACGATGCCACGAGTAGGTTTGTTTACCTTCATACCCTGAAGATTGTAGTACTCGTTGGTGTTGTTGTCGTTGTAGTCGATATCTGCGATGAGGGTAGGGTTGCTGTTGCCATTATTATAATAAGGTATACCGTCTACCTTGATAGTCTCTGGATAGTATTCGTCTACGCTCTCGATGGCGTCGGCGTTACCAGCCTTCATCAAGTCTTCAACCAATGCGTTGCAATAAACTTCGATATTGGTATAGTAGCCCTTCTTATCTATAGTGTAAGCAGCAGCGTCGTTAGCATCTTTAGGATTCAAGCCGTGTGCAGTCTCCCAGATATCTGGCATACCATCGTTATCAGAGTCGAGAAGCTTTTCTGTAGAATTCAATGTAGGCCATCCGCCAACATCATTCTGTGAGTCTATGATACCTGCAAGCTTTGTTACACTTCCCTTATAGGTGGCAGTACCATTCTTTGCTTCCTCTGCATAGCGAGCATCTACAGCGTCGCGCTTGTATGAAGCTCCTGCATATGCAAGTACCTTTTCGAAGGTTTTCTGAGCAGAGTGGGTTGTTACTACTCCTGGATTTACTGGCTCTTTAAGCTCGATGGTGTCTCTAACAGTAGTGTTACCATCGTCGATGATTACGCCTTTCCAATCGTAGTTCTCGCCTTTGTCTCTAACGTAGTTGCCATCGATATAGAAGTGACCATAGGTATTCTTTGGAATTACTTCGCCAGATGCACCTGATGTGTGACCACATTGGAATACTCGATCTTTATTCTTTGTAGCAGGGCCATACTTATAGTAGTTGTTAACTATATTGTGATAGCCACCCATACCAGCGTAGGCTCCGTTGCCTTTGCCCCAGTTGTACATCACATTGTTGCGCAAGTCTACCTGCTCAGCCTCTATGCTGCTTGCATAGTTGTCGGCAGATGAGCCTCCCCATCCATAGCGAGCGCCATTGAGTCGTGGACAACGATTGGTGTGGTGTGCCAAGAGATTGTGGTGGAATGAAGCACCTTTACCGCCCCATATACCTCCATATCCATGAGCACCCTTGTCGTGACCTGCGTTGTTGAGACTCTCTGCTACGGTACACCATTGCATGGTGAAGTTCTTATTGTCGTAGAACGAAGCAGTCTCGTCGATACTCCAGCTCATAGAGCAATGGTCGATGATGATGTTGTTGCGATTGCGTCCCCAGAAAGAATCTGCACCGTCGTTAACATCTACGGCATTGCCACGGCGAACGCGTATGAAACGAATGATTACGTTGTTTGCCTTGTTCTCTAATGTGTAGTCGCGGAGTGTGATACCATCACCAGGGGCTGTTTGACCTTCTATCGTAACATCACCATTCTTAATAGTGAGGTTGCTCTTCAATGCTATTGTACCAGAAACATCAAATACGATAATTCTTTTACCCGATGTGTTCTGCAAAGCTTGACGGAGTGATCCTGCACCAGAGTCGTTGAGGTTAGTGACATGAATCACCTTACCTCCACGTCCACCTGTAGTAGTGTATCGTGCAAATCCTTCAGCACCAGGAAATGCAGGAGACTGTGCCATTGCTGCTGACATAGAAAGTGTTGCAGCGGCAGCCATTATAATTCTTTTCATAGAATTTCTTTGAATGTCTAATCTATTAGATTCTTCACTCTTCACTTTTCGTTCTTCACTTTCCCTGTGGAAGCTGTTCCATCTCCAATGAAGCCCAGATGAAAGGACCAATGCCCTTAGCATCGTTGTCGCGGATAGGCTCGCTCATATAATAATTGAAGCTGCCATCACGCTTGAAGTTAGGCTTTTTTACGTATGGACCAGGAGCAGGACCAAGGCCTGATACAGAACAGCAGTTGGTGAGAGAGATAGTCTTGTCGGCGTTAACCTTGATGAAGTTGTTGATGATGCCGTTGTATGCCTTGATACCAGCTGCGCGGAATGACTCAGGAAGGTAGCCTGTTCTTGCACCCTTGAGCAATACGTAAGCAAACATAGAAGAGGCTGTTGACTCAAGATAGTTGCGGCTGTCCTTAACATCGAGTACGTCGTACCATACACCAGTCTTCTTGTCCTGATAGTCTACTACCGACTGCATAGTCTTCTGCAACAAAGCTACCACCTTGTCGCGGTTAGGATAGTCAGCAGGCAATACGTCGAGCACCTCGGTGATAGCCATAACATACCATCCCAAAGCTCTTGCCCATGTGTGCTGGCTGAGTCCTGTCTCCTTGTCTGCCCAGAAAGCTGTGTGGGTTTCGTCCCAAGCATGTTTCCAAAGGTTTGTCTTAGCATCGTATGTGCGAAGGTCGGTCTTTAGAATCTGGTCTACTGCATCCTTCCAGTATTTCTTCTGAGCCTTCTTCATACCCTTGATGCTTGGAGCAGCGAGAGTGTAGTAGGGAAGACCCATGAAGATTCCGTCGAGCCATACCTGGTTTGCATAGATAGCCTTGTGCCACCACACACCTTCCTTGGTACGTGGCTGCTTCTCTAACTGAGAAAATAATGTGGCAAGGGCCTTCTTCTGATTTTCTGCTGGGAACAACTCGTTCATACGATAGATGAATTTTGCTGTGCGTACGTTGTCGAGATTATAGTCTTCGAGCTTGTAGCCTGTGATATTGCCCTGGGCATCTATCATTTTTGCAGGATATTCCTTGAGGTATTCTGCGATAGCCTCGTCTTTATATCTATAATAGGTGTCGAGCATTCCTTCCATTTCGATACCCATAACGTAGCTCCACTTTGGCTTCTTTGCGAAGTCGAGCATATAGCTCTTTGGAGTGCGCTTCATCTCTGACCATGTCATCCATTGTGAATAGTTCTGATATGGCTTATCAGCATCCTGAAGGATGAGGTTGCCGTTTATCATGAGGTTGTCAAACTTCACGTTGCGTGTCTTACCAGTCATCTTTACAGGCTGCTTAACAACGCCAGTGAAGTTACAGTCTTTAACAGTAACGTCGTAAACATTTTCAATTTCGTTCAAGCCGATAATCAATACGCCATAGTTACTCTTCTGACAGGTTACATTCTCCATGTATACCTTGCGAACAGTAGGCTGGAAGCCACGATAGCAAATTTCCTTAGCCTCGTAGTCGAGGTTGATCTTCAATACAGCCTCACGACATTGACCAACAGTAACGTTGCGCATGTTGATGTTCTCAATCAAACCACCACGGCAGTTGTTAGTCTTGATTCTCAATACACGCTCAAGGTCAGGAGAGTCCATGTGGCAGTTCTCTGCATATACATTCTGGCATCCACCAGAAATCTCAGAACCGATAACTACACCACCATGACCATCTTCCATCTTACAGTTACGGATGATGATGTTTTTGCTTGGAGTGTTCCAAAGACGTCCGTCGTTGTTGCGTCCGCTCTTGATAGCGATACAGTCGTCGCCAGTGTGGAAAGTACAGTTCTGAATAAGAACGTTCTCACAAGCCTCTGGGTCGCAACCGTCACCATTAGGACCTTCGTTCCAGATGTATACACCATCTACGGTGATGTTCTTAGAGAGCAATGGGTGGATAACCCAGAAAGGAGAGTTTGTGAGCTTTACATCCTTGATGAGGATTCCATCGCAACGATTGAAGTTTACAAGCTGTGGACGCAAGCCTTGTCCCTTACCAAAACGTCTTTCATCTTCAGGTACACCATCCTCAGCATATTTCAGCAGACGTGCACGGCTACCCAAGTTTTGGGCTTCCTTGGTAACACCTTTTTGAAAGTTGAACTTCTTAGCTCCACACCAAGGCCACCAAGTTTCACGGCTACCATTGCCATCGATGGTTCCCTTACCGGTGATAGCAAGATCGGTCTCACCGTAGGCATAGATACATGGAGAATAGTTCCAGCATCCTAAGCCTTCCCATGAGGTTTTTACCAAAGGATAAAGCTCTGGCTTGAAAGCGAAGAGAAGAGTAGCACCTTCCTCAACCTTTAGGTTTACGTGGCTCTTCATTCTGATAGCACCTGTGTTCCATGTACCCTTAGGCACAACGACTGTTCCACCACCCTTAGCAGAGCAAGTGGCAATAGCTTTGTTAATGGCCTTTTGGTTTGCAGCTGCAGAAGCCTTTACCTTAGCGCCAAACTGTGTGATGGCGAAAGTACGATCTGGGAACTGAGGAGTTCTGATGTTACTCTCGATTTGTTTGTACTCGCTTTCGTTCCAACCCTGTGCAAAAGAGCATAGTGGTAACGATAGCAACATGATTAATGTTGTCAGTAATTGTTTCATTATATGATTGTTGATTAGTTCCTGTATTGGGTGATTGTTGGAGGGTACCTTTTGAAAGGTTACCAGTATCTTGTGATTTTGATTAGTTTCTTGTAGCTATTAGTGCTATTAGCATAATCTTTTTGCAAAGATATAAAAATAATATTTATATTCTTTAGAATTTTCATCTATTTTATGTGACTTTTTGTTAAAGAGTTGATATATAGGAAAATAGGTGTTTGGTATGGTAGGGGTAAAACTTGATGTTTAATAGATGGTAGAGTAAAACATATGTTAAATATTTCATTTTCTTTAGGGAAAATTTGGAAATGTCATTAATAAGGTCTATATTTGCGAAAGTTTTTATGGATTTCGAGTTTTTTTCGAAATCATCCCTCGAGGTTGGTAGCATCCTGCACCAACCTCTTTTTTTGTTTTTGGCTTAGAAGCTATAGATGAACTAGAAGCTCTAGATAAACTAGAAGCTCTAGAAGCTCTAGATAATCTAGATAGTCTAGATAGTCTAGAAAATCTATCTATCTTTCTTTAGCCTCTCTATTTCTGCTTGCTGCTCATAATAAGCTTTCAAAGCCCTCTGTTTGAGGTCTTCGTAAGCGGCTTGCCATTTTGCTGCTAAAGATAGAGCTTCCTCAAGTTGCGCCTTTTGCTCTTCAAGTTGCTCCTTAAGCTCCAATATTTGCTTTATGAGCCTTGGATTTTCTTCTTCGAGTTGCTTTAATCTTTCGTCTTGCTTTTGGCGATATCCAGTGCGGGCTTTGTACATACGCTCTTTGATGCCACCTTCTGTGACGAACTCCCTGTCTAATTTAGTTAAGAATGACATTAGCATCTTATCGACCATATGGCAGAGGGTGATGGCGCAGTTGCACATCTCTTCATCGCTCCATTTAGAGAAGAATGGCTCGTAGTCTTCAAGCTTATTGTGGTAACGGCAGTAGCTGAGCATCTTCTCGTATCTGTCTTCTCCTTTGCGATAGAAGAGTAAATGGCGAGATTTTATATAGTCTTCAAAGTCTTCTCGAGTTTCTTTTAATGATGCACGTGCTACATTCAATAGCTTAAGTTGCATTTCGGTTGATGTAACTCCGTCTGCTAATCCTTCTACGATATTCTGCTTGCATGAGCGTGCTGCTTGAATCACTTGATCACGAGTGCGGTCTTTATAAAGGTGGATAAAGCGGTCGCAGAAGGCAAATGTGAGCTGATATATCACATCCGACTTCTGATAAAAGAACAATGCATCCCAGTTGGCTTGCTGCTTGAGTACACTCGGAATTATATCTTGTTCAAGCTTATTGTTCTCACTCGGAATTTTATCTTGCTCAAGCTCTTTTCTATTTTGCTTTAGGGCTTTTTCTTCTTGCTTATTTTTTATTTTATCTTGTTCTGATTTATCTTCCATAGTTTTAGTAGTTTGATTTTATAGATTAGACTAATAATAAATGACAACGTAGAAGTTGTTAAATTATTGCTGAATTTACATTATTTCACAGAAATATTTGTTGTTTTGGAAAATAATAACTACCTTTGCCAAGTACAAAACATTGATTAATAACAAAACGACACGCCTATAGGATATACATTTACTTAATAATAAAAAGATTAAGAAATGAAGAAACTCTCAGAATTTACTGACGAGGAGTTGGCATTAGCTTATGCCAACGGAGATAACAAGGCGTTCGATTTGCTATTGTCACGCAATCAGACTAAATTGTTTTCCTATATTCTTTTCGTGGTTCGTGACCGCGAAAAGGCAGAGGATATATTCCAAGAAACCTTCGTCAAAGTAATATCAAGGTTGCAGCAGCAACGCTATGTTACAAGCGGTAAGTTTGGCGCTTGGCTGATTCGTATTGCTCACAATATTATAATGGACTCTTATCGTGAGCGAAGGATAGAGAATGTTATTGAGACTCCTGAAGATAACAATCTTACTAATATCAGTAGCGACAATTTGTTGGAGTTGAATATTGAAAATCAATATGTCAACGACCAAGTGCTTGAGGATGTGAAGAAGATTATGAATCTCTTACCCGATACACAGCGCGAAGTTGTCTACATGAGATATTATCAGCAACTATCATTTAAGGAAATAGCTGAATGTACCAATGTCAGCATAAATACAGCTCTTGGTCGTATGCGCTATGCTATATTGAATATGCGTCGTATGGCTCGCACACAAGAACTTGACTTGGAGCTATATTAAAAAGTAGCTATATACTGGGATAATATTAAAAATAGGCTTATAATAAAAATGTGGCTACACATTAGGAAGATATAATAATATCGCATCTTAATGTATAGCCCCATAAATATTCTATAGAGTTTTTATAGATTCTTCAGCCAGCTAATAGTTGCCAATGGGTCTTCTGCTTTGAATACATAACTGCCACTTACCAGCACATCGGCTCCTGCTTCAACGAGGCGTGGTGCAGTATCTTGTTGCACTCCACCATCAATCTCTATCAAGGCTTTGCTACCACTACGAGCTATTAGCTCCTTTAATCTACCGACTTTTTCTATAGTATGTTCGATAAATTTCTGACCACCGAAGCCTGGGTTAACGCTCATCAATAACACCATATCGACATCATTGATGATATCTTCGAGCACAGATATAGGGGTTGAAGGGTTAAGAGTAACGCCAGCTCTCATGCCTGCTTCGTGAATTTCTTGTATTGTGCGATGCAGATGTCGACAAGCCTCATAGTGTACGTTCATCATCATTGCGCCAGCCTTAGCGGTCTGTTTGATGTAACGTTCTGGCTGTTCTATCATGAAGTGAACATCCAAAGGTTTCTTGCAGACTTTAGCTACAGCCTCAATGACAGGGAATCCGAATGAGATGTTTGGGACGAACATGCCATCCATGACATCAAGGTGAAGCCAGTCGGCTTCGCTCTTGTTTATCATTTCCATCTCTCCTTGTAGGTTGAGGAAGTTAGCCGCCAACAAAGAAGGTGAAATCAAAGTTTTCATTTTGCTTATCAATTTAGACAAAAGTTTAAAGTGTTGCCGTTGTTTTTAGATACTCTATATGTATGGGCAATTTTGCGAATTATTTCTAATGTCATTTCTGATGGAGCAGATTCTTCAAGTGTAAAATATTTCATAGGCAATCATAAATTTGGTTCTGTATATTAAACGTACCACTTTCAAATTTATTACATGGAAATGAAAAAATAGTTGCACTTTTAATCTAAATCAATTTAATTGTCGATTAGAGTCCAATGCTTTTTCTATTTTCTGAATATACAAACCTCGTGTTATTAAATAATAATGCGCTATTTATTCTATGATTAAACTATATATAATAAGGTAAATAGTACAATTTGCTATCAATCTGAAATATTTTTGCTCAAAAAGTTTGGAGATTAAAAGAAAAAGTGTAACTTTGCAAACGGACAATAGTTCTAATCAAATATTAAAAACTAAAACAATAAAGACTATGATCAATTTAGTATCTCTTACATGGTGGTGGCGTATCTCAAGATTTCAATAAAGTCGTGAGTCGAGTAAGCCGTGTGGATACTTTAATAAGATATCAATGGGCCTGTCGTTCTTACGACAGGCCTTTTTTAATAAATTTCAATCAAATACAGAGACAACAAGATATGATACCTTAGTCCTCTGCAAACAACCAAACAAATAGGAGACAAATTTATGGAGATGAAAGAAGTTTTGAACAAGATGCTGAACCACGAGGAGCTCTCGCGCACCGAAACTCGTGATATCATTGTTGGTATTACTAAAGATGAATTTCCAACCGAGCAGATAACAGCGCTACTTACAGGTTTGCAGATGCGAGGTGTCACTGTTGACGAGTTGTTGGGTTTCCGTGATGGCATTTTGGCTACAGGAGTGAAAGCCATACTGGATTGCGATAAGTATATCGATGTAGTTGGTACTGGCGGTGACAGAAAGAATACTTTCAATATCTCCACAACTTCTTGCTTCGTTATTGCTGGAGCTGGATATAAGGTTGCTAAACATGGCAACTATGCTGCAACATCTGTTAGCGGTGCATCAAACGTGATTCATCACCATGGTGTGAAGTTTACTGCCGATATCGACAAATTGAATCGCAGCATCAACGAAGCAGGTATCGTATATCTCCATGCGCAGCTCTTTGCAAGTGCAATGAAGTTTGTTGGTCCTATCCGCAAGGCTTTGCAGTTCCCAACGGTTTTCAACCTTCTTGGTCCGTTGGTTAATCCATCACAGCCAAAGGCTCAGCTCCTTGGTGTTGCCAACCTTGATCAGATGCGCCTTTATCGTCAGGTATATCAGAAGTTGGGTATCGACTATTGCATCGTTAATAGCATTGACGGATACGATGAAATCAGTCTTACTGGCGATTTCAAGGTTGCTACCAACAACTATGAGCGAGTATTCTCGCCTGCCGACCTTGGCTTTGTTCCTGCTACACCAGAAGAACTTGTTGGAGGAGCCAACGAAGATGAGGCTGCAGAAATCTTTGATGCAGTATTGGAGAATAGGGCTTTGCCTGCACAGAAGAATGTAGTATTGGCAAATGCAGCCTTTGGTATACAGGTTATGGAGAAGGGAAAGAAGAGCATAGAAGAATGTGTGGAAATAGCTCGCGAATCTATAGATAGCGGTAAGGCGCTCGCCACATTCCGTAAGTTTGCAGAGATAAACTCTTAGTTATCCATAACGATTACTCTTAGTTCTCTTTAATAATCTCGCCCACGAAATAAAATATTCACCATTCCAAATTCAATATAAAATGAAGGATATCCTTGAAGAAATAGTTGCCCATAAGCGTCAAGAACTCGAGGCATTCAAGCAGTTCTTGCCACCACGTCAACTATACTCGTCAGTTGAGGCTGATATGGCAAAGCGTGATGCAGAAGGTGTACCATCGATGCGTGAAGCGTTGCTGGCTTCAGATACGGGCATAATAGCAGAGTTTAAACGCAAGTCGCCTTCTAAAGGATGGATAAACAAAGATGCTAAGGCTGATGTAGTGCCATTGCAATACCAAGAGAATGGAGCTGCAGCATTGAGTATACTCACAGACACAAATTATTTTGGAGGGTATGATGAATATATAATGTACGCGCGAGAGAGTGGGGTTACATTACCTATATTATACAAGAACTTCGTTATCGACGAATATCAACTCTTGCAAGCTGTACATAGCGGTGCCTCGGCAGTATTGCTCATAGCTGCATGCTTAGAGAAAGTTAGATGTCAGCAACTGATACAAGCTGCCCATCAGCTGAAGCTTGAAGTGCTGTTGGAGATGCACAACGACCGCGACTTCGAATATGCAGAACTTGAACCTGATATGTATGGTATCAACAATCGTAATCTTGGAACCTTCGTCACCCAAGTAGAGAATAGCTTTAGATTGGCAGAGAAGTTGCCAGAAGGAGTATGCAAGGTTAGCGAAAGTGGCTTGTCTAATGCTGCAACAATACAGGACTTGCGAAAAGTTGGTTTCTGTGGTTTCCTTATGGGTGAACATTTTATGAAGACCGACAACCCAGGACTTGCTTTAAAGACACTCATTGATACCATCAAAACAACATAATTGCCAAAACTGCGTTATTATCTTAGATGAACTAAGCAACTAATAAAAGAAAAAAGAAATAAGATATGATAATAAAGGTTTGTGGCATGCGCGATGCCGACAATATTCGTGCAGTTGTAGATGCTGGTGCTGATATGATAGGATTGATTTTCTATCCAAAGAGTCCACGTTGTGTTACCATGGTCGATTCTCGTAGCGGACTAATCCCAGACCATGTAGATAGCAACTTTGAGAAGGTTGCAAGTAACGATAAATCCTCTTCTATAAATGATAGACCACAGCTGGTAGGAGTATTCGTTGATGATCTTCCACAGAATATCGTTACAAGAATATACAACTACGACTTAGCCTATGTGCAGTTGCATGGCGACGAGAGCCCTGTAATGATAGAGAATCTTAAGGCTACTGTTGTGCCAGATATCCGAAAAGAACTAAAGGTGATAAAGGCAATAAGCATAGCTAACAAGGAAGACCTACAGAAATGCCAACAATATGAAGGCTTGGTAGATATGTTCCTCTTCGATACCAAATGCGCAAGCGTAGGCGGTAGTGGCAAGAAGTTTGATTGGCAGATGCTACAAGCTTACAATGGCAATACTCCTTTCCTGCTTAGTGGCGGCATTTCACCCGATGATGCTGAAAGCATTAAAGATTTTCATCATCCCATGTTTGCAGGTGTCGACCTCAATAGTAAGTTTGAGATAGAACCAGGCGTCAAAGATGTTGAGAAAGTGAAGACTTTCATATCTGAAATGAAATAAACAACGCAAACATCAAAAGCAACACAAATATAATAAACGACATCACAAACACCCACAACACAAACATTATCAACATAAACACCAACGATTATGAACAAGATAAACAAACTATTCTCAGAGAATAAGGAGCGCAAGCTCTTGTCGCTATATTTCTGTGCTGGCTGTCCAACACTTGAAGGTACAGCCGATGTCATCCTTACCATGCAGAAACGTGGTATTGATATGATAGAAGTTGGTATTCCTTTCAGCGACCCATTGGCAGATGGTCCTGTTATCCAAAGTGCAGGCACCGTGGCTTTGAAGAATGGAATGACATTAAAGCATCTATTCGCACAGTTGAAGCCTATCAAAGACCAAGTGCAGATACCACTCGTTATGATGGGTTATCTAAATGTCATCATGCACTATGGCATAGAGAAGTTCTGTCAGAGTTGTGTGGAATGCGGAGTTAGTGGAATGATAATTCCCGACCTTCCTTTCGCCGATTATATGGATGTAGTGAAACCTATTGCCGACAAATATGGTCTGAGAGTGATAATGATGATCACTCCAGAGACGAGCGAAGAGCGTATCCGCTTTATCGATGATCATACCGATGGCTTTATATATATGGTTAGTTCGGCAAGCATCACAGGAGCTCAGCAGAGTTTTGATGATGCCAAGCAAGAGTATTTCCGCAGGATAAACGCCATGAACCTAAAGAATCCGAGAATGATAGGTTTTGGCATTAGCAACAAGCAAACCCTTGAGAGTGCACAGGCTAATGCTGCTGGTGCCATCATTGGTAGTAAGTTTGTTACTTTGCTCAATCAGTATAAAGATGCCAACAAGGCTATGGATGAACTATATGCAGCATTAGAGAAATAAAAGTTTATCCATTCATTTCTCACCAACAAAAACAAACATAAACATGAATTACAAAGTAGACGAAAACGGATTTTTTGGCAAGTTTGGCGGTGCCTACGTGCCTGAGATATTATATAAATGTGTAACTGATTTGCAGAAAGCATACCTCCCAATAATGGAGAGTGAGGAGTTTAAGACTGAGTATCGTGCTCTGTTGCGCGACTATGTTGGTCGACCTTCACCTCTATACTATGCTAAGCGAATGAGCGAAAAGTATGGTTGCCAGCTCTATCTTAAGCGTGAAGACTTGAATCATACAGGTGCACATAAGATTAACAATACCGTTGGTCAGATACTCATGGCAAAGAAGATGGGCAAGACTCGTATCATCGCCGAAACAGGTGCTGGTCAGCATGGTGTTGCTACAGCTACAGTCTGCGCGCTTATGAATATGGAATGTGAGATATTTATGGGTAAGACAGATGTAGAGCGCCAACATACCAATGTGGAGCGTATGAAGATGCTTGGAGCAAAGGTTCATCCCGTTACTACAGGTAATATGACTCTTAGCGATGCATGCTCAGAAGCTATCCGCGACTGGTGTTGCCATCCTAAAGAGACTTTCTATATCGTAGGTTCTACCATGGGTCCTCACCCTTATCCTGATATCGTGGCTCGTATGCAGAGTATAATATCAGAGGAGATAAAGTGGCAGTTGGAAGAAAAGATAGGAAGAGATTATCCCGACTATCTTATTGCTTGCGTAGGTGGCGGTTCAAATGCTGCAGGCACCATATATCATTATATCGACGATGAACGTGTGAAAATGTATCTTGCCGAGGCTGGTGGTCATGGTGTTGATACCGACTATACTGCCGCAACCATGCAATGTGGTACAGAAGGTATCATTCATGGTGCTCGCACCCTCGTTATGCAGACCGATGATGGTCAGATAAAAGAAGCCTTTACCATTAGTGCAGGTCTCGACTATCCTGGTATTGGTCCTATGCATGCGCAGTTGGCTACCGAAGGTCGCACTCACGTTCTTGCTATCAACGATGATGAAGCTATCTATGCAGGCTACGAACTTACTCGCATGGAGGGTATCATCCCTGCCATCGAGAGCGCCCATGCTATTGCTGCATTGAAGAAGATGACATTCAAGAAAGATGATGTTGTGGTACTGACAGTAAGTGGACGTGGCGATAAGGATGTAGAAACATATCTCAGCCATAAGGAAATGGCTAAGGAGTATGGAAACTTTTAAGGGTAAAAAAGTAAAAGGGTAAAAAAGTAAAAAGGTAAACGGAGGGACAAGTAATTACTTTAATTGAAAGGCAACAATGAACAATGCAAAATACAAATATATAACTAAGGCAAAGACCATGCTTGCCGACCTATATACTCCTGTTGGCGTATACATGCACTTGCGCGATATATATCCGCAGAGTGTATTGCTTGAGAGTTCCGACTATCATGGCAACGACAACAGTCGCTCGTTTATAGGTATCTGTCCGATAGCAAACATCAAGGTAGGACATGGAAAGATAGATATGACTTTCCCTGATGGTACACGTCAGCAATCAGATGTAGACATGTCGCAAAAGGGTAGGGCTAAGGTGTCGGTAGCTAAGGCTATCAACGACTTCATCCATTATTTCAATGTCGAGGGCGAAGGCTCCAACTATTGCGGACTCTATGGCTATACATCCTTCAATGCAGTCCGCTATTTCGAGGATATTCCTGTCAAGGATGCCATAATGGATAAGAACGATGCACCAGATATAATGTATATACTGTATCGCGACATCTTGGTGTTCGACCATTTCTATAATACTTTGACCCTAATCTCATTATGCCATGATGAGGCGGCAGGCGAAGCAAATATCGATGAAATAATAAAAGCTATCAACAAGCAAAATATAAATCCTTATGGATTTCATGCTATAGGTGAGCCAACCTCTACACTCACCGACGAAGAGCACAAGGCAAACATTCGCAAATGTATAAAGCATTGTCTGCGTGGCGATGTGTTCCAGATAGTGATTAGTCGTAGGTTTGTGCAGAAATATGAAGGTGATGATTTCAGATTGTATCGTTCTCTAAGGAGCATCAATCCAAGTCCTTATCTCTTCTATTTCGACTTTGGCGGCTTCCGTATCTTTGGTTCAAGTCCGGAGACACACAACAGAATAGAAGGCGACAAAGCATATATCGACCCTATTGCCGGTACTACCAAGCGTACAGGAAATATTGAGCAAGACAAACGAAATGCAGAATTCTTGCGCAACGACCCTAAGGAGAATGCTGAACATGTGATGCTTGTAGACCTTGCACGCAATGACCTTAGTCGCAACTGCCATGATGTGCATGTTGACTTCTATAAAGATATGCAATTCTATAGCCATGTTATTCATCTTGTTAGTCGTGTGTCGGGAACCCTCGATGCTGATGCTGACAAGATTAGTGCCTTTATCGATACCTTCCCTGCAGGTACTCTTAGCGGTGCGCCAAAGGTTAGGGCTATGCAGATAATAAGCGAACTCGAACCTCACAACCGTGGTGCTTATGGAGGTTGTATAGGTTTTATTGGCTTGAATGGCGACCTAAACCAAGCTATTGTCATACGAACCTTCATCAGCCGTAATGGTGAGTTGTGGTTTCAAGCTGGTAGTGGTGTTGTGGCAAAGAGCAACGACCAGTATGAACTTGAAGAATGTAACAATAAACTTGGTGCATTGGTCAAAGCTATAAAGCAGACCGACGCCATTAACTCTTAATCTATAATTCTAATAAAATTAAATTCTTGGATATGATCAAGATTGTAATCATAGACAACTACGACTCGTTCACCTACAACCTTTCGCATCTTGTAAAGGAGCTTGGTGCCGATGTCACAGTATATCGCAACGACCAGTTTAAGCTCACAGAGCTTGAGGTTTTCGATAAGATAATACTCAGTCCAGGTCCTGGTATCCCTTCTGAGGCTGGTTTGTTGCTTGATGTAATAAAGACCTATGCTGGCAAAAAGCCTATGCTCGGTGTATGTCTTGGACATCAAGCTATAGCCGAAGCCTTTGGTGGACAGCTCGAAAACCTATCAGAAGTTTATCACGGTGTGGCTACCGACTGCATACAAACTGCCAACGACGAAGTCTTTGATGGTTTGCCAAACCGCTTCACCATTGGTCGCTATCATAGTTGGGTGGTTTCAAAGAATGGCTTCCCTGTCTGTTTGGAGGTAACAGCAGAGAGCGAAGATGGTCAGATAATGGCTCTTCGCCATCGACAATATGATATCCATGGCATACAGTTCCATCCCGAGAGTGTGCTTACCCCTGATGGAAAGAAGATGATTGGCAACTGGCTTGCATTATAACATAAAAGACCGAACGAAAATATATACGTTCGGTCTTTTATGTTTTTATAAGTATACGATTATTCTTATTGGAAAATGAATAATCTTATTGGCATACAAACTTATATGACTTTGTTCCTGCGCCAGTCTTTACAGAAAGAAGATAAACACCCTTTTGCAACGACGACATAGGTATATTTACAGTCTCGCCTGCATTTCTGCTTCCAAGGTCCTTATATATAATAAGGTGTCCCGACATATTTGCTACTGATACTGCTGCACGAGTGTCGCGAGGGAAGCTGATAGCTATATTGTTGTTAGCCACCTTGATGCTACCATCAAATGGGTATTCAATGTTTTCACATCCTGCAGTCTGCATCTCTATACACTTCTTTAGTCCGTCCATGGCATTAATCTTGCCATATCCCCAGTTGTTATCAGCTTCCGTAGAAGTGAAGCTGTCTTTGCGAGCTGTTGAGGCTACAATTTCGTGAAGCTGTTCAGGAGTAAGCTCAGGATAAGCCTGCAACCATGTTGCTACTATACCAGCTACGAAAGGTGAAGCCATAGATGTACCCTGCATATAGCCATAGATATTTGTGTGGCCATACTTGTCGTACCAACCTTGGTCTACATACATGGTGTTGCCAGATTCATCATTTGTAGAAACTGCAGAGATGATGAAACATCCAGGAGCTGTTATCTCTGGTTTCATTCGTCCATCGGCAGTAGGACCATAACTTGAGAACGAGCTTATAGCACCAATAGTCTCTTCGAGAGTTCCTGAGGCAGTATTTGTCTTATAGGTGTTTCGTGTGGTGTAGGCGCCAACGGTAAGTATGCGCTTACCTGTACCACCAATCTCAGCCAAGGTTGATGATTTCTCGTCAGGACCGATAAAGCCATCAATATCTTTTGAACTTAAACCTACGTAGGTGTCATCTGCCCAAATGTTCACTCTTCCGCTATTTTTGGGAGTAATGGTGATGGCTATCTCATAGTTGTTGCGCATGTTGGTGAGCGCTGAAGTCAATACAACATGAGGTTTGCCGTTTAGTGGGCTAATCTCTGAAGCCACCTTCCATGTTCCTGTAGCATAGCGACCAAATGAAGCTTCGGTTACGCCTTCTGCTGGATATACAGTTGTTGAAACCATATCCTTCTTGTTGAAAGTGTTATAAGCAGCGAGGTCTACAGTAAACTCTGAACCAACTTCGCCCCATATCTCTATGTTGCCACCGCAACTTGTCAACGATGGTCCAAGTTTATAGTCAACAAATGTTTTCAATGGAGCATCATCTGCAGAAGCAAAGCTATGGTCGATGTGGAACTTGTCTGTACGATGGTTTCCTGCAGCACCAACGATAAGTCGTCCTGGTCCCTGCATCTTGTCGGTCATGGTGTCGAAAGTAGTTGTTCCGTCATGAGGACCCTCGTGGTTGCCAAGACTAAGGTTTACTACACATGGCTTTCCTACTTCGTCGGCATAGTCGAAGATATATTTCACACCATTGCAGATATCTGCATTCGTACAATTATTAAGATCCAATGCCACCAACACAATGTCGGCATCAGGAGCGTTGCCCACATAAGCACCATCTTGGAAGCTATCGCTACCAGCTGCAATACCAGCTACGTGGGTGCCATGTGAATTTACCTTGCTATCACCTTGCGACTCCATGATAAGCTCAGGAGTGTTTAGCTCTATACCATAGCCATATTTCTCTGGTGCTTTAGCACCTTCGAGCTTTGTGGTTCCTTGTTCCCATATCTTCTTGATGCGGAAAGTGCCATCTTCAGGGTTACGGAATGCTGCATGCAGATAGTCGAAGCCTGCATCCACAACACCTACTACCACACCCTTGCCTGTATATGGCTGTGGCAACGATGTACCCTTATGAATATCATCAGTTCCTGCTTCTTTGCGAGCCACGTCAAGCATCTGCTGTACACCCGATGAGAGTTGAATATATTCCACTCCCTCTTTACCTGCTAATGCCTTTAACTCGTTTAATGATAGTCTGACGGTAGCGGTATTGCCATCTTCAGCTATAGGCATCAAGCCAAGCTCTTGCCACGAAGTGATGTTGTCGTTTATGGTTACGTAGGCGCTAACCTTTTTATTGTCCACGCCTTGCGCTTTAGCCTTCTTCATGCCATTGCCACTTATGGTAATGGCAGCCTTTGGCGACAAAGTCCCTTGTCCCCACATAGTGGTGGGAACGAGGGACATTGCTATACCTATTATATATATATATGATTTTCTCATGTTGTTATTATCTTACCAAAATCTTCTTTGTCATTTGCTTGTTGCCAGCAACAACCTTAATGATATAAGCACCCTTGCTGAGAGTAGAGTTTGCATCTACCATACCGCCTGTAATGCTGTAAACATATAGCTTGTCGTATTTGCCGTCGACTATAACTTTACCATTCCTTACATATACGTTGGCAACGTTGTTGTTCTCAATGGTCTCTACACCTGTTGTTGAACCGAAGCCTGCCTGAGTGTGAGTAGTACCGAGCTTAGCCTCTGTACAGTTGTAAACCACATTCTTAGCATTGTTGCTGGTGTCGTATTCTGAAACATATGCCACTACCGACATATCGTCAATCACAGTCTTGATGTTGGTCTGTTCAACCTTGTATTTACCTTCATACCAAGCCTCCTTTACAGTTTCTCCATTCACAACCTTGTCAGTATATGTTATCATATCATCTGTCCAATAGCTTGAATGTATGCTCTCAGGAATGGTGATAGTCTTTTCCCATGTAGAAACCTTACCTGGAGTTAGATCTGTAAGTAAGATACCCCAGCTATTGCCAGTAACAGTTCCACGGAACACATGGTGGTGAATATATTCAGAGCCACCATTTGATTGTGGACCTTGAATGTTGTCTTGTGTTAGGAACACGTTGAACAACACAGAGTCTGCAGTAATCTGCTCGTGAGGTTTAATCTGCAATTTAACCTTCAACTCACGTTTAGCCTCGTCAAACTTTGTATCAAGGTTCAATGATACATAAGGCTTAGATTCTGCAGCCTTAGTAATCAATGTTTTTAGATTCTTACTGTCAATTTCAATAACAGGAGCTGATGAAATATCCTGGTCAGCTTTTCTGTTCACCATTACTGCAGGAGCAAAAGTGCTTGATGGATTTGGGTAGTAGAACATGTATGCCAAATCTTCCATCATTGTGTACATGTCAGGGTAGTAGCCTGTATGATGGCTCACTTCTACAATGTTCTCATTTGAATTCTCAATTACAGAGTTCATTGTCAAGTGACCAGAAGGACAGTTAGAGCAATCCTGTCCTGTGAATCCTTCTACCAATATAGAACTCTCCATATTGTTAGGATAGAAGAAAATGCTACCAGATATAGTATTATCGGAAGTATCGATATCGTTGTCACCACCATTCACGTTTAAAATCTCTACATCAACATTTTTCTCACCTTCAGAGTCTGTACTAATATCGTTTAGAGTTACGCTATATACACCCTTTGGCTGTATGCTCAAGTTGTCGAAGTGTTGAGTGGTTTCTTTGCCATCAATCTTTATTCTTGCATCAAAACTTGTAATGGCTGTTGTACCTTCATTTATGAATCTTGCAGCAAAACTATATTTGTTGCCAGCCTTAAAATATCCAGCAAAGCTTGTGCGTCCCATTATTACGTCGGTATAATTAACTTCGCCATCAACATTGAAGCTAATCAAAGCACTACCTTTATTCATACCATATGTGTCTACCCATTCGCCATCTTTATATGCAAAGTTGTAGCCATTTATATCGTACGAACCATCGCTAAAGAGCAGTTTATAAGTTGTTGGAATTTCAGCAGTATATCCAATATAAAGGTTTTCCTCTTCGCCAGTAATTTTATAAGGTTTATCAAGAGTCCATTTGCATTCCTTGAATGCTCTTGTTATGTCTATAGTACCTTCGGCAATAGGAGTAGCATCAAGCGAAGTCGTGAGGAATACATGCAGTTTTTTGTCGTTGGTGTTTACAGAACTTACTACAAATTCAGCAAAGTCGATGGTCTTACCTCTCAAAGCCTGTAGCTTTGCTTTAGGAATTCTGATGGCTTGCCCCTGCTTTTCTGTGTCGCCAAGTCTAAACATGTTGGCTCTACTAATCTTTTGATTAGAATAACCAATGGTTGCTGCATTCACATTACCTGCCAATAAAAGGAAAGCAGATAGGCTAAGGAAAATCTTTCTCATACGCGCTTTTATATTTATATATGTATATTTTTATATTTAATATGTGTATTCAGTACAATTGCTGTAATTGTCAATTTGTAAGCTTAACTATCTTTCGAGTGCAAAATTACTACTTTTTATGCAGATCTACAAAATAAATATGATTTTTTCGTTTATTTATGCTTACATTTTAAAATATTTGTTTACCTTTGCAGCAGATGAGATATAATTATAGTTAAACTTTAAAAAACAATTCTTATGAAAAAGTATCTACTTAGTTCATTATTGGTGTTGGGTTTAGCGCTTTATTCAACGGTTGCAGCTTGGGCTGAAAATGTAGTTTATGGTATTATGCCATCAAACACATATGGTGCTCGTACTACATCTTTTGATATTGATGCACTTGGCGCTACAGCCTTAAAAATCACCCCAGAGTTTGCGTTTGAAAATGCAGAGGAATTTAATTGTGGTACATCTGCAGGTGATAAGTATTACGCTTTCGTTGTTAATCGTGGTGTTGATGCTGCAGCTTTTGTTACTCTCAACTTTACCACAGGTAAAATGGTTGTTGTTAATGACAAGTCTTTTACTTATGGCAAACCTGGCTTTGGCGCCAATGGTATGGCTTATGATGAGGCTAATGAAAAACTTTATGTCATTGAAGGTGCATATGATGAATCTTTAGATGCTACTGCTACTAAGCTTTATTCTGTTGATACTACAAATGGTACTCTTACCGAAGTCGCAACATTGAATGATAGCTATGAAGCTATTGCTTCTGACCATAAGGGTGGTTTCTATTTGGTTAAAGTTGTAAGCAAAGACAGAAAGAATTATCCTGTTCTTTATAAGGTATCGGCAGACTACAAGGTTACTGAGGCTGTAGCTAACACTACTGTTAATTGCTCTTACACTACATTCAATAGTCTTGTAGCATCGAAGGATGGTAATACTGTTTATTATGTTGCAGGCAAGAGCATTTTTGCTTTCGACGTAACTGCTGGTACAGTAGAAAAGAAGGGCGATTTGAATTTGAATATTGCAGGTGTTACATTCGACAAGTCTTCAGCTGATGGTGTCGCTGCAGAGAATATTCCTGATGATAAGCCTGCTGCTAAGCGCTTCTTGGTGATGAGAAGAATCTATGGTTCTGCTATGGGTGATGTTCCTGATGATGTAGACTCTAAGCGTACATATTATTACTATAATGTAGACGGTAAGGAAGTTGGTTATGCTAACTATGGTCGTTTGTACACAGATCTTGGTACTTCTGATAACTTTAATCTTGTTGATATAGCTAAGCCTGTATTTGATGAGAATGGCAACATCGTTGCAAAAAACACTTATCAGTGGGGACCATACGATTTCTTGGATTATACATTCAAGAAGACTCCTAACTGCGAGACTTACGAATACAACGAGGCTGGTCAGCTTGTTTCTGATACCACATCCGTTTACTATCATGAATATACATACAATGAGAATGGTACTTTGGCAACATTGAATACATACAATAAGTTCACAAAGAAACTTTCTCAGTCTATTCAGTATGTAGCTTACGACGAAAAGGGCAACGTTGTCTCGTATGTTTCTGATGGAAATTGGGATAGCCAGAAGTATAATGGCGAAATCGAGTATGATGACAATGGTAACAAGGTATTAGAATACCAGTACCAGGTTGTTGACGATCCTACTATGCCAGGCGAAACCATGAATAAGTCAAAGCAAATTGAAAAATGGGAATACGTAAATAATGGTCTTGCTTTGTATCAGAGATTCAGATATAATGATAAAGGTGAAGAAGTTCCAGAGTATAAGACTGTATACGAGCCTGTAGTAGAAGGTGACTACAATGATGTATATGCTCGCGACTCTTCATACTTCGACAATGGCAAGAATTCAAAATGGATGGGTGAGAGTACATATAGCCGCTATACTTATGCTGACTTCACAGATATGGAAAAGGATACATATATGGAGCTTACAGCTGAAGTAGATGCAAAAGCATATAACACAGTAAACTTGAAGTTCACTATGCCACAGCTTGGTGGTATTCAGAATTGCAAGTTCGTTATCTTCCGTGATTGCACTCCTATCGACACTCTTTCTTTCGATGAGTTTGTTGCGAATGCAGATCCTGAAACAGGTCTTTGCACATATCAGGACAAGCTCTTGAAGAATGGTACATACGATTACTTCATTCAGCCTTTGTTCTCAGCATATAGTGACGATTTGATGGCTGCCGACATCGATGAACCAGGTATCGACGATGGTGGTGTTGTTACTCCAGAGGAGAATCCTGAAGCAGAGTGGATTGGTTACTATTCAACAACTCCAGTACAGGTAACAGTATATACAGAGCTTCCTGCTGTAACAGATCTTGCTTTGACAGGTGGTGAGATTAAGACTTCTGGTAGTATTGCTAACTTGCAGAAGACATACTACGCAGGTCTTTCATGGAAGAATCCTGAGAATATTACAGACTATGGCTTCAAGAAGAATAGTGTATACCTCGGAATGGAAGAACAGTCTTTGGCAGAAATTACCAAGGCTGATTCTACAAACGCAAACGTAGAACTTGCATTTGAAGAGGATACAGAGGCATATGTTGTTACAAGCTATGCTTTGGGTAATGCTATTTCTGATACAATTACTGTTAAGATTAAAGATATCGAGGCTTTTGCTACCGGTGTAGAAGGTGTAACTGTCGATGGCGCTGTAAAGGCTACATTCGCTAATAATACTATCACTCTTAGCGACAATGCAACAGTTTCTGTATTCGCAGCTAATGGTCAGAAGGTATATGAGAAGAATAATGTTACAAGCGTATCGCTCAATAATCTTCCAGCTGCTGCATACATCGTATGTGTAGAAAAGAATGGCAACGTTAATGCTTACAAATATCGTGTTAAATAACATCTGATATATAAATAATATAAGTAGGTAGACTGTTGGACTATTCACCAATAGTCTATCTACTTATTTTCGGTTATGACTAATATTAAACTTAATGAGATATAAAATGAAAATTCAAACTCTTTTAGCTTCGCTTCTTGTTAGTGGTGCTGCTATGGCGCAGACTCCTACAATTAAGCCTATCGTGATGAAGACCCCTAATGAGTTCCAAATCCTTGCTGCATCAGGCAATGGTAAATGGGCTTGCGGTACTTATTCCGATATGTCTAATGAACAGTATGGTTTCCTTTGGAATTTGGAAACTGGTGAAATCGAGATGCTCGATCCTTCGAAGCCTTCTGTTGCATGGTCAGTATCTGATGACGGTCTTGTAGTAGGTACTTATGAAGACACTTCTTACAAGAGCAATGGTGCTGCAGTAGAGCTTGCTGGCTATTGGGCTAATGGCAAGTGGAACAGATTTGAAATGCCTTCTGATGAGGTTTCCGGAGCTGGTGCAGCAAGCATTTCTCCAGACGGACATTATGTAACTGGTCATGTTGAAGAATCTGGAATCTATACTGGCTATATCTGGAAAGACGGAAAGATTGCGAAGGAATTGATGAACACCAATTGTTCTATGCCTTATGCTATAGCTCCTGATGGACAGTCGGCTGCAGGATGGATTCAGAGGGATAATCGTACTGCATGTATTTGGGAAGCTGATGGCGAGGTGACATTCCTTTCTGATTACCAGTCGCCATGGAGCTCTGCTCGTAAATATACTCATGATGGCAAGAACCTTCTTTATTGGGGAGGTTGGGATGATATGGAAGCTGAAAATGCATCAGTTTACGCTATATATAATCTTGAAACAAAGACTAAGACAGGTATTCCTCCAATTGATGAAGGTGGCAACTTTGATTTCTTTGATATGAGCGACAATCTTACTGTCGTAGGTGAGAATGGAGCTCTTGGATATATATATAAAGGTGGTAAGACTTATTATGCAACAGATTTCTTGACTGCTAATGGAGTAGACCTCTCTAAACAACATATCTTCATGGCTCCAGAAACTGACTATTATCAGGTCTTCCGTGCAAGCACAGTTTCAGCTGATGATAATGTGATGAGCTTCCTTATCTACAATGATGATAAGGATGAAGAAGGCAACTATGCCGTATCTATGCAGACAATGGTTGTTAAGTTCAATCAGTCTACTACAGGTCTTTGCCCATTGAGCGTAAAGGCTAAGCAGTTCTCTGGTTTGAATAGCGTTAATGTTTCATGGAAACCTAATGTTGCTGCAGAAGGTATCAAGGGATACAATGTATACCGCGATGGCGAAAAGCTCAATAAGGAATTGGTAACAGCAGAGAATTATCTTGATGCTAATGTTCCTTATGGCGACCATAAGTATACCATTACTGCAGTATATGCAGATGCAGAGTCGGCTAAGAGCGCTGAGGCTAATGTTTCTGTAGCTAAGCAAGCTTTGTCTACTCCTACTTCTTTGTTTGCTCAACAGCATGGTTATAGTGCAGCATACATGGAGTGGAATAAGCCTGTTTCTAACTTTGGTTCGTTCACATATTTCGATGTAGACCATGCTCGTCAGGAAGGCTTTGGTATGAATGCCAAGGGTATGAGCTATGAAACAGCCATCCTTATGGATTCTGTAACTACAGCTGCATATAAGGGTCAGAAGATTTCTTCAGTAGGTTTCTATCCTATGTCGGAGCAAGGCTCATGGAAGGTAAATCTCTATACCTATGATGCTAATGGAGCACTTAAGCTTCTTTATTCTCAGCCTATAACTCAGACTCTTAAATACGATGAGCGTAATGTTGTTACTCTGACAACTCCACAGAATGTTCCTGATGGTGAGTTGCTCATTGCTATAGAGGTTGCTGTTACTACTCCTGCTGCTGAAATTACTGGTGTAGACTATGGTCACTCTAACAAGGGTTATACCGACTTGGTACGTCTTACAACTGAGGAAGACTTCTATTCTATCGGTGAATTGATGGAAAGCAATGGATATCTTTATCCTGCAACATGGGCTATTGATGCAACTGTAGCTCCAGAGAACGCTGACTTGAGCAAGGATGTTGTTGATCACTTTAATGTATATGTAGATGGTACAGTTGTTGGTTCAGCAAAGACTGCTAACTATACTATTCCTACTATTGCAGAGGGCAACCATACTGTCGGTGTAAGCTCTGTATATGCTAATGGTGAAGAGTCGGCTGTTTGCTCAACATCATTGAATATTGCTCACAATGCATCTCAGCTTACAGCTGTTGACAATGTTGTTGTAACTCCAAATGGAAACTCTGCAATTACTGCTAAGTGGCAGACTCCTGTAGATAAGGATAAGGTGACATTGGCATATTGCGAGGGTAAGGCTGCAAAGAATGCTCCTGTTGCTCCAGCAGAGAACAACTATGGTATTATGGTAGGTTCTATTTATACACCAGCAATGTTGAAGGGTCGCAACGGATATGAGATTAAGTCTGTTAACTTCTATCCTTTGAACGATGCTACATTTACAGTTCTTATCTACAAGGATGATGTACAAATCAACGAAACTGAGATTAACGATTATGAGCTAAAGCAGTGGAATACAGTTCAGCTCTCTGAGCCTATTGTTATCGATTCTAAGTCTTCTTACAAGCTTGTTATCGATTGCTATGACGTTACTCCAAAATGTCCAGCAATGGCTCTTGACCAGAATATGCCTGTACAGAACTATTCTGATATCTATTCTCTTGATGGTGAAAGCTGGAATTCTGTAACAAGTGCTTCTATTTATGGTAACTGGATGATTGGTATGAATATCGAGAATCCTAATGGAGTATCATTGCCAGCTGTTGGCTACGATGTAAATATCGATGGCGTGAAGAAGAATACTGCTATGCTTACATCGCCTGCATTCAGCTACGACTTCGGCTCTGAGGATGCTAAGCAGCATACTATTAGCGTAGATACTTACTACAAGGTAAATGGTACAAGCGTTAAGGGTGGTGCTACTACCTTCTTCATTGGCGCAGCAGGTATTGCTGACAACACTATCGGTCGTCTCGAGGTTGCTCAGGGTGATAACAATATCACCGTTACTGGTGCTAACGTTTCTTCTGTAGAGGTTGTTTCTGCTGCTGGTGCTACCGTAGCATCTGCTAAGGGCAACACCGTTGCTATCAATGGTCTTGCAACTGGTGTATATGTTGTTAAGGCGGTAGTTGATGGTGAAACTATTGCAAGAAAGATTCAGATTGTGAAGTAATAAGAAACAATAATTTGAATCCATAAATAATAAAGGCAGCTATGACTTTTGTGTCGTAGCTGCCTTTTTTAGCATCGTATATTTCTTATTAAGAGTTATAAATTAATTGAAGCCTACAGAATCCCAAAGCATGAGATCTTGACGAATATAACCTGTTTTGCCATCTATCTCTATCTTATACCACATGTAGGTTTTATCTTCGTCGGTGGTTTCTACTAATCCTAAGCATGGAAATACGTCAGGTATTTCATATTGATGATAGCTGATGGTTGTGATGACAGAACTTTTTGTCGTTGGCTTTTCCCTTACGTTGGCTTGTTTAGCTATATCGTCGTTTATTATGAGAACACCTTGACCATTTTCTGCGCTATATTCCTCTATATGTGATTCGCTTTTCTTTACCAAGCCATAATCCTGTGCAATTACTAAATAGCTGTCGCCACTATCTGCACAATATTGAGATATATTTCCATTTTTCTCTATCACAACTTTGCCAGAGGTATTCCACCTGCGAGAATTGCTTGTTCTCTCCCACATAGGCGAAGATATGCACATGCCTTGTTTAGGAGCAAAGTTTTTGCATTGCCATCTTATGGTATCACCCCTCAATATACTTGCAAATAGTTTATGCTGGCCATCATAGTCGGTAATGTAGTATATAGACATATTGCTTGTAGAAGTGAAAGGAGCATCGCGGAATATGCTGTCTGCAAGACAAAAGTCAGTACCCTCATCGCAAGTGATGTTGAGAGTGAAGTCGTCTATCTTATGGTTTGCCCATCTTGTGGCAGGTGGTAGGCTATAAGGAATCTCGAATGTCTGTAAAACGTTATAGCTCATGCGATAGCGGTAAGTATGGTGTACGATATTTTTGCCTTTTTTGAAAGGAGCATCGAAATAGTAGGCATAACCAAAATTGATAAAGCTATCAAGCTCTGCATTATATAATGCATTGTCTACTGGAACTATGGAGTCGTAAGCTTCTTCACCTTTCCATTTATTCAAGTCGAGTGGTGTGAAGTCTACTTCCTCATTCCCATCTTGATAGTGTAAGGCTACAACGGCATTGCGATAGTTTAGTTGCTTACCATTCATTGTAGCCGTAAAGTCTTTTATATGAGGATGAATACCTTTATGGCTTAGAGGTGAGTAGTCGTTATATGGTGCAGTTGCTTCAAACGCCATCGTTATGTTTTTTGCTTTACCTTTGTTCATAAACTCGTAGTATACATCTACTGTAGCAAAGCTATCTTTGTCTATGCTGATAGTAAGAATCTCTTTAGCAACAGAAATATCCGTCTCCTTGATAGGTTGCAAGAAGTTGCCACTGGTGAAATATACGCCATCGTTGGAAAATACTGTACTGATGCTTAACAAAGCAAAGAGGGATAGTGATACTACTTGTTTCATGTTGTTGTAGTTTTTAAATAATTTATTTTAATATTTATCTACATCTGCATCTGCAAAGATACATTATTTATGTGATAAATCAAGGTATTTAACAAAAAAAACGCCATAAGCAAACCGAATGCTTATGGCGATTATGTTGATAGCTAATGATATAGCTAATGGGATGACTAAGGGATATATAGCCTTAGAATTCAGAAGTGAAGTGGAACTTGATGTCCTCGAAATCTTGCTGAGCCATGCTGAGTACATAACCAGAGTCGGCGAGGAATACATCGCGACCCTCGATATCTTTTGCCATGTACTGATATTTACGCTTCTTGAACTGATCAAGCTGTTCTGCATTGTCGCTCTCTATCCAGCAAGCCTTGTGGAGGTGAACAGGTTCCCAACGACACTTGGCATTATATTCGTTTTCAAGACGATACTGGATAACCTCAAACTGAAGTTGACCAACTGTTCCTACTACACGGCGACCATTGAACTGGTTGACAAACAACTGTGCAACACCCTCGTTCATAAGCTGCTCCAATCCCTTCTGGAACTGCTTGCTCTTCATAGGGTCGTCGTTCTCAATATATTTAAACATCTCTGGCGAGAATGATGGCAAACCACGGAAGTGGAGCTGTTCACCCTCGGTGAGAGTATCACCAATCTTGAAGATACCATTATCTGGCAGACCTACGATGTCGCCAGGATAAGCCTCGTCGATAGTGCTCTTGCGCTGAGCCATAAACTGAGTAGGCGAAGAGAAACGTACAGTCTTGCCCAAGCGGATATGCTGGTAAGGCTGATTGCGTACGAACTTGCCAGAGCAAACCTTGCAGAAGGCGATACAGCTACGGTGGTTAGGGTCGATATTGGCAGTAATCTTGAAGATGAAACCTGTGAACTTAGGTTCCTCAGGACTTACCATACGCTCTTCTGCCTTGGTAGGACGAGGTGATGGAGCTATCTCAACGAAGCAGTTGAGGAGTTCCTGTACACCGAAGTTGTTGAGGGCAGAACCGAAGAATACCGGTGCTACCTCTGCTGAGCGATAGCTTTCTACGTCAAACTCAGGATATACACCATTTACGAGCTCAAGGTCGTCGCGTAACTGTTGTGCCTCACGTTCGCCTACATGCTGGTCGAGTTCGGCAGAGTCGATATCTACGCTCACTTTCTCAGTAACTCGCTGCTTGTTAGGAGTGAAAAGATTGAGCTGCTTCTCGTAGATGTTGTAAACACCCTTGAAGCGAACACCCTGACCGATAGGCCATGACAATGGGCGAACCTTTATCTTGAGTTCCTCTTCAAGTTCGTCGAGAACATCGAAAGGATCACGACCTTCGCGGTCCATCTTATTAATGAAGATGATAACAGGAGTGTTGCGCATGCGGCAGACCTCCATAAGCTTTCTGGTCTGTGCCTCAACACCCTTTGCCGAGTCGACAACGATGATGGCAGAGTCCACGGCAGTAAGTGTGCGGTATGTATCTTCTGCAAAGTCCTGGTGTCCAGGAGTGTCGAGGATATTTACCTTATATGGGTCGCCCTCTAAGCCTTCAGGCAGATAGTCGAATTCCATAACGGAAGTAGATACAGAGATACCACGCTGTTTCTCAATATCCATCCAGTCGGAAGTGGCAGTCTTGCGAATCTTGTTGTTCTTTACGGCACCAGCCACCTGAATCTGACCACCGAAGAGAAGGAATTTCTCAGTAAGAGTAGTCTTACCAGCGTCAGGGTGAGAGATGATGGCGAAGGTTCTTCTTCTTTCTATTTCTTTTGACATGTATTTAAAATGATTGAATTTTATTATGGGGAGTTGTGAAATCCAGGCGTTTTTGTTGTTGGATTATTGTGCCAATAGCTTAGCTATGCATTTTTCCAACGACTCTTCCCAGTAAGGAATCTCGATGCCATAGGTCTGCTTAATCTTTGTCTTGTCGAGCACACTATAGTGTGGGCGTGCGGCAGGAGTAGGATATTCTGCAGTATGCAGAGGCTTAACATGGCAAGAAGTGATGCCTGCTATGCGATGAATAGCTTTTGTGAAATCGTACCAGCTTATGACACCCTCGTTAGAGAAATGATATATGCCAGGCACAATGCCGTGGTTGATAGCTGCCATGATTGCTGCAGCAAGGTCGCCAGCATAAGTAGGAGTACCTATCTGGTCGAAGATGACGCCAAGCTCAGGTTTCTCCTGTCCCAAGCGAATCATAGTCTTCACGAAGTTGTTGCCAAAGGTAGAGTAGAGCCAAGCAGTACGAATAATCATGGTGTTGGCACATGCTGCCATAGCAAGTTTCTCGCCTTCGAGTTTTGTAGAACCATAAACGCTGTTAGGGCATGTAGCCTCGTCTTCGGTATATGGAGTGTGGTTGGTGCCATCGAAGACATAGTCGGTAGACACCTGTACGAGATAACCACCACGCTTAGCTACTGCAGCAGCAAGATATTCTGGAGCCTTAGCATTGAGCAGATGGCATAGCTCCTGAGAGCTTTCAGCCTTGTCGACAGCTGTGAATGCAGCACAGTTAACGATGATGTCGATAGCGTTGTTGTTTACGAACTCCTCGATAGCCTCGGGGTTTGTGATGTCGAGTTGAGCCACATCGGTATTGAAATACTGATGCTGGGGATTTACTTTCTCCAAAAGCTGCATCTCGTTGCCAAGTTGTCCGTTGCAGCCAGTAATAAGGATGTTCATGATGCTATATAATATATAATAAGGTGTTTCTTTTATTGTTTGTTTTGCCGAGTTGTTTAATCCTCGTCGAAGTTTATGCCTTCTGTTTTGTCTTTGTGATAATAGTCGGAGAGCATTCCTATGAAAGTTGTAATCTCCTTTATAGCATTCTGTGTGCTTGGTGTTATCTCTTTTTGCTGCAAGCGGAGCATCATCACTCCGTAGAGAGCGTTGAGACAGGTTTCTATCTCGTTGATATCTTTGTCGCCACGATTGCGGAGCTCAACGATAAATGGCAATACCTTATAATATTCAGCAGAATAGAATGGAAACTTTGGCGATTGCAACAGCTGAGCATGAAGCTCTGCAAGACTCTGTACCACGATTTTGTTTATCTGTAAATGTCCTTTCTCGCGGCATCCTTCTTGGTTCATCATATTGATGAGGTTGCCCCACCAGTCAATTTCTTCGTCCATCTGTTCTTCTGAGAGTTGGAAATTGCTGATATATTCCTTTCTCAATCGTGTTAGCGAACAGTCGTAGGCACGGATGATGTCCTCTACCTGCCACATATATAGCAGGTATTCGGCTATAGAAGTCTTCCTTAATTCTTGTGCTATGAACATTGGAAATAAATGTATATTAAATGTTATTGGAAATACTTTGAGTAAGAGAGTTTTGGGGTAGGGGTGTAAATACAAATATTAGGTATAGAGAAGTCTACACCTAATAGAATGTATAGAGGTTGAAGATGGTGCCAATGAGCATTACCAAAGAGAAGAACATCACCAAACTTCCTATCACCTTATTAATAATGAGGATGCCATTCTCATCAAACTTACCACGAATGCGGTCGATGAGCCATGTCAAGCCATACCACCATAGCAGAGCACCGCCCACAATGCTGGCATATCCCAACGACATCTCGAAATGATGGTCGGGAATGACAAACGTAAACTGTGCAAAGGTTGCCATGAAGATAAAGATGATAAGCGGATTAGAGAATGTTACAAGGAATGCTGTAAGGCAGTTGTGCCAATAAGAGCCCTTGTTATTACCGCTCTGATGCATATTCTTAGTAGGATTGTTGCGGAAACAATATATTCCGAATATCAACAATACTATGCTTCCGATAATCTGCAACCAAAACTTGTTGGTAGGATTAGTGATGAGGTCCATAACGAAACTCATACCATAGCCTGTAATCAAGGCGTATATAATGTCGCTGATGGATGCACCAATGCCAGTTACAAAACCATACCAACGACCTTTTTTAAGAGTGCGCTGTACACAGAGCACTCCTACAGGACCCATCGGTGCTGATGCAAGTATACCGATAAGGATACCCTTAAGCATGACATCTAATATGTCTATATGAAATGGAAATGGCATAACGTGTGCAAAATTAATAATAAAAGTTGAAACAATGAGCTTTTATATAGAAAAATGCTTCTATGTATAGATTTTTTAGATATTTCGTTTTGCTCTATTGTCAATTATTCATATCTTTGCATTATCGTTCGCTAATAACATAACTAAACATATATTAAAATGGAATCACAATCAGCAGTAATGAAGCCTTACGTAATAGGCTTGGATCTTGGAGGTACAAACTCTGTTTTCGGAATCGTAGATAGCAGAGGTGAAATAAAGGCTACAACAGCCATTAAAACACAGGGCTATGAGACAGCAGAAGAATTTGTTGCCGCTGCAGTAGATGCCTTGCAGATTATCATCGACCAAGTTGGTGGCATAGAGAAGATTAAGGCTATGGGAGTAGGTGCTCCTAATGGCAACTTCTATGATGGTACTATTGAGTTTGCTCCTAATATCAAGTGGGGTCACAACGGTATTGTGCCATTGGCAAAGATGTTTTCTGACAAGCTCGGCATTCCTGTAGGTTTGACAAATGATGCTAATGCTGCAGCCATCGGCGAGATGACATACGGTGTGGCACGTGGTATGAAAAACTTCATCGTGCTTACTCTTGGCACAGGTGTAGGATCTGGTATCGTTATCAATGGTCAGTTGGTATATGGATGTGATGGTTTTGCGGGCGAGCTTGGTCATGTTATCATGCGCAGAGAGAATGGTCGTCCTTGTGGTTGCGGCCGCAATGGCTGTTTGGAGGCTTATTGCTCAGCTACAGGTGTGGCTCGTACAGCTCGTGAATTCTTGCAGACTACTGATGAGCCAAGTTCATTGCGCAAATTAGACCCTGAAGCTATCACTTCGCTTGATGTTGCTATTGCTGCTAACAATGGCGATGCTTTGGCTAAGAGAGTATACGACTTCACAGGCGAAATGCTTGGTGAGGCTTGTGCAGACTTCGCAGCCTTTAGCAGTCCTGAGGCTTTCATCTTCTTCGGAGGTATGGCAAAGGCTGGCGATTTGATTATGAATCCTATCGTGCGTAGCTATGATGAGCACGTGTTGAAGGTGTTCAAGGGTAAAGCTAAATTCTTGTTTAGCGGACTTGAGGGTAGCAGCGCTGCTGTACTCGGAGCATCGGCTATTGGATGGGAGCTGTAAAAACTGCCTCACCCCCAACCCCTCTCTTTTGAAGAGGGGTTGGGGGTGAGGCTTTTTTACTCCGCAGAAAAATCTGCCACCATCTTTCTATACATGGTATATAAGCGAGTTCGGGAGATGAATCCTGTTAGCTTGTTGTTGATGTCGACGATAGGAAGATATTCGGCATTGCTACGTTCGAACTTCTTCATAACCTGTTCCATAGGCTCGTTGGTATAGAGCACAGCAGGAACATGCGACATGAGCTGGCTAACATAAAACTTATTGTATAGCTCGGTGCGGAATACGATATGGCGTATCTTTGTGATATCAATATCGCCAAGCAGTCTGCCACCAACATCAAGTACAGGGATAAAGTCAGACTGGCTACGGCTGATTACATTCACCAATTTGCCCAAAGGCATGTCTGGAGCCACGCTGATATAATCCTTCTCAATGATGCTATCCATACTCATCAAAGTTAGCACAGCACGGTCGGTATGGTGTGTGATGAGTTTGCCCTGACGAGCCAAGCGCATGGCGTAGATGCTATGAGGCTCGAAGATGCTTATACCCATTACTGATACTACAGAAACGATAATCAATGGTACGAATAGGGCATAGCCACCCGTGATTTCAGCAATAAGGAAGATACCTGTTAGCGGAGCATGCATAACGCCTGCCATAACGCCTGCCATACCAAGAAGAGTGAAGTTCTTTTCTGGTACGTATACGCCTATTTGGTACATATTCCAAAGGCGAGCAAAGAGGAAACCACCAAAACCTCCGATAAACAATGAAGGGGCAAAGGTTCCACCACAACCACCAGCTCCGTTGGTGCATGAGGTTGCAAAGACTTTGGTAAGCAATACCAACGCTATATATACCACGAGCAAATTGCCATGACCATAGAATAGTGATTTGTCCAACAGTTGATTCCAATCAGTCTCTGTTGTTCCGTTGAGTAATATGTTGATAGCTGAATAGCCTTCACCATATAGTGCAGGGAACAGGAAGATGAGCGAACTAAGCATTACTCCACCAACTGCCAATTTGCCGTATGGATGTCTCTTCATTTTGGCAAAGATGCCTTCGCAGAACGTCATGGTGCGGATGAAGTAGAGACTTATAAAGGCGCAGAACAATCCTAACAATACACATGCTGGCAGACGATCTACTTGCCATGCACTATCCAAAACGAAGGTGAAGAGAGATTTACCACCCATCAAAGCCCAAGTGAAAACGTTGGCCGTGATGCTGGCAACAAGGATTGGCAATAGGGATGCCATGGTGAGGTCTACCATCAGCACTTCAAGAGTAAACACCAATCCTGCAATAGGAGCCTTAAAGATTCCAGCTATGGCAGCTGCTGCTCCACATCCTACGAGCAACATCATTGTCTTGTTGTCTATCTTGAACAGCTGACCAAGGTTTGAACCTATGGCAGAACCCGTCAACACAATTGGTGCCTCGGCTCCTACAGAACCACCAAAGCCGATGGTGATAGCTGATGCTATCACAGACGACCAGCAGTTGTGAGGTTTCAGATGCGAGCGCTTTGAGGATATGGCATATAGTATTCGGGTAATACCATGCGAGATATTGTCCCTAACGACGTAGCGTACGAAAAGGGATGTGAGGTAAATACCAATTACTGGGAATACAAGATATAGCCAGTTGAAAGAATTAACTTCGAAACCCTCGGTGAGGATGGCTTGTATCTGATGGATAAGTGTATGAAGAATGTAGGCAGCGAAAGATGCTAATATACCTATGATAAAAGCCAAGATGAGTAGCATCTGACGATCGGTCAGATGCTTTTCTTTCCATGCCAATATCTTTGTAAACAAGGTCGCGCGTTTTTATTAATTATACCTATTATATATATAACTCTCTTTTAGTTTAGGAATAAGTTTCTATTTCAGAAACTTATTTCCTTATGATAGAAACCACACCATCGCGATCAAGTTTGATGATGCTTGATGGATTGTGAGGCTTGTGCTCCTGGCGACGAGTCCAGCAAACATAGTCTACAGCATCCAAAATTTCTTGACTGATGTCGCAATAGTTTTGTGCTGCTGGTTCGCCACTAATGTTAGCACTTGTGCTAACGATGGCCTTCTGGAATCTGTAGCAAAGTTCTTTAGAAAAAGCTTCCTTTGTGATGCGCATAGCTATAGAACCATCTTCTGCTATAAGATTTGGTGCAAGGTTTACAGCATCGTCGAGGATTACGGTAGTTGGCTTTTCTGACAATTCAAAGATATCCCATGCTACCTTTGGCACATTGCGCACGTATCTCTGCAAACGTGAGTCGCTATCTACCAAGCATATCAACGCTTTAGAATCGTCTCTATGCTTTATTTTATAAACTTTTGCTACAGCTTCTGGGTTTGTAGCATCGCAACCAATTCCCCAAACAGTATCAGTAGGGTAGAGGATGACTCCACCCTTGCGCATTGTCTCTACTGCATTTCTAATATCATCTTCTGTTTTCACAATCTTTTTCCTTTTATATTGTTGTGTTAATAAATTATCTTATGCCAAAGATAATGCAAAGATAGCTCAATTAGATGACATAACAAAAGAAAAACCTTTTTATTTCTTTTGCTATTTCGGCTATTTATGTTAACTTTGCCTTTATATGGAAAAGAAAGATTTGAGAATAGTGTTTATGGGAACCCCTGAGTTTGCTGTAGGCACATTGAGTAAATTGGTTGAAGGCGGATACAATGTTGTTGCCGTTGTTACTCAACCTGATAAGCCAGTTGGCCGTCATCAAGACACCTTGCAACCTTCTGAGGTCAAGAAGTATGCTTTGGAACATGGTCTGCCTGTGCTTCAGCCTGTAAAAATGAAGGATCCAGCATTTGTAGAAGAGTTGGCTTCGTATAAAGCTGATTTGCAGGTTGTGGTAGCGTTCCGCATGTTGCCAGAGGTGGTATGGGCAATGCCAAGGTATGGTACATTCAATGTGCATGCCGCATTACTACCTAAATATCGTGGTGCAGCTCCTATAAATTGGGCTGTGATAAATGGTGAAACAGAGACTGGTGTGACAACTTTCTTCCTCGATCATGATATCGATACAGGAAGAATCATCGACCGCAAGACTTTCCAAATTTCTGATGAGGCCGATGTTGAATATGTATACGACGGACTTATGGCTCTTGGTGCAGAGTTGGCTTTGGAGACTGTAGACAAGGTGATAGCTGGCGATGGTATTGTAGAGTCGAAAGAACAATCGGAATATGCCAGTGATGCTGAATTGCCTGTTGCCCCTAAGATTTTTAAAGAGACATGCGAGATAAATTGGAATCAGCCAGCAAAGAAAGTATATGATTTTGTTAGAGGTCTGTCGCCATACCCTGGAGCATGGGGTAATGTTGTGCTTAATGGTAAGGAGATGATGCTGAAGGTTTTCAAAACACAGAAAACTGATAAGGCTACATCGCTCGCTCCAGGTGAACTCTTTGCAGAAAAGGGACATCTATATGTGTGTTGTGCTGATAGTCTGCTTGAAATCTTACATCTGCAGCAATCGGGAAAGAAACGTATGAGTGCTAAAGACTTTATTAATGGTCAAAGATTATAATACACATTATATATATTATACCTTATTATATATATAAGAGTCAATAAGTATATAACTAAAAAGAGCTATTTGGAATAAGAGTTCCAAATAGCTCTTTTGGTTATATTTATAAATGCAGATTAATGTTATCCAAACTGCCACCAATGTTTTTTCTTTGGGATATCTTCTTCGTAGATTTTACCAAATGACTCTTGGATAATTTGCTCGAGAGTCTTATGATATTTTATCATCTGATAGATTGTTCCCCAGTCAGGTAATCCACCAACCATTCTGTCGTCGATGAATAAATCTGCCTTAATCTTTCTTGAGAACTGATGGTTTTTTGTGATATCCTCCTCAGGAAAGTCTTTGTTTATAGCCCAAAACTCTACACCTCTTTCCTTACACCAGTTGATGGCGTCATCAAGAAGTCTACCCTCGCGGCATGTCCACAATATCAGACGATGTCTATCTTGGATAAGCATTTTCAGAGTTTCGGTGGCGAACATTCGTTCGTCACCAATCTCTGGATATCTGTTTTCTACTATTGTACCATCAAAATCAACTGCTATAGTCATATTGTTTTTATCAGCTAATGAATTATAACTTTATTGAATTGTCATTCTTGTTGCCATAGTGTGAATTGCTATAGTTTCCATATGAACCATAGCTTCCATATGAACCATAAGAGCCGTATTTACCATAAGAGCCGTATTTACCATAAGAGCCGTATTTACCATAAGAACCATAGCGTTGCTTGTTGAAACGAGCATAGCGACCATACTTACCATAGCTTCCGTAGCCGTAATAGTATCCATTCTTTTTCTTTGACATGTCGATACCATTGAGTACGAGACACATATTTTTAAGCTTGTCGCTTGCTGCCAGTCCATTGATAAGATCAAAGCTTTCTTTTGCGGTATAGTCGGCGCGGCATACGTAGACTGTGACATCAGAAATACGGGTTATCTGCAATGTGTCGGTAACAAGACCTACAGGGGCTGTATCGATGATTATATAATCGTACATGTCTTGCAGATGCTGTGATATTTCATCGAGAGAGTGGCGTGTGACAAGCTCTGCAGGGTTTGGAGGAATAGGTCCAGCCATAAGCAAGTCGAGATTGTCATTAACTCCAGATGGAAGAATTTGCTGTCTGATATCGTCCTTCGTTGGGTGGTCTTTTACGATAAGATTGGTGATACCATGTACTCTATCGTTGATTTCAAACAGCTGTGCCAATCGAGGCTTACGGATGTCAAGACCTACGAGTATAACCTTTTTGCCAAGTAATGCGAAACTAACTGCAAGGTTGGCTGCTGTAAAGGTTTTACCTTCTCCAGATGTTGTAGATGTGAAGAGGATACTCTTTTGGTCTTCTTTCAGCATAAACTGGATGTTGGTACGCATTGAGCGGAAAATTTCTTCCATCAAGCTGTTTGTATTCTCGTGAACTACGATATCTGCTTTCTTCTTTGCTGAGTCGTTAGCAACAGCAACATCTGCAATGATAGGTAATGTGGTAAGTAAAGCAACATCTTCATGACCTTCAATCTTATAGCGGAAGAACTGAAGGATGAATATTATTCCTGATGGAATGGCAATACCGAGGATTAATGCGATAAGCAAGATAATGGCAGCCTTAGGACTAACCTTACCCTCAATAGCAGGATTGTCTATGAGCTTACCCTTATCGGCTGTTGCTGCCAATGAGATAGAGTTTTCTTCACGTTTCTGCAGGAGCATAAGATACAAGCCTGACATTACCTCTTGGCGACGACCAATTTGTGTGAGCATGCGCTCCTGTTCTGGTGTAGACTGGAGCTGACCTTGATAGAGTTGGTATTGTGAGCTTACCGCATCACGTTGAATTTCAACAGAGCGACGAGCCTGTCGCATAGCTCTACGTATGCTACTTCTTAGGTCGTCAAGTTGTGATGTGAGAGGTGTTACAGTAGGTGAATTCTCACTGGCACTCTTCAGCAAGCGATTTCTCTGCAATACGATATCGTTGTAAGTCTTGATAAGGTTGGTTGCCGAAATATCTGTAAGACCAACGTTTGATGGAAGCGTTTGGTACTTGTTCTCTGTATGGTTCATGAAGTCGTCGATGCTCTTAAGAAGCTCAATTTGAGTGTTTGCTTCAGCAAGTTTCTGAGTGTACTGAGATGCATCTTTGATAGCTTGGTCTGCATTAAGCTTCAATTCAACCATCTTGTGAGCTTTCTTGTAGCTCTCAAGTTCACCTTCTGTGTTGCCCAATTCTGCATTGATTTTCTCCAAACGACCATTGATAAACTCCTCTGTTCTGATAGCAATCTCGTTCTTGTCGTCGTTGGCTTGGCGGTTGTAGCAGAATAACAACTGACGAAGATAATCCAAAGCTCGCTGAGGACTCTCGTCCTTAAGAACGAGCTGTGCAATGGTAGTCATCTTGCTGGTCTGAGATACATCAAGGTTTGCTACGTATTTATATGCAGCAACCTTAGGAGAATTGATGACAACTTTTATATCATCGCCATCTTCCATTGGCCCGTTGGCTGTAGCCTTGAATGTAAGTATACCTGCACGTGTACCAATAGTGGCAGGAAGTTTGTCAATGGTTCTATCTATATAATAAGGACCATCTGCTTCTGTCTCCTCTAATGGTACATAATATTTACCCGTTACATGATATTTGCCATCATTCTTTGTGATTTTAAGCTTGATGCTTGTATTGAGCTTTTCAAGGTGAGGCGCGTCTACTTCTACTTCGATAGGGTTGGTTTTGTACTGGAGACGATATTTTACCTTACCTTTCTTATAATAGTCGGCATATATCTTCAAGTCTCTGATAGCTTCTTCGGCAATAGAGTAAGATTTCAATATTTCAACCTCGTTTTCAATACCATTTGAATTGCTCATCAAACCCAATGTGCTACTGCTGTTGAGCAACATGTTGCCATAACGGCTACTTTTCTGACTATCGTTGTCTTTGATGAGCAACTTAGTGCTTGCCTTATATACAGGAGTCGCATAACGAAGGTAAACTGCTGCTAAACCTATACATAGGAGCATAGAAAGTAGATACCATTTCCAATTAAGGATAAGGGTAGTGTAAATGGTAGTGAAATCAATGGATGATCTTTCTTCAGTTTCTGTACCGTTGTAAGAAGCGTCAATTTCAAGTTTCTTGTTTTCTTCCATTTTCTGTTATATCGTTATATTATTATTCTGTTAATCTAAGAAGATATTGACCATATTCGTTTTTAATCATTGGTTTGGCCAACTCTTTAAGCTTCTCGACTGTTATCCATCCCTTCTTGAAAGCTATCTCTTCAAGACAAGCAACTTTCAGTCCCTGTCGCTTTTCAATAACTTCTATAAAAGTACTTGCTTCGCTCAGACTGTCGTGAGTGCCTGTATCAAGCCATGCAAAACCGCGTTGTAGGGTTCTTACCTTAAGATTCTTTTGCTTTAGATACTCTTGGTTTACCGTTGTTATCTCAAGTTCACCACGTGCGCTTGGCTTTATGTTTTTAGCAATTTTTACAACGCTGTTAGGATAGAAATATAGTCCTACAACTGCATAATTGCTCTTAGGATGTTCTGGCTTTTCTTCTATACTTAAGCAATTGCCTTTATCATCAAATTCGGCAACTCCATATCTCTCAGGATCATTGACGTAATAGCCGAATACGCTTGCTTTACCTTTCTTTGCAGCTTCAACACTCTCTTTAAGTAATGCACTAAAGCCTGCACCATAGAATATATTGTCGCCCAAAACAAGGCATACATCGTCTTCACCTATGAAGTCTTCACCTATAATGAACGCTTGAGCCAATCCGTCAGGACTAGGCTGCTCTGCATACGATATGTTTATACCAATGTCTTCGCCTGTGCCAAGCAAACGCTTGAATCCAGGAAGATCATAAGGTGTAGATATCACCAAGATATCACGGATGCCTGCAAGCATCAATACCGACAAAGGATAGTATATCATCGGTTTGTCGAATATTGGTATCAACTGTTTGCTTATACCTTTCGTTATTGGGTAGAGGCGAGTTCCTGAGCCGCCTGCCAAGATGATTCCTTTCATATTTTTATATAATGAATTGTTGTATAATTCTATTGCTGAGTTTAATATGCGTTTTTGTCTGGGATGATAACTGATTTCGCAGTTAAGAATATAATCTTAATGTCGAGCCAGAAAGACCAATTCTCAATATACCAAATGTCACGTTTGATGCGTTCTTCCATTTGCCAAACTTCTTTTGTCTCGCCTCTGTATCCGGTAACCTGTGCCCAACCTGTGATGCCAGGTTTGCAGAAGTGGCGAATCATATACTTATCAATAATTTGGCTATACATCTCTGTATGCTTAAGCATGTGTGGACGTGGACCTACAATACTCATGTCGCCTTTTAATACATTGAAGAACTGTGGAAGTTCATCGATGTTTGTCTTACGCATAAAATTACCAAATGCAAATTTTCTTGGGTCGTTCTTTGTCGCCTGTATGCGGTCTGCATCTGCGTTGACATGCATTGAACGGAACTTTATACAATCAAAGATTCTACCATTCGAACCTGTTCTCGCTTGCTTAAAGAAGATAGGACCTGGGCTCTGAAGCTTTATTATCAAAGCAATGATAGGCAAGAATGGTAATAAACATAGACAAACGCAACCACTAAACACAATGTCGAACGCTCTTTTAAGAGTATAGTTCTGAATCTCAAGAAGTGGTTCCTTGCGGTTCGTATATAGTCTGAATTCTCCTAGTTGTTCTGGTTTTAAATCTAACTGATAGTTACCAAACTGTCTAGGAACATAGTGAAAATGAATGACATTCTTGTCGCAGAAATGCATGATACGTTTTATTTCTTCGTTTTCGTCATGCGATAAACAGCAGAAAATCTCTTGAACTCCTGATAGTTGGAAATTCTTGGAATTGATATCGTTATTGTTTATAAGTCCTTTCGATAGCTCTTTCTTGTCGTTTTCTGATACTTGCAAAGAATCTTCCATGAGATCATTTAAATCAGACATAGAGCCTAATCTGATAAAGTTGGAGCTTACTCCTGTAATATTCTTGTCGGCAAAATATCCTAGTACACGATATCCTGTAGAGATATCTTCCATCAGCTTGTTGTATATCTCCGCATTCGCATAGTCGTTGCCTACGAAAATCACACTTGTTATGTTTCCACCAGATTTTCTGTAGAATTTAAGCAAATTGTGTTCTGCACACCTTGCACAAACTATTATTATATGGCAAGTAATACTATATAATATCATGAAATCAAATAGATTTCCACCATTCGATAATAGACGAAGACTCAAAAATAATATTAATGCATGCGAATAGGTTAATTTGCATGATTGCTTTACTGCATCTAAAAATGAGGTGTTGCGAAGATGTAGGATTGTTGAATATTCGCTTTGAGATATAATCATGGCAAAGTTTGCCAACATTATAGTAAGTCTTGAATGATTTAGAATATATGAAGGTACAACAGAAGGCGTTAACTTTATTAAAGTTAACAATATAGCGTTGATTATTATGAAATCGAAAAGTATAACGAGTATCTTTATTAAGTTGCTACCGTTTCTGTTCAAAACTTGTGCCATGTATTAAATTCGTATTATAAAATACTTCGTTTGATTTGAAATTCACTGCAAAATTAAATATATTATTTGAAATAACGAAATGAGAATGCGATTTTTTTTGTACTTTTATGATATTTGTGAGCTTTGTAGCCAATATAGTTCGTAAATGGACTTGTTTGAATAGAGTTAGTTTTTATAATAATAAATTTTGAGTTTTGAATTATTTGCATTAATTTTGCATACGACAATTATATTATTTGATATATTTTATAGTAAATTATTATGAACTTTATACAGAAATTATTAGGCAAGAAAGGCTCAGAAGAGAATACTGGAGGAATGCAAGATTACATGACTTTAGTTAGAGTGTATTTTCAGGCTTCTATTGCGGCTAATGTAGGAATTACCAATTTGACAATGGTGCCAGACTTGAGAGTCTTTAAATCTTCTTTTCATGTTCCAACAGTAAATAATAAGTTGGGTATTGGTGAGAAAAAATATTGTCAGAAGATGATGCAGGAAATCTATGGTACTGATGATAACTTCTTTAAGGAAATAGATCAAAGTATCAGAAAGAATTGTAGAAAGATGCAAGATGTACAGATCTATCTTCTTCAATTCCAGAATTTTACACAAGATTTGATGATGCTTACTGGTAACTTGATGAAGTTTAAACTTCGTCTTCCATCATTCTTTAAAAAGGCAATCAAGACCATGACCGAAAAGACCGTTCACGAAATATTTACTAAGAACGATTATACAGATGCTAGCGTTTTGAAGACTGTAGTGGCTATACGTCAGTATAACAAACGTTTGGGCTTTAGTGAATCGTGGGTGAGCAATTTCGTATATCAGGTTGTTATGTTGGCTAAAAAGGAACCAAAACAAGCAGAACAATAGTAATCTGAAAGAAATGACAAAGATAATTAACATATAAAAATAAAATAATGTGAAATTATCTTGCTGTTATAAAATAAAAATGCTAAATTTGTAGCCAAATTGAATTTCCTATGGATGCCAATGAGAAGACTTTAACAGCTTTTACCACTCGCGTGAGGCAGATGATCCTCCAATATTCAGACTTGAAGAAGGAGAATTCTGAGCTTTATGCTATGGTTGACGAACGCGATGCCCAAATCAAGGACTTGCAAAAGAAGTTGGAGCAGGCTGATAGGGAATATCAGTTGCTAAAGATGGCAAAGATGCTCGAAGTAACTGATGGAGACATGGAGTCTGCACAGAAGCGAGTAGCTAAGCTAATCAGGGATGTCAATAAATGTATCACGCTGTTAAGCGACAAATGACACTAAAGATGGCTGAAGATAACAAAGAAAAACTAAACATAAGATTGTTTGTCTACGATATGGAGATGCCGCTAAGATGTGAACGAAGCGACGAAGAATATTATCGTAAGGCAGGTAAACTTATAACCGAAACCTTGAATACTTATTACTCCTATTTTAAAGGAAAGAAGAGTGATAAGGAGATATTGTATGCTGCTCTTATCGATATCGCTATTAGATATGAGAAAGAGGCTGGACATAATGACCTTGGACCGGTGACAGATATTCTTTCGAAGTTGACTTCAGAAATCGAAGATGCCCTGAAGAAATAAAGAATATCCACATATTTATATAAATTAACAATCAATGACACTAATTATTATTATTACAGCCATCGTAGGACTTCTGCTAGGAGGTCTCGGAGGCTATGCTCTTTTCCGATATGTTGTTACCGGAAAATATAATCAAATGGTTGAGGCTGCCAAAAAGGAAGCTGATGTTATAAAGGAGAAAAAACTTCTTGAAGTAAAGGAGAAGTTCCTTAACAAGAAAAGCGAACTTGAAAAAGAGGTTCAGCAACGCAACCAGAAAATTCAACAGAGTGAAAACCGCTTGAAGCAGCGTGAAATTTCTCTTAATCAGCGTCAGGAAGAACTTGGACGTCGTAAGCAGGAGGTTGAGCAAAACCAACAGCGTATTGACAACGAGAAGAAACTCATCGCCATTAAGCAGGAGGAACTCGACAAAATGCAGAATCAGGAGCGTGAGAAACTTGAAGAGCTCTCTGGTCTTAGTGCAGAAGAGGCAAAGAATCGTTTGGTAGAAAGTTTGAAGGATGAAGCTAAGACGGCAGCATCAAGCTATATCAACGAAATCATGGATGAGGCTAAGCTTAATGCCAATGCTCAGGCTAAGAAAATCGTTATCCAGACTATTCAGCGTGTTGCTACTGAAACAGCTATCGAAAACTCAGTTAGCGTATTCCACATTGATAATGATGAGGTAAAGGGACGCATCATCGGTCGTGAGGGTAGAAATATCCGTGCTATCGAGGCTGCAACAGGAGTTGAAATTGTTGTTGATGATACCCCTGAGGCTATTGTTATCTCAGCTTTCGACCCTGTTCGTCGTGAGGTTTGTCGTTTGGCTCTTCATCAGCTTGTTGCTGATGGTCGTATCCATCCAGCTCGTATCGAAGAGGTTGTTGCTAAGGTTAAGAAGCAACTCGATAATGAGATTATCGAAACAGGTAAGCGTACAGCTATCGACCTTGGTATTCATGGTTTGCATCCAGAACTTATCCGTATCATTGGTAAGATGAAGTACAGAAGTTCTTATGGTCAGAACCTCTTGCAGCATGCTCGTGAAACTGCTAACCTTTGTGCTGTTATGGCTTCTGAGTTGGGATTGAATCCAAAGAAGGCAAAGCGTGCAGGATTGTTGCATGATATTGGTAAAGTGCCTGATGAGGAGAGCGAATTGCCACACGCACTCTATGGAGCCAAGATAGCAGAGAAGTATAAGGAGAAGCCAGATATCTGTAATGCTATTGGTGCTCACCACGACGAAATGGAGATGAACACTCTTCTTGCTCCTATCGTACAGGTTTGTGACGCTATCTCTGGTGCTCGTCCTGGTGCACGTCGTGAGATTGTTGAGGCTTACATCAAGCGTCTCAATGACCTTGAGGCTATAGCAATGAGCTATCCTGGCGTTACTAAGACATACGCTATTCAGGCTGGTCGTGAGCTCCGTGTTATCGTTGGTGCAGATAAGATGACCGATGAGGAAACAGAGAACTTGAGTGGTGAGATTGCTACAAAGATTCAGAACGAGATGACATATCCTGGACAGGTTAAGATTACCGTAATCCGTGAGACTCGCTCGGTAGCATACGCTAAGTAAACAACACTACTTATACATATATATAATAAAAGGCAGGGTGAATTAATCATCTTGCCTTTTTTATTATTCTTTATCTAATTCTTTTTATATTAGACGATATTGTTATATATATTATAAGGTATACAATATCATCTTTAGAAATTTCTGAATTCGTTGTTAGCTTCTTTTATGCATATACACTCCATTTCTATTAACCACCCAGGACGACATACAGGAGCTTGCACAATTGCTTTTGGTCGAGTAGGGAATCGTTTCTCGAATAGACTTTTTACAATGTTGTAGTCTGCTATATCACGAAGATAAACTGTCATCATAGCAACATCTTCGTCAAGTTGCATATCTACTTCTGCTAATAAAGCATCTATATTCTCCAACATTCTTTTCGTTTGTTTCTTTATATCGTTAGGAAATAGAATATTTCCCTTGTTGTCAATAGAAGCCGTTCCTGATATAAAGGCATGAGTGCGGTCGCCATATTTTATTGCAACGCCACGTTCGAAGCGGACTCCATATTCTGATGTGCGATTAAGATTAGATAGAGCATAAAGATATTGTGTTTGCTCTGTTTGTAGTCCTTTTATAGAATATGTGTCGAGCTTCACATTAACTCCTCTTTTACCAGTATACCCAAAGATGCCAGTACTTGCTATGTAATGAGTTTGTTCTGTGAGTTTTTCTCTGTCGAATACATCGTTTCTTCCATTAACAACATCTGCATAGTGGTTGTCTATGTCGTTCACATATAGCCATGTGCGTTTGCAGTTGTCACTGATGCTCATATCATTATTTTTTAGCATGTTACAGCTATTATCAAGTAAACTTACAGTTTGTTGATACGTACTATCTTCTGAGTTACCATTTTCTGTGGTCCAATAATGCTTATAGCCGTTATGATATAGTTTACTTATACCATTTATGTATTTTTTTTCTACATTGCTTACTGCATAAATCCATAGTGCAATCTTGGTACCATCGAGAGGAGGTTGCTGAATTATGGATAATGTACTGTTGAGTAAGGGAGAAAGAATATTCTTTATTGTATCACTTTGATTGGCTGCGTCGCTGACATGACATTTTGCCATAAAGCATTGGGTACTTTGAGGGGCTAAGGATAGTAAGTCTTTTGCAGCCTTAGCCAACGACAGGAGTTGCTCTTGGAATGATAACAAACTGTTTGTGGCATGAAGATATGCATGATATTCTATAGTTTCAGTCCTACCTTTAAATTGGAATAGTTCTATTAATGCGTTGTTAGATTTAATTGTTCTTTCTATAATCATAATATTAATGAAATCTTTATATAAAAACGATATATTCTTATGTTTATTGCATGTAATAAATACCTTAATGTAGGTATATTTTATTGTAAATGATTGATTAATGGGTAAAAAGTACTACCTTTGCATTATGAAACATAACATACATGATAATGCACAAATGCCACGCATCGCAATAATCGATCCGAACACACTTGCTGTTGTAGGATTAAGAACTATATTGCAGGATGTTATGCCTATAATAGAGGTTGATACATTTGGCTCGTTTGCAGAGCTTCAAGCAAGCCATCCTGAGCATTATTTCCATTACTTCGTGGCTATGAATATAGTTATAGAAAACCGTGCATTCTTTGTTGATAAGAGAATGAAGACAATTGTTCTTACCTCTTCAAACGATGTTTCTGCGTTTTCAGAGTTTCATTGTCTTCAGGTTAATGTATCTGAAAGTGTTTTGCTGAAGTCTATTCTTACACTAGAGCAACATGCTCATGGCAGAGGTCAGAATCTTCCTTCCATGCCTTCACAACAAATAGAGCATTTACTCTCTTCACGCGAAGTTGAGGTACTTTCGCTTGTTGCTCAAGGCATGATTAATAAGGAGATCGCTGAGAAACTTAATATTAGTATTACTACTGTAATAAGCCATCGTAAGAATATCCAAGATAAACTTGGTGTAAAGAGTGTTTCTGCGTTGACTATATATGCAGTTATGCACGGATTTGTTGATGTCAACAAGATATAATGCATGCTTGCTAACATATAATGTATTTTTTATATTACAGGCGCTAGTAGGTGAGCGAACCATCCCACGAAGCGTTGCCATGGTGTGCGGAATTTCTTCCACTTCTCTGGTGTAAGCTTAAAGCTATCTGCCTTTTCACTATCGAACAGATCATTTAGCTGTTGAGTCGTTTCCTTATCTACGATAACAGCATTCTCTTCGTAGTCAAAGTTTAGGCTTCGCGAATTTAGGTTTGCACTACCAACAGTGCAGAACTTTCCATCTACCATAATTATTTTGGTATGGTGGAAGCCTGGTGTATACATCCAAATAGTGCATCCCTTTTTCATGAGTTTGTGTACATTATAGAATACGCAATCTGGAGTAAGAGGAATATCGCTTTTAGTTGAAACCATTATCTCAACCTTTACTCCTCGTTGGACTGCAGCAACAATTTTGCGTTTTAGTCGTCCATTGAGAGTAAAGTACGGATTTATAATCTTTATGCTATCTCTTGCTGCATCTATGGCATTATAATAGAATTCGCGAATAATCTCGTTGCTTGTTCGTGGCTCGCGATTGATTATTCCCACCATTTTTTTGTACGCTGTAGATGTAGTGTCAGGTTTCAGACCTTTGAAGTTTCCGCTTGGACGGAATGCATGGTAATACTTTGTGCCATGCACATTTTGTTTTGTTACCTTATTCCATGTTTTGATAAATATTCGCTGAAGTTCTATAACTTCATAGCCTTCTATTCGGCAATGCATATCATGCCATTCACCTACAACATTTGTACCGTTGATATAATAGTCAGCCACATTCATACCGCCAGTATAAGCAATCTCGCCATCTATGACAACAATCTTTCTGTGGTCGCGAGAGAACACATGGTTAATCCAAGGAAAGCGCAAAGGGTCGAACTCGTAAATCTCTATACCACGTTTCCTTAATGCTTCGATATGACACTTCTTAAGCGGACGGTTGTTGCTTGAGTTTCCAAAAGCATCGAAGAGAGCCCTAACCTCTACACCTTCTTTCACTTTCTCTGCCAATAAGTCAAACAACAACGATGCAATAGAATCGTTGCGGAAGTTGAAATACTCAAGGTGCACAGAACTTCGGGCTTGGCGTATGGCTTTAAACATATCGTCAAACTTCTCTTGTCCTGTGCGGAGTAAGGTCACAGAATTATTATGAGAGAATGTAACGCCACATTCTCTCATTTTCTCAACTAATATCGAATCGCTTGTCTGGCAATTTCCTGAAGTTGCCAGCAATAAAAATATAAAAAATAAAAAGTGTTTCAAATCATGCAACTGTAATGGTCGACGACACCGAGTAGATGTTTGTCGTTGTCGACAACGAGAACCGTATGAATCTTGTATTTGTGCATTATGCGCTGTATCTCAGTAATCTTGGTGGTTGGTGTAACCATCTTTGGAGATTTAGTCATGATGTCCGATACAGTATGATCAAAGAACTGTGCCTGCCAGTGTTCCATAGCACGACGGATGTCGCCATCAGTAATCAATCCCTCAACCTTCTTTTCTTCGTTTAGTGATACACCTAATCCCAACTTGCCCTTTGATACATGAATAATAGCTTCACCAAGGTGCATTTCCTTTGGGATGATTGGCATATCTTCCGTCCGCATCACATCGGCAGCAGTTGTAAGCAATCTCTTTCCTAGTTCGCCGCCAGGATGGAACTGTGCGAAGTCACGTGGCTTAAAGTCTCTGACCTTCATTAGTGCTATTGCCAGTGCATCGCCTAAAGCCAAAGCTGCTGTAGTAGAACTTGTTGGCGCAAGGTTCAGAGGGCAAGCTTCTTTGTTAACTTTGCATTTAAGGTGTATATTAGAGTATTTTGCAAGCAGTGAATGTTCGTTACCCGACATAGCTATGATAGGTACATTCATATGTAGTACCATAGGAATAAATCTAAGCAACTCGTCAGTTTGTCCGCTATTGCTAAGAGCTAATACTACATCATCAGGCGTCATCACTCCAAGGTCGCCATGGAATACATCAAGAGGATTGATATAGAAGGCTGGAGTACCGGTTGAAGATAGTGTTGCAGCAATCTTTGCACCAATATGTCCGCTTTTGCCAACTCCTGTAACAATGATTTTTCCATGACAGTTGTACATCATCTTTACAGCTTCTTCGAAGTTGTCATCAATCTGCGGAATAAGTTCCATCAAGGCTTCTGCCTCGTCTTTTAGACATTGTATGGCATAGTCTTTCGTCTTGCCAAGTCTGGTGTTTATATCTTCCATGATTAGATAAGTTTCATTATTAAATCCTCAAGCTTATCAAGCTCAAGCATGTTGGCAGCATCCGACAATCCTTTATCTGGGGTAGGGTGTACCTCAAAGAAGTAGCCTGTAGCACCAAAAGCTTTTGCAGCGAGTGCCATTGAAGGTACAAACTTTCGGTCGCCAATGGTCTTGCCGTTGCCAGCCGAAGGACGTTGTACGCTATGTGTGCAGTCCATGATAACGGTAGGCACAATTTCTTTCATATCAGCAATATTGCGGAAATCGACAACTAAGTTGTTGTAGCCAAAGCAGTTGCCACGCTCTGTAAGCCAAACATCCTTAGCTCCACTCTCGTGAGCCTTTTCAACAGGATATTTCATGTCAACACCACTAAGGAACTGAGCCTTCTTGATATTTACAATCTTTCCTGTCTTTGCTGCAGACACGAGTAAATCTGTTTGTCGACAAAGAAACGCAGGAATCTGCAATATATCGCAAACTTCGCCTACAGCTTCAGCCTGATAGCTTTCGTGTATATCTGTAGTTATCTGCAGATTATATTTTGATTTAATATCTGCAAGCATCTGTAAACCTTTCTCCAAACCAGGGCCTCGGAATGAGTTTAAGCTTGTACGGTTAGCTTTGTCAAACGATGCTTTGAAAATGATGTTGGTATTGAGTTTACTGTTTATCTCTACCAGCTTCTGTGCCACGGTGTCAAGTAGATCCATCGATTCTATCACGCATGGACCTGCTATCAGCGTTGGCTTTGTATTATTGGCTATTGTCTGCATAGTTGGTTAAATAATTAACTTATTTATTATGTCTTTATTTCTAGGTTTAGTTTATGATATGAATATCTCTCTGTGGGAATGGTATTTCGATGTTGTTTTCATTCAAGCAGTTGTATATTGCTTCTTTGATTTCACCATCTGCATATGTGCGAGTCAATACGGGTACCCATACCAATACCTTGAAGTCGATGGAGTCGGCTCCGAAGTTAGAGAATACCACATTTACATCTTTCTTCTTGTCGCGGCAATCCAACTTGCTTACAGTTTCAGTGAGAAGCGCCTTCACCTGTGCGGCATTAGAACCATAGGCAACACCTATTACTATCACATCAAGTTCGTAACCATGATTACGAGTTAAATTCTTGTAGTTTTTAGTAAAGAGCTGTGAGTTTTGGAATGTTATCACCGAACCATCCGTGGTGTTAACCATCGTTGATGTATAGTTGATTGAGCTTACGGAACCACGAATACCATCACACTCTATCAAGTCGCCCACTTTGATACGACCGGTCATAAGTGAGATACCATAGTAGATATTCTCGATGATATCCTTCATGGCAAAACCTATACCAGTAGACAAACCTCCTGATACAACTACAAGCCATGTGTTGTTCACCTTGAATAGTCCTAACACTATCAGTAACCATATACCCCACACAACAACCTGTATAACATTCTTTGCCATAACAAATCTTGTTGCAGCTGTTTTGTGGTCCGTATTCTCGAAATGAATATACAACAGAGCCATGATTGTCTTGTTGAGATATGCAAATAGAAAGTATAGAATTGCCGCTAATGCTATTGTGATGATACTTGCACGGAAACCATCTTCGTTGATATAGTAGTTGCTAAATATCTTCCAAGTTGTATCGCTGAGGTTGAATACATCAGCAGCCCAGTAGATGGAAATCATCACTGATAGCACTCCTAATACCGGCATTATTACCTTATATATGAAGTTGAATATCCATGTTTGGGTAATAGGCTTCTCATCCATCTTCTTGTTTTTAGAATATGTCTTCAGCCATCCTTGCATAAATGTAATGGTCAAGATACATGTGAGCTGCATAACCCACCATATCAGAATCTCTACAGCCAACAATGTGTAGCCTACCCATGAGCTAATGGTAGAGAAAATGAATACAGCCAACGATGCATAAGAATAGTAGCGGTCAGACATCTCTGTGTGTTGCTGATGCTTTCTTATTGCATTCCATTGCCAGAAGATGCTCACTGCCAATATCGGTGGAAATACCAAGCTAACCAATGCGTTAGGAACCAAAGCTATGCGAAATGCAATAACCAAGAATCCTATCACCATAATAGGTGAATAAAGCTTGAATCCACTTTTTATTTTATCACCATCAAGACGCAGCATTATGGACAGCAATATTACTTCCATCAACCATGTATAATTGATAAGTAATCCGCTCGCCATGATGATGAAGTTTTGCTCCACGATTATTCTAACCACACCGAGTATGATAGCAAATGTAGCTACCGACATAGCGAGGTTTATACATGTCATCTTCTCTTCGAGCCAATCTTTATATTTTTCGAATCGAGAGTAACTTGTTAGTCTTCTTGCTATCCATCTAATGATTACGAAGTTGATGAGTAGCGATATTCCTGTACCTATAGCCAATATGATGAGTAGTCCTAGCATTATTCGGCTATCCCAATCAGATTGCACCTTCTTCTGTGGTTTATATTTTTCAGAAACGGTTTCTGAGGTTTCAACAACATTATGCCCGATATTCTTTAATATGCTCACATAGTTGTCGCCACGATTGCTGAAAATGCTTTGCTGTATATCTTTATACCTTGTGTTAGCATAGGTGTTTAGATATTTCAGTCGCTCTTCGGTCTGGTTGTATATCTTTATATAGTCACGCATCTGTACTCTGTTGTCGTTCAGAGTGTGACGGATGTTGATAGCCAATGTGATACAAACATTGCGGTCTACCTTTGCTTTCTCTGATAGACCATATTTTCCCATAGTGCCAAGTTCGTTAATAAGGCTATCATAACGCGATATCTCTACGTCTGCAGTATTCAGATATTGTCTGAAAGGCTTCACGTTCTTTTGAAACTCCTGATATTGCGCAGTAGCTTCATGACAAGCGTATGTAAGGTCGAAAATAAAACCATTTTTTTGTGAATACAGCATAAGTGAATTCTGACGACTTCTGTTCATTACAGATATCATATTCATCATCACCTGTTCTTGCTGAGCCTTCATCATTCCAGATTGGCGCTCTAGTTCGGTTCTGTAGTTTGTAAGCTCCAGTCTGAGAAGCGATAAAGTGTTTTCAATATTCTTCTCCTTCAGTACGGCATGAGATGGCAAAACAATCATCAATGCCAATACGAGCATTATATATATTCTTTTTTTCATTTGGATATTTATTCTAAAAAAATCCTTTGTTTTGGCTTTTTTGTTTTCTTAATATGCAAAATTACATAAAATGTGGGATATTTAGAAATATATTCCTTAAATTTGCACTAAAATACAGGAAAATGGTTATAATTGTAGATAGTGGAAGCACCAAAGCTGATTGGTGTATTGTTGAAGATGGCTTTGTGTTGAGTAATGTAACTACTCAAGGTATTAGTCCGGTTCATCAATCTTCTGAGGTTATTGTAGAAATAGTTCGCAAGCAATTGTTTGTGGATACTACATTCTGTCAGACTCTGTGTCAGTGTTTGCCAGAAAAGCATATTAATGCTTATTTCTATGGTAGCGGTTGTATTAAGGAACTTGTGCAACCTTTGAAAGCTATCCTTGAAGAAGCTTTTTCTGAATATAATGTTAACTTCCATGTTTACAACGATTTATTAGGAGCTGCTAGGGCTACTTGTGGTATAGAGCCTGGCATTGCTTGTATTCTCGGTACAGGTGCTAATTCTTGTCTTTTTGATGGTAAGGAAATAGTTCAAAACACGCCTCCACTTGGCTATATTCTTGGCGACGAGGGTAGTGGTGCTGTGCTGGGTAAACATTTTCTAAATGGTATCTTTAAGAGTTGGCTTGATCATGGATTAAGAACAGAATATCTTGCATGGAGCGGATTAACATATTCTGAGATTATTGATAAAGTATATCGTCAACCTATGCCAAATCGCTATTTAGCCTCAATAGTTCCTTTTATCAGTCAACGAGTATTAAGATATCCGGAATTAGAACAAATGGTAGTTAATTCATTCCGTGATTTTCTTCGTCTTAATGTGGTTCCTTATCGTCGTCCTGATCTTCCTGTTAACTTTGTCGGTGGTGTTGCCAATGCTTTTGCAGTGCAACTTTATAAAGCAATCGATGCAGAAGGTTTGATGTTTGGCAAGATAGTGCATCGCCCAGTTCGTGGATTGATGAAATTCCATTTGCAATAATTGTTTTTTATAGAATATATCAGAGTGTCATATTTATGGCACTCTGTTTCTTTATAGCTATATTTGATAAAAAAGAATCTCTTTTTAAAACTTAGTGTAATATGCATTTCGTATATTTTATCACTATGCTTTTGTATGTTGGGTTTACTCCTTTCAATAGTAGTGAAAAAGGCAAGTTTTTTTTGTTAATGTTGTCTATTAATTCAAAATATATTCGTACCTTTGCAGATGTTTTAAAACAAGCAGCCAGTAGGCTTATGAAAATAATCTAAATAACGTTATATTTTTTTATGTATTTCTATTTATTTGTCACCGTTTTGTTGACGGCTGTCGTCTTGGTTGTTGGCGCTTATGTCGTAGCCAAGTTGATAGGACCTCGTTCGTACAATCCGGTAAAGGGACAACCTTTTGAGTGTGGTATTCCTACACGTGGCTCATCATGGATGCACGTGCATATTGGCTACTACCTCTTTGCTATCCTTTTCCTGATTTTCGACATCGAGACTGTGTTCCTATATCCATGGGCAGTTGTTGTTAAGCAGTGTGGAGTTGCCGCTCTTGTTAGTGTAGGCTTCTTCCTGTTGGTATTGATTTTAGGCCTTGCTTATGCATGGCGGAAAGGAGCATTGGAATGGAAGTAAGAAAGCCAAGTATCAAAGCCTTTCCTTATGATGAATGGAAAGACAACGACACTCTTGAGAAGATGGCCAATGATTTGAACGATGGTGGTGTAAACCTCGTTCTTGGTAATCTCGACCAGCTTATCAACTGGGGTCGCAGTAACTCACTTTGGTCATTGACCTTCGCTACCTCTTGTTGTGGTATCGAGTTTATGGCTGTTGGTTGCGCACGTTACGACTTTTCTCGCTTCGGTTTCGAGGTAACACGTAACTCTCCACGTCAGGCAGACCTTATCATGTGTGCCGGTACTATTACAAATAAGATGGCTCCTGCTTTGAAGCGTCTTTATGATGAGATGGCAGAGCCTAAGTATGTTGTAGCCGTTGGTGGATGTGCTATTTCTGGTGGTCCATTCAAGAGTAGCTACCATGTTGTTAAGGGTATCGACGAAATTATCCCTGTTGATGTCTACATTCCAGGCTGTCCTCCACGTCCAGAGGCTATCCTCTATGGTATGATGCAGTTGCAGCGTAAGGTAAAGGTTGAGAAATTCTTCGGTGGTGTTAACCACAAGCAGAATGCTGAAGAACGCTTGCTCGGTAAGAGTAATGAGGAGTTGATATTCGAAGACAAACTCGGTATCTCTGTTGATGAGACAAAGGAGAAGCGTGCTGCTTCTTATCGTCCTACTCCAAAGCCTGTTGCTGCAAAGCCTGTTGCTAAGCCTGCACCAGCTGCAAAGAAGGAAACTATTGTTGTAGATAAGGCTCCTACTGCTGAGCAGGTAGAGAATCTTGGTAAGGTTCTTGACCAGCTTAAAGCTCAAGAGACTAAAACTTCAACAGAAGACAATAATAATAAATAATAAGGTAGAAAATGAAATTAGAACATAAAGAATTCGGTTTTGATAACTTTGCCGCTGAGATGACTTCTCTTCATGATGAGAAGCATTTCGACTACCTTGTTACTATCATTGGCGAGGACTTCGGCGAAGAAGGACTTGGATGTATCTATATCCTTGAGAATACCAAGACTCACGAGCGCATCAGCGTAAAACAGATGGCCAAGAAGGTGGGCGAGGAATATGTTATTCCTACAGTTTGCAACCTTTGGAAGATTGCAAACTTGCTTGAGCGTGAGGTTTACGATTTCTATGGCATCAAGTTCTTGGGTCATCCAGACATGCGTCGTCTTTATCTACGTAACGACTTCAAGGGTTATCCTTTCCGCAAGAACTACAATCCTGCAGATAATGTGTATACCACACAGGATGATGTTGAGGTTGACTTCGGTTATCAGTATTCACTTGATGCTAACGGTAAGCTCGTTGAGAAGAAGAATCCTCTCTTTGCAGATGGCGACTATGTTGTAAACATTGGTCCTCAGCACCCTTCTACTCACGGTGTGCTTCGTCTTGAGACTGCTCTCGATGGTGAGATTATCAAGCGTATCTATCCACACCTCGGTTATATTCATCGCGGTATTGAGAAGATGTGTGAGGAGTGTACATATCCTCAAACTCTCGCTCTTACCGATCGTATGGACTACCTCAGCGCTATGATGAACCGTCATGCTTTGGTTGGCGTTATCGAGGAAGCTTTGGGTGTAGAGCTCTCTGACCGTATTAAATATGTACGCACGATAATGGATGAGCTCCAGCGTATCGATTCTCACTTGTTGTATCTCGGTTGCTGTGCTCAGGACCTCGGTGCTTTGACAGCATTCCTCTACAGCATGCGCGATCGTGAGCACGTGTTGAACGTAATGGAGGAAACTACTGGTGGTCGTCTTATCCAAAACTATTATCGTATAGGTGGACTCCAGGCTGATATCGATCCTAACTTTGTAAAGAATGTTAAGGACCTCATCGCATACCTCCGTCCTATGGTACAGGAGTATATGGATGTATTCGGCGACAATGTAATCACTCGCAAGCGTTTCTGCAATATTGGAGTGATGGATGCTGAAAACATTATTAGCTATGGTGTTACAGGATGCTCTGGTCGTGCAAGCGGTTGGGAGAATGATGTCCGCAAGAACCATCCTTATGATGTTTACGATAAGGTTGAGTTTAAGCAGATTACTCGCAACTCTTGTGATAGCATGGCTCGCTACTTGAACCGTGTAGACGAAATCTATCAGAGTCTTAATATCATTGAGCAACTCATCGACAATATCCCAGAGGGAGAATTCTACATCAAGCAGAAGCCTATCATCAAGCTTCCTGAGGGACAGTGGTATTTCTCTTGCGAGGGTGCACGTGGTGAGATTGGTGCTTTCATCGACAGCAAGGGCGACAAGAGTCCTTACCGTTTGAAGCTCCGCCCAATGGGATTGAGCCATGTTGCATGTATGGATGAAATGTTGAGAGGTTCTAAGATAGCCGACCTTATCACCGTTGGTGCAGCTCTCGACTTCGTGATTCCAGACATCGACCGATAAGCGATAATATTTTTTATAATCATTAATTTAAGAATTAAACAAATGTTTGATTTCAGTATAGTTTCTAATTGGATTGACTGCTTGTTGCGTCAGACCTTAGGGCTGGGCGACTTCTGGACTATCCTGATAGAGTGCGTGCTCGTAGGTGTTGGCATTCTCGTTGCCTACGCTCTTATCGCTATCGTGCTTATCTTCATGGAACGTAAGGTTTGCGCCTATTTCCAGTGCCGTATCGGTCCTGTCCGCGTAGGTCCTTGGGGTACACTCCAGGTGTTTGCCGATGTATTGAAGATGCTCATCAAGGAGATCTTTACCGTCGATAAGGCAGACAAGTTCCTTTATTTCTTGGCTCCATTCCTCGTGATTGCAGCTTCTGTCGGAACATTCTCATTCCTTCCTTGGAACAAGGGCATGCACGTGCTCGACTTCAATGTAGGTGTGTTCCTTCTTACTGCCATCAGCTCTATCGGTGTGCTTGGTATCTTCCTTGCAGGATGGGGTTCTAACAACAAGTATTCTGTTGTCTCTGCTATGCGTGGTGCTGTACAGATGATTTCTTACGAGATGTCATTGTGCCTCTGCCTCATCTGCGTTGTTATCATGACGGGTTCTATGCAGCTGAGCGAAATCGTAACAGCACAGACTGGTCCTTGGAAGTGGCTCATCATTCAGGGTCATGTTCCTGCCATCCTTGCTTTCTTGGCATTCCTCGTAGCTGGTAATGCTGAGGCTAACCGTGGTCCTTTCGACTTGGCAGAGGCTGAGAGTGAGCTTACCGCTGGTTATCATACCGAGTATTCTGGTATGGGCTTCGGTTTCTACTATTTGGCAGAATACCTCAATCTCTTTGTAATCTCTGGTATTGCAAGTGGCTTGTTCCTTGGTGGATGGGCTCCTTTGAATATCGGTATCGAGGCTTTCGACAACCTCATGAACCTTATCCCTGGTTTCATCTGGTTCTTCGGTAAGACCTTCTTCGTAGTATGGCTCCTCATGTGGGTACGCTGGACATTCCCACGTCTGCGCGTAGACCAGATCTTGAAGCTTGAGTGGAAGTACATCATGCCATTCATGCTCTGCGTATTGGTTCTCACATCTGTTTGTGTGGCTTTGGGCCTTACATTTTAATTATTAGCTATAATAAGACATAGTAATGGAAAATAAAGAATCATATTTCGGTGAAGTTGGTTCTGCTATCAAGACTCTTGCCGTTGGTTTGAAGACTACTCTTCGTGAGTACTTCACAGCAAAGAGCACTGAGCAGTACCCTGAAAACCGTAAGACAACTCTCCATGTTGCCCAGCGCCACCGCGGACGCCTTGTCTTCACTCGCAACGAAGATGAAAGCTACAAGTGTACTGCTTGTACTTTGTGCGAGAAGTCATGTCCTAATGGCTCTATCAAGATTTTGTCTCACATGGAGGAAGATCCAGAGACTGGACGTAAGAAGAAGAAACTCGACGACTATCAGTACGACCTTGGCGACTGCATGTTCTGCCAATTGTGTGTCAACGCATGTAACTTCGGTGCCATTGAGTTCGTAAATGATTTCGAGAATGCTGTCTTCGATCGCAGTAAATTGGTTCTGCATCTCGACAAAGAGGTTTACAAGGGTGGTTCGCTTCCTAACCTCATCGAGGGTGGTGCGCCAATAACAATCGGTAAGTTTAACACTAAAACCAAGTAATAACAGATTATGGCAAATTTAGTAATGTTTTGCATCTTGGCTGTAATCATCCTTGGTTCAGCCGTGATGTGCGTATTGACAAAGAGCATCATGCGTGCGGCAACATTCCTGTTGTTCGTACTCTTTGGTGTGGCTGGCATATACTTCCTCCTCGACTATACCTTCTTGGGTGCTGCCCAGATTAGTGTATATGCAGGTGGTATCACAATGATGTATGTCTTTGCCATCCAGCTCGTTTCAAAGAATGCTTTGCAGGGTATCACTGAGCGTATCAATGGTTCTCGCATAGTATCAGGCTTGCTACTTTCAGTAGTAGGTTTGGCTACTGTAGCAGGCATCTTCTTGAAGAATGTATTTTTAGAAAAGTATGCAAGCGATGGTGAGGTAAAGATTGAGGCTATTGGTACTCAGCTTCTCTCATCAGGTGTAGACGGATATGTATTGCCTTTCGAGTTCATATCTCTCTTCTTGCTCGCTTGCATTATTGGTGGTATCATGATAGCTAGAAAAGGAGGTAACGAATGATTCCTGTAAGTTGTTTGTTGGTGCTTAGCGCACTGCTGTTCTTTATCGGTGTGTTCGGTTTCGTTACACGTCGCAATTTGGTTGCCATGCTCATCTCTGTTGAGTTGGTACTCAATGCTGCCGACCTTAACTTCGCCGTCTTCAACCGCTTCCTTTATCCAGGACAGCTCGATGGTTTCTTCTTCACCTTATTCTCTATAGGTGTAAGTGCAGCCGAGACCGCTGTTGCCATCGCCATTATCATCAACGTCTATCGTCACTTCCATAGCGATAAGGTAGACAGTATCCAAAACATGAAATTCTAATAGACAATGGATTACAGTTATGCATTTCTGATACTTCTTCTGCCTATGCTCTCATTCCTTATCTTGGGATTGGCAGGCATGAAGATGTCACATAAGGTGGCTGGTCTCATCGGTACTACATCGTTGGGTATTGTCACTATCCTGTCGTATATTACAGCATTCGGATATTTCACTGCCGACCGCTGTGCCGACGGGGCATTTGCTACTATCGTGCCTTACAACTTCACATGGATGAAGTTTGGCGCATTGCATTTCGACCTTGGCATCATGCTCGATCCTATTTCGGTAATGATGCTCATAGTGATTTCTACAGTCAGCTTGATGGTACACATATATTCTTTCGGATATATGCACGGCGAGAAGGGCTTCCAGCGCTACTATGCTTTCCTTTCTCTCTTCACCATGTCAATGCTCGGTTTGGTTCTCGCTACCAACATCTTCCAGATGTATCTCTTCTGGGAGCTCGTGGGTGTAAGCTCATACCTGCTCATTGGTTTCTACTATCCTTTGCATGCAGCTGTTGCAGCTTCTAAGAAGGCGTTTATCGTAACCCGCTTTGCCGACTTGTTCTTCCTCATTGGTATTCTCATCTTTGGTTACTACACAGAGTCGTTCAGCTTCTCGTTCGTAGACAACCTTCAGATGGCAGCAGGTACAGCTTCGTTCATCACAGTAGATGCTGCTAAGGCTGTTGCTGCAGGTGGCTTCATCATCCCTACCGCTTTGGTATTGATGTTCATTGGTGGTGCAGGTAAGAGTGCTATGTTCCCATTGCACATCTGGTTGCCAGATGCTATGGAAGGTCCTACTCCTGTCAGCGCCCTCATCCACGCTGCTACCATGGTTGTAGCTGGTGTGTTCCAGATTGCTCGCTTGTTCCCATTGTGGATTGAGTATGCTCCTGGTCAGATGAGCATTGTTGTGTATATTGGTGTCTTCACCGCTTTCTATGCGGCTGCAGTAGCTTGTGCGCAGAGCGATATCAAGCGTGTGTTGGCATTCTCTACAATCTCTCAGATTGCTTTCATGATGGTAGCACTCGGAGTTTGTATGCCTGGTCACGAGGCTGTTATCGACAACCACGGTTCACTTGGCTACATGGCTTCTATGTTCCATCTCTTCACACACGCCATGTTCAAGGCTGGTTTGTTCCTCGGTGCTGGTTGTATCATCCATGCCGTTCACTCTAACGAGATGTCTGCAATGGGTGGCTTGCGCAAGTATATGCCTATCACACATGCCACATTCCTCATCTCTTGTCTTGCTATCGCTGGTATCCCATTCTTCTCAGGCTTCAGCTCTAAGGATGAGATTATCACAGCTTGCTTCGCTTATAGCCCAGTAGTAGGATGGATTATGACAGGTGTTGCTGCAATGACAGCTTTCTATATGTTCCGTTTGTACTACGGTATCTTCTGGGGTACAGAGAACAAGGAACTTCATGCTGCACACACTCCTCATGAGGCTCCATTGACAATGACTATTCCTTTGATAGTACTCTGTGTTATCACCGTTGGTGTTGGTATCTATACCACACTTGGTGGATTCCTTGGATGGGGTGGTAGCTTCGGTAGCTTTGTTACCGCTACTGGTACCGACTACACAATCCACTTCGATACACAGGTGGCTCTCACCAGCACTATCATCGCTATCATCAGCATCTGCTTGGCTACCTATATATATAAAGGTGAAAAGCAGCCTATCGCCGATAAGCTTTATAGCCTGATGCCACGTTTGCATCGTGCTGCTTACAAGCGTTTCTATATGGACGAGGTTTATATGTTCATCACACATAAGTTCATCTTCCGTTGCTTGTCTACTCCTATCGCATGGTTCGACCGTCATTGTGTTGACGGCACATTCAACTTCATGGCTTGGGGTGCTAACGAGGCTGGTGAATCTCTACGCCCATGGCAGAGTGGCGATGTAAGATCGTATGCTGTTTGGTTCCTTACTGGCACTGTAGCCCTAACGTTAATACTACTTTGTTTGATTTAAAAGAATAGACAACAATGACATATCTAACATTATTTGTAGTAATTCCCGTACTGATGCTCTTCGGCCTTTGGTTGGCCAAGAACGATAATCAGGTGCGTGGCGTGATGGTGGCAGGTGCTACAGCTTTGCTTGGCTTGTCCATTTATCTCGTATTCGATTTCGTTGCCACAAGAGAGGTTATGCCTGCTGATCAGTATCCAATGATTCTTGGCGACACCATCCCTTGGTTCCAACCTTTCCATATCAACTTCGCTACTGGCGTTGATGGTATCTCTGTTGTAATGATATTGCTTTCTGGCATCATCGTCTTCACAGGTACTTTTGCTTCTTGGCAGATGCAGCCTATGAAGAAGGAATACTTCCTCTGGTTCGTACTCCTTTCTACTGGTGTGTTCGGATTCTTTATCTCAAAGGACTTGTTCACTATGTTCATGTTCTATGAGGTTGCTCTTATCCCAATGTACCTCTTGATTGGTGTATGGGGTAGTGGTGCTAAGGAATACTCAGCAATGAAGCTTACCTTGATGCTTATGGGAGGTTCTGCTTTGCTTATCATCGGTATCCTTGCAATCTATTTCTATAGCGGTGCTACCACTATGGATATCAATGAGATTGCTGCTATGCACAATATTCCTGTACAGGTTCAGAATGTGTTCTTCCCACTCATCTTCATCGGTTTCGGTGTTCTTGGTGCTTTGTTCCCATTCCATACATGGTCTCCTGATGGTCACGCAAGTGCGCCTACAGCAGTATCTATGCTCCACGCAGGTGTATTGATGAAGCTTGGTGGTTATGGTTGCTTCCGTATTGCTATGTATCTCATGCCAGATGCTCTCGATATGTGGGCTCCTGTATTCCTCATCCTTACTACTATCTCTGTAGTATATGGTGCTTTGTCAGCATGTGTACAGACCGACCTTAAGTACATCAATGCTTACTCTTCAGTTTCTCACTGTGGTATGGTATTGTTCGCACTCTTGATGTCTACCCAGACAGCCATCACAGGTGCGGTTCTTCAGATGCTTTCTCATGGTTTGATGACAGCATTGTTCTTCGCCGTTATCGGTATGATCTATCATCGTGCTGGTACTCGCGACGTTCGCTACCTCGGTGGTTTGATGCAGATTATCCCATTCCTCTCTGTAGGTTATGTTATCGCAGGTCTTGCTAACCTTGGTTTGCCAGGCTTCTCTGGTTTCGTAGCCGAGATGAACATCTTCGTAGGTTCATTCGAGAATGGCGATACCTTCCGTCGTACTTGCACCATCATTGCTTGTACTTCAATCGTTATCACAGCTGTCTACATTCTCCGTGTAGTTGGTAAGATATTGTTTGAGAAGGTTGCTAATCCTAAGTTCCTCGAACTTCACGATGCTACATGGGATGAGCGTGTTGCTGTAATCGGACTTATCGCTTGCGTAGCTGGTCTTGGTCTTGCTCCAATGTGGGCACAGAACATCATCACCAATGCAGTAGGTCCTATCATCAAGCATATAGGTCTTTATTCAACTTACGTATCACTTTAACGCTATAACATTATAGAAATCATGCAAATAGATTACAGTCAATTTTTGAATATGATGCCAGAAGTTAGCCTCGTGCTTCTTATGGTAATAGTGTTTGTGGCTGACTTCATAACAGCAAACAAGCGTTATCGTGGTTGGTTGAACACACTTGTCTGCGCTTTGTTGCTTGCTCATGTAGCATTCACCATCAGCGTAGGTGTTAGCGACTCAGCGTTCGGAGGTATGTATCATACCACTCCTTCTATCAGCGTTATCAAGTCTATCCTTGCTTTCGGTACACTTATCGTTTGCCTTCAGGCTAAGGAATGGCTCAACGATGAAAACCGTAGTAAGTTCCAGGGTGAGTTCTATCTCTTGGTTCTTTCTACATTACTTGGTATGAATGTGATGGTTAGTGCTAACCACTTCCTCCTCTTCTTCCTTGGTTTGGAAATGGCAAGTGTGCCTATGGCATGCCTCGTTGCTTTCGACAAGTGGAAGAATGAATGTGCAGAGGCTGGTGCAAAGTTCATCCTCACAGCTACTTTCTCTAGTGGTGTAATGATCTATGGTTTGAGTATGCTCTATGGTGCTCTCGGCAACCTCTATTTCGATAATGTTGCCAACAACATCACAGCAACTCCTCTCACCATCGCAGGTTTGGTATTCTTCTTTAGCGGTTTGGCTTTCAAGCTTTCGCTTGTCCCTTTCCACTTCTGGACTGCCGATACATATCAGGGTGCTCCTTCTGTTGTTGCTGGTTACCTCAGTGTTATCTCTAAGGGTGCAGCTGCTTTTGCTGCTCTTACTATTCTCACAAATGTTTTTGCCAACATCATCACATTCTGGCATCCAATGCTCTGTATCATCATCGTGTTGTCTATCACAGTAGCCAACCTCTTTGCCATCCGTCAGGAGAACATCAAGCGCTTCATGGCTTTCAGTTCTATCTCACAGGCTGGATACATCATGTTGGCTCTGCTCTCACCATCTGCTTATGCTACCACAGCTTTGTCTTACTATGTACTCATCTACATCGTAGCCAACCTCGCTGTTTTCGGTATCATCGCAGTTATCGAGAACCACGATGCTAAAGCCGTTAACATCAGCGACTACGACGGACTCTACAAGACAAATCCTCATTTGTCATTCCTTATGACATTGGCTTTGTTCTCTCTTGGTGGTATTCCTCCATTTGCAGGTATGTTCTCGAAGTTCTTCATCTTCATGGCATCCCTCAACGATTATACCATCGACACCACAATGGGTATCGTTACTTATGTTGTAGTGTTCATCGCATTGGTAAACACCGTGATAAGCCTCTACTACTATCTTCTCATTGTTAAGGCTATGTATATCAAGCCAAGTGAGAAGCCTATTGCTAAGTTCGTTTCTAAGCCAGAGACTAAGTTGGCTCTCGCTTTGTGTACACTTGGCGTAGTATTGTTCGGTATCGTAAGTGGCGTATATACATGGATTTATGCAGCAGCTTTGTACTAATAAGCTGATTGAATGAATAACAAAATAATAAGGGTTCACATCATCCAAGATGTGAACCCTTATTGTTTTTATTAGTTCTGCTATGATTATTTTACCATTACCTTTTTACTATTATGTATATATAGTCCATGTGATAATGGTTGCGTTATTTTAATTCCTTGCAATGTATACCAAGCATTGTTGCCATATATATCGTTTACTGTTGTAAACATGATTGCGATGTGTATAGTGTGGACGACGACTTACACTATGTCTACCTCTTGCCATTGATGGTGTGAAGGAACCTATAAGCAACATCATGCACACGATGATGCTCTTCAACAATCCTGTTCCAATCAATCTTGTGATGTTCTTGGTTTTCATATTCTTCATTGTTTTTAATTGTGAATACTCTTGTTGTTGAAAGCTTTCATTTATATAGATGCAAAAATATGAAATAAGTTAAAAGTAATAGTGATTTTTTTGTTTTTATCTTGGTTTTACGTGATAAAGGTTATCGTAAGTGGCATTATAATTGATAATTACCGATAAATGAATGATTTTCCTACCTTTGATAGTTTTATTGTATTTATCTTTGTACCTGATATTCAATTAAATCTATAACATATTTTTTTTATAACTAAATGAACAAGAAAATAGCTACAATTGCTTGCCTATTGGCAATGGGTATTTCTACGTCTTTTGCTCAAGGTGTCGTTATTGATACAGATGCTACAACTGGAGCAATCTCTAAAATAGCTATCGATAATGATGCTAACAACATGAATTGGGTGCTGTCGCCCGATGGTAAACAATATGCTTGGGTAACGAGTAAATATGGTTGGGGACTCGGTTTCATTACCGTAAATGGTAATAAGTTGACATGGGAGAAACCTGTATCAACAGCCAAGAATCTTACTTATAAGGCTGGTGATATTCTAATTACAGTTGTAAGAACCATTAAGAATGGTCAACTCTTTGAGCAATATACATTCAAAAATACCGGTAAGAAACCTGCCAATATCACCGATTGCGGTATCTATACACCATGGAACGACAACTATCCAGCCTCTGCTACATGTATGACCAATCGCTGTAATGCCCATATTTGGGCTGGCGACAATGCTGCATACACCTGTGCCGTACGTATGGGTGATAATGGAAAAAACATAGAAAAAGGACAAGGAAATGTTGGTTTGATGCTCACCAAAGGTTCTTTGCCTAACTACGAAGCTTGGGAAAGAAAGTCGGAAAATGCTAACTCCAACTTCCGCGGAGTGTTTGCTATGGACTTGCCTGATATGACACTGGCTTCCGGCAAATCTTATACCGTGGCTTGGAAAGTGTTTGAGCACGGCGGCACAGCTGACTTCTATAAGAAGGTTGTTGCCATGGGTGGAGCTATTGCCAAGAGCGATAAGTATGTTTATCAAAAGGGTGAACAGGTGAAAGTATATTTGAAGAAAAACAACCTAAAGTCGCTTTCTGCTACCATCACAGGCATCAAAATCAAAAATGGAGAAGTAACTTCTCCTGCTAAAACTGTCAAGACTGGAAAGGATGCCAATGGATATTATGCCACATTCACAGCCGACCAACTTGGAGAGCAGCGTATAGACCTTATATATAATAAGGTGGAGAAGACACATGCCGAAATATTAGTTGTTAGTAGCTACGATAACCTCATCTCTAACCGCATAAAGTTCATCTTGGATCATCAGCAGATGAACGATACTACAGATCCTCGTTATGGTGCATATATGGTTTACGACAATGAGAAGCAAGCCATATATAAGAATGATGACAATCGTCAGAGCTACGATTGTGACGAAGGTCGTGAGCGTGTGGGTATGGGAGTTATGATGGCTAAATGGTATCTTAAGCATCCAAGCGAGTCACTTAAGACTTCGCTCGTTAGATATGCTAAGTTTATTCGTGAGAAACTTCAGAAAGACGACTATACCACATATTCGCGCGTAACGAAAACTGGTTGGAATCGTGGCTACAACTATGCTTGGGTTGCCGACTTCTACTTCCATATGTACGAGGTTACCAAAGATAAGCAATACGCTATTGATGGTTACCAAACTATGCAAGCACTATATCGCTATACTGGATATAAATTCTATTGCATCGACATCCCTGTAACAAGTGGACTGAAGGCTTTGCGTGATGCAGGACTTATGACAGAATACAACGACCTACTAATCGACTTTGCTCACACCGCTGACGTATTCATGAAGAATGGTTTGAACTTCCCTAAATCGGAGGTAATTTTCGAGCAGTCTATAGTAGCTCCTGCCACACAGTTCCTCCTCGAACTTTATCTTCAAACCAAGGATGCTAAATACCTCAATGCTGCGAAAGAGATGTTGCCGGTTGTCGAGAACTTTAGTGCCAATCAGCCTGCTTACCGATTAAATGAGATTCCTATCCGCCATTGGGACTGCTATTGGTTTGGCAAACGACGAGTGTTTGGTGACACCTTCCCTCATTATTGGAGCTGCCTTAATGGTACTGTTTATTACTACTATGCGTTGGCTACAGGTAGCGAGGAGTATATGAACAAGGCAAAGGAAGTGGTTCGCAACAATCTCTGCAATGTCTTCGAAGATGGCACCGGCAGTTGTGCCTTTGTCTATCCAAAGCGCATCAATGGCGAACAAGCTCATTTCGCAGATGCTTTTGCCAACGACCAAGACTGGGCTCTTGCATTCTATCTGATGATAAACGAATAAATTTCTTGTTAAAAACCATAGAGCACGATGCTGTATATTCTATTCAGCATCGTGCTTTTTAGTATTATTCTATTAGTATTGTGCTTCATTAGTGTCCCGTTAAAATTGGGACAAGTTAAATATTAATCAAATAACCCCGGAAAGAGGGGACAATCGAGTTCTTTGACA
>OCHM01000005.1_pt1 | contig 217186 bp, 161 predicted proteins | sample 1538901 | NCBI WGS metagenome assembly OCHM01 (sample SAMN04571734, study PRJEB22368) | human gut metagenome | biome: human gut; material: stool | host: Homo sapiens | place: Luxembourg | collected 2012-11-08 | reverse complement strand
CCTTTTCAGACTTACAAGGCTGTATGCTTAATCCCCTAGGTTTGTCGGGTGAGCCCAAATTCCAGCATGAACCTTCTCCGGGCCGCGGAAACGAGAAAGCCCCACAAGACGGTTGTCTTGCAGGGCTTGTCTGCTGCGCTTCAGGATGGGCTTGAACCAACGACCCCATGATTAACAGTCATGTGCTCTAACCAACTGAGCTACTGAAGCAGTAAGATGCATTCTCTGGCACTTGGCGTCTTTCGCTCCTTCTCGGCGCTTGCCTTGCCGGCTCTCAAGTTGCCACTTGCTCGTGCTTGCGCTTCAGGATGGGCTTGAACCAACGACCCCATGATTAACAGTCATGTGCTCTAACCAACTGAGCTACTGAAGCAGTAAAGGTTGCAGAGTGAAGTTTGTGCCTCAAATGCGGTGCAAAAGTAGGGGTTTTTTTGTAAATATGCAATATCTTTGCAGAAAAATACGCGCATAAAGTGAAAATAGCAGGTATAGGCAACGCATTAGTCGATGTCTTGGTACAATTAGAGGACGATAATTTGCTTCGCGAGGCAGGTTTGCCTCCTGGCGGCATGCAGCTGATAGATGATGCCCGTCGGGACGCATTGGCCCGGCTGATGCAGCCCTTGAACCCCAGCAAGTCGGCAGGCGGCAGTGCGGGAAACACCGTCAAGGCTCTGGCAGCCCTGGGTGCCGACTGTCTGTTTGTGGGCAAGGTGGGAGCCGATGACGATGCGGCTCTGCTGGCCGAGTCGTACCGCAGGCAGGGAGCCCAGGTGCGCCTGCTCAGGTCACCGTTGCACACCGGAGTGGCCTGCACATTCATCTCGCCCACGGGCGAGCGCACCTTTGGCACTTGTCTGGGAGCAGCCTCTACCCTGAGTGCCGGTGAAGTGGACGAGCGGTTGCTTGATGGTGTCGGGTGGCTCCACATCGAGGGCTATCTGGTGCAGGACCACGCTCTGATAGAGCGCATAGGGCAGTTGGCACGCCAGATGGGCGTGACCACCAGTATGGATCTGGCCAGCTACAATGTGCTGGCCGAGGATGTGGCTTTCGCCCGCCATCTGGTGACCGACTATGTGGATGTGGTGTTTGCCAACGAAGACGAAAGTCGTGTGTTCACCTCGGGCAAGGCTCCCTTGGAGGCGCTGCGCGAAATGGCCGACATGTGCCGGCTGGCCGTGGTGAAGATGGGAGCCGACGGAGCCGTTGCACGGAGCGGCGGGCATGAGGCGCGGGTGGCCGCCAGGCGTGTACAGGTGGCCGACACCACAGGGGCGGGCGACTTCTTTGCCGCGGGTTTCCTCTATGCCTACACTCATGGGGGCAGTCTGGAACAGAGTCTGCAGTGCGGCGCTGCATTGGGCGAACAAGCCATACAGGTGGTGGGTACCGACCTGGATGCCGAGGCATGGGAAGCATGCCGTGAAAGGGTAAGAAAAATCATGGAACAATGAGAAAGATACATTATGTAATAATAGCGATGTTGGTGGCATTGGCCGGTACAGTGCAGGGGCAGGAGAACCACAATGCGGTGACCATGCGCAACCTGAACCTCTTCAGTGACATCTACAAGCAGCTCGACCTCTTCTATGTGGATACTTTGAATGCCGATACGGTCATAGGCTGGGGCATTCGCTCCATGCTCAGGCAGGTGGATCCCTTCACTGACTATTATCCCGAAGGCGACAACGAGCTTAGGCAGATGTCCACGGGCAAGTATGCAGGAATAGGCAGCGTGGTGCGCTACAACCGCAAGGAGAAGCGCACGATGATAGGCGAACCCTATGAAGGCACGCCCAGCCAGAAGGCCGGACTGCTGCCTGGCGACATACTGCTGAGCGTGGATGGGCAGGACACTTACAACGTGCCGGTAGATAAGGTGAGCGAGATGCTGCGCGGCGATGCCGGCACTTCACTCGAGGTGAAAGTGCGCAGAGGTGACGAGGAGAAGACCTTCCGCCTGACACGCCAGACCATCCAGACACCCAGTGTGAGCTACAGCGGCATGTTGCCCGACAGTGTTGGCTACATCTATCTGGACGCCTTCCGCGAGGGAGCCTTCCGCGAGGTGCGGGATGCGCTGGCCAGTCTGCGTGAACAGGGAGCATGCAGGCTCATCATAGACCTGCGCGGCAACGGAGGCGGTGCGGTGGATGAGTGTGTCAACATCGCCAGCCTGTTTCTCCCCCGCGGACAGCATCTGATGAGTACCAAGGGCAAGGTGCCCAGCACCAACTACGACTATCGCACGGCTCTGGAACCAGTAGATACACTGATGCCACTCGTGCTGATGGTAGATGGAGGGTCGGCCTCGTGTTCCGAGATACTGGCAGGAGGCATGCAGGATCTCGACCGTGCTGTGCTCATCGGTGAGCGCACCTACGGCAAGGGCCTTGTGCAGAGTGTACGTGACATGTCCTTTGGCGGACAGCTCAAGATGACCACCTGCAAATATTATATCCCATCGGGCCGCTGCATACAGGCTTATGACTACCGTCACCTGAATGCCGACGGGTCGGCCAAGACGCTGCCCGACAGCCTCACGCATGTGTTCCATACGGCTGGCGGACGCGAGGTGAGGGATGGCGGAGGCGTCATGCCCGACGTGAAGGTGCAGCCCGACAGTCTGCCCTCAATGCTCTTCGACCTGACCTCCAGTGACGAGTTCTTCACCTACACCACGCGTTATGCACGTGAGCATGCGGGCAGCATCGACCCCGTCAGTTTCTCGCTCACCGATGAGGAGTATGCCGAGTTTGTCCGCTATATACAGAGCACCGACCTGAAGTTCAGCCGTCGCAGTACCGAGGTGCTGGGTCTGTTGCGCCGCGTGGCCAAGAGCGAGGGCTATGCCGAGGAGGCACAGGCACAGTTGGATGCCCTGCAGGAGGTGTTCTCAAAGGGCGTGGCTGCTGACCTGGAGCATTTCCGCGACCTGGTGAAGAGGGACTTGGAGAGCGAGATAGTGCTCGATGCCTGCATGCAGAAAGGCGCCATCAAGCGCATCGTGGGCAATGACCGCGATGTGAAGAGGGCTGTGGAGATATTGAAGAACAAGGATGAATACAATAAGATATTGGGCAAATGAGACATAGGAATATAGGTCGCTTCAACCGCAATTTCATGTGGAGCGTGCTGGCCATGGCACTGCTGGTGCTGCTGGCTGCAGGCATGTTCCTCTATCTGTGCCTGCCTGCCACACCTGCCACGCCTGTCCCATAGGCAGGCAGGACGATGGGGGCGGTCGCGCGTGCGTATATATAATAATGTGTATGCGCGTGAGGCAAACGAGGCAGAGAACAGACGCTTTTGCCTCATTATCTGCAACTTTTCCCAGTAAAGCTTTGCGCGTTCGAGGGAAATGCGTACCTTTGCCGTTGAAAGATGAATGTGAGGGGCTCGACAGGTTCCTCACTTTTCTTTATACAAGGCTTTTAACTAAACATACATGATTAACAAAGCAGCAGTTCAGCAGGCCGTGGAAGAATGGCTGGAGGGTAAGGACTACTTCCTCGTGGACGTGGAAATCAGTGCGGACGACAGAATCTCCGTGGAGATAGACCATGCCGAGGGCGTGTGGATTGAGGATTGTGCGGACTTGAGCCGCTTTATCGAGTCGAAAATCAGCAGGGAGGAAGAGGACTATGAACTGGAAGTAGGCAGCGCCGGACTGGGGCAACCCTTCCGTGTGAAGCGCCAATACGAGATACATGTAGGGCACGACGTGGAGACGCAGACGCTGGACGGACACAAGTACAAGGGCACTCTGACCTCGGTGGACGACGGCGGCTTCAGCATCGAAGCTATGGAGAAGGTGAAGGAGGAAGGGCGCAAGAGACCCGTGAGCAAGCTGGTGACCCGGCACTTCAGCTTCGATGAGGTGGCCTACACAAAATACCTGATAAAGATAAAATAAACACATAATGGCAACAAAGACTACCGAGACAGTGAATCTCATTGACTCTTTCTCAGAGTTCAAAGAGACCAAGAACATCGACAGAGCCACACTGGTGAGCGTGCTGGAGGAATGCTTCCGCAGCGTGATAGCCAAGATATATGGTTCTGACGAGAACTATGATGTGATTGTGAACCCCGATAAGGGCGACTTCGAGATATACCGCAACCGCAAGGTGGTGCCCGATGGAGAGGTGAAGGATCCTAACTTGGAGATTTCCCTCAGCGAGGCACGCGCCGTGGAGGACGACTATGAGGTGGGCGAGGAAGTGAGCCAGCTGGTGAAGTTTTCCGACTTCGGACGCCGCGCCATCCTCACTCTGCGTCAGACGCTGGCAAGCCGCATCCTCGAGCTCGAGCACGATACTCTGTACAATCAGTACAAAGACCGTATCGGCGAAGTGGTGACCGCAGAGGTGTATCAGACGTGGAAACGTGAGACGCTGCTGGTTGACGATGAGAACAATGAGCTGCTGCTGCCCCGCACAGAGCAGATTCCCGGTGACTTCTTCCGCAAGGGCGAGACAGCACGTGCCGTCATCTCCCGCGTAGATAACTCCAATGGCACGCCCCGTATCATACTGAGCCGTACCGACCCAGCCTTCCTGCAGCGCATGCTGGAGGCTGAAGTGCCTGAGATCCAGGACGGCCTGATTACCATCCACAAGGTGGCACGTATCCCCGGCGAGCGTGCCAAGGTGGCCGTGGAGAGCTATGATGACCGCATCGACCCCGTGGGTGCATGTGTGGGTGTAAGAGGTAGCCGCGTGCATGGCATCGTGCGTGAGTTGCACGGTGAGAATATTGATGTGGTGTGCTGGACAGCCAATCCTCAGCTGATGATTACCCGTGCGTTGGGTCCTGCAACGGTCAACAGCGTGGTTCTCAATGAGGAGGAGCACAAGGCTGAGGTCTATCTCGACCCCGACCAAGTGTCACTCGCCATCGGTAAGGGCGGTATGAATATCAAGTTGGCAAGCATGCTCACCGGCTACACCATCGATGTGTTCCGTGAGGTGGACAACGCTGATGCCGACGACGTAAGCCTGGATGAGTTCAAGGACGATATCGAGCCTTGGGTTATCGACGAGCTTAAGAAGATAGGGTTTGTCACTGCGCGTGACGTGCTTGGTGCGCCTCGTGAGATGATTATCCAGCGTGCAGACCTGGAGGAGGAGACTGTGGATGACGTGCTGAAGGTGCTGGCATCCGAGTTTGAATAAGGCAGCAGAGCACGAGAGAACAAGCAAGCAACGTAGAACAAAGTAGTAAGAATGAGCGTTAGATTAAATAAAGTAACAAAGGAATTCAATATCGGTCTGCAGACTGCCGTGGACTTCTTGAAGAAGAAGGGCTATGACGATGTGGAGGCAAGCCCCAACTGCAAGATTACCGACCAGCAGTATGAACTTTTGCAGAAGGAATTCAGTTCTGACAAAGGACTCCGTTCCGAGGCTACCCAACTGATACAGAATCGTCAGGAGAAGTCTAAGGAGCGCAAGGAAGCCTCCAAGCAGAAGCGTCAGGCCGAGGAGATGGCGTCAGCCAAGCCTAAGGCAAGTTACAAGGTAGTGGGTCACATTGAGTTGGACAAGCACGGCATGCCCGTGAAGAAGGAGGAGCCCAAGGAGGCTCCCGCCGTACAGCCCAAGGCCGAGGAGAAGGCTCCAAAGCCGGCTCCAGAGGCAAAGCCCGTGGAGAAGAAGGCTGAGCCTCAGGCTCCCCAGGCCGCTCCTGCCCCCAAGGCAGTGAAGCCCGAGGCACCTGCCCCTGCACCGGTAGCGGAAAAGCCTGCTCCTGCTCCTGCCCCCCAGCCCACACAGGTGGTGGCTCCCAAGCCTGTTCCCCAGGCTCCCTCTACCGAAGAGAGGGCAGCAGCAATGGGCTCCGAGGTCAATGGTGCCTATCGTCTGAACTCCGCCACGCTGTCTGCGCCTAAGGTGTTAGGCAAGATAGACCTCTCATCCATCAATTCAAGTACCCGTCCGCGCAAGAAAAGCCGCGAGGAGAAACGCCGCGAACGCGACGAGCGCAACCACACAGGTGGGAACGCACAGAACGCTGCAGGAGGCGGCGATCGCAAGAAGCGTCTGCGTGTTGGCAAGGAGCGTGTGGATGTGAATGCCGTTGCCAGCCAGACACAAGACCAGAACGGACAGCGCAAGGGCGGCAACAATAACGGCAACAACCAGCAGAACAACGGCGGGAAAACCAAGAACAAACAGAAGAACCAGCGCAAGCCATTGCCCGTGCAGCCCGAAGTGAGCGACGAGGAAGTGGCAAAGCAGGTACGCGAGACACTGGCTCGCCTGACCAACAAGAACAATAAGGTGGGCAAGGGTGCCAAGTATCGCCGTGAGAAGCGCGACGCTATACGTCAGGGCGTGGAGAACGAGATGGAGGCACAGGCAGCAGAGAGCAAGGTGCTCAAGCTGACTGAGTTTGTGACCGCAAATGAGCTCGCTACCATGATGAATGTGCCCGTGACTCAGGTCATCGCCACTTGCATGAGCATCGGAATCATGGTCAGCATCAATCAGCGCATGGATGCCGAGACCATCAACTTGGTTGCCGAGGAGTTCGGATTCACCACCGAGTATGTGAGCGCCGAGGTGAGCGAGGCCGTGACAGAGATTGAGGACGACGAGGAAGACCTGGTGCCCCGTGCTCCCATCGTGACGGTGATGGGACATGTCGATCATGGTAAGACCTCTCTGCTCGACTATATTCGTCAGACCAACGTCATCGCCGGTGAGGCAGGTGGCATTACGCAGCACATCGGAGCCTATAACGTGACCCTGAAGGACGGCCGTCATGTGACCTTCCTCGACACTCCTGGCCACGAGGCATTTACTGCCATGCGTGCCCGCGGTGCACAGGTGACCGATATCGCAATCATCATCATCGCAGCCGACGACGACATCATGCCTCAGACCAAGGAGGCTATCGCGCACGCCACTGCGGCCAACGTACCCATCGTCTTCGCCATCAACAAGGTGGATAAGCCCGCTGCCAATCCCGACAAAATCAAGGAGGGACTGGCTGCCATGAACTTCCTTGTGGAGGAGTGGGGCGGTAAGTACCAGAGCCAGGACATCAGTGCCAAGAAGGGCATCGGTGTGGACGAACTTTTGGAGAAGGTGCTTCTGGAGGCAGAGATGCTTGACCTGAAGGCCAATCCAAACCGCAAGGCAACTGGCTCCATCATCGAATCAAGTCTGGACAAGGGTCGCGGCTATGTGGCAACGGTGCTCGTGAGCAACGGTACCCTGCATGTGGGCGACATCATGCTGGCTGGCACCAACTACGGACGTGTGAAGGCCATGCTCAACGAGCGTGGACAGCGCGTCAAGGAGATTGGTCCGGCACAGGCTGCAACGGTGCTCGGCCTCAATGGCGCGCCGCAGGCTGGTGACGCCTTCCATGTGATGGACACCGATCAGGAGGCACGCGAGATAGCCAGCAAGCGCGAGCAGTTGGCACGCGAGCAGGGTCTGCGCACCATGAAGCGCTTCGACCTCAACGAGCTGGGCCGCCGTATCGCCCTTGGAGACTTCAAGGAGATGAACCTCATAATAAAGGGCGACGTGGATGGCTCTATCGAGGCATTGAGCGACTCACTCATTAAACTCTCTACCGAAAAGATTCAGGTCAACGTCATCTACAAGGCGGTGGGCCAGATCAGCGAGAGTGATGTGAACATGGCAGCCGCTGCCGACAACTGCTTCATCGTGGGCTTCCAGGTGCGTCCTTCGGCTGCCGCACGCAAGCTGGCCGACCAGATGGGTGTTGACATCCGTCTCTATAGTGTGATCTATGACGCTATCGAGGAGGTGACCGATGCTATGGAGGGCATGCTCTCTCCCGAAATCAAGGAGGAGGTAACCGCCCAGGTGGAGGTTCGCCAGGTATATCACATCAGCAAGGTGGGCACTGTGGCAGGTGCATACGTTATAGAGGGTAAGGTGAGCCGCTCCAATAAGGCACGTGTCATTCGCGATGGCATCGTGGTGTTCACAGGCGCCATCAATGCGCTGAAGCGCTTCAAGGACGATGTGAAGGAGGTGACCACCAACTTCGAGTGCGGCCTGTCGCTGGTGAACTACAACGATCTGCGTGAGGGAGATATCATTGAGACCTTCCAGGAGATTGAGGTGAAGGCCAAGCTCTAAGGAAAAGACAAAGGCACAGGAGCCGTTATGCTGACGATAGACTGGATATTGATAGTGCTGTGGGTGCTGGGCACACTCAAGGGGTGGGCGCGCGGCATGGTGCGTCAGGCCGTGTCCATCGTGGGCATTATCCTCGGTTTCCTGTTGGCCAAAGCGTTTTGCTCTGTACTCGGGGCCACACTGGCTCCCGAGTCGGAGCATCCCTCGCTGGTCAGCGGAGCCTGCTTTGTGCTCATCTGGTTGGGGGTTCCCATTGCGCTGGGGCTCGTTGGCGAACTCATGTCAACGGTGCTCGACAAGTTGTGCATCCTGGGCACGCTCAACAAGGTGTGCGGAGCCTTGATAGGTTTCCTCAAGTACGCATTCGTGCTTGGCGCACTGGTGTGGGTACTCTCATCGGTGGGCATCATCAGCGAGGCCACCATGCAGCGGTCGCGCTTCTGCGCCCCGTTGCGTGAGATACCTGTTGACGTCTATAAGATATTGGCTTCTGATGACGAAGCCTCTTAAGTAGAAAGGTTTAGATGGAAGATAAGAACAGTTTTGTGCGTGAGGTGGCAGCCAAGAAGTACGCTTATGGCTTCACCACTGACGTGCAGACGGATATTATAGATAAAGGTTTGTCAGAGGACGTGGTTCGCCTTATCTCCGCAAAGAAGGGCGAGCCCGACTGGTTGCTTGACTTCCGTCTGAAGGCATTCCGATACTGGCAGACGCTGGAAGAACCCACATGGGGGCACCTGCAGATGCCCAAGATAGATTACCAGGACATCTCTTATTATGCCGACCCGACACAGAAGAATGACTCGGACGGCTCTAAGGAGATGGACCCCGAACTGGTGAAGACCTTCGACAAGTTGGGCATTCCCCTTGAGGAGCGCCTGGCTCTGAGTGGCATGGCAGTGGATGCCGTGATGGACTCGGTGAGCGTCAAGACCACGTTCAGAGACAAGTTGAAGGAGCGGGGCATCATCTTCTGCTCCATCAGCGAGGCTGTCAGGGAGCATCCCGAACTGGTGCGCCAGTACCTGGGCTCGGTGGTCTCCTACAAGGACAACTTCTTTGCCGCACTCAATTCAGCCGTGTTCAGCGACGGTTCCTTTGTGTATATCCCCAAGGGCGTGCGCTGTCCCATGGAACTGAGCACCTATTTCCGTATCAATGCCCGTGGCACGGGACAGTTTGAGCGCACGCTCATCGTGTGCGACGACAATGCCTACGTCAGTTACCTCGAAGGCTGTACGGCTCCCATGCGCGATGAGAACCAGCTTCATGCAGCCATCGTGGAGATAGTGGTCATGCAGGATGCCGAGGTGAAGTACAGCACTGTGCAGAACTGGTATCCGGGTGATGCCAATGGGCAGGGCGGCGTGCTCAACCTGGTCACCAAGCGCGGACAACTGCGTGGAGCCCGAAGCCGTCTCTCCTGGACACAGGTGGAGACGGGCAGTGCCATCACCTGGAAATATCCAAGCTGTGTGCTTCAGGGCGATGACTCCCAGGCTGAGTTCTACAGCGTGGCCGTCACCAACAACTACCAGCAGGCCGATACGGGCACCAAGATGATACACATCGGGCGCAATACCAAGAGCACCATCATCAGCAAGGGCATCAGTGCAGGGTGCAGCCAAAACGCCTATCGCGGACTGGTCAAGGTGGCCAGCACTGCCGAGAACGCACGCAACTACAGCAGTTGCGACTCGCTTCTTCTGGGCGACAAGTGCGGTGCACACACCTTCCCCTATATGGATGTGCACAATGAGACAGCCATCGTGGAGCACGAGGCTACCACCAGCAAGATATCCGAGGACCAGCTCTTCTACTGCAACCAGCGCGGCATCGACACCGAGGAGGCTGTGAGCCTCATAGTCAACGGCTATGCCAAGGAGGTCATCAAGAAGCTTCCCATGGAGTTCGCGGTAGAGGCCCAGAAGCTTCTGGGCGTGTCGCTCGAGGGATCGGTAGGTTGAGGACAGACCAGCCATCTCCCTTCTGCCGCACAGAGAAGAGGGGGAGTGAGAGGCTATGCAAAAGGACGAAAGTAAACAACTATGCTAAAGATAGAAAACCTGCATGCCAGCATCAATGGCAAGGAAATACTGAAGGGCGTGAACCTCACCGTCAGGGACGGGGAGGTGCATGCCATCATGGGACTCAACGGAGCGGGCAAGAGCACGCTCAGCAATGTCATCGTGGGTCATCCCGCCTACGAGGTCACTGCCGGAAGCATCACCTTCAACGGCAAGGATCTGCTGGCTCTCAAGCCCGAGGAACGAGCCCACGAGGGCATCTTCCTCAGTTTCCAGCAGCCCGTGGAGATACCTGGAGTGAGCATGGTCAACTTCATGCGCGCAGCTCTGAACGCCAAGCGCAAGTATCGCGGAGAGGAGCCTTTGGCGGCTGCCGACTTCCTCAAGCTCATGCGTGAGAAGCGCAAGATAGTGGAGCTGGACAGCAAGCTCACCAGCCGCAGCGTCAACGAGGGCTTCTCGGGAGGCGAGAAGAAGCGCAACGAGATATTCCAGATGGCCATGCTCGAGCCTCTGCTCAGCATCCTCGACGAGACTGACTCTGGCCTCGATGTGGATGCTCTGCGCATTGTGGCCGAGGGCTTCAACAAGCTCCGCACGCCGCAGTCGAGTGCCATCGTCATCACTCATTACCAGCGTTTGCTGGATTACCTGAAGCCCGACATCGTGCATGTGCTCATCGGCGGACGCATTGTCAAGACCGCCGGACCGGAGCTTGCGCTCGAGATAGAGGAGCGAGGCTTCGACTGGATCAAGGAGGAGGTGGGAGTGTGAGTGCCGAGCAGCAATACATTGACTTCTATCGCGAGGCGGCCGGAGTCATCTCCCAGCGCAGCCTGCCTGTGATGAATGCGGCACGCGAGGCCGCCTTCAGGAGTTTCTGTGCGCAGGGATTTCCATCGCGCAAGGTGGAGCGTTATAAATACACCGACGTGCAGGCCGACTTTGCACCCAACTACGGCATCAGTCTGGCTCCGCTGCAGGTAGCCGACATGCCTTATTGCAGCACCCTGGCACAGGCCGATGCCCGTGTGGCAGCCTTCTATGGCCAGGTGGCCGATGGGGCCGACAGTGTGGTGGCACTCAATACCATGCTCGCCGTTGACACCCTGGTGGTACACATTCCGCGCAATGCCTGCCCCCAGCATCCCATACAGATAAGCCATCTCTTGCGCAGCAATGTGGATGACGTGATGGTCAACCGCCGCCTGCTCATCGTGCTTGATGAGTGCGCCCAGGCCGATGTGGTCATCACCGAGCGTGCCCATGACCAGCACCGCTTCCTCACCAACCAGGTCATCGAAGTGGTGGCCGCCGACGGCAGCAACCTCAATCTCTACGAGGTGGAGGAGACTCATCTGCTCTGCACACGCTACTCCAGCCTGTTCATCAGGCAGGGTCGCGACAGCCGTGTAAGCCACACCAGCCTCACTCTCTTCAATGGTCACACGCGTAACCGTACCGATGTGAGCCTGCAGGGAGAGGGCAGCGAGGTGACACTCAACGGCTGTGTGATAGCCGACAAGATGCAGCGCGTGGACAACAATACGCTCATCGACCATCAGGTGGGCCACTGCACCAGCCGTGAGCTGTACAAGTATGTGCTCGACGACAGTGCCGTGGGAGCCTTTGCCGGACGCATCCTGGTGCGCCCGGGAGCGCAGAAGACCGTGAGCCAGGAGACCAATGCCAACCTATGTTCGGCACGCACCGCCCGCATGTACACCCAGCCCATGCTGGAGATCTATGCCGATGACGTGAAGTGCAGCCACGGCAGCACGGTGGGTCAGATTGACGATGCTGCGCTCTTCTATATGCGTCAGCGCGGCATCTCCGAGCAGGAGGCACGCCTGCTGCTCAAGTCTGCCTTTATCACCGAAGTGATAGATGCCATCCCGCAGGAGACGCTCCGCGACCGTCTGCAAGTGCAGGTCGATAAGCGCCTTCGCGGCGAGTTGTCAAAGTGTGAGGGATGTAAGTTATGCCAGTAAGACCGTTTGACATAGAGCAGATACGCGCCGACTTCCCCATTCTGGGCAGGAAGGTGTATGACAAGTATCCGCTTGTCTATCTTGACAATGCCGCCACCACCCAGAAGCCACGCCTCGTGGTGGAGTCGATGGTGGACGAATATTATAATGTGAATGCCAATGTGCACCGTGGTGTGCACTTCCTTTCGCAGCAGGCTACCGACCTGCACGAGCAGGCACGCGAGACTGTGCGCCGCTTCATAGGCGCAGGCAGCACCCGCGAGATACTCTTCACCCGCGGCACCACAGAGAGCATCAATCTGGTGGCCAGTTGCTTTGGCCAGGCATTCATGCGCGAGGGCGATGAGGTGATAGTGAGCCAGATGGAGCATCACAGCAACATCGTCCCCTGGCAGCTCCTGCAGGAGAGGCTGGGCATACGCATCCGCGTGATACCCATGACCGATGAAGGCAGGCTCTCGCTCGAGGCTTTGGAGCGGCTCTTCAGCAGCCGCACGCGCCTGGTGAGTGTTGCTCACGTGAGCAATGTGCTGGGTGCGGTCAATCCCGTGGCCGACATCATACGCATGGCACATGCCCATGATGTGCCGGTGCTGGTGGATGGCGCACAGAGCGCACCGCACATGCCCATCGACGTGAGCCTGATGGACTGTGATTTCTATGCCTTCAGCGGGCACAAGATGTACGGCCCCACGGGCATAGGAGTGCTCTATGGCAAGGAGAAATGGCTTGACCGCATGCCCCCTTACATGGGTGGAGGCGAGATGATCAAGAACGTCAGCTTCGAGCATACAACCTTCAACGAACTTCCCTACAAATTCGAGGCAGGCACGCCCGACTATGTGGCATCCACTGGTCTGGCGCGGGCTATCGACTATATCAATTCCTTGGGAATGGAGCAGATAGAGGCTCACGAGCGTGATCTCACCCGCTACGCTATGGAACAGATGTCGCAGGTGAGGGGTATGCACATCTTTGGTCCTACAGACACAGAGCATCACGATGCCGTGGTAAGTTTCCAGGTGGGCAATATTCACCACCTGGATATGGGCACGCTGCTCGACCGCTTGGGCATCGCTGTGCGCACCGGGCACCATTGTGCCGAACCTCTCATGCACCGCTTGGGTGTTGAGGGCACCTGCCGGGCCAGCTTCGCGCTCTACAACACCCGTGCCGAGGTGGATGCTCTGGTGCGTGGCATCGAGCGTGTACGAGGCATGCTTGAGTGAGCAGAAAGCTTCTTCCGGCTCCCTCAGGGGAGAGGGGCTGGAATGCACCGCGCTGCATCGGCTGTCGCAGTGCACTGCATCGCACATCGCACCGCGCTGCATCGGTCACCGCACCGCACCGTGCTTTGGGGTACAGGCTACCGTACCTGTCACTCCTCCTTGGTGGAGCAGAGAGCGGACTTGCTTTTATTGAAACAAACACAACGATTAAATGAGAAAGATATGAAGAAGATCTTGTTCAGGATGTGCCTTGCAGCGGCCATCCTATGCACCGGCATCACGGTGAGCAGCTGCGATGAGAACAGCCCTTGGCTCCAAATCATACAGAACCTGCTGGGCACCAATACCACTTACACCTATTCGGGTACTGCCACCTACCAGTGTCTGTCGGAGCCTAACAGCCAGGGTGCTTACACCAAGACGCTGGCAAACTTCAGCCAGCAGAGCAGTCAGGTGTCTCTCACCACCACATCGGTCAATGAGACCGAGGCCACTGTGGTGCTGCCCGCAGCTTCGCAGAATGGCGTGAGCATGTCGGCTGTCACACTCTCGGGACTCTTCATGCAGAGCACAGGCAATACGACCACCCTGTCGGTACCTGCCGATGGTATCAACGGAGAGGGCACTGTTACTTTCGGCGGTCAGAGCTATAGCCTCTCCAACCTGTACGTGACCAGCGCCAGTGCCACCAGCGGTGTCATCACCATGCAGCTGACTCTCTATTTCGGCACAGCAAACAGCAACGGTGCTTATCCTGCGGCTGTGAACGTCAAGTACAGCGGTCAGGCCATCGCACAGCAGTAATCATCCGGCTGCCCCGGCGGCTGAAACCAATGGGGCAGACTGGCCAAGGGGAAGGAGAGAGAGCGTATGCTGCTACCATATTATAAGGAAGGAGTCGTAGAGGCCGGTTGTGACGAGGCCGGCAGAGGCTGTCTGGCCGGGCCGGTCTATGCTGCGGCAGTCATCCTCCCGCCCGATTACCACAACGATCTGCTCAATGACTCGAAGCAACTGAGCGAGAAGCGCCGCAACGAGCTGCGCACCATCATCGAGCGCGAAGCGTTGGCATGGGCGGTGGGCATCGTGGACAATCACGAGATAGACCAGATAAACATCCTCAATGCAAGCATCCTGGCCATGCACCGTGCGCTGGACCAGCTGCAGGTGCGGCCGCAGGAAATCATCGTGGACGGCAACCGCTTCAAGCCCTACAGAGACCTTCCCCACACCACCATAGTGAAGGGCGATGCACGATACATGAGCATAGCCGCTGCCAGCATACTGGCCAAGACGCACCGCGATGAGTGCATGCTCAGGCTGCACAGCGAGTTTCCCCAGTATCACTGGGACTCCAACAAGGGCTATCCTGCCCCTGCACACCGCCAGGCGATACGTTCCTGCGGCACCACGCCATATCACCGCCTCACCTTCCAGTTGCTGCCGCCCGAGCAGATGATGCTGGATTTCGGTGAGTGAGCGCTTGGCTGTGAGCGCGGAATTAGGTAATTTTGCAGCGAAATAGAAACAAGTAAGAAACATAACGAAGAATATTATGGCAAAGAAAGCACTTCTGATGATCCTCGACGGATGGGGCATCGGCAATCATGGCAAGGGTGACGTTATCTTCAACACACCTACACCCTTCATGGACCACCTCAATGCTACATACCCTCACAGCCAGCTCTTGGCAAGCGGAGAGAATGTAGGTCTGCCCGACGGACAGATGGGTAACTCTGAGGTTGGACACCTCAATATCGGTGCCGGTCGCATCGTATATCAGGATTTGGTGAAGATTAACCGTGCCTGTGCAGACGGCAGTATCCTGGAAAACGCCGAGATAGTGTCGGCCTACGAGTATGCCAAGGCCAACGGCAAGAGCGTGCATCTGATGGGTCTCACCAGCAATGGTGGCGTGCATTCATCACTTGACCACCTGTTCACACTGCTCGACATCAGCAAGACTCACGGCATTCAGCACACCTATGTACACTGCTTCATGGACGGCCGCGATACCGACCCCAAGAGCGGCAAGGGCTTTATCCAGCAGGTGACAGACCACTGCGCACAGGTGCCCGGTGCAGCTATCGCCAGTGTGATAGGCCGTTTCTACGCCATGGACCGCGATAAGCGCTGGGAGCGAGTGAAGATTGCCTACGATCTGCTCGTGGCTGCAGAGGGCAAGCAGGCTGCCGACATGGTGCAGGCTATGCAGGAGAGTTACGATGAGGGCGTGACCGACGAGTTCGTGAAGCCCATCAACAACAGCACTGTGGATGGCACCATCAAGGAAGGCGATGTGGTCATCTTCTTCAACTACCGCAATGACCGTGCCAAGGAGCTCACCATCGTGCTCACACAGCAGGATATGCCTGAGCAGGGTATGCACACCATCCCCGGCCTGCAGTACTACTGCATGACCCCCTATGATGCCAGTTTCAAGGGCGTGCATATCCTCTTCCCCAAGGAGAACGTGCGCAATACTCTGGGCGAGTATCTGGCCAGCAAGGGTCTGCGACAGCTCCATACAGCCGAGACAGAGAAGTATGCTCACGTGACTTTCTTCTTCAACGGAGGCCGCGAAGCTCCCTTCGACGGTGAGGAGCGTATCCTGGTGGCCAGCCCCAAGGTGGCTACCTATGACCTCAAGCCCGAGATGAGTGCCTTCGAGGTGAAGGATAAACTGGTGGCTGCAATCAAGGAGAACAAGTATGACTTCATCGTGGTCAACTTTGCCAACGGCGATATGGTGGGCCACACAGGCATCTACGAGGCCATCGAGACAGCGGTGAAGGCCGTTGACCAGTGTGTCAAGGAGGTCATCGAGGCTGCCAACGCCACCGACTACGAGACTATCATCATTGCCGACCACGGTAATGCCGACAATGCCATCAACCCCGATGGTACCCCCAACACCGCGCATTCGTTGAATCCTGTGCCCTTCATCTATGTGACACAGAACAAGGCTGCCAAGGTGGAGAACGGCGTTCTGGCCGACGTGGCACCCAGCATCCTGCACATCATGGGGCTGGAGCAGCCTGCCGAGATGACCGGCAAGTGCCTGATTGAAGACTAATCCGGCGGTATGGCAGATGTGAATATCGAGCCATCCTGGAAAGCTGTACTGAGCGACGAGTTTGCCAAACCTTACTTTGGCGAACTCGTCCGCTTTGTTCATACAGAGTACTCCTCGGGTACATGCTTCCCGCCTGGCCACCTCATCTTCAATGCTTTCAACAGCACCCCATTTGACCAGGTCAAGGTGGTCATACTGGGTCAGGACCCTTATCACGGTGTGGGCCAGGCCCACGGACTCTGTTTCAGCGTCAATGATGGGGTCGATTTCCCGCCCTCGCTCCGCAATATCTTCCAGGAGATACAGGTCGAGACGGGCGCGCCTATCCCGCAGAGCGGCAATCTGAGCCGCTGGGCCAGTCAGGGTGTATTCCTTCTCAACACCTGTCTCACTGTGCGCGCCCATCAGGCATTCAGCCATAGCGGGCATGGTTGGGAGACTTTCACCGACGAGGTCATCCGCCTGCTCAGCCAGCACAGAGAGCATCTGGTGTTCCTGCTGTGGGGTGCACCGGCCGGCCGAAAGGCATCCTTCATCGACTCCAGCCGCCATCTGGTGCTCTGCAGTCCGCATCCCAGTCCGCTCAGTGCCTATCGCGGCTTCTTCGGCAATGGTCATTTCCGCCAGTGCAACGAGTATCTGCAGGAGCACGGAATGAAGGGAATAGAGTGGTGAGATGTTATGGCTCGGCCGCTTCGTGCGGTTCGAGTGGCGGGGCAGGAACTCCGGTTCAGCTTCTTTGCCCGTATATATATAATAGGTAAAAGCGCTCGGCAGGGCGCTTTTCTTGTTTTTGGGGGTGCTGGTGATGGTTTCTGTAGGTGCACCGTTGCGCCTCTCTGATGCGCGAAATCCCGTTTTGTCGAGGCAGTTTGCCATGTGTGGATGGCAATGCAGGCAGTCTGGTGGATGGTGGAAGTAGAGAAAAGTACAAGTGGCAACCACTTTCCTTGCTTGTTTCAGCAAATATCGTTAACTTTGTTTGCGTATTTCTGTATCAAATCGACAATTGCATATGCGAGACCGAATTCTATTGCTCTTCATGTGCCTTACGCTCTTCGTGGGCGCACAGGCCAAGCGTCGCTCCATCTCAGTGCTGGGCGACTCCTACAGCACATACGAGTGCTACATCCCTGCCGGCTATGCGGTGTGGTACCACGAGCCGTATCAGCCCGAGAGGACAGATGTGACCGATGTCACACAGACCTGGTGGCACCTGCTCTGCCAGAAGCGTGGGTTCAAGCTCGATACCAACAACTCCTACAGCGGAGCCACTATCTGCAACACCGGCTATGGCGGCAAGGACTTCACCGACCGCTCCTTCATCACACGCGCCAGCCAGTTGGGTTGCCCCGACATCATCCTTGTCTTCGGCGGCACAAACGACTCTTGGGCCAATGTACCCCTGGGAGAGATGAAGCACGAGGGCTACACCGCCCAGGATCTCTTCTCCTTCCGTCCGGCTGTGAGCTATCTGGCACGCTATCTGGTGAAGCGTTACCCCAACACGGATGTGTATTTCATCCTCAATACCGAACTGAAGCCCGAGATAGGGCAGGCCACTCAGGAGGCTTGTGAGCGCTGGGGTGCCAAGCTCATCACCCTCAAGGACATAAGCAAGAAGTCCGGTCATCCCGACGCGGCTGGCATGCAGGCCATAGCGCGTCAGGTGAGTGCGGCTGTCAAGTGAGCATTTTATTTAGATGGAAACAACAACATTATCTAACGAAAACTATCTGATATGAAGAAAATGATGACGTGGGCACTGGCCCTCCTTGCTGCATTCTCAGTACAGGCACAGCAGGTGGAACCCGAACTGGCAGACCCGAAGCCAGGCGCTCAGGAGACTTGGAACGCGGTGAAGAAGACTACTCTGGCATGGGGTAGCACCGATGTGCGCTACTCGCGCAGCCAGCCTGCCACAGGTGCCAAGGCACTGGTGCTCGACGCCTGGAGGGGCGAACGTGTGTCGGCACAGGCTGTGCTCTCCACACCCGTTGACCTCTCGCGTGTGACTATGGAGGTGAGTGACCTCAAGTGCGGAAAGAGCATCATCCCCGCAGCCAGCGTGCGCAAGTATTTCGTGCGCTATGTGATGACCGACTGGCACAACAACAAGGCCGACTCCTTCCTGCTGCCCGACCACCTCTCGCCTGATGCCGAGATGAAGGTGGCAGCCCACACCACCCGCCCCATGTGGCTGGATATCCGTGTGCCTCAGGATGCCAAGCCAGGCACCTACAAGGGAATGCTCTCTGTCACCTTCGATGGTCAGACACTCTCTCTGCCTCTCTCCCTGCAGGTGTGCTCACGTGTTCTGCCCGCTCCCTCAGAGTGGTCCTTCCACCTCGACCTCTGGCAGAACCCCTATGCAGTGGCTCGTTATTTCAACGTGCCTCTGTGGAGCAAGGAGCACTTCGACCACATGCGTCCCATCATGAAGCTGCTGGCCGACGCCGGCGAGAAGGTCATCACCTGCTCCATCATCCAGCATCCCTGGAACAGCCAGACCTATGACCCCTTTGAGAGCATGATAGCCAAGATGCGTCAGATCGACGGTACCTGGAAGTATGACTACACCGTGTTTGACCGCTGGGTGCAGTTCATGATGGACCTCGGCATCGACAAGCAGATCGACTGCTATACTCTCGTACCCTGGCACTACGTGTTCGACTACTACGACTGCGCTACCAACAGCACCAAGCAGGTGAAGTGCGAGCCCAAGCAGCAGGCTTATCGTGAGCTCATCCTGCCTTTCCTGAAGGACTTTGCAGCCCACCTCAAGGCCAAGGGATGGTTCGATCGTACCTGCATCGCAATGGACGAACGTCCTATGGACCAGCTGCAGGCAGCATTGGAAGTGGTGCGTGAGGCCGATCCCGGATACCGCATCGAGGGCGCTATGAACTATAAGGTGGGCGAGACGGGGCTCATTGACCAGATGCACGATATCAGCATCTCCTATGATGATGCCCACGTGCCCGTGGATTATCTGAACGCTCGTCGTGCCAACGGACAGAAGACCACCTTCTATACCTGCTGTGGTCCCGACCGCCCCAATACCTTCACCTTCTCCGATCCTGCCGAGTCTGCTTACCTGGGTTGGCATGCTTCCACCCTCGGTTTCGACGGCTTTCTGCGTTGGGCATACAATAGTTGGACTGCCCGTCCATGCCAGGACAGCCGCTTCATCACATGGGCATCCGGCGACTGCTATCTGGCTTACCCCACAGGCAGCAGCATCCGCATGGAGCGCCTGACAGAGGGTATTCAGGCTTATGAGAAGTTGCGCATCCTGCGTCCCACCCTCAATGCCGCCCAGCTGAAGCAGCTCGACAAGGCTCTCGAGCCCTTCCGTCCTGTGGTCTATGACACCACTCTCGATGCTGCCCAGGCTGTCAATGCCGCCAAGGAAACACTCAAGAAGCTCAGTGGCAAGTAAATAGGGACATCTGCTTCAGCGTCGTCCCCCCTTGCCTTCACTTCCTTCCCCTCGTAGGGTAAGAACGGTGGGCAAAGTTCCTCACCCCCATTCCCGCCTTGCATCATCCGCACCAAAAGGGTGATGCAAGGCGGTTTCTTTTATCCCTGGCCTTTTGCCGTTCCGCCCGCATCCTCATTCCGTCTTCCCCGCACCCTTGTACTGCCTCTCTCGTACCCTTGTTTCACTTCTCTCACATTCTTATTCAGCCTCTCTCGCACCCTTGTTTTGCTTCTCCCGCATCCTTGTGCAGCCTCTCTCGTATTCTTGTTTTAGGATTGCAGAATAATCGCCGCCATATTACTTCCATGATTTCCCATGGAGACTTCAGCCCACCTTCAGGTTGCCGTTTGCCGGATAATCGCAGCAATCGAGAGCGTAATCCACAATGAGACAAAGTACTCCCCTCACGAACTTCTGCAATTAGCGAGTACGGAGAAGAAGGCTCCTTTTGCACTTCCGGTAAGTCATTATGTCGGGGAAGAAATATTCCGTCACCGTCCAACCCAAGGCTGGACGGTGGATGAAGCAAGCTTACTTTGCAAAGTAATATATATTCTCTGACCGTCCAGCCTTGGGTTGGACGGTGGATGTGTACTGCATACCCACCCCTGAAGGCTGATAGAAGCATGCACATAAGACATAAGCTTTCCACGCGCAATTCTATAGTTGGCCTTTGCGATAGGCGTAGTTGTAGAAGTGTATGAAACAAGAGAGGAGTTTCTGTGCCGCCTGAATTTCTACACAGAGGATAGCTTACGCATTAGGTATCATGTGGTTGTCAGTTGAGTGTGCAGATATTCTCATTAAGGAGTTTCATGTTGCTTTCGGGGAACAGCTTCCTGTTGATCCTGTTTTTCCTGTTGGTATAGGCAGAAGCGGAAGTGTTGGTGCACATGCGTATTTCAGAATCGCTAAGGTTGAGTCTAAGCAGGATGGCTGTCAGCATCTCAATCTTGCCCAACTGCACCATGTTCATTTTGTCCCATAGAACAGGGAATTTGAATTTAGCATATTCGAGTAAGTTTTCACATTCCTCATGAGAGAACGGATGATTTCGCTGTACTGGTAACCAAACGATTTACATCTTAGACCGAGGTCTGAGTCGATTACAGATGACAATGTGGAGTCAAATTGCTCCATGACCCGAAAATATTCCTCCAAAAGAGTGAGTTCCTCAGGTTTAATTTGTAACTTCGCCATGTCTATCGTCGTATTCTCTTGTTTTTTGCAACACTAAGACAAGTGAATTCTTCGATATGGCAAAATTCTGGGCACCTTTTTGTTGCTCAGGTACTTAAAAGGTTTAATTTACAATAGTGTTGCGGAATTAAGGTATAAAACAAAGACTGTTATGGCAAAGACAACAGCAAAGGGGACAAGAGAGAATCCCTATTCAATGAGCGAATGTGAGAGCATGCTCGAAGCGGGCACATGGCCTGGCGGTTATGTGAAGGACGATGCAGGCAACGTCAGTTATGTGATGAAGTCGGTAACTGTTCAGGGATATAGCGGCTATGGCTCTGGTTGTGGCTGGCATGGGTCGGACTATGAGTTCTGCACAGGCTCCTATGAGTGGCATGAGCCTGATACAGACGAGAAGGGTTGCGAATATGATAAAAAAGATCTTCCCACGGGCAATGAAGGTGGTACAGGCGCTGGTGGAAATACTGGAAATATTGGTGGTGGCACAGGTGGATGGAATGGTAACACTGGTGGTGGTACAGGCGCTGGTGGAAATACTGGAAATACTGGTGGTGGTACAGGCGGAGATAACAATATGGCCGTATTGACACAAAGTGAGTTTGATAAATTAGAAAAAGTGTGTTCACTAACTCCAACTATTTCAACAATGTTAAAGAACCTCTATGATGCCAAACGTATTGTGACGTATCCTACGGGATATATAAGTGCTTCTGGACGTTACAATTCGGTGACTGGAAAACTGGAACTTTCGAAATCAAGTGTAAATGATGTTAACAGAAATACCATTTTCCATGAATTGGTTCATTATGTACAGGACACAAAGAAAACATTGACTCACAATTCGTGTAACTCGGAGTTCCAGGCCCATTTGATGACTTGCTATATTCTATTGTATAAGGACAATATCGGATATGAGATGCCAGGGGTGGACAATCATAAAGAAGATAGAGAGGCTGTTATATATCCTGTATCTGACTATTTTGATGATACAAATGGGGCTACGTACAGAAAATGGTCTTTGCTCGAGGAAAAATTGAACAGCGCAAACTGGACTGAGATTGTAAATCATTTTAGAGAATCATGGGAAGGTAAAAATGTAAAGCCTGCTTATGTTAATCCCTATAATGCAGAAGCCCCATTTTATTGGAGGGAGATGTTCGAGGCTTTTGGATTGTTGTATTAATAATTAAAGGAAATGTTACGATTGAAATCAATATATGTTCTGTTGGTGCTTTTTGCATTTAGCGTGTCAGTAAAAGGACAGTTGATTTCGGATGGCCGTACATGGGGGTACGGCACATCTATATCTCCGCCTGGTAGTGTGGCACTGTCTAGTTATGAGATATATGAGGACTCCACAATTCATGGGGTATTTTCAGAGACAATGTATTATATGTGGAAAACCTGTGCGGATGTATTGGGATATACAGATGAATCTCCCAATGATGTGCTGAGAATGCAATTGATAATGATAAAAGCAGATTCCCAGGGTAATCTGCTAGGAATCAGATTACGCACAACCAGAGCACCGGAAACAAGCAGTGAGGTGAAAAAAATGCGCAAACTTGTTCGTTTGCTGAGAAAAACAAAGTTTCCTCCATTTGACAGGAAGGATTCTGAAAGGAATATGGACGCACTTTATATGGTTGTTAACTTCAGACGTCCCCATAGTCTGAAGTCATGTACGAGACTGATAGGGTGGTAGTTCGTTTTTTTTTTTACAAGTAAAGATGAAGGAAAATAAAGATATGTGCATCATACAGACCTTCTGGAGCGGGGGCCACAACCCTTTGGAGTGCGGCTACGGTTGGAGCCATGCCGAGCATAACCTGATGTCGTGGGCACTCAGCTGCCATTCCCTGCGTGAGCACTACAGTCAGGTGGAGCTCTATACCGACCAGCGCGGGTATGACGTGCTGATAGGGAAACTGCGCCTGCCCTACACCAAGGTGCATGTGGTGTATGACGACAGCCTGTGCCTGTCACAACATTGGGCTTATGCCAAGATAAAGACCTACTCCATGCAGACGGAGCCGTTCCTGCATGTGGATGGTGACATCTATGTGCCCAGGCCACTTTCCCAGGAGGCACTCTCTGCCCCTCTCGTTGCCCAGAACAGGGAGATAGGCACGGTGTATTACCGCCGCATGATGGAGAACGTGCAGCGTCATGAGGATATAACACTTCCTGCCTATATAACAGAGGCTCTTCGTGCTGAGTCTGTGGCCTCCTACAACATGGGCATGTTCGGCGGGCACGACCTCGGCTTCATCCACCGCTACTGTCAGGAGGCATTCTCATTCCTGGAGCGCAATCACATGAACGACAGCTCGTTCCCCCACTCGCGTGTGTGCTGTAACATTCTCTTCGAGCAGGTGTTCTTTGCCGTGCTGGCCGACCTGGCGGGCAGGGAGGTTGCCAGCGTGCTTGGTCGCTCGGTGAGGGACGAGGGCTACTCTGGGCGTGAGTTCTGCGACCTTTCCTACTGGAGCCAGCGTCCCTTCTTCCACCTGCTTGGCGGGCACAAGCGCAATCCCTACAATGTGGACATGCTCCGCCGCACGCTCCTGAGGCTCTACCCCGATGTGCTGGAGAGGATAACAGGCCTCTTCAGTGAATGCCACAGGCGGTTTTCCACAGACAAGGAGTCAAAAGGCACTTGCATGAGCATCGAGCGCAGCGTGGCCTGGTACGAGGATGCCGTGGAGGAGAGGCGTGTGAGGTGGGATTCTCTGCCAAAAGATGAATTGCTTCAATGGGAGAGGAAGGTGGCGGAGTCCATCGCCTTTGAGCAGTCAGATGACGTGGCACGCAAGGCTCTCGTGATGGAGTGCAATCCCTGGCTGGAGTGGCACCATTTCCCCGAGGATTTCCATCCCGAGGCTTTGTGCCTGTTACATAGAAGGTTCGGTATAGAGGAACAGTATCCGCTGACGGATGTGGCGATGGTTTCCTGTCTGTATGGCGAGGGTATGAGGGAAGTTCCTGTGGTGGATGTGCAGATGAAGGCCATCCGGATTCTACAGGAGCGTCCCATGACCTATGGGGAACTGGAGAGTGTGCTCATGGGTGGCTTTACCCTGAAGAGTGAGGAGAGCCGTGAGAAGTGGAGGCATATAACGGAGCGTCAGATGGCCGAGCTGATACACAAGGGAGTGTTGTCGGCAAATAAAATCAATGAATAATCAATTAAAAAAAGAAAATTATGGCTAAAACAGCAGCGAAGGGGACTATAGACAATCCCTATTCAATGAGTGAGTGCGAGAAGATGCTTGACGCGGGCACATGGCCGGGCGGTTATGTGCGTGATGACGCGGGCACAGTGTCCTATGTGATGAAGTCGGTAACTGTTTGGGGATATAGCGGCTGTGGTTCTGGTTGTGACTGGCATGGGTCAGACTATGAGTTCTGCACAGGCTCCTATGAGTGGCATGAGCCTGATACAGACGAGAAGGGTAGTGAAGATGATAAAAAAGATCTTCCCACGGGCAATGAGGGTGGTACTGGCACAGGTGGAAATACTGGTGGTGGCGCAGGTGGTGGAGGAAACATAAGTTCCCAAGTTATATTTGCAGGAAGGTTTTCGTCCTTGTCTGCATACACAAAGTCTATAATTAAAAATTTGAAGGGATATACAGGAACTGTCTATGTGACATCGACTGCCAGGACTCCAGAATCACAGGCTCGCGCTATGCTTGATAACATTAAGAAAACCTCAGTAGAAGCCCAAAAGAAATTGTATGCTTCGCCAGGTGATATGGTGATAGACAAGTATAGAAGCGACAGAAATGATGAGGAAAACATAAGAGAAATGCTGGCTGAAATAAATCGTGTAGGACCATCTAAAGTATCAAAACATTGTGCCGACCCAAAAGTAATGAATGTTTTTGATGTATCTCGCTCAAAACTTAATGGTGTGGAGTCATTCATTGGTGCATTGAAAAATGCCAATATATATTTCATAGACGAACCGCAAAATGGATGTGTACATGTGGAGATACCACAAAAATAAATATGTATTGTTTCTCCTTTGGGGATGTATACTGCTGCTCTCATGTGCAAAAAAGAGAGTGAGGGCATGTGACTCTTGTTTGAATCAAGCCTTGATGGATGTTGGCGAAAATGAACCCAAGAAAGAAGAAAGTAAAAAATGTGACACTGTCAGTGTCTTCTTCTATTATGAGGCAGACGAAGTGTCTGCTGTAGAGAAAGATCATAGTGAGGATGGGATAATAAAACTGGAGCGCACAGGTGACAAACTGAGAGGTAGCTTCTGGGTGACAAGTGATGAGTTCGTATCAGGGCGAGAGGGATATCTGCCAGGATTCACGGTGCTCGGCATGCAGAATTTGGTGTTGGCGGGTGACAGCATCAGTTTCCTGCTTGACTCTCATTTGCATAAGTTCTTCAGTGCTCCTCTGTGCCTGGACATAAGTTCAGACAAGGAGGCAGGCAGGCAGGGATGCCACGAATGGATACAAGAGTCAGAGTTCTTTGCTGATTCTATCCAGTACAGAGGAGTCATCCGTGGGGATACCCTGTACCTGGACGAGACCAAGAACAAGTGGAGCCGCAAGTTTGTGAGGATGAATGAGGATTCCATAAGGCGAATAGACCGCAGTATGCCTGCAGAGATGGAGGGACAGAATAGAAAAAATAAGGTTAATAATGCATGTAATCCTGTCAATAAATAAAAAGTATATGAATATGAACAATAATAAAAACATACGCATCATCCAGACCTTCTGGGGCGGAGGCCACAACCCCCTGGAGTGCGGCTACGGCTGGAGCCATGCCGAGCACAACCTGATGTCATGGGCACTCAGCTGCCATTCCCTACGAGGGCACTACAGCCAGGTGGAGCTCTATACCGACCAACGCGGATATGACGTGCTGATAGGGAAACTGCACCTGCCCTACACCAAGGTGCATGTGGTGTATGACGACTCCCTTTTCTCGCATGGGCTGCCAGAATCTTCCAGGTGCTACCCATATACGATGCACAACGTGTTCTGCAGGGAGGAGAGTGGGCTACTCGGTGATACAATATCAGATGAGGACAAATCACAGAAATGGTATAAACTGTTTTTTCTCCATCGGGCATCCGGTCGGGTGGATACACTTTATAGTCCAGCCTATAGAAACTGTAGTTCCTCCATTATGGGACTTGGCTATGTCAGTGGTGGCAAGAAGTGTGGGGAATGGCTGGTGCTGGAATGCAAGAAACCAGGCAAGATAGTGGGGCGTGATGACTTGTGCAATGTGAAGCCACTGGACGAGTATGGCCCGCTTGGTGTAAGTATGAGGGATTGCACCTATCAGGGTCAGGAGAAGGTGTTTGAGAGCCCCATCGTTGACTACTGGATAGCCAGCAAGCACACGCCCAACCTGTACGGCCCCTTTACCAAGAGGGAACTGAAGGTGTGGATGGGCAGACTGGGCATTCCGCGCCCCATGAGGTTGTATGTGCCTTATGACAGATACAATTATGTGTGGGACAGCATCGGAGATGGTCCCAATGAAAAGCCCAAGGCTTTTAAGTGGCCTCACCATCGCAGCAGGAAGGGTACATTGATAGAGTGACTTTGTTTCATTTTGAGAGTGCGGAACAAAATTAAATGGAGAAAGTTTGGAGAAAAGGGGAAATGTATGTTAACTTTGCTGCAAAACCATGCAAATGCAGAAGATATGCCTAAAAAGAATTTCCTGAAGAAAACTGGAGTACTGTTTGTCTCACTTGTAGTGCTGTCCGTTTATCTTGTTGTATTTCCAACGGAAGCATATGCTGAGAACGGAAAGACTGATTGTGTTTTACTGTCTTGCTTGGAAAGAGCATGCAGTGGAGAGCAGGTGCGGTCATCGGTAAAGGGTGTACCTGCTGCTGGTAGTATATTCAAAGGAAGTACCTGGCAGGTTGATATGCTCGTGCAGGCAAATGGCGGTGCCGTTGATAGAACCTTTTTGGATGGAGACAGCATCTCTTTATCCTTGCTTGTACACGACAAGGATCTGGAGATAGACAGTATCGTGTGGAAGGCTTGGCTCACTAATGTCAGGGGTGGAAGAGAATCGTTTGATGTTTCAAGGGACAGTAGCTTTTCCATTCGGGTTGCTCCTCGTCTGTTTGGCCGCAGTTTCGGCAAGGCAGCATCTGCCCGGTTTGGCCTGGAAGGGGCAATTGGGAAAGAAGGTGGAGACTTGTTGAATCCAGATTTCTGCCGTTTTACGTGTAGTGTGTATGCTCATAAATATGGTGATCCCGAATACGCAAGTGTCGTATCTGGGAGCTATTCTTTCGATGTGCTTCCCAAGTGCCCTGTTCTTAGGGAAATGGCGACTTGGACAGAGCCTGGCGATGACGAATGGCCTATCACCAGACTAAGGATAGATACTGAGAGATACGAGTATGTGTCAATATATGTTATTCAGGAAAATCCAAACAGGTTTGAAACATTTCAAGATACTGTGTTTTCCAAGGATTTTGGACTTGAGTATATTATAGAGCCAAGGGGATGGGGAAACAGCATATATTGTTATGTATATAATGAATATGGTGTATATAAGAGTGCTACACTCAAAATATCCAAGCCGACAGAGGTTGGCAGACTGGATGCCGAATGTGACGGATGCCGGTTGGAAGTGAAGGGGCATAATGTTCATATAGGCAACAAAACTCCCTTTGTGGCTTGTATATATGACTTGAAAGGCAGTCTCTTGTATTGTTCGGACAAGGTAAGAACTGCGCATATTGCTCTTCCCAAAGGAATATATGTGGTGCGGGTCAAAGATGAATGGAATCATGTGTTGTCAACGAGGAAGATTAGTTTGAAGTAGTGCCGCTTTTTTGAGGAAAACACACATCTTACATGAGTAGGCTTTTGCGGGAAATAAAAAAGGTGTATATTTGCCATCGTAATCCTTGTTGGCGAACAGGGAAGGAGATGAAAAGCATGATGATGCGAATGCTACGGATTATGGAGATATTACTGATGGTGCTCAAAGGGATGGAGTACAATAAATTTATTTAATAACTTGAAGAAATGTTACGATTGAAATCAATATATGTTCTGTTGGTGCTTTTGGCATTTAGCGTGTCAGTAAAAGGACAGTGGAGTTCGGATGGCCGTACATGGGGGGACAGCACATCTATATCTCCGCCTGGTAGTGTGGCAATGTATAGTTATGAGATATATGAGGACTCCACAATTCATGGTGCATTTTCAGAGACAGTGTATTATATGTGGAAAACCTGTGCGGATGTATTGGGATATACAGATGAATCTCCCAATGATGTGCTGAGAATGCAATTGATAATGATAAAAGCAGATTCCCAGGGTAATCTGCTAGGAATCAGATTACGCACAACCAGAGCACCGGAAACAAGCAGTGAGGTGAAAAAAATGCGCAAACTTGTTCGTTTGCTGAGAAAAACAAAGTTTCCTCCATTTGACAGGAAGGATTCTGAAAGGAATATGGACGCACTTTATATGGTTGTTGGCTTCAGTCGTCCCCATAGTCTGAAGTCATGTACGAGACTGGAAGGGTGGTAATTCGTTTTTTTTTACAAAAAAGATGAAGAAAAAAGATATGCGCATCATACAGACCTTCTGGAGCGGAGGGCACGACCCTTTGGAGTGTGGATACGGCATTTATCAAAATGACAAATTGTTTTGTAGTATTCCAATCTCTAGTAATGGCCTGCCAAGAGACATGATATATGCAAAAGGACATGTGCCTGTAGGACAATGTGAAGTGGCATTACCAAAAACAGGAAACGTTACAGTAACTATAACCATGGGTGCTTTATATGAGGACGGAAGTGGACGATTTGCAAGAAATACTTTTTACTCAAAGAAAATAAACTGATAGAAAATAAAAATTATGCATGCAATTTTCAGAAAGCAGTTTTTTATTGATGTGCTTTTACTTGCGTTTTCGTTGTTTACGTCTTGTGGAAAAGGACGGCGGGAGATGGCAACCACAAAAACGGGCGATGCGGAACTGAGAAGCAGCATCTGCAAAAGCAAGTACTATGCATATAATCTGATAGCCAATGACAGCATTATGGAAGGAATAGCCATATTGGACTCACTTTGGGAAACCTATCATATTGACAGGACTATCTTGGTGGCCATAGGAACTGCTTATTATAAACTGGGAGATAAGGAACTGGCTTATCAATGGTTTCGGCGTGCAGAACATCATATTGATAGTCTGATAGATGTGGAACCATCTCCTGGGCTATACAATGACCTTCTTCCCGTTGCGTATATTTTAAAGGGAAAGGAGGCAGCAATGGAGGTTATGGATATGATGGCAGAGCCAGAGAAAAGCATAGCACGGAATTTCTTTGTGGAATATCCAGACCGTCAGACTTTCTTGAATGAGATGGTCAGCATGTTTGACTCTTGTCAGTATGAATGCTTGACGCAGGAAGATGGATTGCATGCAAATGAGTAGTAGAAAACGTCTTAGATAGAATGGGAAGTAAAAGATGTGGTGTACATATAAATATATAATGTGTGGAAAAGGTGGTTTTGTGCTGCTGATGCTTCTCCTGTGCATGGAACTTAATGCACAGGAGGCTTGCAGTACCCAAATGCTGAAGGCTTCATACGAATCAGTTGCAGAAAGTAATGGCCAGGAAAGTCAGAAGCGGTTCTTTGCAGCCTTCCCTTCTACAGGTGAGGACTTTGATGTGCTGTTTGGTTATCATCCCTGTGTGGGTGACTCGTCTTTGTATGACAGTTATGTAGAGATGATAGATGACTTTTGGGCACTTCGTGCCATTCCCGACTCTGTATTCTATGACAAGGTCGTGGCCATCACCTGTGGCTTGAGGTACGAGGCTGATGCCCAAAGTCAATGGCATGGCCATTTGTTGGACATCCTCACCAGGCGTGGCAGGGAGGCAGAACGCCTCATTGACAGGGTGGCACTGCTTAAGCGGGGGCATCAGATGCAGTTCTGGAGTTTTGTGTGGTCAGCCATTGTAGATGTTGATGACAGGGGAAAGCGGGATTTCCACAGGGCTTATATAGTTGGGCATTATCCCAGGATGGCAGAGATTTATGATATGGCTCACCAACTGTTTTATGATGGCATCAATTTTTCGAGCATAAGTCCGCGAGACTGTCCAAATTGAGAAATTGGACGTCCAGACAGTCTGAAGTCATGTGTGAGACTGGAAGGGTGGTGAATTAGAATTTTATAAAAACAGGTGAAGATGAAAGAAATGACAGACCTAAGTGTCCTACATACAAAATTGCGGCTTTGGCTGGAGTCATGCCAAACAGAGGTAAATGGTCATATTGCCATGTTGGAGAAACTGATGTTACGGAGGTTTCTGCCCGTGTGATATAGATGGCATTAGAAAGGCAAGCGCATGGAAATGAGTGCCCACTGTGCTGTGGCGTTCTCATTTCAATGCGCTTACTTTTCCTCAGGCGTGTGTTGCCTTCCTTGGGGGAGGTTTGCCTGTTTGTTCTCCTCGTGCTACTTGCTCTCCTGGGGCAGATAATGCTTTCCGAAGTTGAATCCGCGCATCTGCAGGATGCCGGCCTCGTGCCTGAAGCGGCGCAGGAAGTCGTCGAATCCGGGCTTCTCCAGCGGGCTCCATCCCGTCTCGGCAATGGCTATCAGACGTGGGTAAGCCAGGTAATCCACATAGTTGATGTCGCACACGTGCTCGGTCCAGAAGGTTCCCTGCACACCCTTGTAGTGGTGCCGCTGGTTGGCGGGTACGCTTTCGGGTACAGGCACATACCTGAAGGTCATCTCCAGATTGTCCTTTCCGCTGCCTGCTGCACCGGGTTCTCCGGGAGCATCACTCTGCTTGCGGTTGATGTAATAGCAGCCAGGCCCGTATTCTGTGATGATGCAGTCCAGTCCCAGCGATGCCGCTGTGCGTGCTCCCTGTTGGCATGGATGCCAGCAGAAGATGGTTGCCCCCGTCTGCTTTATCAGGTTGAGGTCGGCTCCATGTGCCGTCACGCTCTCGTTCCAGAGTGCCATCTTGCGTCCCCTTTGCTTCAGGTGTTCGGCCATCTGTGTGATGAAATAGCTTTGCAGAGGTCTGTAGTTGGGCTTCTCCTGTGCTGGCGTGATGCCCTTGGCGATGAGGCTCTGCAGCAGCTGCTGGCATTGCTGGTTGTGCTCCCATGCTGTGCTGGGGCACTCATCGCCGCCTATGTGCACATATTCGCAGGGGAACACGTCCATCACTTCGGTAAGCACATCGCGTGCGAACTGCACTGCTGCGGGGTTGCCAACGTTGAGCACGTCGCTATATACACCGCCTTGGTTGGTCTGCACCTTGTGTTCGGCCTTGGGGTCACAACTGAATTCGGGGTACGAAGCCAGTGCTGCGCAGATGTGGCCGGGCATGTCTATCTCGGGTATCACCTGTATGTGCAGCGAGTCGGCATAGCGTACTATCTCGCGGCACTGGTCCTGTGTGTAGAAGTAAGGGCCGTATTGGTGTCCCAGCCAGTAGTATCCCTTCTCCATGTCATTCCAGCGGCAGTCGCTTGCCACACTGCCTATCTCGGTGAGGCGGGGGTATTTCTTCACCTCGAAGCGCCATCCCTGGTCCTCGGTCAGGTGCCAGTGGAAGTAGTTGAGCTTGTACATGGCCATTCCGTCGAGCACGTGCTTGATGTCCTGCACGGTGAAGAAGTGCCTGCCGCAGTCGAGCATGAACCCACGGTAACTGAATCGCGGTGCATCGTCGATGCTCGCTACGGGCAGCCGGTAGGCGGCCGCTGTGTCGCACGCCAGGCCTGCCATCACGTGAGGGGGCAGCATCTGGCGCACCGACTGGAAGGCATAGAACAGTCCCGCAGTGGTGCTCACCTTGATGGTCACACGTTGTGGGGTGATGTCCATCTGGTATCCCTCGCTCTCTATGGTGCTGTCCTTCAGGAGTACGAAGGTGCCCTTGGTGCCCTTCTTCAGTTTGCCCTTGTAGCCGGTGGTGCGGTCCAGCGAGCCCACAAATTGTGTGGCCTCCTTCTTCATCTCCCCATCGGTGAAGTCGGCAAGCGACACCGAATACTTGCGGGGTAGGGTGAAGTGCCCCGTCCCATACGAGATGCTCTTGGGCGATGGTGTGATGTATGTCTCTTGGGAAAATGCCGGCAGTAAAGCCGATACGAACATCGCTGCGAGGCACAGTAGTTTCTTCATGCAGTAGTGGTGTTAAGTTGTTTTATGAACACAAAGGTACGGATTTTTCCTCATACAGCCCCTTCTTTCCCTGATTAACTGTCTTTTAGACGGCCCGAGAGCCTTCCGATCCCCTCGGCAGGCGGTTTCGTGCTGACTATTGGCCTGCTGCCGCCCGCAGGGCAGTGGCTCCCTTTGTGGAAAGAAAAAGGAATAAAAAGCGGCTCTGGACTTTTGACTTGTCGCCAAAAGAGCTATCTTTGCCCTGTAACAACCGTCAAACATCTGATTGCGAAACAAATGAAGCCCTCTTGATGCCCTTTGGGATATGCAGGAATGCCTCAAGGAGGATTGGGGAGATGGTGATGGAGGCTTGCTGGAGACGGATTGTGGGATAAAGTGTAGATGAATGATGACGACGTGTGTACTGCTTTTTCTGCTGTTTGTATGCGCAGGGCAATGCCTTGGACAGACAGTCAGCCTCTCGGGCCAGTTCCCTGCCGTGCAAGGCGAATTGGCCGATGATTCGCTGCGGACGCTGGCCAGCCAGGTGGTTGCATACGCAAGGAACACACCGCAGGAGATAGTGTCGGTACACATGGACAACAACTGCTACTTCCTGGGTGACACCATCTGGTACAAGGCGTATGTGCTCAGAGACGGTAAGATGACGCCCTCTGACATCAGTTGTGTGCTTTATGCCGAACTCTTCAACCAGGATGGCTACTTGGTGGAAAGGCAGTCGCTGCGCCTGCGAAACGGCATGGGCAGCGGCTCTTTCTGCCTTCCCGATACGGCCTATGCCGGCTATTATGAACTGAGAGCCTATACGCGCTGGCAGCTCAACTGGGGAGAACATGAGCATCCAAGGCAGAAGGGAACCAATGCCTGGTTCCTGCGAAAGGAGATGGCAAGGGAGTTCTATCGTGATTATGACAAGCTCTACAGCCGTGTGTTCCCCGTGTATGACAAACCCAAGGAGGCTGGAGACTACAGTCAGGTGATGACCCTGCGCCCTCTGAGACGCTATTACAAGTTGAGGCAGGAAGAGCCTGATGCCGAGGTGACTGTCTATCCCGAGGGTGGAAACTGGGTGAACGGGGTGGAGCAGAGGCTCGCCTTTGAGGCTGTGAGCGAGAAAGGCGAGCACAGAGACGGACGTCTGGTCGTGAAAGACAGCAAGGGACAAGTGGTGGCAGAGGCACAGACGGAGCACAGAGGAAGAGGCGCGCTTCTCATCACGGCTTTGCCGGGAGAAAAGTACCGGGCAGAGTTCCTCTGGGGAAAAGGAAAGGTGGCGAAGGTGGATTTGCCCAAGAGAGAGGATGTGGGCGTAAGTGTCCGCACTCACGAAGGCAAACAGGCACTTGAAGTAGGCATTGCACGGGCAGGGCTACGGGATGTTCCGTTGGGAATGACTGTCATGCAGAACGGTTCGGTAAGGTACCAGTGTGTAATAGAAGCAGGAAGCGTGAGTGTTCCCAAGACGTGTCTGGATGCAGGAGTGGCGCAAGTGACGGTCTTTGACAGAAGCGGAAAGGTGTGGGCAGACAGGTTGCTGTTCTGCTGCCAGGATAAAGTGATGACCGGCAAGGCCATTGTGAGCGGGATGCCTGCCGTGCTGAAAGCCTACGACAAGGCTACACTGAAGGTAAAAGCACCCATGCAGGGAACCGTATCGGTGGCCGTAAGGGACAAAGGCCGCTCCTGTGAAACTTTCGACAATGGCAATCTGCTCACCGAAGCATTGCTCTGCAGTCAGATAAAAGGATTCGTGGAAAGTCCGGGCTATTATTTTGAGGCAGATGACTCTCTGCACCGCCGTCATCTTGACCTCCTGCTGATGGTGCAAGGATGGCGGAGACATGTGTGGCAGGAGATGACCAGACCTTTCCTGGTGAAGGAACCCTTTGAGATGGCGCCCATACTGCGTGGGGATGTGTATAAATATACAGCCAGAGACCCAGAGGACCTCTATTACACTTTGCCCGTGCAGGACCTTTCTGCCTATAAGAGTCTGTATCCCACGGCAGGGACATGCGGGCCGAAGATAGAGGAGGTACGCAAGCGCGTGGAGAATACCGACAAGAACACAGAGGTGGGCATCGCCTCTGCTCCCACCGTTGATGCCAAGCCGGAGTGGTATTCCAAGGGGACGAACGCAAGGATGCAGGCCGACAGGGCAAAGGCATTGCAGGCCGGATTCTATTCCACTGAGATGGAGGATAAGTTCAGTGACTCCGTAGGCAAACAGTATCTGAACAAGATAAAGAAGGAGGTGGAGGTGTATGCACAGTTTGCTGTTCTCTCCAGTATGGCCTCCAACACCAGTGCCGAGACGGCAGCCATGACGCGCCAGGGACAGTTCACGCTGCAAGCTCCACATTCTGACACGCCTTACTATCTGCATCTTACGACCATCAAGAGCGGGCAGGAAGTACGCATGGTGGCCGATGCTGATGAATATCCTGACTACAGCGTTCGTCTTAGCCAGCCTTATCCGCGATTTGTAAAGCCCTATTCGTTTTACCAGACACGGCTTCCCGACTATCTGGAATATGGACTGGAAGAGGATGATGACAGCACTACCACGCTGGCCATGGTGACGGTGGGAGCCCGTAGGGGCGGGTTGCGTGCGCTGGATCTGAACAAACCGGCGTTGGTGGTGGATGCCTATGAAGCCTTCAACCAAGTGGTGGATGCTGGTCTCATGCCCGCCTGGCTGTGCGGATCACTTTATTTCTCACTCAGTTTGGGCCGCCTCTACATAGGCGATATGGGCATCTACCGCAGTTATGATCTGGAGCGCAGATGGAACGGGCATTCCGCTTCGTTCTTTACCTCAATATCAGACCAGTTGCGCTACAATCATCTGTGTAATCTCGAGAAGGTGCTCATCTATACCGACTATTCTCCCCGTCTGGAGGGTGACAAGCGCTACCAGGCTGCCGGCCAGCCCAGTGTGACGGTCAATCTGGTGGCTTTGCCCGACCATTTGGTGAGGCCCACCAGCCGTGACCGCATGTATGTGGTGTCGGGATATAACACTTGCGAAGACTTCTATCGCCCTCATTATGAGCAACGGCCTCTGCCTGCCCATGCCGATCATCGCCGTACACTCTATTGGAATCCAGACTTGAAGTTGGATGGCAATGGGGAGGCAGAGATTACCCTGTGGGGAAACAACCGTGACTGTGAGCCTGCCGTGAGCATAGAGGGCGTTTGCGATGAGGGAGGAATCATTGTGGGAAGGTGAGGCGGTAGGTACTGACGCAGGTGCCCGGTGCAGTGGCTTTTGCTTGGGCAAGCATGTGGGCATGCGGCATGCGGCGGTCGGCAGCACGTGCCAGGCAGGTAGTGTGGGAGCCACAGGATATGGGCCTTCGCGTAGCAGGCAAACAAATTATCTGAGGCAGATGATTTGCGTTTTTCCCCAAAAGGCTTGTACAAGAGGAAGTGTTTTAGTACTTTTGCACACAGAATACGTATTCCTTTGACATCATACAAGCAGCGATGAGCCCAACAAGACTGAACAACCAGCTTCAGCAGACTATCTCCCAATTGAGCGAGAACAGCCCGCTGCATGGTTTATCACTTGAGCACAGAGACGGAGACCCACTGCCCAGCCAGCAGGCATTGGCCGAGGTGGTTGACCTGTGCCGCTCTGTCTTCTTCCCCGGTTACTTCGGACAGCCGGCCATCAGCGCCCGCATGCAGACTTATCACCTGGGTGTGAGCATGGAGCGCCTGCATACATTGCTCACCGAACAGATATTGGCGGGTCTGTGTACCACTCTGCCCGTAGAGGAGGAACAGGATGCCGATGACCATAAAGCGCAGTACAATGAGGACACTTGCGAGCGACGTGAGCGTGCCGAGCAGATAGCCGTGGATTTCATACAGAGGCTCCCCGCATTGAGGGATATCCTGGCCACCGACGTGGAGGCAGCCTACAATGGCGACCCTGCCGCCGATTCCTATGGCGAGATTATCAGTTGCTACCCCGTGATACGCGCTCTCACCAACTATCGCGTAGCGCACGAACTGCTGGTGTTGGGAGTTCCCCTCATTCCACGAATCATTACCGAGATGGCTCACAGCGAGACGGGCATCGACATTCACCCCGCCGCCACCATCGGCCATCACTTCACCATCGACCATGGTACGGGTGTGGTGATAGGTGCCACATGCATCATCGGCAATAATGTGAAGCTGTATCAGGGGGTGACGCTTGGTGCCAAGAGTTTCCCTTTGGACGAGAACGGCAACCCCATCAAGGGCATTCCACGTCATCCCATACTGGAGGACAATGTCATTGTATATAGCAATGCCACTGTGCTGGGGCGCATTACCATAGCCGCAGGAACCATCATCGGTGGCAACCTGTGGGTGACTGAAAGCACCAAACCAGGCGACCGCATCGTGCAGGCCAAGCGCAGGAAGAATGCCACCAAGGACTGTGTGGTGAGGCCCGAAGACTATGGGGGGCTCTGACTTATCGAGAGCAAAGAGACAAGTAAATACACTATCAGAAACATCATAACACATACAATGGAATTTGAAATGATAGCCAAGACCTTCCAGGGGCTGGAAGGAGTGCTGGCTGAAGAGCTGACCGCCCTGGGTGCAAACAATATACAGAAGGGACGCCGAATGGTGTCGTTTACCGGCGACAAGGAAATGCTCTACCGGGCCAACTTCGCTTTGCGTACCGCAGTGCGTGTGCTCAAACCCATCAAGCACTTCCGTGCCAAGACGGCCGATGAGGTGTATGATGCCGTGAAGGAGATAGACTGGAGCCAGTATCTGGGCAATGACACTACGTTTGCAGTAGATAGCGTGGTATATAGCAATGAGTTCAGACATAGTAAGTTTGTGGCTTACAAGGTGAAGGATGCCATCGTGGACCAGTTCCGCGAGAAGACCGGCAACCGACCCAATATACGCATCACCAACCCCGACATGCAGCTCCACATCCATGTGGCAGAGTATGACTGCACCCTCTCATTGGATTCTTCGGGCGAGAGCCTGCACAAGCGTGGATGGCGTCAGGCCACTGTGGAGGCTCCCATCAACGAGGTGCTGGCTGCCGGCATCATCCTGCAGACGGGATGGAAGGGCGAATGCGACCTGGTGGATCCCATGTGCGGAAGCGGCACCTTCCTGATAGAGGCTGCCATGATAGCCTGTGGCATTGCCCCCGGAGTGTATCGCAGGGAGTATGCCTTCGAGAAGTGGCCCGACTTTGACCAGGATCTCTTCGACCGTATCTACGATGATGATTCGGCTGAGAAGCCCTTTGAGCATCACATCTATGGCTATGACATCAACCACAACACCATAGCGGTGGCCACCGAGAATGTGCGTGCGGCTGGTCTTTCTAAGTATATCACTCTGCAGCAGAGGGATATCAAGGACTTCACCCAGCCCGAGGAGAAGTGCATCATGGTGACCAATCCTCCCTATGGCGAGCGTATCTCTGCCCCTGATTTGCTGGGTCTGTACAAGACTTTAGGCGAGAGACTCAAGCATCAGTTCGTGGACAATGACGCGTGGGTGCTCAGTTACCGCGAGGAATGTTTCGACCAGATAGGCCTGAAGCCCTCGCTGCGTACACCGCTCTTCAACGGTTCGTTGGAGTGCGAATTGCGAAAGTACCAGATATTCAGCGGAAAGTTTGACGAGATGAGAGCGCAGGGAGGCGATATCAAGACCGATGAGGAGCGCCGGCTGATGGCTCAGAAGCGTCGCTTCAAGCAGAACCGCGATTTCCGCGACCGCCTGGAGGATGATCCCGAAGAGCGCATGCGTCGTCCTGAGCGCAAGCCTTACGGACGCGACGAGCGTCGTGACGGCGGCCGCCGGTTCGGTGACCGTGATGACCGCAAGCCCGCTCGTGGCTTCCGCAGAGACGACCGTGAGGATGGTTACGGCCGCAAACCACGTCAGTTTGACCGCGATGACCGTCGCCCTTCACGTGGATTCCGCAGCGATGACGGTGATGAGCGTGGAGAGCGCAAGTCACGTCCCTTTGGTCGTGATGACCGTCGCCAGCGCGATGGCTTCCGCAAGGGAGGTGACGACCGCCGCAAGTCTTTTGGCCGCGGAGAAGGCAAAGGCGGGTGGAACAGGAGTGCTCACAAGGGATTTGACCATGATGAAGATTAAGAGAATATGTATGGCTGCGGCTGTGGCAGCCCTCACCGTCACTTGCAGCATGGCACAGAGACTATTCACGCTTGAGGAACTGAATTTCGGCGGACGCAACTTCAGACAGTCTGTCCCCCAATACTATTATTATATGTGGTGGGGTGACCGTCTCGTGGATGCCAATTCCTCGGACTACAGCATGCTTAATCCTGCCACAGGCAAGCTCCTCAAGATGGGCAGCGTGAGCGAAGATGGAGTGTATTCGGCTTATGGTTGGGACAGCGGTGACAGCAAGCAGCGCGTGCAGCGCAAGGGAATGCCCTATGCCGCCCAGCCGCTTGTGCTCACCCAGACTGGCACTCAGCGCTCGCTGGTGGATTTCTCTGACTGGAAGGTCACATGGAGCCAGAGTAGCGAAGGTTCGCTGGAGTGGAATGCCGAGTCACGTGCTGATGCATTCCTCAAAGACCAGAACCTGTGGGTGCGCTATGCCGATGGGCAGGAGGTGCAGATATCGCATGACGGGTCACGCGAGATAGTCTATGGACGCAGCGTGCACCGTGACGAGTTCGGCATAACCAAGGGAACCTTCTGGAGCAAGGATGGTCAGAAACTGGCCTTCTACCGTATGGACCAGAGCATGGTGGCTGATTATCCCCAAGTCAATACGTTCACACGTGAGGCTCAAGTGGAGCCCGACAAGTATCCCATGGCGGGTATGACCTCGCACCAAGTGCAGGTGGGTATCTACGATTTGCAGTCGCGCAATATCATCTATCTGGCTACGGGCAATCCTGAGAACCGCTACTTCACCAATATCTCATGGGCTCCTGATGGCAAGACAATCTATCTCTTTGAGCTCAACAGAGACCAGAACCATTGCACGCTCGATGCTTATGATGCCCTGACAGGCAAGAAACTGCGCACGCTTTATACCGAGGATTCGGACAAGTATGTGGAACCTCAGCATCCCATTACGTTCCTCCCCTGGGACAGCAGCAAGTTCATCATGTGGAGCCAGCGCGATGGCTTCTACCATCTTTACCTGATGGATGTCAATGGCAAGGAGTTGGCCCAGCTCACCAAGGGAGCTTGGGTGGTGACCGAACTGGTGGGCTTCTGTCCTGCCACACGCAGTGCCATCATCACGAGCAAGGAAGCCAACGACCTGCAAAAGAATATCTATCGCCTGGACATTCCCTCGGGCAAGCGCACGCTGCTCGACAACGGCAAGGGTGTACACCAGGCACGTCTCTCGGCCAGCGGACGTTATGTGCTCGACACATGGCAAGAGCCCGATGTGCCACGCTGCTGCGCAGTGACCGACACCAAGACGGGCAAGCGCGTGATGCTGGCTACGGCTCCCGACCCATGGGACGGCTGGTACAAACCTATATTCGAGCAGGGGTCGGTGAAAGCCGCTGACGGCAAGACCGAGCTCTACTGGCGCATGGTGAAACCAATGGACTTCGATCCTGCGAAGAAGTATCCCACCGTGGTGTATGTGTATGGCGGTCCTCATGCCCATAATGTGGAGGCATCCTGGCATTGGATGTCCCGCTCGTGGGAAACCTACATGGCACAGAAGGGCTACATCGTGTTCGTCCTCGACAATCGTGGAAGCGAGAACCGCGGAAGGGACTTCGAGCAGGTTACTTTCCGTCATCTGGGACAGGAGGAGATGAAAGACCAGATGTGCGGAGTGCGCTATCTGCAGTCGCTCTCCTACGTGGATGCCGACCGCATAGGCGTTCACGGGTGGAGTTTCGGCGGCTTCATGACCATCTCGCTTATGACTAACTATCCCGATGTATTCAAGGTCGGGGTGGCTGGAGGTCCGGTGATAGACTGGAAGTGGTACGAGGTGATGTACGGCGAGCGCTACATGGATACTCCCGAGAGCAATCCTGAGGGCTACGCACAGACCAGTCTGATCAACAAGGCAGGCAACCTCAAGGGCAAACTGCAGGTTATCATAGGCATGAACGACCCCACTTGTGTGCCTCAGCATTCGCTGCAGTTCCTCAATGCCTGTGCCGAGGCCGGCACCCAGCCAGACTTCTTCGCCTATCCCGGAGAAGGCCACAACATGGCTGGTCACAAGAGCGTGCACCTGCATGAGCGCATCACACAGTATTTTGAGGACTATTTGAAGTAAGAAACCATAAAAGCGATATAAGACATGAACATTCTCTTGTTGGGAAGCGGAGGGCGTGAGCACGCCTTGGCATGGAAGATTGCACAGAGCAAGCAGTGCGGACAACTCTATGTGGCACCGGGCAATCCTGGTACAGCCAGTGTGGGTGTCAATGTGGATTTGGCTGCTGATGACTTCGAGGGTATAGGCAACTTCTGCCTCCAGCACCAGGTGGATATGGTGGTGGTAGGCCCCGAGGATCCATTGGTAAAGGGTATTTATGACTACTTCAAGGGCAATGAGAAGTTGGCTGCTATCCCCGTGATTGGTCCCAGTCGGCAGGGTGCTACGCTCGAAGGAAGCAAGGAATTTGCCAAGGGCTTCATGCTGCGTCACGGCATCCCTACGGCTGCATACGCCACCTTTGACCATTCCAGCCTCGATGCAGGCCTTCGTTTTCTGGAGACTCTGCAGCCTCCCTATGTGCTCAAGGCCGATGGCCTGTGTGCAGGAAAGGGTGTGCTCATCCTGCCCACGCTGGATGAGGCCAAGAAGGAGTTGCAGGAGATGCTTGCCGGAATGTTTGGTGATGCCAGCAGCAAGGTGGTCATCGAGGAGTTCCTGAGCGGCATCGAGTGTAGCGTGTTTGTGCTTACCGATGGTAAGGACTACGTCATCCTGCCCGAGGCAAAGGACTACAAGCGCATCGGAGAGGGCGATACTGGCCTGAACACAGGCGGCATGGGCAGCGTGAGCCCGGTTCCCTTTGCCGATGCAGAGTGGATGGCCAAGGTGGAAGACCGTATCATCCGTCCCACGGTGAATGGTCTGGCCGAAGAGGGAATAGACTACAAGGGCTTTATCTTCTTTGGTCTGATCAATGTGCAGGGCAATCCGATGGTCATCGAATACAATGTGCGCATGGGTGATCCCGAGACGGAAACCGTGATGCTGAGGCTTAAGTCCGACATTGTGGAACTCTTCCAGGGCGTGGCCACACAGACTCTGGGTACCAAGAAGGTGGAGACGGACCCTCGTGCAGCCGTGTGCGTCATGCTGGTGAGCGGCGGTTATCCCCAGGCTTATGAGAAAGGATACCCCATCACGGGCATCGAGGATGTGCAGGGCAGCGTGGTGTTCCATGCCGGCACCAAGATGAAGGACGGCCAGCTGGTGACCAGTGGCGGACGAGTGATAGCCGTGAGCAGTTATGGCAGCGACCGTAAGGAGGCGCTCGTCAAGAGCTTCACTGAGGCCGACAAGATAAAGTTCAACAAGAAATATTTCCGTAAAGACATCGGCGCTGACCTATGATGGGACGACGCTGGTTGCAGAACAAGGTGGCAGAGAGCCGGCTGACGCTTCCCGTCAGTGTGGCTCTCTTCATCGTCGTGCGCCTTTTCCAAGGCGTGGGAGTGAGCTTCACGGCTGCTGCCGCAGCGCTCCTTTGTCTCTGCACAGCCGCTGTGATGCTGGAGACCAACGTCGCGCTTCAGATTCTGCGTGTGCGTTCACGTCTCGGTGAGAGTCTTTGGCTGCTTCTGGCTGCCGCCATGCCCTTCCTCTATGGACTGGGCGCTCCTGCCGTGTGTGCGTTCTGCCTGGCAGCGGGCATGGGACTGCTGCTCTGCTGTTATCAGAACAGGAATGCCGTGTTGCTCGTCTTTCACAGCTTTCTCTTCCTGGGTGCAGGCAGCCTCCTGTCGCCTGTCATGGTTCCCCTCGCCCTGCTCTTCTACTTCTGTCTGGCCTTTCTGATGCGCGCCTTCTCGTGGAAGGGGCTTTGGGCCGGAATCGTGGGACTGCTCACGCCTTACTGGTGCTGGGTGGCATGGGAGGCATGTGTGGGCGATGTGATGCGCGTGGCCGACCATGTGCTGGCACTCTGGCTCTGGGTTCTCGACTGGGATGGACTCTCGCTGCTGCCCGCTGTGCGGCTGTTGCCCGTGTGGTGTCTGCTCGTCTTCTTCGGACTGACGGGCATCATCCATTATATGCGCAAGCGCTATGACGACAAGATACGTACCCGCATGATGCTCTATGTGTATGTCTGCGTGACGGTCTTCCTGCATGTGGCCTTTCTGCTGCTGCCCGGCCAGCGTATGGAACTGTTGGCCATGATGGCCGTCTCCACCAGTCCGCTCATGGCTCATTACTGGGCCATGACGAGAGGTCGTGTGGGCTGGATAGTGCTGATGGTATCCCTGGTGGGATGGCTGGCTGTGCTTGCGTTGGCCAGTCTGGCAGTCTGAACGAGACACTTACGCATAATTAACACGCGCAAAGCCCTGCCATCGCAGCAAATTGTCGTAACTTTGCCAAGCAACTCAAGCAAACGAAGAATAATAGTACATATTATGAAGAATTTCAAGACGGTGGATACCGTAATGGGGTGGGTGGCTTTTGCCATTGCTGCATTCACTTACTGCAGCACTATTGAGCCTACCGCCAGTTTCTGGGACTGCCCGGAGTTTATCACTACAGGCTATAAGTTGGAGGTCGGTCATCCCCCTGGGGCACCTTTCTTCATGCTTACGGCCAATCTCTTCACACAGTTTGTGAGCGACCCTGCCCTGGTGGCCAAGATGGTGAACACGATGAGCGCGCTGTTCAGTGCTGCCTGCATCATGTTCCTCTTCTGGAGCACCAGCCATCTGGTGCGCAAGCTGGTGGGTCAAGGTGGACAGGTGACCACATTGTCGCAGGCCATCATCGTGGAGGCCAGCGCCATGACCGGTGCACTCGTCTATACGTTCTCTGACACCTTCTGGTTCAGTGCTGTCGAGGGTGAGGTGTATGCCTACAGCAGCCTCTTCACGGCCATTGTATTTTGGTTGATGCTCAAGTGGGAGGACCATGCCGACGAGTCGCACAGCGACCGCTGGCTCATACTCATTGCCTATCTCACAGGCTTGAGCATCGGTGTCCATCTGCTGAACCTCCTTTGTCTGCCTGCTCTGGTGCTTGTCTTCTATTACAAGAAGTGCAAGAATGCCACCATGAAGGGCGCTTCTCTGGCTCTGGTGGGCAGTTTCGGTCTGGTGGCCGCTGTGCTCTATGGTATCGTGCCGGGCATTGTGAAGGTGGGCGGATGGTTTGAGCTCCTCTTTGTCAACCATCTCAACTGCCCCTTCAACACGGGTCTCATCATCTACATCTTTGTATTGGTGGCAGTGGTGCTGTGGGCTTTGTATGAGACCACAAGGCAGAAGAGCCGCATGCTCATGAGCGTTTCCTTCCTGCTTAGCGTGGGCATGCTGGGCATCCCATTCTATGGATATGGCTGGACAAGCGGCGTGATAGGCGTGCTGGTACTGCTGGCACTCTATGCCGCACTGCAGTGGCGCAAGAAACTTGCCTACGTGGTGTCGGCCCGTCTGATGAACACCAGTCTGCTCTGCATGCTGATGATCATGATTGGCTATAGCTCTTATGCTGTCATCGTAATACGCAGTGCGGCCAATACACCCATGGATCAGAACTCACCCGAGGACATCTTCACCCTGGGTACCTACCTGGGACGTGAGCAGTATGGCGACCGTCCTCTCTTCTACGGACAGGCCTACACCAGCCAGGTGAAGCTGCGCGTGGATGGCAACTACTGCGTGCCTGTGAGCAAGAAGGGCGCACCCGTGTATCAGCGCAAGGAGAAGGCCAGTGCCGATGAGCCCGACCGCTATGAGATACAGAGGTACAATGTGTCATACGTGTATCAGCAGAACATGCTCTTCCCACGTATGTACAGCGAGGCGCACAGCAAGGCTTATGAGAGCTGGATGGGCGGTGTGAAGGGTACCACCAAGACGTATGAGCACTGTGGCGACATGGTTCAGGTGAAGACCCCAACCATGCTCGAGAACCTGCGCTTCTTCCTGAGTTACCAGGTGAACTTCATGTACTGGCGCTACTTCATGTGGAACTTCGCGGGTCGTCAGAACGATCTGCAGGGCAACGGAGAGTGGGAGCACGGCAACTGGATAACGGGTATTCCCTTCCTCGACAATATGAGACTGGGTGACCAAAGCAAGTTGCCCTCTGAACTTCGCAACAATAAGGGACACAACGTATTCTATTGCTTGCCCCTCATACTGGGTCTGATGGGTCTCGTGTGGCAGCTCTTCCGCAACGACGAGAAGAATAGCCGCGAGGGAGAAAAGCAGTTCGGCATCGTCTTCTTCCTCTTCTTCATGACCGGTCTGGCCATTGTAATCTATCTGAACCAGACTCCCATGCAGCCCCGAGAGCGTGATTATGCCTACGCCGGTTCGTTCTATGCCTTCGCCATCTGGGCCGGCATGGGCGTGGCAGCTGTGGCCGAATGGCTCCGCAGGGTGCTCAAGCATGATGTGGCATGCGCCATCGTGAGTTGCCTGTGTCTGCTGGTGCCTGTGCAGATGGCCAGTCAGACGTGGGACGATCACGACCGCAGCGGGCGTTACACCTGCCGTGATTTCGGCATGAACTACCTCAACTCGCTCGACCAGACGCGCGCACCCATCATCTTTACCAATGGTGACAACGACACCTTCCCCCTCTGGTACTGCCAGGAGACCGAGGGCATACGCACCGATGCGCGCGTTTGCAACCTCTCTTATCTGCAGACCGACTGGTATATCGACCAGATGAAGCGCCCCGCCTACGACAGTCCGGCAGTGCCCATACACTGGAGCAGGCTGCAATATGTAGCTGGCACACGCGAGGGGACCAGTGTGCGTCCCGGCACCCTGGAGCAAGTGATGGAGTATTATAAGGATGACCCCGAGACGCTCAGGCAGATGGTGGGTGACAATCCCTACGAACTGAAGAACATCATAGACCACTGGGTGCTCAATCCCAACCCCGACCTGCGTATCATTCCTACCGACTCCGTGGTAGTCACCATCGACAAGGAAGCCGTGAAGCGTAGCGGTGTGATGATAGCGGCCGACAGCATCCCCGATGTGATGTATATCAATCTCAAGGGCAAGAGGGCTGTATATAAGAGCGAGATGATGATGTATGAGATGCTGGCCCAGTGCAACTGGGAACGCCCCATGTACATTGCCATCACCGTAGGAAAGGACAACTATGCCAACTTGGGCGACTACTTCGTGCGCGAGGGACTGGCTGACCGCATCACGCCATTCAACACCAAGAAGAGCGGACGCACAGTGGATACCGAGAAGATGTATGACAACATGATGAACCGATTCCGCTATGGTGGACTGGACAATCCCAACTTCTACCTCGACGAGACCGTTTCACGCATGTGCTACACACACCGCCGCATGTTTGCACAGCTTGCCACACAGCTTATGGCCGAGGGCAAGACCGACAAGGCAAACAAGCTGGTGCACAAGGCCGAGCAGGCTCTGCCTCCCACCACACTGCCTCACTCCTTTGCAGGAGGCTCACTCGACCTGGCCCGCGTGTGGGCTCAGTTGGGCAATAAGAAGCAGTCCGAGGCCATCGCATTGCCTGTGGCACAGACTGCCTGCGAGTATGTGGAGTGGTATATGTCCATGCCCGACCGCATGCTGGTGCGCGAGGAGCAGGACTGCATGTATTACCTCTACCAGCTTCACCGCTCTGCCGAGGTGCTGCAGGCAGCAGGCAGCGTGAAGGCCGGCGAGATGATGAAGAAGCTCGACTCCTATAACCGCGTGCTTCAGACACGTCTCTATGGCGGTTCAGGCATGTTAGGCCAGCCCGGAAGCGATGATACCAACATGGCAGTGCAGGCTGCCGATGAGGCCGGAGAGGACGAAGAATGATCATAGAGCAGCCTGCGGTATTCCTCCGATGGATATACCCCCACGCCCTGTGGCGGATGGACAAGCGGGAAAAGGCCGTCTATCTTACCTTTGATGACGGCCCCATTCCCGAAGCCACTCCGTTCATACTCGACACACTGGAGCGCTTCGGTGCCAAGGCCACCTTCTTTATGGTGGGCGACAATGCACAGAAGTATCCTCATCTGCTGGCCGAGGTGAAGGCCAGAGGACACCGCATAGGCAATCATACCTATAATCATATAGGCGGGTTGCGCTGGTGGAGCTGGCACTACCTGGCCAATGTAGTGAAGGCGGATAAGATTCTCAAGACCGACCTCTTCCGCCCGCCTCACGGCTGGATGAAGATTATGCAGTACCGAGTGCTGCGCCACTGCGGGTTCCGTGTGGTGATGTGGGATGTGGTCACGCGCGATTACAGCCGTCGCCTGACGGCCGACGATGTGCTGCACAACGTGAAGCGCTACACCCGTCCGGGCAGTATCATCACGTTCCATGACTCGCTCAAGAGCATCGACAAGCTGAAGCACGCCTTGCCCGAGGCGCTTCAGTGGTTGGCACAAGAAGGATATGAGTTCAAGGTGTTTGACTAAGCAAGAGATAAAAGCCCAGGCTGCGAGCCTGGGCTTTGTTGCATGTGGGGTGGTGCAGGCCGCACCCGTGGAGGAACCCTTTGCCGCTCACTATCTCAGGCGGGTGCAGTTGGGGCACTTTGCCGGCATGGACTATATGACCCGCCATGTGGAGATGAGGCTCCAGCCAGCGCTTCTCCACCCAGGTGTGCAGACTATTGTCAGCCTGGCGCTCAACTATATGCCTGCCCGCCGCCAGCCTGCCCTCTGCCTTTATGCACAGGGTGAGGATTACCACGATGTGATGCGTGGGCGCTTGCGCATGCTCATGGAACGGCTTGGTGCACATGGCCGCTGCTTTGTGGATACGGCTCCCGTGATGGAGCGCTATTGGGCTTGGCGTAGTGGGGTAGGCACTCTGTGCCGCAACGGACTGGTGGCTGTGCCCGGTTATGGTCCCACTGTGTTTCTGGGCGAACTCTTCCTGGAGGACCCGTGTGATGCCTTCGATGTTCCCCTGCAGCCGTCTCCCGCACTCGATGAAGGCTGGCAGGACTTCTGTCCGGCACTCACTCCGCAGGGGCTTGATGCCCGTCTTTGCATCAATTACTGGACCATTGAGCATCGTGGCGAACTGCCCCAGGAGCTTCGTCTTACCGACACTTTCTATGGATGTGACCGCTGTATGCGTGCTTGTCAGGAGTTCCGTGAGGTGCATGCCACCAGCGACCCTTCCTTTCAGCCATCCCCCTCGCTGCTTGAGATGAGCGAGGATGACTGGCGCACGCTTTCCCCTGAGCGTTACCGCGAACTCTTCCGTCGCTCGGCTGTCAAGCGTGCCAAGTATGATGGCCTCATGCGTAACATCGCCCGCTGGAAGCCGCGCAGCAAGGGGTGAGGCAAACTTCTTGCTTCGGCATACAGAGGTTGTACTGAAAACGCACCGCACTGCAATCGCTTTTGCAGTGCGGTGCGTTGCTTTATGCAGCGCGTTGCATCCGCCATCGCACCGCATTGCGTTTTTCGCTCCACATTGGCGTGTCATCTGCGCCTGTCCGATGCCCGCCTTTGGGCAGCTGCCCTCAATTCTTATTCCAGAATTTTCAATTCAGAATCAGATAGCTGTGTGTCGCATCCCTCGCCTCCCTTTAATTCTTAATTCAAAATTCTCAATTCAAAATCAGATAGCCGTGGGTGTTTTCCCTTGTCTCGCTCCAATTCAAAATTCATAATTCTCAATTCAGAATTACACGCTTTTGTGCTGTTTGGTTCGGAGAGCTCGCGTGGCGTTGAGAACCGCCAGCACGGTGACGCCCACGTCACCGAAGACGGCCAGTCCCATGCTTCCCAGTCCTACCGCAGCCAGCAGCAGGATGGCCACCTTCACGCCGATGGCGAAGATGATGTTCTGATGGGCAATGCCCAGAGTGCGTCGAGCCAGGCGTATGGCCAGCGCCACCTTGGCAGGATTGTCGTCCATGAGCACCACGTCGGCAGCCTCGATGGCCGCATCGCTGCCCATTCCACCCATGGCGATACCCACATCGGCATGCTTCAGCACAGGCGCATCATTGATGCCGTCGCCCACAAAGGCCAGCATTTCAGCCTCGGGCATCTCAGCCTGCAGCTGCTCCATGTGCCGCACCTTGTCGGCTGGAAGCAGTTCGGCATGATACTCTTCTATGCCCAGTCGGGCAGCTACATCGTCCGCCACTTCGTGCCTGTCGCCCGTGAGCATCATGGTGCGGCGGATGCCCAACTGCTTCAGCTCCCTCACCGCTTCGGCGCTCCCGTCCTTCACCTGGTCGCTGATGACTATATGCCCGGCGTATTCGCCATTGACAGCCACGTGGATGATGGTGCCCACGCGGTGGCATTGGTGCCACCGGATGCCCAGCCGCTCCATCATGCGCGCGTTGCCCACACATACCTTACGCCCCTCTACCATAGCCTGTACACCCTCGCCGGCCACCTCTTCCACCTGGCTGATGCGGCAGCCGTCGGTGGCCTCCTGGGGGAAGGCATCGCGCAGGGCTGATGCTATGGGATGGGTGCTGAAGTGCTCTACGTGTGCTGCCATGTGCAGCAGTTGGTGCCCGTCGGTCTTGTCGGGATGTATGGCCACCACGGCAAAACGTCCTTCGGTGAGTGTGCCGGTCTTGTCGAAGACCACACTACGCACCTTGGCCAGCCTATCTACAGTGCCGCTGCCCTTGATGAGAATGCCGCAGCGCGAGGCTCCGCCTATGCCTCCGAAGAAGGTGAGAGGGATGCTGATGACCAGTGCACACGGGCAGGATACCACCAGGAAGATGAGTGCCCGGTAGAGCCAGGTGGGGAAGGCCTGCAGGAACGGTTCGCTCACCAGCAGCGGGGGCAGCAGAGCCAGTGCCAGTGCGGCAGTCACCACGATGGGGGTGTAGATGCGTGCGAAGCGGGTGATGAAGGCTTCGCTGTGCGACTTGCGCCCGTTCTCGTTCTCCATCATGCCGATGATCTGGCTCACGGTGCTTTCTCCGAAGCTGCGTGTGGCCTTTATCTGCAGCACGCCATTGAGGTTCACGCAGCCCGAGATTACCTCGTCGCCCTCCTTCACGTCGCGTGGCAGACTCTCGCCAGTGAGTGCCGAGGTGTCGAGCGACGATGTTCCCTCGCTCACTATGCCGTCCAGCGCTATCTTCTCGCCAGGCTGCACCAGCAGGATTTCTCCGATGGCCACCTCCTGGGGCGGCACTTCCTGGGGCTGGCCGTTGCGTATCACGCGCGCCACATCGGGCCGCAAGTTCATCAGATGGCTTATGCTGCGGCGGCTCTGCCCCTCTGCGTAATGCTCGAAAAGCTCTCCCACCTGGAAGAAGAGCATGACGAACACAGCCTCCATGAACTCCGTCCCGGCTCCCGGAAGGAAGCCGATGGCGAGTGCACCCAGCGTGGCAATGGTCATGAGCAGGTTCTCGTTGAACACATCACCGTGCATGATGCCCTCGGCAGCCTCGCGTAGAGTGCCGTGTCCAATGGTCAGATAGGGTACCAGATATATGATGAGTATTTGCCAGACGGGCAGTGCATAGTGGGTTTCTACCCATCGGGCGCCCGCCAGCATGATGACGGTGAGCGCGATGAGAGCCATCTGCCGGCGCAGGTTGCCCTCTTCGCCGTGCCCGTGATGGTGGTGATGATGATGGTGGTGATGGCATCCGCAGCTGTGCTGATGCTCGTGGGTGCAACATCCTTCCTGTGTGGGGGTGTGCTGTGTGCTGCTTGTCTGGCAGCTTGCATTGTGCACCGTACTGTCGGTATTCCTGTCGTGTGTCATGTGAAAGTCCCTTTCCTTTGTCCTTACAGCGTGCAAAGTTAGGGCGGGCAGGATGCAATCGGGTTGCAATGATGAGGGAGAGGGGGGTGAGGAGTTGGCCTTCAACGTGATTCGTAAAATGTCAACTGTCCTTTTTGATAACCGTGAACTTTACAACGATTTGTTCTGGAAGGAGATGTGAAGCGCCCTGCGGAGCCTCTGAAACAGATGAGGCTGTGCTGCAGGAATGCTCTTGGGCACTCTCATGCAGCACAGCCTTTGGGGTCGTGTGGCAGGTATCTCTTCCTTACCTGTCCTCGTCGGTGAACTCGTCCTTGTCGCCCTTGTCGGGATAGATCTTCAGTGTCTTGCCGAAGCCGCCAGGCAGGATGGCGTTGAGGATGATGCCTACGAGGGCAGAGAGAGCCAGTCCCGAGATGTGCACAGCGCCTATGGCCACATCGTCGTTGGCGCCATACTTCACACCGATGGCTATCACCAGGATGAGGGCAGCCACGAAGACATTGCGGGGCGAACTGAAATCTACGGCACTCTCAACCAGGTTGCGCACACCCACTGCGCTGATCATTCCGTAGAGGATGAGGCTCACACCGCCTATGGTGGCAGCTGGCATCAGGCCGATGAGGCAGGCAAACTTGGGACAGAAGCTCAGCAGGATGGCCAGTACAGCCGCCATGCGGATTACGCGAGGGTCGAATACCCGGGTGAGATTGAGCACTCCGGTGTTCTCGCCATAGGTGGTGTTGGCAGGTGCACCGAAGATGGCAGCCAGCAGGGTGGCCAGTCCGTCGCCCGAGAGAGTGCGGTGCAGACCGGGATCCTTGATGAAGTTCTTGCCCACGGTGCTCTGTATGGCACACATGTCACCTATATGCTCCATGATGGTGGCAAAGGCGATGGGGAAGATGCCTATCACTGCGGTGATGAGCAGATGCCAGTCGGGATTCTGTGCCACTGCCCATACCGTGCGGTTGAGGTCAACAGGCAGACCTATCCATGCAGCCTCCGAGAGCTTTGAGAAATCCACTTCTCCCATCACGGCAGCCAGTATGTAGGAGCCCAGAACACCCAGCAGGATGGGTATGATGCGTATGATGCCTTTGCCCCAGATGGCTGTGCAGATGACGATGGCTATGGCTGTGACGGCCAGCAGCCAGTTGCCTGTGCAGTTCTGTATGGCTGACCCTGAGAGCGTAAGGCCGATGGCTATCACCATGGGGCCGGTGACTACAGGCGGGAAGAAGCGCATCACACGGTCTGTACCGAAGCTCTTGAGCAAAGCAGCCATTATGAAATAGAGCAGGGCAGCTGCTCCCACGCCCACGCAAGCATAGTTGAGGGCCATCTGCTCAGACAGCCCTTGCGCCATGCCAAGCCCTTTGACCGACATGTATCCGCCTATGAAAGCGAAGCTGGAGCCCAGGAAAGCGGGAACCTTACACTTGGATACGAGGTGGAAGATGAGTGTGCCGATGCCGGCGAAGAGCAATGTGGCACTCACACTCAGGCCGGTGATGATGGGGACGAGTACGGTGGCGCCAAACATGGCAAAGAGGTGCTGCACACCCAGGAGGGCGAACTTGGGCTTGCCCAAGCTCAGAGCGTCGTTGACGCCCATCGGTTCTGTGTTCATATTATATAAGGTATATATTGGTACTCTGTATTGTGTGGCTTTCTTCGCAATGCACTGCCTGTGCACATGCCTGCCGCCGGTTTGTCGTTCGCAAAGGTATGGCTTTTGCTCCAAACCACCTACTGTTTGCATGGAGAAGCTATAAAGAAAATCCCCACACCGCACTCGCTGCGACGTGGGGACACCTACTTATTGCTAACTAAAAACTTTTATATGTCTCGATGACACCGTTTATCTTCATTTCCCATACACCTTCTTCACTATGTGCCACTGCTTGTGCACGTCGCTCAGGGGTATCTGCTTGGCGGCCATCTTGTTGTAGAGGTCGCCGTAGGGGGTGCTTCTGGCCTTCTCCTGCTGTGCCCACTCGAGCACCTCAGCATCGGTGAGATGCCTGATGGGAAGGTTTGTCTTCACTGTTACATCCCTTATGCCCACCTTCTTGAGGAGCCTCTTGGCGCGGTCGATGTCGGCCTGGCCGGCTTCCCGGCTGGCATAGATGTATGCTTTGAAGCCGATTACCTTCTTTACGCGCTCAAATTCCTGGGGCAGTCCGAAGTCGTTGCCGTCTGTCCCCCACGAGGTGCAACTGCAGTTCATCCAGTTTCCTTCCTTTGCCTTATAGTATGTCAGCCCCACATCTCCCTTGCCGGGAAGCAGGATGGTCATTGCTCGGGGCAGGTTGCCAATTACCTCCACGGGCACCTTCACCTCCTTGGTGACGAGGTTGATGGTCAGGTCGTTGCCGTCGTGAGTGGTCTCCACCTTCCTCAGATCCTTGTTGGTGAGCTTGGGCAAGCTGTTTCTGTCAAACGTCTTGCCGTCTAACTTGAGGGTGAGCTTGCCCTTCAGGAGCGACTCGGCATATCTCTGGCGCAGGTATATCTCCTCCAAGTGTCCCTTCTTGCCGTCCACTTCCACCCATGTGCCAGTGCCTCAGTTGCCCTCCAGATACTGGTTGCGTGTGGGCACCCTCATGTAGTACTCACCCACGGGTTCGCCTGTTGCCGGTCTTGTCCATACGATGTGCATGACGTTTCCATGGGCGCTCAGCGTGAGCGGCATGGCGTTGGTCTTGCCGGCAAAGTCGTTTCCGCTGTCGCTGTCAATGATTTCGATGAGTTTGTTGTCCTTCACCTTCCACTTGCCGGTAGCGCCCATGCCGAACCGGAAATTGCGGCTCACGAGCAACATGTTCTGGAAGGTTCCGTCGGCGCAGAGTATCTTGAACTGTGGCAGAAACTCCATTTTCCCCTCTTGGTTTGGCCTGCACATCTGCCAGATGCCGGTCAACTTCTTCTTGGTAGGGGTCTCCGTCACGTCTGTCTCTGGTGTTTGCGGGTTTTCCATGTGGGATTTTGCCTTCATGCCAAGGCTTAGGGCCAAAAGGGCCATGATGATTGCTGCTTTCTTCATATCTCGTGTGTTTTTGGTTTGCTACTTGCAAAGATAACGAAAACTTCTGTCCCTCATACATCAGCGGGCAGTTTTTTTCTTGCAGAATAACTCATTCTCCCTCAGAGGGCTGCTGCGGGTGCCTGTGCAGTGAGACGGAAATGTGTCGGCGATGAAATATTGTTGTTGCACGGGCGGTGTATCTTTGCGGCGTGAACGTGAAACGCTCTCCCCGTGAGAATGATGCACGGGAATGGTTATACCTTATTTATATATATGACAAAGAGACATACACCCACCTCCAGCCTCCTGCGCCGATGCCCGCGATTGGCTCTGTTTGTGCTCCTGGCGTTGTGCGCGGGGCAGGCCGGTGCGCAGGAGAGTGGGGACGAAGGCACTTCGGCGCTGGAGCAAAGGATGAGCCGGCTGGAGACCAAGTGGGAGCACATGCCCAAGATACACGGCATACTGAGAGGCAAATACGAGTATGAGCCCGAGCTGAACGCCTCCCGGTTTGAGGTGCGCAATGCCCGCCTGTCGGCCGAAGGGTCGCTGCCCCTGCGCTCTGCCTATAAGCTGGAGGTGGATCTGTGCGATGAGTCGTCCATCAAGATGAAGGATGCATGGGTGCGCATCACTCCCTGGAGCACCCTGCGATTCACTGTGGGCCAGCAGCGAATGCCCTTCTCCATCGATGCCCACCGCAATCCCTCGGCACAGTACTTTGCCAACCGCAGTTTCATAGCCAAGCAGGTGGGCGACATGAGAGACGTGGGATTTCAGGCGGGATATGATTTCCTGTCGCAAGAAGGCCGCCAGGTGCTTGTGCTGGATGCCGGTCTGTTCAACGGGTCAAACCTCGACAATCAGAAGAACGCCTGGTTCTCCTCGCCTGCCTATTCCGCCCGCATCCAGTACTTTCCCTGCCGCGGGCTCGCTCTGGTGCCCAGTGTGCAGCACCAGCAGATAGCCGAGCGGCAGGCCGCATACACCTCGCTCGACATGGGCGCCTGGTTTGAGCGGGCAGGATGGCACGTTGAGGCCGAATACCTGCACAAGATGTATGCCCATGATGCCTTCACCGACTGCCGCGCGGTCAACTCTATGGTCCTCTACAAGCTGCGCCTCAGGAAGCAGAAGTCCTTCGTGGAGAGCATCTCCTACCTGGGCCGCTATGACTACATGCAGGCTCACTCCTCGGGCAAGAACGGGCTGGCCGAGGACGGCAAGCACCTGGTGCAGACCGATGCAGAGCGTCATCGCATGACCCTGGGCGTGACCCTTGCGGTGCGCAACCGCTATTTCCCCACCGACATACGCTTCAACTATGAGAAATACTGGTACCCTCACGGCGGTGCCAAGGAGAGTGAGCGCGACAAGTTGGTGTGTGAGGTGATGATAAAGTTCTGAGTAGCGAGTAGTTTCTTTCCTGCCCCTGTCTTTGCTTTATATGGTTGGCAAGGACGGAGGACGATGTTGCCATCCCGAGGACTTCCTGCCGGATGGCAACTCTCATTCTGTTTCTTCTGTAAAAACAGCCCTTTCGCTTACAAATGTTTGGCTATAACGACAAAATAGTATAAATTTGCAGCCCAAAAGCAGAATTGCTGTGTAAAGTGAAACAAAATTATGTCTTTTATAAACAAATAGTATGAAGAAAATCTCTACTCTCGTTGCAGCCCTGTTGCTGCTGTTCTCCAACGCCCTGAGCGCCCAGGACTATGTCATCAAGATGAAGACTGCCCATGCCATAGGCGAGTATATGGGTTTCTCTATCCAGTCCAATGGCAATGAAGTGGATATCATAGGTGCCGAGTATCAGAAGGACGATGGAAGCTTCAAGGTGACCTCTCAGGAGGTGGAGCTGCGCGGCAAGATCACCCGTCTGGAATGCAGCAGCAACTGGTTGGAGTCCATTGATGTGAGCGGAAATAACCTGCTCGTGGAGCTGTACTGTGACAACAACCGCCTCACGGATATCACTCTGGGCCAGCAGCCAAACCTGAAGGAGCTCTATGTGGGCGACAATCAGTTGGCATCCATCGACCTTTCGGGCGTGCCCAATCTGAATATGCTCAGCATCTACAAGAACCCTCTCACCTCGCTGGACCTCAGTACCAACACCAAGATTACCGAGCTCATCTGCCGCGAGTGCCAGCTCGAGGGAACGCTGGACCTCAGCGCCAATCCCATGTTGCAGAAGTTGGGCTGCTACAACAACAACCTTTCAGCCATCAAGATTGCCCCTAATAGCAGTCTGGGAAAGCTGGAGATTGAGCGTAACAATATCAAGGGCGAGAATATGACAGCCCTTGTGAACGCCCTGCCAAAGTTCCAGGTTCTGCCCGACTACGATGACTGGTATGGCATGGACCCCCAGTGCATCGTGGTGCTGGAGTATGACAGCGACCTGGAGAACAATTCGCTCACCGCATCGGACCTGGCTGTGCTGAAATCGAAAGGCTGGCCTGTGAAGGCAGTGGACAATGTGGATGACTTCGGCGACATCAAGGATGTGGATGGCACAATGACCTCTATAGATAAGGTGAATGGTGCTCAGGCTGCCACAGAGCCCACTGCCGTGTATGACATCACTGGCCGTGCTGTGTCTGCCAGCAGCGCACGTGGCGGTATCTATATCCGCAAGTATGGCAACAAGGTGAGCAAGGTGCTCGTGCGCTAACTTCCTCCCCTGACCATCATCTCACGTCTGATTGTCTGCCGAACAGGCAGGCTCAGTGCAGACGGATACATTCGTCAACCCCCGAAAGGCATTGGCCCTTCGGGGGTTGGCTTGTTCTTGAGGACTGACAAGCTATTGTTTGCGCTTCGTCACCCTTCTTGTCCACACCTTGTGGCTGCCCCGGCCGGTGCTGTCGATGGGGCAGGAGGGGTCGGAACAGAGGCTGCGCAGCTCCTGCGAGGCTGTCGTGCGGTTCATCTCATTGATGACGGCGTAGTCGTTGAGCGCGATGAATCCGTTTCGGTCAATGACTTTCAGGGCATTGGCAATGCGCTCCTCCTGGGTGAACTTCTGCTTCCTGAGCTTGCGCACACCGCCTGAGTGACGCTCCAGTTCGGTATCCATGCGCAGCTGCTTCAGCAGTTCGGGCGCCACCTTATAGTTTACGTCCTTCACCGCAACCTTGCGGTAGAGCATGCGATCATCGTCATCGGCCATCTCGGTGGGCTTCTTGTCGTCGAAGTCAAGCGACAGCGAGAAGGTGCCTATGCCGTCGAGCTTCACCGAGTAGCCCATGGCGAGCATGCGCTTCAGGTGGTCGGAGAGGTCGGTGAGCACGGCTTCCACCACGCTCTCAGACAGCGCGCGGTTGTAGCTGTGCAGCCCTTCCACCACATCCTTGGTGCTCAGCGTGCGGTTCGCAATCAGCTTGGGATACACTCGTCTTTGCCCTGCCTTGTTCAGGTCGGGCATCTCCTGTAGTAGATACTTTGCCATAGTGCTTGTCTTTTGGTTGTATATGTTTTCTGTTTCAGTCAGCTTATTTTCTTTCTGCAGTATGCATGTTTTTTCCTTGCAGTACTGCCAAAATCTCCGTTTGCAGTCTTTGGATGCACATACGCAGGCTTCTGATGGCCATCCAAAGCCTTTGTACGGCCATCAGAAGCCTGCAAACGGAGATTTCTGCCCTGCAAAGATACAATTACAAGAAGGCCAAAAGCAAATTTCAGGGCACTTATTTTCTTTTCCTGCCCGGCTCCCAAGGCTTTCCTGCGCTTTTCCGTGGGGCGAAAAGGTGCGGCTGGCGGGCAATAAAAGCCCTGTGGCTCACGTTATTCTATGTGTTAAAGGAAGTGTGACAAACAACAGAACCATTATGCGCAAAATCTTAAGCCTGCTCATCCTCGCGATGCTCATGCTCAGTTCATGCGACAACGACCCTGCCAACAAGGTGACGCTCTCGCGCCGGCATTTGGCTCGGGCTATCGAGGGACACTATCAGGGTCACTACAGAGTGCTGTGGGGCGACCTCGGTACAGGCGCTGCGGAGGAGGATTCTGTGGGGTGTGTGAGTATGGATGTGCAGGATTGGGACCATCGCACAGTGGTCTTCAATGACTTTCCCTTGCACCTGATAACCAAGGTGGTGGGCGAAGAGTCGCCGCTTGCAGAAGCTTTGCGTGAGCGTCCCACGGTGGAGGTCTTGTCCTATTACTCTTTCCTCATTCCCAACGACAATTCGGTGGACCTGTACATCAAGCCGCAAGGCTTCCACATCACAGCCCCTTATGAGGGCCGTGTTGCCAATCTCTTCTTTGCCTTCTCGAATGCCAGCCGTTTCTACGAAGTCTCGCGGCAGGAGCTTCAGGGCAAAATGGCGCTGCGAAGCCAGGATGCCATCTGTGTGCGCCTGCTCAGCATCAAGGACGACGAAGGGCGCTTGCTCTTCGAGGATACCGGCAAGGGAGCAGGCTCGAAGTTCTTCTACGTGGATTTTGTACCAGAATAGTGCGCAGCGCTTGTGCGGCTGATGCCTGGTGGCTGGCTGCCTGCGGGGGTGTATGTGCGCTTATATGATGCTCCAGTATTTCAGTGCGTTATATATGCCATCGTCATCCACCGATGAGGTGGTGTAGTCTGCTGCCTTCTTCACATCTATGCTGGCATTGCCCATAGCCACACCTATTCCGGCTGTCTGGAGTATAGGCACGTCGTTTCCACCGTCTCCAAATGCCATGGTCTCTGAAATGTCGATGTGCTGCGAAGCTGCTATCTCGCGTAACCCTTTGGCCTTGTTGACCCCCTTGGCAGTAAAGTCGGCAAAGTCGGGATGCCATCTGCTGGACTCCACATGCTGTAATGAGGAGACGAACTGAGCCTCTTGCGAAGTGGAGATGAAAGGCGTGAGTTGCAATATGGGCTGGCTCAACACCAGGCTCAAGGGGAACGTGACTCCTCAGGTCGGGGACGTTGAGCAGGCCCTTGAATATGCGTTCCGACTCGCTGCTGGGGTGGATGGTGGTGTAATCCTTTTGCCCTACCACTATACATGCAAAGTCCTGTGCATCAGCCTGATTGATAATCCATTCCACCTCATTGGCGGGTATGGGCGTGCAGCTGACAGGCTCCTCGCCCACAAAGCAATAGGCTCCGTTGGCTGTGATCAGGTGCTTTATCGCATCCAGATTGTTGATGAGCGCATACGGACGGCCTGTGGAGATGAATATCTTTATGCCCTTGGCCTTGGCAGTCTGAAGAGCCTGTACGGTGGAGTGGGGGATGGAATGCGTATTGAAGCTAACCAAAGTGCCGTCGATGTCGAAGAAGAGTGCTCTGATCATATTTCCTTATTGCGATATATGTGTGTGTCGTTGTCTGTTGCAGGGGCAGTTTTGCGCGGTCTTCCGGTCATGCGGAGGGAACCGGCAGACTGCCTCTGCCATTTTCGTCCTGCAAAATTACTAAACAAACGACAATCGGCAGGCTTATTAACAATTATTATGTGCCGCTGTCACAAGAATGTCAAACCCCGATGGATTCCTGCCTGCATGCACTTTCGCGGCTCCCCTCAGCAGCCCGCTTTTATCCTCCCGGCCCGCTGGCAGGTGTGGATTAAAAGTGTTATCTTTGCAATAAAGTTGGAATGCAATGGCAAAGAAAGATATAACATCTCATGTGGAGGTCACTGAATGTGATGTCTGCGATACAGAACGCAAGGCTACAAACAGTGCTCCTGTGGGTGGACAAGGAAAGGTGTTGAAGGTGGTGACAGACGGTGCCCAGCTCAGTATGGACTATGTGCGCTCTCATATTTATACTATACGAGGGGCGGAAGTAATGGTTGATACTGACCTTGCTGCCATGTACGGCGTGGAAACCAAACAGTTGAAACGTCAGGTGAAGCGTAATATAGAGCGTTTCCCCGACGACTTCATGTTTGAACTGACACCAGAAGAGTATGAATCTTTAAGGTGCCAAAATGGCACCATAGAGAGCGGTAGAGGGCAGCATTCAAAGTATCTTCCTTTTGTCTTTACTGAGCAGGGAGTCTCCCAGTTGTCGGGTATCTTGAGGAGTGAATATGCAATAGAGGTGAATATCCGCATCATGCGTGCCTTCGTAGCCATGCGTCGCTTCCTCTCGGCCAATGCCGGTATGTTTCAGCGTATAGAGAGGTTGGAGCGTCATCAGATGCTGACCGACCAGAAGATGGAACAGGTGCTGAAGCGTATGGACGAGCTTGCTCCTGCCATCACTCCAGAGCAAATCTTCGCCACAGGTTGCGTGTGGGATGCCTGGAGCTATGTGTCTCAGCTGGTTCGTAGTGCCAAGCAACGCATCATCCTCATTGACAACTTTGTTGACGAAAGAGTGCTCCTGCTGTTGACCAAGAGGGCTGATGGGGTATCGGCAACCATCCACTCTCGCTACACACAGCAGTTCCTGTTGGACCTGGAGAAGCACAACGGGCAATATGAGCCCATTGGGTTTGTGCAGACTCCCCATAAATCCCACGACCGCTTCCTTATTATAGATGATGAGGTGTATCTCATGGGCGCGAGCGTAAAGGATATGGGTACAAGCCTTTGTGCCATAACAAGGCTGGAGATGAAGCCCGACACGATAATGTCATTGTTAAAGTAGTTGGAATGCGGCTGAGCTGTTTGGCAGGCGCAACAGTTTGAACGTCATTGATATCTGTGTCGGCCATACGCATGCAAAGGCCTTTGGCTTCATTATAGGAAAGCTCCAGCACGTTCCCGTTGCCAATTACACCAACAGCGATGTGCCCATCCATTTCCTTCCTGCCGGGTGAAATCAACAAATGACAATTCGTGTGCGATCAGCATAAAGCATTGCTCTTGACAGATTTTGTTTCCTATACATAATAACAAAGGGCTGCATCAGACAGAATACTCTGATACAGCCCTTGAATGTGTAAGGAAAGAATTGACTTGATGTGCGATGCCTGATGTGGGCTTTCCTTTATGTCAGAAAAGTCCAGATGGAACAAGTCCCAATGAATTTATAGACTCATAGGCATTAGAAAGCGCGTCAAACACCTTCAGAACATCGTTGTAGTCCCAGAATTTGAGTTCGTCACGTATTCCTTTCAACGAAGATGCTTCTTTCTTGATCTTCTCCAATTGCTTGGCATCAGAAACGGCTACAATACCTTGCACCGAAGGGTTGTTCTTTGCCTTCATCAGATTGAGTAAAAGGCTGTCAATGCTGCCACAGGTTTGTACTTCGAATACGTAAGTGATTCTCCCCATATTGCCTACTGATACCTCCCAAATGGCATCTACAACTGCACCATCAGCAACCTTCTTTTCAACTTCTGCCCTGAAGCCAAGTAAGGAACCTATATCCCTGATTCTGTCTCTTACGTCATTGTGGACAAATGCCTTCTGCTTTTCAGTTTCTTTTTCAAGATTCTCTTCAATAGGTGTTTCCATTTCAACAGGCTCTATCTGCAGGTCTTTCCATATGAAGTAATCCAGGGCGAGGAGGTCTTCGATTTCGCTCACACCTTGCTTTTTTGCCAAATCCACAAGTTCACGTCCAACCTTGGAAAGATAAGCGTATTTCTTGCCGTCAAGAGCGGAATTGTATTTGGGGACTTTAGGAATACCCAAGGCAATAAAACCTGTGAGTGATTTCTTGTTCCAAAGAATATACTCATCAGGATTGAACTTGTTCAACAGCTCGCTAATGATTGCGGGGCCAAGACCTTTTATGTTTTCTCGAAACTCATCCCATCGGCTTTCGATAGTTGCTTTTCCATAGAACAGATTGGCCAACTGTTTTCGGATCAAAGCCATGCCATTGCTTTCAATGACGTTGTCGAGGTAGTACTTCTTATTACCCCACATACTCATTGCCCACAGAGGTGCGATAAGATTGAAGAATTCTTCCTCTGTCAGATTCTGCAAACGTTCTTTTGTGTACGATTGCATTTCATTACACATTTTATGACGCTCGTTGGAGTCTGATACAACTTCCGCCTTATTGTTGTCGGCCCATTTCTTGTAATTAGAAAGGGCTGTTGAGTATAACTTTTCGTTCATATGTCTTCTTGATGAAAAGATTATGTTGTTTTAGATGTGCCAATGGCTATATTGCAATTGATGTTGTCAAAAGATGAAGTCAGTATGGTTGTAGAGACATTCTTAAACGCTGTTTCAGCGTCTGGGAACCCGTAATGCGCTTGTATAGTAAAAGAAAAAGCAGCTACGTAATACGTAACTGCTTGATTCTCTATGTGGACCAGCTAGGGCTTGAACCTAGGACCTCCAGATTATGAGTCTGTTGCTCTAACCAACTGAGCTACAAGTCCAGTGCATGGCAATTACTTGCTTGCGGGTGCAAAATTAGATAAAAACCATGAGACTGCCAAATGCGCGGTGCGAAAAATTTGGCTTGCCAAGGATTATTGGCTAATTTTGCAGGCCGAAACAGCCCGTTTCGTCATATCGAGAAGCGCGGAGATGTGTATTGACACGTCGGCTGGTGCGTCTTTCGAGGCAAGGAAGTTTGTTCGGGTAGGCGCAGAAGGAGCTATTGAGAAGCGATGAATGTCGTCTTGAGGATTGATGAAAAAAGTTCAGTGAAGCGAGCATGCTCATTCGGAGAAGGGCGAAAACTCATTCCTGGTAGCGAGGAAGCTTGTATTGAGAAGCGATGAGAGGGCATTTTAAGATGCGGCTGAAAGTCGCCTTGAGTTTGGCCGAAAGACGAGGCGGATTTGGCTGAAATTCGTTTGGAAGGGCGTGGGATGCATGTTGAGGCGCGGGAGTTTCGAGTGGAGAAAAGAGAAGATACTTGTAGAGAGATGAGGAGATACGTTGCCACCATAGGCTTTTTCGATGGAGTGCATAGAGGACATCAGTACCTGATAGGGCAGTTGCGCAGGGAAGCCAGCGCGCTGGGATTGGGCTCGATGCTTGTTACGTTTGACAGGCATCCGCGCCAGGTGCTGCATGCCGATTATGTGCCCAGCCTGCTTTCCACCCTTGACGAGAAGGTGGAACTGCTGCGGCAGACACAGGTGGATGAGGTGCACGTGCTGCATTTTACGCCTGAGATGGCCAGTATGGATGCGCAGCAGTTTATGCGCGAAGTGCTTGCCGATGAACTTCATGTGGCTGCCTTGCTCATGGGATACGACCATCGGTTTGGGCGCGGCGGCGGCACCTTCCCCGAATACTGCGCTTGGGGACGTGAGGCAGGCATCCAGGTGATGCTGGCCAGTGCGCTTCCCGGCGAAAAGGTGAGCAGCAGCGTCATCCGCCGACTGCTCTCTCAGGGCGATGTGACTGGGGCTGATGAGCTCTTGGGCAGACCTTACCGCCTGACAGGAATGGTAAGAGGCGGTCATCGCGTGGGGCGTCTCTTGGGTTTTCCCACGGCCAACATCTCTCTGCCGGCAGGCAAACTCATCCCGGCAGGCGGAGTCTATGCCGTCAGAGTGCAGCTTCCCGATGGGGAATGGCGGGCTGGGATGCTCAATATCGGGCATCGCCCCACCCTGCACAATGGCGAGAACGTGTCGGTGGAGGTCAATATCCTGGATTTCGAGGGCGACCTATATAATAAGGAGATAAGCGTGGATTTCATCGGGCGCTTGCGTGACGAACAGGCTTTCCCTTCTCTGGACGACCTGCGCAGGCAGTTGTCGAGAGATGAGATGGAGGTTCGCAAACTCACCGAAGGCATGTGAAAAGCCGTTCCCTGGCAAGTTGCCCACTTGTGACAGACATCCCTGAAGAATATCCGCCTTCTATAGCAAGGCTGAAACAAACCGCCATAAAGAACCGTCAACCCCAACAACCAAGCAATTTCAAACCTATATAATATATAAGGAGAAGGACAGATGGACAATAGCGAATACATTCTCGCCCATCGCACGGATGATGTGCGTGCGCTCGCTCTGCGTAGTGCAGATGCAGGTGTTGACAAGTCCTTCTGCCTTCGTCAGATAGAGGCTTGGCAAACTGCCCGCACCAAGTTGCCCCGCTGGGCAGCCACCGACGGCATCCTCTTTCCGCCCCGCCTCAATATGGAGCAATGCAGCAGCCAGTTGACAGCCGAGTACAAAGCCCGTCTGGTGGAGCGTCTGTTGTCGGAGGAGCGTGGTTCGTTGACCGACCTTACGGGTGGCTTCGGTGTGGATTTCAGTTTTCTCGCCCCTTTGTTCCGTAATGCCGTTTATGTGGAGCGCAACTCCGACCTTTGTGAAATGGCACAGCACAATCTGCCGTTGCTTGGTGCCGGACATGCCAGGGTGGAGTGTGCTCAGGCCGAGGACTTCCTGGATGGGGCAGACCAGCAGGATCTTATCTTCCTCGATCCCGCCCGCCGCGACGATGCCGGCCGCAAGGTGGTGGCTCTGAGCGATTGTTCGCCCGATGTGGCAGCCCTCTCTCCGGCCCTTCTCTCCCGCTCCCGTGTGGTGATGGTGAAACTCTCTCCCATGCTGGATATCGGGCAGGCTCTGCTCTCCCTTCATGCTGTGCGTGAGGTGCATACGGTGAGTGTGGATGGCGAGTGCCGCGAGCTCCTGCTTGTGCTGGCTGCCGGCGAATGCCGCCCGGCCTACCATTGTGTCAATCTAGGTAGGCACCCCCAGTCGTTTGTCACCTCTGAGCGCCATGCCCAACCGTGCATCGCCGGCGCTCCCGGCCAGTTCCTCTATGAGCCCAATGCCTCCATCCTGAAGGCAGGAGTGCAGGATGCTCTGTGCGAGAGTGTGGATGTGAGCAAGTTGCATCCCTTCAGCCACCTCTTCACCTCCGATATCCTGCGGCAGAACTTCCCTGGTCGTAGTTTCCGTGTAGATGGCATCTCTACCTGCGGCAAGCGCGAACTCAAGTCCTTCTTGCGTGATGTGCGGCAGGCCAATCTGGCTGTGCGCAACTTCCCCTCCACGGTGGCTCAGCTGCGCAAGCAGTGGCATTTGGCCGAGGGAGGCGACATCTATCTCTTTGCCACCACTCTGGCCGATGGCACCCATGCGCTCATCCGCTGCTCTAAGGTGTAGTCCGCTTGATTTTTCTTCCTGTTCCAATGGCTTCGGGAGGCTTCTGCTCTGATTCCTTTTGTCCAAAGTGTTGTGCGATGAGGCTTTTTTCCGTTTTTGAAGGAGAAGGTTGTCGGCAGAGGCCCTTCAGGCCGCCTTCCTTCTCTCAAAAAGCCGTTTTGCTTGCTTCAAAAGGCAAAAAAGAATGCTGTATTTGCAATTATTGCCTTTTTTATTGCGCTGAATGGGATTATTATTGCTAAATTTGTAGGGAAGATAAAGCAATTTAGCCCTTAAAACATAACAGTATGTCCACAAGAAGAGATTTCCTGAAGGGAGTGGGCTTGGCTACAGCCGGGCTGACTCTGACCCCTGGAAACGTGTTTGCAATGACCAGCAAGGAGACCAAGCACGCCAAGGGAGAGAAGGTGAAGATTGCCTACATAGGCATCGGAAACCGCGGTGAGCAGAACATCAACGAGTTTGCCAAGACCAACATGGTAGATGTGGTGGCCCTGTGCGACGTTGACCTGCAGGGCAAGCAGTGCCAGAAGGTGCTCGCCAAGTACCCCAACGCCAAGCGCTATACCGACTTCCGCAAGCTTTTCGAGGAGTATGCCGACCACTTTGATGCCGTTGCGGTGAGCACCCCCGACCATACGCACTTCTTCGTAGTGATGATGGCCATGAAGTACGGCAAGCATGTCTATTGCGAGAAACCGCTCATGCGCACCTTCCAGGAGGGCGAGCTCCTCATCGAGATGGCCAATCGCCATCCCGAGGTAGTGACCCAGCTGGGCAACCAGGGCCACTCCGAGGGCAACTATTTCCAGTTCAAGGCATGGCAGGAAGCTGGCATCATCAAGGACGTCACTTCGGTGGTGGCCCACATGAACAACGACCGTCGCTGGCACAAATACGACTGGAACATGATCAAGATGCCCGAGGGCGATGCCATCCCACAGGGTATGGACTGGGATGTATGGCATGGCGGCGTGCGTTATCACAATTTCAGTAAGCTCTTCCACCAGGGTGACTGGCGCAGTTGGTACGATTTCGGCATGGGCGCACTGGGTGACTGGGGAGCACACTTGCTCGACACCGTGCACGAGTTCCTCAATCTGGGGCTTCCCTATGAGGTAAGCATGCAGTATGCCAAGAACCATAATGAGTTCTTCTACCCCTACAGCAGCACCATCCTTTTCCGCTTCGGCGCACGCGGCAACATGCCCCCATGCGATGTGACCTGGTATGACGGAGTGGATAATCTGCCTCCCCTGCCCGCCGGATTCGGCGAGAGCGAACTGGCCGACGGCATTCCTGCGAGCGGTCAGGGCGAATACACCAAGCAGAAACTCAATCCGGGCAAGATCATCTACAGCCGTGACCTTATCTTCAAGGGAGCCAGCCACGGCAGTACCCTCAGCATCATCCCCAAGGAGAAGGCCGAGGCCATGAAGGACAAACTGCCCCAGGTGCCCAAGAGCCCCAGCAATCACTACGTCAACTTCCTGCGTGCGTGCCAGGGCATAGAGAAGACCCGTTCGCCCTTCCAGATAGCGGGAGTGCTCTGCCAGGTGTTCTGCCTGGGTGTGATAGCGCAGCGTCTCAACACACAGCTCTTCTTCGATCCGCGCACCAAGCGCTTTACCAACAATGAGTTTGCCAATGCGATGCTCACCGGCATGCCGCCGCGCCGTGGTTGGGAGGACTATTACAAACTCGACTAAACGTATAATGTAAGCCTGATGAAAAAGATTGTTTTTCTCATGATGCTGCTTGCGGTGATGCCCGCTGCGGCCAAGAAGAAGTTGACCACCCCAGTGCCCGAGGCACAGCCAGTGTCCGACAATGTGCTCACCGAGCAGGAGCAGCGCGAGGGCTGGAAGCTTCTGTGGGACGGCAAGACCACCCAGGGGTGGCGTGGTGCCAAGCTCACTACCTTTCCCCAGAAGGGTTGGCGCATAGAGGATGGCATCCTCAAGGTGGAGGCCGCCACGGGTGCTGAGAGCGGCAACGGCGGTGACATCGTGACCGAGAAGACCTACCACAACTTCATTCTCAAGGTTGATTTCAAGATTACAGAGGGTGCCAACAGCGGCATCAAGTACTTTGTGGATCCCGACATGAACCGTGGCGAGGGCAGTGCAATAGGTTGCGAGTTCCAGATACTGGACGACCTGCGCCATCCCGATGCCAAGCTGGGCGTGAAGGGAAACCGCAAGCTGGGTGCGCTCTACGACCTCATCCCCGTCTCCGACGACAAGCCGTTTGACATCACAGCGTGGAACACAGCCACCATCATCGTCAAGGACCGTCATGTGGAGCACTGGCTCAATGGCGTGAAACTGCTCGAGTATGAGCGTGGCACGCAGGAGTGGAATGCCCTGGTAGCCTATAGCAAGTACCGCAACTGGCCCGACTTCGGCAACCGCGATGGCCGTATCCTGCTTCAGGATCACGGCAACGAGGTGTGGTTCAAGAACGTGAAAATCAAGGAACTCTGACCTTATTATACGCGCCTTGCGTGCTTCCGTGGCGGAGGCATGCAGGGCGCGCTTGCCGTCTGTGCGGATGCGCCATGTGACGCGCAGCCGCTTTTTCTTATTTTGATTGGCATTCAAATAGAAGATTAACATAATGAAAAGACTTATCCTTATCCTTACCTGCATCTGCGGAGCACTCTTTGCCCGCGCACAATACACCTTCACCGACTCTGTCCAATGGCAGACGTATGAGGACTTCAACCGCATCTTTCTCGACACCAAGAAGCACATCTACCGCGACCACTCGGCCCGCGTGAATGCCGTTGACCGCTGGAACGGTGCTGCTGCCATCTGGTGCCAGGCCATCTTCTACGATATGGTGCAGAACGCATACCGCCGTGCGGTGGCACAGGGCGACAAGGTGCGCCAGGACAAGTACAAAGCCTTGCACCGCAGAATATACTTGGGCGAGAAAGCCCAGTATGTGAACTTCAACTTCGATGACTGCAACACCAACACCGGATGGTTTGTCTATGACGATATCATGTGGTGGACAGTGGCCTTGGCACGCGCTTATGAGACCTTCTCAAGCCGCGAGTACCTCACCTACAGCGAGCGCAGTTTCTGCCGCGTGTGGTATGGGTCTGCCCGTGTAGGCGACGACGGCTCCTATGCCGACCCTGCGCGTGGCCTGGGCGGAGGCATGTTCTGGGAGTGGCAGCCCATCGACAAGCCCAAGCCACACCAGAAGGGTGACTTCCGCTCGGCCTGCATCAACTTCCCCACGGTGATAGCCGCCTGCCTGCTGCACCGCAACGTGCCCGAGGGGCGTGCCGTTCCCACAGCTGCTCGCCCTACCCAGCAGACCAAGGAGTGGTATCTGGAGAAAGCCCGGGAGATATACGCCTGGGCCGACAAGACACTGGTGCAGGACGGCCGTGTGGCCGACGGCATCCACGGAGGCGGCCCGGAGTTCAAGGACCACCTCTACAATCAGGGTACCTACATCGGTGCCAGTTGCCTGCTCTACCAGTTGACGGGCGATGTGACCTATCTCAACAAGGCCAAGCAGGGTGCCAACTACGTATTCAACAAGATGTGCCGAGGCGGCATCCTGCCCTATGAGACAGGTGTGGAGCAGGGCGTGTATGCTGCCATCTTTGCCCAGTACATGCACACGCTGGTGTATGAGTGCGGCCAGACACAGTACCTGGGCATGATGAGGCGCAACATGCAATGGGCCTGGGACCATCGTGACCAGATGCGTGGAATCTCCTGCGGCAACTTCCTCCAGGACACTCAGGCCGACAGCCAGATAGACAGCTATAGCGCCAGCGGCATGCCCGCCATCATGCTTCTCTTCCCTGCCGATGACAACGCAAGTGCGCTGGAGGCTGTACCCGAGGCATCCCGTGATGCCGCCCAGGTGGGTATCTACACGCTCGATGGCCGCTGCGTGGCACCCTGCGGCACACCCCGCCTGTGCGGCCAGCTTGCCTCCGGCCTTTATGTCACTGGCGGGCGCAAGCTGCTGGTGCGCTGAGCACCATGGTCCGAATGGCGGTTCTCTCCTCCCTCTGATGCTCTGGCTCGGGACAAGCAGCCCATGGCTTTGCTTGCTCCGGAGGAATGGCGGGAGCGGCGGCAGGTGCTGTGCGCTGCCGCCCATGGGACTGGGTCGGAAAACGTACTGCGGTGCATCGGCTGTTGCAGCGCGGTGCATCGCCCTTCACAGCGCGCTGCGATTGCCACCGCAGCGCGCTGCGTTTTTCCAGGCATCATCGTGCCTGCCATGGTGCTGCGTTTTTCGTTCATGGTGCAGCGGCCGTATCTGCTCCCGCCAGGGAGGATGGACGGAACTCCGCACTGCCTGCCGGATGCCTCTCCTGCTTTCTTGCCCCGTATGGCAACCCGTCTGTCGGGAATGTCTCGCTCTCCTGCTTCCTCTTGTGTGAACAAATCTAAAAGTCAAACCAGATGGCTGGCAAAGTGGGCCAATTCCTTTGCCCGCTGCAAAAGATGCGGTAACTTTGCACATTATGAAGGGCTTATGTATATTCCTGGCCGTCATCCTCATGTGCCTGCTCCTGCCGGTGCGGGCATGGGCTGTGGCGTACCCCGTGGCTGCGGGCGGCGCTGCACCGGCCGACACGGCGCAGACCGCCGCACGCGACAGTGCGCGGCGTGACAGCCTGCGCGCCGATACTCTGCGCGAGGTGGTGGTACGCCCCGACTCGGCGCTGCCCGTTGTGCGGGTTCTGGAAAAGACAGTGGGGCGCAGCCGCGGCCCTCGGTCCGTGTCGCTGGGCGACGTTATCGAGAAGGTGGCACCGGGCTTGCAGGACAAGATGCTGCACCCCTTTGCCATCAAGCAACGCAAGTCGGAGCGAAGGAAGAAGAAGATGCGCCAAGTGCTGGAGAACTATGACAGGCAGAAGACATTCAACGAACTTCTCGACGAGGCCGTCAAGCGTCAGCAGATGGAGGACGAACGCGCAAAACGCGAGGCAGAAAGGGGCTACTGAGCCGCGCGCCTGCATCCCCCGCGTCAGATATTTGCCTCATTCGCCGAAAAGCCGTAATTTTGCAGACGCAACATTTACACATAATTATATATACACAATAAGACAACGATGACAGACCAGATAGTGAAGGCCGTGGAGGCCGGTATAATGGAGATGTATGGGCAGAGCGCGCCACAGGGCTCTGTGGTTCTGCAGGAGACACGTGAGGGATTCGATGGTGAGCTCACACTGGTGGTGTTCCCCTTCCTGCGCATCAGCCGCAAGAAGCCAGAGGACACCGCCCAGGACCTGGGCCAGTATCTGGTGGCCAACCTTCCCGGTGTGGTGCGTGGGTTCAATGTGGTGAAGGGATTCCTCAACCTCAGTATCCAGCCCGCCTGTTGGATAAGCCTGCTGCAGGACATCTGGCAGAATCCCCGCTATGGCTTCACTCCTGTCACCGAGTCATCGCCCCTGGTGATGATAGAGTACAGCAGCCCCAATACCAACAAGCCCCTTCATCTGGGCCACGTGAGGAACAACCTTCTGGGTTGGGCCTTGGCAAACATCATGGAGGCCAACGGTAACAAGGTGGTGAAGACCAATATCGTGAACGACCGAGGCATACACATCTGCAAGAGCATGCTGGCCTGGCTGCGCTGGGGAAACGGCGAGACACCCCAGTCGAGCGGCAAGAAGGGCGACCATCTCATCGGTGACTACTACGTGGCATTCGACAAGCATTACCGCGAGGAGGTGAAGGAGCTCAAAGCCCAGTACATGGCCGGAGGCATGGCAGAGGAGCAGGCCGAGGAAAAGGCCAAGCAGGAGGCACCGCTCATCCGCGAAGCACACGAGATGCTGGTGAAGTGGGAGCAGGGCGATGCCGAGGTGCGCGCACTCTGGAAGAAGATGAACGAGTGGGTGTATGAGGGCTTCGACGAGACCTACAAGGCATTGGGCGTGTCTTTTGACAAGATATACTACGAAAGCCAGACCTACCTCGAAGGTAAGGAGAAGGTGGAGGAGGGACTCCAGAAAGGCTTCTTCTACCGCCGTCCCGACGGCTCTGTGTGGGCCGACCTCACCAAGGAAGGACTCGACGAGAAGCTCTTGCTGCGCTCCGACGGTACCAGCGTGTATATGACCCAGGACATTGGCACAGCCAAGCTGCGCTTCCAGGACTTCCCCATCGACAAGATGATCTACGTGGTGGGAAACGAACAGAACTACCACTTCCAGGTGCTCTCTATCCTGCTTGACAAGCTTGGCTTCAAGTGGGGAAAGGACCTCGTGCACTTCTCCTACGGCATGGTGGAGCTGCCCAACGGCAAGATGAAGAGCCGCGAAGGCACCGTGGTGGATGCCGACGACCTCATCGAGAGCATGGTGGAGAACGCCGCACAGATGAGCGCAGACAAGGTGAACCGCCTGGAGAACATCACGCCCGAGGAGGCTCACGAGATAGCACGTCGCGTGGGACTGGGTGCCCTCAAGTACTTCATACTGAAGGTGGATGCCCGCAAGAATATGCTCTTCAATCCCGAAGAGAGCATCGACTTCAATGGCAACACGGGTCCCTTCATCCAATATACCTATGCACGTATCCGCAGTATCCTGCGCAAGGCCGAGGCCGAGGGCACACAGGTGCCGGCCGAACTGCCTCTTACAGCCGAACTGACCGCTAAGGAGATAAGCCTCATACAGCACTTGCAGGGCTTTGCCGCTGTGGTGCGCCAGGCCGGCAATGACTATAATCCCAGTGCCATAGCCAACTACTGCTACGAACTCGTGAAGGAGTACAACCAGTTCTACCACGACCTGAGCGTGCTGCGCGAGCCTGACCTGGACAAGAAGGTGTTCCGTCTGGCCCTCTCGGCTGCCGTGAGCCAGGTGGTGAAGAATGGTATGGGTCTGCTGGGCATCGAGGTGCCCGAGCGCATGTAATCCGCTCTCCGCTCCAATCAACAGCATCGGATGGCAGGCAAGAACAAGTTCTATGTCGTGTGGGTAGGCGTCTCCCCGGGTATTTACACCACGTGGGAGGAATGCCTGCAACACGTCAAGGGGTACAAGGGAGCACGCTACAAGTCCTTTGCCACACGTGCTGAGGCAGAGCGCGCACTGGCCTCACCCGAGGACTACCAGACGCATGCCGCTGTGCGCAAAGCACCGTCTGCCCCCAAGGCATTGCCCGAGAATATCGACTACAATGCCATTGCGGTGGATGCCGCATGCAGCGGCAACCCCGGTCCCATGGAGTATCAGGGGGTGTACCTGGGCAATAACCAGCAGATCTTCCACTATGGACCCGTGCACGGAACCAATAACATAGGGGAGTTTCTGGCCATTGTCCATGCTCTTGCACTTATCTGCCAGAAGGGTTGGAACATGAAAATCTATAGCGACAGCCGCAATGCCATCAACTGGGTAAAGGGCGGCAAGTGCAAGACCAAGCTGGAGAGGAATGCCCGCACAGAGCCCCTCTACGCCCTGATAGCAAGGGCAGAGGAGTGGTTGCGCCAGCATCCTCACCATGCACAAGTAATCAAGTGGGAGACCGCTCAGTGGGGTGAGATTCCCGCCGACTTCGGTCGGAAGTAACACACAAGCCTATCATGAGGGAATTCTTCCGTACAATGGGCGGCTACCTTGCCCGTTACAAACGTTTTATCGCCGGCACATTTCTGATGAATGTGCTGGCTGCGTTCTTCAACGTATTCTCCTTCTCCATCCTTCTTCCTATACTGCAGATACTCTTCAAGGTCAATGACGAGCATTTTGCATTCATACCTTGGGGCACTGGGGGATGGGGTGCATTTGTCGATGTAGCCAAGAACAATGGCTACTTCTACTCGCAGGAACTGATCGAGCGCTACGGTCCATCCACCACCTTGCTGCTGCTCGGACTCGTGCTCTGCGTGCTCACCTTCTTCAAGACAGCCACTTACTTTGGCGGTTCGGCCATGCTCATGCCGCTGCGCACGGGTGTCATCCGTGACATCCGGGCCGATATCTACCGTAAGATCATCAGCCTGCCCCTGAGTTTCTTCTCTGATGAACGTAAGGGTGACATACTGACGCGCGTATCGACGGACGTCAATGAGGTGGATGCCAGTATAAGCAGCTCGCTCGATATGATAGTGAAGAACCCCATCTTCATAGTGGTCTATCTGGTGACGCTCATCTGCATCAGTTGGCAGCTTACGCTCTTCACGCTGCTCGTGGTACCCCTCCTGGCATGGGGTATAGGCTCTGTGGGCAGGAGGCTCAAGGCTCGTTCGCTGCTCATGCAATCGCGCCTGAGCGACAGTATGAGCCAGATAGAGGAGACTCTGGGAGGCCTGCGCATCATCAAGGCATTCATTGCGGAGAAGAAGATGATGCGCCGTTTTACGGCCGTCAATGACGATTACAGGCGCATAGCCACCCGCGTGGCCATGCGACAGAGCGCCGCTCATCCTGTGAGCGAATTCCTTGGCACCGTGATGATTGCCATCGTGCTGTGGTTCGGCGGATGGCTTATCTTCACCGGAGCAAGCAGCATCGATGCCAATCTCTTTATCTATTATCTTGTCATCCTATACACTACCCTGCAGCCTGTCAAGGACTTGAGCAAGGCCGGTTATGCCATTCAGAAGGGTATGGCCAGCATGGAGCGCGTAGAGAAGATACTGCATGCCGAGAATCCCATCAAGGAGGTGGAGCACCCTGTGCAGATAGCTGGCCTGAAGCGCGAGATATGCTTCCACGACGTGAGTTTCTGCTATCAGGACGACCGCGAAGTGCTCTCCCACATCAATCTCACCATTCCTGTGGGCCGCAGCATAGCCCTTGTGGGGCAGTCGGGCAGCGGCAAGAGTACGCTGGTCGATCTCATTCCCCGCTACCATGACATACAGCAGGGCAGCATCACCATCGACGGTGTGGATATCCGCTCACTCTCCATCCATTCCCTGCGCAGCCTGATAGGCAATGTCAACCAGGAGGCTATCCTGTTCAATGATACCATCTTCAATAATATAGCCTTCGGCGTGGAAGGCGCTACGCAGGAGCAGGTGGAGGCCGCGGCACGCGTTGCCAACGCCCACGAATTCATTATGCAGACCGAATCTGGCTACCTGACCATGGTGGGCGACCGTGGTTGCCGGCTCAGCGGAGGCCAGCGTCAGCGCATCAGCATAGCGCGTGCCATACTGAAGAACCCGCCCATCCTTATCCTCGATGAGGCCACCAGCGCTCTCGACACCGAGAGTGAACACCTGGTGCAGGAGGCTCTGGAGCGCCTGATGAAGAGCCGCACCACCATCAGCATCGCGCATCGCCTGAGCACCATACGCAATTCTGACGAGATATATGTGCTGCACGAGGGACGTATCGTGGAGCATGGTACGCACGACGAACTGCTTGCATTGGGCGGATATTACAAGCGCCTCACCGAGTTGCAGCAACTTTGAGCCACCTCGCATCAAGATTACTTTGTGATGAAACAGCATTTGCATTTCCTGGAGATACTCTTCTGCCACCTCCTGCTGGTCTTTCTGGTGGGCAGGTTAGGCTTCATCGTCTATAACCGCCATATCGAGGCACTCTCACTGGGCGACGTTTTCGGAGCCTGTCATGCAGGCTTGCTGGCCCACGACTTCTCGGTGGCAGCACTGTTCCTGTTGCCTGTAGCACTGCTTGCATTTGCTGCCTCGCGCCGTCAGAGCCTGCCTCTACGCGCCTTGCTTACTCCTTATTATATTATAGCAGGCTTCTGTGTGGCAGCCATCATCGTGGCCGATGCGGTCATGTATGAGTTCTGGCAATTCAAGCTCAGCGCGGTGGTGCTCAGTTATGCAGCCTCTCCCGAGGGCGCTTCCAACAGCGTGAGCCCCTGGTTTCTCATCTCTCGTGTCATTACCGCAGTGCTCATGGTGCTGTGGGTGGTGGTGCCTTGTGTGGTGCTCACACCGCGTCGTGTGCCGCAGTCGGCCGTATGGCAGGGCTGGATGCGCAATATGCTGATTATCGTGGGAGCCTTCTCCGCCATCAGTCTGGCCTGCACGCATGTGGGCGACAGCTACAGTGAGGGGAAGAGCCTGTTCCGCAATCATGCATCCGTCAATCCCGTATATGCCTTTGTCTCCTCCTTTCCCTGGACCACCGAACCAGCCCGCCGCTTCGATTATCTGAGCGAGGAGGAGCGTGCCAAGACCTTTGGCGGCCTTTATCCACAGGATACCGAGGATATTCAGGATACCCTGCTTCGCACCGGGCGCCCTAATGTGCTCGTCGTGCTGATAGAGAGCTTCGGAGGTCGCTTCATAGAGGAACTGGGCGGCCTGCCCGATGTGGCGCCCAACTGGAGCCGCCTCATTCCCCAAGGCATCTTCTGGGACAACTACTACAGTTGCAGTTTCCGCACCGACCGAGGCACTGTGAGTACCTATAGCGGCATGCTTGCCTACCCTGATGTGTGCCTTATGAAGGAGACTTGGCTGCACCCGCATTTGCCATCGCTGGCGCATAGTCTGGCCCGTGAAGGCTACAGCACCACCTACCTCTATCCCGGTGCGATGACCAACATGGGCAAGCACGACTACCTGCAGGACATGGGTTTCGAGGAGCTGATGGACAACTCCGCTTTCACTCCCGACGAGATAAACAGCACCTGGGGAGCCAATGACAGCACTTCGGCAATGAAGACCTTCCACCGCATCGCCCGTCGTGATACGGCCAGCCAATGGTTTATGGCCTATCAGACTGTGTCGAGCCATGAGCCCTGGAAGGTGCCTTACCACCGCCTGGAGGACGAGAAACTCAATGCCTTTGCCTATACCGACCACTGCCTGGGGCAGCTGATTGACAGCCTGCAGACGCTTCCCCAGTGGGACAACATGCTGGTCATCATGATACCCGACCACGGTTTCCTCTACAAGCAAAGCTATGAGGATCCCGAGTTCTTCCATTCACCTATGCTCTGGCTGGGCGGTGCCATTCGTGAGCCACGCCGCATGAGTGTGCTGATGAACCAGAGCGACCTGGCTGCCACACTGCTCAGCCAGATGGGCGTGCCGCACCAGGATTATCCCTGGAGCCGCAATGTGCTCAGCCGCAACTACGTCAACCCCTTTGTGTATAGCGACTTCCCTGCCGGTATCATGTGGAAGGACCACACCGGTGTGTCGCTCTTCGACATCACTGCCAACAGCCTGGTAACCGATGAGGGAGCTGGTGGCGAGGAACGTGTACGCAAGGCAAAGGCGGTGTTGCAGACCAGTTACGACTGGCTCTCGGTGCAGAAGCACGAGGCAGGCAAGGCACCTGCCCTGCAGTGAAATTCCATTCCTAAATCCCAGAAAACATGTCACGTATCCTGTATCTGCTGCGCTTGTGGCTCAGCCTGCTCCTCCTCTTTGCCCTGGGCAAGATGGTGTTTCTGATGTACAATGCTGATGTATCGCCCTTCGGGTGTGCCGATGCCTGGCAGGTGTGGTGGCATGGGCTTACCATGGATATCAGTACGGCGGGATATGTGACCGCCCTGCCTCTGCTGCTTGCACTCGTATCGGTGTGGTGGCGCAACCTGCCTCTGCGATGGGTGCTTTGGCCCTACCTCACGGTGGTGGCCGTATTGCTGGCTGTCATCATAGGCGGTGATACGGTGCTCTATGAGTTCTGGAAGTTCAAGCTCAATGCAGCCATCTTCGGTTACATGCAGAATCCCGAGGGCGCCACCAGCAGTGTCAGCCCCCTGTTCATCATTACCCGTGTGGGCGGCATACTGCTTTTGGCGGTGCTGGCAGGATGGTTGCTCCTGCGCCGCACGCCCGTGCATTTCCCCGCTGTGCACCGCAGACTGGTGCACACAGTGCTGCTCGTCCTGTGTGGCGGCGCACTCTTTGTGGGCATACGTGGCGGTGTGCAGCAGGGAGTGATGAATGTGGGTGTAGCCTATTACAGCCCTTCGCTCTTCCTCAATCATGCTGCCGTGAACCCCGCATTCAGCTTGCTCTCTTCGTTGAGCAAGACCAAGGACTTCGGCGGACAGTTCAACTGGCAGGACGACAAGTCGCTGGCCCGGTCCTTCGAGGGACTTTACCCCGGTGAGACAGAAGATATCCAGGATACCCTCTTGCGGGTGAAGCGCCCCAATGTGCTGGTTGTCCTGATGGAGAGTTTCGGCAGCAAGTTCGTGCACGAGCTGGGAGGATTGCCCGATGTGGCTCCTGGCATGAGCCGCCTGATACCCCAGAGCATCTTCTGGACCCACTTCTATTCCAACAGTTTCCGCACCGACCGTGGTACGGTGAGCGCCTTCAGCGGGTGGGTGAGCTATCCCACCGTGAGCCTGATGCGCCTTCCCGAGAAGCTCAATCACCTGCCCTCACTGGCCCGCAGCCTGCAGCGCGAGGGCTACCACACGGGTTACCTCTACGGCGGAGACATCACCATCATGAACAAGAAAGGCTACCTGGTGGCCACGGGCTACCGTCAGCTCACCAGCGCAGCCGACTTCCCCAAGCGTGAGACCAGCGAGAGCAAGTGGGGAGCCAACGATAGTGTGACCGCACGCCGCACTTATGAGATGATAGCAGGCGGACAGATGCCCGAGCCTTGGCACATGACCTTCCAGACGCTCTCCAGCCATGAACCCTTCGAGGTGCCTTACCACAGGCTCAGCGACAAGAAGCTCAATGCCTTTGCCTTCACTGACCATTGCGTGACAACGCTCATCGACAGCCTGCGCAACACCCCTCAGTGGGACAATCTGCTGGTCATCCTCATCCCCGACCACGGCTTCCTCTACGACCTCACCTATGAGTCGCCCGAGTTCTTCCACGCTCCCATGCTGTGGTTGGGCGGTGCTATTCGTGAGCCTCGCCGCATGAAGGTGCTGATGAACCAGAGCGACCTGGCCGCCACATTGCTCAGCCAGATGGGTATCAGCCACACCGATTTCCCCTGGAGCCGCAATGTGTTGAGCCGTAATTATCGTTATCCCTTTGCCTACAGTTCCTTCCCCAGCGGCATCCTCTTTGCTGACAGTACCGGTGTGAGTGTGTTCGACATCACCAGCCGCAAGCCTATCACCGAGCAGCCAGCCCCCTCGCCCGACCGCATCCACAAGGCCAAGACCATCCTGCAGATGAGTTACGACCGCCTGGAGCAACTGCGATAAGGCAGCTGGAGACTGTGTCCCCCAGGGGGAATGGAAAGCGTGAACAGAAATTCGGAAAGAGCTGTGCGGTGCCGTTCATCGCGCAGCTTTTTCGTTTGCTTCGGCATGACGGACGGCAGACTGTGGCTTGCAGTCAATGGTGAACGGTGAAGCCCCCGAAAAGGCAGTGCGCTACGATGCTTGATGCAGCGTGCTGCGATGGCAGGTGCAGCGCGCTGCGTTGGCCGGTGCAGCGCACTGCATCTTCTTCCCCGTCTTTCTGCACCCAACCTCCTGCCGCCTTGCCCTCCGCTTTCTATGGGAGAGAAAAATCTTCTCCATGGAAGCGTAACTTCTTCCCCAGGGGACAGGGTGGCTTCCTGTATAGTCCTGTGGTGGCTTTTCTGTAGGAGAGAAACACATTTCCCGTTGGGCTGGAAATTCTCTTCTATAAGCAAGAGCCCCATTCTTCATGGGGCTGCGTCATCTTCTTCATACGGCAGAAAGACGATTGGAAGCCAGGTCTTCGTGGCTTCCCCAGCGGCATGACGGAAGTCAGGCTTCGCGTAGGAGCCTGTATATATAATGTATAGGAGAGCAGGTGGAACTGTGCGCCCACTGCATATGCCTCCGCTTGGTGGCAGGGCAGGAGCCGCTTTTGCCTACAGGGCAGGAGCGTCTTGCGGGGTGGTGCTGGGTGTTCCGCCTGCCACCGACGGCCAGCCATCCTGGTCCCAGAGCAAGCGGTCGAGCAGGAGCACACGGCCCTTGGAGGGGTCTTGAGCATCGAAGGCGTGATAGAGCAACCACGTCTGTCCTTTCTTGTCAGTGATTATCTCGCTGTTGTGACCCGGACCGCGCCAGCGGTCGTTGCCCTTTATGACCGTCTCGTAATGATTGTCCAGCATGCGTCCTCCCTGCCTATCTACATACGGGCCAGCCAGCCGGCGTGAGCGTCCCACCACGGTGCGGTAGGTGCTTCGCTCGCCTTCGCAGCATGTGCCTACGCTGGCAAACAGGTAATAATATCCGCCCCGCTTGAAAATCATGGCTCCTTCGAAGGCCTTGCCTGCCAGCTGGGTCAACTCGTTGGGGCGCTTCAGCTGCTTGCCGTCCTTGCTCAGCTGACCCATGTAGAGTCCGCTGAAGCTGCCCCACACAAGGTATTTCCGGCGTCCTTCCTCCACATAGCAGGGGTCGATGCTGTTCTGTACTCCAATCTCTGTACTGCGGAACATGCGTCCACAGTCGGTAAAGTGTGTGGGTGAAGTGCCTTCTGCCACTCCCAGGCCCGTGCGTGTCTCATTGCCCCAAAAGGCTGATGCGTAATACACCAGATACCTGTCCTTCTTCACCCGGCTTACGTCGAGAGCCCACAGACTGAAGCGCATGGGGTGCTGCTTGCCGTTCTTGTCTGTCCGCACAGAGTCGTTCCATGTAGGACGCTCCAGCGCTATACCCCCATCGGTCCAGTGCACCAGGTCGGTGCTCTTGCGGCAGGTACCGCCTGTGCCATAGGCATAGAAGGTGCCGTCAGGCGCCTGCACCACGGTGGGGTCGGGCGTGTCTTGGTCAAAGACAGGGTTTGTGTATTTCTGCTGAGCCTGGAGCGATGCCAGTGAGAGTGTGCCGAGCAGTGCGGCGAGGAGTCTTTTGCACATGAGGTGTGGTTTATGAATTTCCCCACGAAGTTACTCATAATTTCCCACATGGCATGGTGGCAGGTGCGGGAAAATGGCTAACTTTGCCTTGGAAGGCCGCTTCCGGCCCCATTATAAACCCAAAGGAAGAGATGAAACGGCAATATGACTATCTGATTGTAGGCTCCGGACTGATGGGAGCCACCTTTGCCCATCTGGCCACCCAGGCAGGCAAGCGCTGTCTGGTGGTGGAGCGCAGGCAGCACACAGGCGGCAATATCCATTGCGAGCAGGTGGCTGGCATCAATGTGCATCAGTATGGAGCGCACATCCTGCACACGGCTGACGAGCGCGTGTGGCGGTTTGTCAACCGCCTGGCACCCTGCAACCGCTACACCAACAGCCCTGTGGCCAACTGGCGGGGACAGCTCTACAACCTTCCCTTCAATATGAACACGTTCGTCCGGATGTGGGATGTGACCACTCCCGATGAGGCTCGTGCACGCATCGAAGAGCAGCGGGCCGAAGTGCGCAGCCGTCTGCAGGGCCGCGAGCCGCAGAATCTGGAGGAACAGGCACTGCTGCTGGTGGGCCGGGATATCTTCGAGCGGCTCATCAAGGGATATACCGAGAAGCAGTGGGGACGACCCTGCACGCAGCTTCCCGCCTTCATCATACGCCGCCTGCCCCTGCGTTTCACCTTCGACAATAACTATTTCAACGACCCCTGGCAAGGCATTCCCGTGGGCGGCTACAACCGTCTGACCGACGCTCTGCTGGCTGGCGTGGAGGTGCGCACGGGCATCGACTTCCTGCAGCACCGCGACGAGTTGCTTCCGCTGGCCGACAGGGTTCTCTACACAGGTGCTATCGACGCATGGTTTGACCATCGTTTGGGACATCTCGAATACCGCACCGTGCGGTTTGAGACAGAGGTGCTCAGTACGTGCAACCACCAAGGAGTGGCGGTGATGAACTATACCGATGCGCAGGTTCCCTATACGCGCATCATCGAGCACAAGCATTTCGAGTCGTTCGGAGCCGATGTGGAGGCCAATCCCCGCACGGTGGTGAGCCGCGAATACAGCACAGAATGGATGCCTGGAATGGAACCTTATTATCCCGTCAACGATGCAGCCAATACCGCGCTGCTGGCTGACTATCAGCGCCTGGCCGCCCAGCAGCCAGGTGTCATCTTCGCCGGCCGCCTGGCGGAATACAAATACTACGACATGGCACCCACCATCGCCAAGGCCTTCACGCTGTGGGAGGAGGAGCAGAAATAAAGTCCCCAGCCGGCAGCGGAAAGGTTCTCTGATAAGGAAAGAAGAGTGGCTCTATTGGCTGTCGCGGATTCTGTGGTGGCGGAAGAGTGTTTCTCTGATAAGGGAAGGACGGTTCTGGGCGAGGTGAAGGCGCAAAGGTTCGGCAGTACAAGATGCTGATTGGTCTGGCGGACGCTTTTGGCTGACCAATTAGAGTGGAAATGACAAGAGGCAGAAGTTTGCTGTGATGCATGCTTCTGCCTCTTGTGTCAGTTGTATCACTCCTCTGTCTTTCCTTCCCGATGAGGCTCCGCGTAGGCGCCTGACATCCTTCCTCCCCTGGTGGGGGAGGGTAGAAGGGGGACAGCACGCGGGTTTGTGCAGACTTGAAAAACTCTTGGGGCAGTCTTCAAACCGCCTTTCGAAGGTCTTCAAACCGCTTTCCTGCTATCTGAGAGACCTCTTTCAGAAGCGCTCAAACCACCTTTCGCCTGTTTGGGTAATCACTTTCGGGAGTCCACAAATCCTCTTGTTGTGGGTTCCCCAGTTGCCAGAGAGGGCTGTTCCTACTCGTCGTAAGTCTGTTCGGCGTACTCCAACTCACCCTCTACTACCCATCGCAGGTCTTCGGGAGAGAAGTCGCCCATCTTGTCCTTCTTGGCTTGACGGGCCAGGTGAGCGGCCACCTCGTCGATGTCTATATCCATCTCCTCGTCGTCCTTCACCCCTTTCTTGTCCGCCTTGTCCAGCAGCGTCACGTAATACTCATCGATGACATCGAGGAAGTAGTAGAGATCGTCTTCGGTGAAACGCTCCTTCACCTCCTGGGGCAGGTAGTTCTGTATGAACTCTACGGCCAGTCTGTCGTCCTCGGCGTCGGCAATGAGGTCTTCTTCAAATGTGCTCATAGTAGTGAATGATTACAGTAAAGCCTTCAGTTTGTCCTCCAGCGCCTGCTTGGGCACCAGTCCTACCACCTTGTCCTTTACCTCTCCGTCCTTGATGAAGAGTACGGTGGGGATGTTGCGCACACCGAATCGTATGCTCAGTTCTTCGTCCTCCTCCACGTCGCATTTGCCTATGATGGCTTGGTCGTGATACTCTTCGGCCAGTGCCTCAATGGCAGGCGCGAGTCTTTTGCATGGGCCGCACCATGTGGCCCAGAAGTCCAGTACAACGGGCTTGCCGCTCTGGGCCAGCTCGTCGAAGTTGTTGCTGTTGATGATTTGTGCCATAAGTAAGTCCTTTATTGGTTTATGGTATAGGTGATGCTGCGGTCATCCAGCACCTCCATGAGTTTCTTCGTCACTGTCACACCGCCCCCGCGCTTCTGCAGGCATACGGGTATGTTGTTCTCTGCATCGATGATATTGATGAAGAGGTCTGCCCTGCCCGGACTCTGCTCGAGTGCTTCGGTCAGCCGCACAACCAGATCTTCGTCGATACTTGTCTCGGGAAGATAGATGGTGATGTTCTCTATCAGAGAGTTCTTCACGCTGTCGAGGAACTGCACGTTGCCTATGCTCAGCTCCAGTTGGCTGGGGTTGTAGAATCTTCCTTGCACCCTGGCTGTGATGTAGAGCGTGGTGCCAGGTGTCTCCATGTAGCTTCCGAAGCGTGCCCAGTTCTCGCCGAAGAGTGCCAGATCGCCCGCTCCGGAGTAGTCCTCAATGGTTACTATGCCATAAGGTTTCCCGTTCTTGCTCACTCCCTTGCGCAGTCCGGTCACTATGCCACCCAGCCTCACCTCGCGGTTGGCAAAGGGTGTGAGGTCGTTGAGCTGCGTCATCTGCATGTTGCATACCTTCTTCAGGATGACCATATACTCGTCGAGCGGGTGTGCCGAGAGGTATATGCCGATGAGCTGTTTCTCCTTGTTGAGCCTTTCCAGTGCACCCCAAGGTTCGGCTGCAGGCACTGGCGGGGTGGTGATCTCCACTTCGTCGAAGCCAAAGAGCGAGCATTCTGCCTCGGCTTTGCTCTGCTGGTATTGCGTGCCGAACTTGAGGAGAGCCTCCACGAAGAGGCCGTCCTTGAGCGTAGGAGCGAAGAACTGTTCGCGTGTTATGCCGCCCAGAGCGTCGAAGGCGCCGCTCAAGGCCAGACATTCAAGGCCGCTCTTCTTCACGGCAGGCAGCGACACTCGCTGCACGAAGTCGAATACATCCTTGTAGGGACCGTTCTTCTCGCGCTCCTGCACGATGGCGATGGCAGCCGCTTCGCCCAGTCCCTTGATGGCCATAAGGCCGTAACGGATCTCTCCCTTGGCGTTCACACCGAAGTCGGGATGCGATTCGTTGACGTCCGGACCCAGCACATGGATGCCCATCTGGTGGCATTCATCCAGCAGCTTGGCCGTTTCTTTGATGTCGTCTTTGCGCCTCGTGAGCAGAGCTGCCATAAACTCCGAGGGATAATGAGCCTTTAGGTAAGCCGTCTGATAGGCCACCCATGAGTAACATGCCGCGTGAGATTTGTTGAAGGCATAGGATGCAAACTTCTCCCAATCGCCCCAAATCTTCTCGAGCACCTTGGGATCATGCCCGTTCTTCACGCCTCCGTCGATAAACTTAGGCTTCATGGCATCCACTATATCCTTCTTCTTCTTACCCATGGCCTTGCGTAGCGCATCGCTCTCACCACGTGTGAAGTTGGCCAGCAGGCGGCTCAGAAGCATCACCTGCTCCTGATACACGGTGATGCCATAGGTGTCCTTCAGGTACTTCTCCATGATGGGAATGTCGTACTTGATTTCTTCGCGGCCGTTCTTACGGGCGATGAACGACGGGATATAGTCCATGGGTCCGGGACGATAGAGCGCATTCATGGCTATCAGATCCTCGAACACCGTGGGATGCAGTTCCTTGAGGTATTTCTGCATGCCTGCTGACTCAAACTGGAATGTGCCTACCGTACGCCCGTTCTGATAGAGTTCGTAGGTCTTCTCATCGTCGATGGGCAGGCTGTCCAGGTCTATGTCCACCCCATGTGCTTCCTTTATCACACGGCATGCCTCCTTCATCTCCGAGAGCGTCTTCAGCCCCAGGAAGTCCATCTTAATCAGTCCCGTGCTCTCAATCACGTGGCCGTCATACTGGGTGACAGCCGTCTTCAGGCCCGGGAAATCAGGGTCGTCGGCGGTGGAGACAGGCACATGGGTGCTGATAGGATCGCGGCAGATGATGAATCCGCAGGCGTGTATGCCGGTGCCTCTGACCGTCCCCTCCAGCTTGCGGGCGTACTTGATGGTGTTCGACTCACGCGGATCCGGGCTTGCCTCAGCGGCCTGCAGTTCGGGAGTACATATGATGGCATTCTTCAGGTTCATCTTCATCCCGTCGGGCAGACGGTCGGGGATGGCCTTGCAGAGCGCGTTGCTTCGTTCGAGCGGGAGCTTTTCCACACGTGCTACATCCTTGATGCTGTTCTTGGTAGCCATAGTGGCATAGGTGATGATGTGGGCACAGTTTTCGTGTCCGTACTTGTCCATCACCCACTGGAGCACCTTTCCACGTCCGTCGTCATCGAAGTCCGTGTCGATATCAGGCAGCGAGATACGGTCGGGATTGAGGAATCTCTCAAACAGCAGATCGTACTTCATGGGGTCGAGCTTGGTGATGCCCAGGCAATAGGCCACTACCGAACCGGCCGCCGAACCACGTCCCGGACCAACCCATACGCCCAACTCCTTGCGTGCGGAGTTGATAAAGTCCTGCACGATAAGGAAGTAGCCGGGGAAGCCCATCGTCTTCATGATGTGAAGTTCAAAGCGTATGCGGTCATCCACTTCCTTGTCCAAGGGGTCTCCATACAGGCGTGCAGCACCCTCGTAGGCCAGTTTGTGCAGATAGTCAGCCTCAAACTTGATGCGGTAAATCTTGTCGTATCCGCCCAGTTTCTTTATCTTCTTCTCTCCTTCCTCCGCTGGCAGCTGGTTCTCACCGTTCTCATCGCTGGTGAACTCCTTGAAGAGATCCTCCTCGCTGAACTTTCTTCTCCACTCCTCTTCGGTGCCAAAGTCCTCGGGGATAGGGAAGAACGGCATGATGGGATCGCTCTCTATGTTGTAGGTTTCCACCTTGTCGAGCACCTCGCAGGTATTTGCCAGAGCCTCGGGAATGTCCTTGAACACTTCGTTCATCTCCTCACGCGTCTTGAACCACTCCTGTTTGGAGTACAGCATACGCGTGGGGTCGTCCAGATCCTTGCCGGTGGCCAGGCAGAGCAAGTGGTCATGCGCTTCGGCATCATCCTCGTCCACGAAGTGGCTGTCGTTGGAGCAGATGAGCTTGATGCCGTATTCGCGGGCCAGTTCTATGAGCCATTTGTTGGCTTCCTGCTGCAAGGGGAATGTCTCGCGGTTGGCTCTCTGGCGTGGGTCTTTGACCTCATGCCGCTGCAGCTCCAGGTAGTAGTCGTCGCCGAAGATGTTCTTGAACCACTGCACACTCTCCTTCGCCCCCTCGATGTCGCCTCTCAGAATCTTGCTCGGAACCTCTCCCGCTATGCATGCCGAGCAGCAGATGAGGTCCTCGTGGAAGCGTTCCAGGTCGGCATGATCGGTTCTCGGCTTGCCGTAGAATCCATCTACCCAGGCGCGGGATACCAGTTGTATCAGGTTCTTGTAGCCATGGAAGTTCTTGGCCAGCAGTATCAGGTGGTTGCCGCCCAAGTCCAACTTCTTGTCCGTCTTCTCCTCCTTGCCCCTTCGTGCCACATACACCTCGCAGCCGAAGATAGGCTTGAATGGCTCCAGACCTTCCTTCTTGCGCCCTTTGTTTACCTTTCCGCAATAGTCGAACAAGTCCTTGATGCCAAACATATTGCCATGGTCGGTGAGCGCCATTCCTCTCATGCCGTCCTTGACAGCCTTATCCACCATGCGGCTGATACTCGACTGGCCGTCAAGCAGCGAGTATTGCGAGTGAACATGAAGGTGTACGAAATCTTCCATAGAGCATTTTCCTTTTTACAGCATAAAGATAGCACCTTTCTGCCAAACCTCTGCCCTCTCTCCTCTTATTTATAGCTCAAAAGGGCGCATCGGCATAAAAAAGGCGACAAGCCTTGCTCATAAATGAAAAAACACATACCTTTGCCTTGAAGTAGGCCAAATAAAAGAATGGGTAAACGACTAAAGAAACTCAAGAAGATAAGGTTGCACCACGAGGGTACACACACCTTGGTGGGCACTTTCTGTTCCCTGCTGGCCTTCAACGGGCTGCTTTACCTGCTCCTCTCATCCTGTCTTATCCTGAAGGTGAGCATTTGTCTCAGTGTGATTGTATATGCTGTGCTGCTCAACTTCTTCCAGTGCCCCATACGCCTCTATGCCGGTAATACCGACGATGTGGTGGTTGCCCCTGCCGACGGCAGGATAGTGGTGGTGGAAGAGGTGGAGGAAAACGAGTACTTCCATGACCGCCGCATGATGGTGAGCATCTTTATGAGTCTGTTCAATGTGCATGCCAACTGGATTCCCGTAGATGGCACCGTGAAGATTGTCAGGCACCAGAGCGGCAACTACCATCGTGCCTGGTTGCCCAAGGCAAGCGAGGAGAACGAGCGCAGCATGGTGGTCATCACCACCCCCGACGGCAATGACATCATGGTGCGTCAGGTGGCTGGTGCCATGGCCCGGCGCATTGTCACCTATGCCAAGGAGGGTGAGGAATGTTATGTGGATGAGCATCTTGGCTTCATCAAGCTCGGTTCGCGGGTAGATCTCTACCTGCCTCTCGACAGCGACATACAGGTAGAGCTGGGACAGAAGACGGTGGGCAATGAGACAGTCATTGCGCATCTCAAGCCAGTACAAACAGATAAAAACGAAAAGAAAGATGCCTAACGCCTTTACACGACAGCTGCCCAACGCAGTCACATGCTGCAATCTGCTGTGCGGATGTGCAGCTACAGGCGCTGCCTTCTATGGTCATCTCCACTGGGCAGTCATTATGATTATATGTGGAGCAGTGTTCGACTTCTTCGACGGACTCACTGCCCGTGTTCTGGGAGTATCCTCTCCCATAGGCAAGGAGCTGGATTCGCTGGCCGACTGTGTCACCTTTGGTGTGGCTCCCAGCGCCATCCTCTTCTGGGTGATGCACGAAGTCCATTGTCCCGAAGTGCTCATGCCCTTCAAGAATATCCTGCCATACTCGGCCTTCCTCCTGGCTGCCTTCTCGGCCCTGAGGCTTGCCAAGTTCAATCTCGATACGCGTCAGAGCACACAGTTCATAGGTTTGCCCACCCCAGCCAACGCCCTCTTCTGGGGTTCTCTGGTGCTGGGTCAGCATGCTTTCCTCACCTCTTTGCGCTTCAATATCGTGTGGCTCATAGCCCTCACCCTGCTCTTCTGCTATCTGCTGGTGTGTGAGGTGCCCATGATGGCGCTCAAGTTCAAGGAACTCACCTGGCAGGCATTGCGCTGGAAGGTTGTCTTCCTCGTAGGCTGTCTGTGCTTCATCCCCCTGGGCTACAGCGCCTTTGCTGCCATCATCGTGTGGTACATCTTCCTCTCGGTGGTGCTGGTCAAGCTGCATCAGTTCTGATTCTGCCTCGGGAGAGCGCTTGAACAGGAGCGGCAAACAAGGTTTCCTTGGCTGCCCAAGAATATTCGCTATACATTATATATAATATAGAAAAAGTGGCTCAAGCGGCCACTTTTCTTCTTTCTGACCCCTTCCTGCATTTGGTGCAGCCGCCTTTCTTCCGAAAGTCAGCCTTCCTCTCGTCAGAATAGAGCCTCTCATTTGCCCAAACTCAATCTCTCTTTAGCCCAAACTCATCCTCTCTTCTGGGCAAACGCACATTCCCTTCTGGGCAAACGTACTCCCTCTTTGAGTCAGACTCATCCTCTTGTTAGGCTAAACCCATTGCTCTCCTTGTTATGATGAAGTCTTTTGCCCGGAAAGGTTCGGCTTTCTCCCTTCTGTCCTCCAAACTTCTCCCTTCGGAAATGCTGCCCCATCGACTTTTGGGGGCGCAATTGTTGCCTCGTTATCGCAGTGCGCAGCATCAGTCATCGCAGCGTGCTGCATTCGCCCACGCAGCGTGCTGCATCGGCCTACGCAGCGTGCTTGCCTTTCCCTTTCTGATGTATCTCCGTATTTCGGGCAACCGGCTGCCCATTTGCCCGCATTCGGCTTCTCATTATATATAATATGCGTGCGCGTGGTGGATAAAAATGGCCCGTTTGTAGATAAAATGCAATTCTGACGTAAAAAAAATGAGGTAAGATGCTGGTGTCTATAGTGAAAAATTGTAAATTTGCGAGGATGGATGGCTCATAAGAGCGCTTTTTGGGCCATTCTGAAACCATATCCAACGTGTTGGACAGGGTCTCGGAGAAAGAAATTGAGTTCATTAATATAGTGTTAATCTAAAGACAAATCATTATGAGAAACAGACTACTTAGTCTATGTCTTATGGCTGTCATGACAGTCATGGGCAGCTCTGCATGGGCACTCGACCAGAAGGACGGTGTCTATCAGATCGGCTCTCTGGAGGACTATCTGGCCTTTGCCTCTCTCGTGAACACCCCTGCAGACAAGGGTGGTAACTCCGCGGCCAACGCGGTGCTTACCGCTGACATCGATCTGGGGACAGATGTCACGATGATAGGTACGCAGGCTCCTGATTACTACCAGGGAACTTTTGACGGACAGGGACACAGCATCAAGATGAATGCTTATCCCGTGGAAGACTACTGCTCCCTCTTCAGGCGTTTGCAGAAGACTGCCGAGGTGCGCAATCTGCGTGTTGACGCTACCGTTACCACCGCCAAGAAGTATGTGGCAGGTATCGCTGGCTACACGCAGGGAGCCTACATCCACAACTGTTATGTGGATCTCACCGTCAACTCCAGCGTGGCTGGCGATGCTACGCATGGAGGTGTGGTGGCACTGGCAGAGAGAGCAACATTCATTGCCGACTGCTTTGTGAAGCTCACCATCAATGGCTCACAGACCGTCAACTGTGGCGGTATCATCGGATGGTCAGACAACCACGTCACTGTGCAGAACTGCTTGCTCATCAATGAGACCAGCATGAGCAGTCTGGGCGGAAGCGCTACCATCTGCCGCAACTCTGGCAATCTGCAGATGGTTGACCTGGCCAAGTATGCCAATGGAGAGCGTCCGAGCGGTGCCACCTATGGCAACCTGGCCACCGCGAAGTGGGATGACGCCAAGGGTGTGACCATCATCACCAAGGATGACATCAAGAAGGGTGGTGCCTGCTATCAGCTCAACAGCGACCAGAGCAAGATTGTGTGGACCCAGGCAGTGGGCCAGGACGACTATCCATTGCCCTCTCCCTTCGGAAGCGGCAAGCAGGTATATGCCAGCGCTGCCACTGACTGTCACGGACATGTGGCTGCAGGCACCGAGGTGACCTATAGCAACACAGCCAGCGGTGCCGAGTGCACCAAGCATGAGATAGACAAGTTCGGCGTTTGCCCCCACTGTGGCTACTACGACTACTCCCTTATGCCTCGCGATGACAAGAGCCACAAGTTCCTGCTCAGTTCTGCAAAGGACTTCTGGCTGGCTGAAGGACAAAACCGCATAGCACGCGGTACCTTCTATGACATGCAGCTCACAGGCGATGTGACACTGGAAGCCAACAAGGAGTTTGTGTTCAACAATGACAACTGGTACGGAGGTATCTTTGACGGACAGGGGCATGCATTGACCATCAACTTCACTGAAGCTCCCGAAGGTGCTTCGCTGTTCCCGCGCCTGCAGGGTACTGTGAGAAATCTGGTAATGCACGGCAGCATCAGCGGTAGCAGCAAGAACTACTGCTCCATCGTGCAGAACCCTCAGGCCGGAACAGCCCGCATCGAGAATGTATATAGTGATGTGGACATCTCCACCACTCTTTCCGGTGATGTGACAAACGCTGGCCTCGTGGCTGTAGCCAGCACAAAGACAACCGTTGACAACTGTATCTACAACGGCACACTCGCTGGAGCCAACGGTACAACCAACTGCGGCGGTCTGATAGGCTGGTGCACTGAAAACGTGTATGTCAGCAACTGTGCCTTCACAGGCAAGATGGATGGTATCACCGATGATAATCATTCCATCGGACGTAACCCTTCACGCCTCGTGATGAAGAACACCTATTACGTCAACGCCTATATCAAGGAGGACGGCACCATCAGTGGCGCCACACAGGTAGATGCCAGCACAGTCGAGAGCGGCGAGCTGGCTTTCCTCCTCAATGAAAATGTACAGGGTCGTGAAGGCCGTTTCTACCAGACTATCGGCACCGACAAGGCTCCTTACACCGTGTCTCTGGGACATGAGAAGGTATATGCGCAGGCATCCAGCTACCGCTGCGACGGTATGCCCATCGGTGCTGTCACCTATGGCAACACACCGTCATCGGTAACCATCCCCGCTCATCAGCACGAGAATGGCTTCTGCACCGTGTGCGGAAAGATGGATATGGATTATCTGAAGCCCGATGCCGAGGGATGGTTTGACCTGAAGAACGGCCACGAGCTGGCTTGGTGGTCTCAGTACGCAGCCAGTGTGGATCTGGGTGCAAAGGCCCGTCTGACCGCTGACATCGAGATGGATGATGCCGACAATGAGCATTACGCAACCATCGGAGAAGAGCTGGCTCCCTTCTATGGCTCGTTTGACGGACAGTTCCACCGCATCAGCAACCTCCACATCAACCGCCCCGACCAGCTGGGTGTAGGCTTGATTTCTGTGATGAACAGCGAGCCCAAGCGCTCGGGAGACGATGGCGCGGCACGCGCAAAGGATCCCATCTTCATCCGCGACCTTATCCTCGACAAGAGTTGTAGCATTACAGGTAAGGGCTATGTGGGCCTTATCGGTATGACAGCACCCTGGGGTGGTAACATCCTGGTGCAGAACTTGGGCATGGAAGGCGATGTGACAGCCACAGCAGCTGCCAATGCCGGTGGTGTGCTGGGCTGTGTGATGTATGCAGAATGTAAGATTACCATCGACAACAGCTTCATGTCTGGTAATATATATGGCGTTGCCGAGAACGCTTCATTCTCTGGCTACCTCGGCAGCTACGCTACCGTGAGCAACTGCTATGCTCTGGGAACCGTAGAGCATCCTGATGGAGACAAGGAAGATACTGACCGCTACTTCGCACGCTATAGCTCTGCAGAAATCCGCAACTGCTTTGCCGTCCACGGAGGAGAGCTCAAACAGGATATTGGCGGTACATCTACCGTGGTGGTGGCAAAGGTGACTGAGGACGATGTGCTCAGCGGTGCATTGGCCTACAGAGCCAACGGCAACACCAGCGTCAGCCCCAAGTGGTACCAGAATCTGGAGAATAACCTCGACGAGCATCCAATGCCCGTTCCCACTCACGGCGTGGTGTTCAAGCTGACCGAGACGTATAAGTCGGCTGCCAATGTTGATGAACTGACAGAGGTCATCAGTGCCATCAGGGATGAGGCCAGCACTTATAGCGAAGAGACAATGGCTGAGCAGGCTGTGAAGGACGCTTACACCGACGCTGCAAATGCAATGGAAGATATGACTTCTATCCCTGATGCAGCCAATGCATACATGGAAGTGCTCAAGAAGAGAGAGCTGGCCAAGACAAGTGCCGGCAAGTATGCAGCCTACGTAGCAGCTATGACCAAGGTTCAGACTTACCTGGCTGAGCATAGTGACTTCGAAGGCGAGGATCGCGCACTGCTTGAGGATTACTTCGAGAACGTGGAAGGTCCCAGCGAGAACTATCCTCTGGGAGGCTATATGTACATTACCGGGGAGATGCAGGCACCTTCCGATTCTCTGGCCAACGAAATCGTTCGCGTGAACGCTGCGCTGCAGACTGCCATCAAGCATGGTTACCTGCCCGGTACAGAGGTTTCAGGCCTGCTCACCAATGCTGACTTCCTCAAGGGTCAGGAAGGTTGGGAAAACAGCGCAAGCATGGGCGTGAAGGTTTACACTCTCGAGGGCGAGAAGCAGATTGCCGGTGCCGAGGTATGGTCCGGTGCCCTTGATATGAGCCAGACCGTGGAAGATCTTCGTCCCGGATACTATAAGATGGAGATTACCGGTGCTGTGCGTCCGAGCAACGACCGCTATGGACTCAACTACATAGGCACCTTCAACCTCAACGGAAGCACCAACTACTTCATGGCTGACATCGAAGATCCTATCGCTGTAGCCGATGCACAGGATGGTGTGAACTGCCATCTGACAGGTTCCACCACAGACCTTCCCATATATGAAGACGGTACTTCAGAGAATGATGAGATTGGCGGTACTCCCATAGGTTACGTCATGCAGGGACAGGAAAGCGTTGCAACCGTGATCAACGGCGGTGTACGTTACAAGAACTACATACTGGGTTATGTGGGTGAGGACGGCAAGCTGACCGTAGGAATACGTCAGGACAAGAGCGGATACAGCAGCGACTGGATAGGCTTCGGCAATATCCGCCTGACTTACTGCGGTGACGCTGACTCTGAGGAGACTACAGCAGCCCTGGACGACGTGCTCAGTGGTCAGATGGCACGCGCCAATACCATTCTGGATAAGTATGTACCTGATGCACTGAACTCTGCCAAGGCTCCCAGCTTCCCGCAGGAACTGCGCACGAAGCTCGCTGCTGCTGTCAACGAGGCCGCTGATGCCGCTGACAACGAGGCTAAGATAGCTCTGGTGAAGAAGTTCTCCGACATCTTCCAGGAGATTCGTGAGGCCAAGGCAGCATACCTCGCCATGATGCTCACCGCCGAGGCTATCAATGAAGCTGCAGGTCGTGTGGAGGGTGATCTCACTGAGCCTGAGTTCGAGGCTATCTCTGATGCTCTGCTCAATGCTCAGAACGGCTACATGGATGGTACTTATACCATCGAGCAGGCCAAGAATCTGGAGCCGATCAAGACTCCCGAGATGACTCCGTTCATCCCTGATACTGTCGGTGGTGTGTTCCAGATTGGCACCCGCAAGCAGATGGCTTACTTCTGCTCTTACTTGTCTTTGGTGGACAGGAAAGCTTCGGCCGAACTCACAGCCGACATCAAGAACTTCACAGCCGCAATGATGATAAATGACTTCGATGGTACGCTGGACGGTAAGTTCCATTCTATCGAAATGAACATCGATGTGAAGGGAAGCGATGATGCTGCTATGTTCAAGCACGTAAACGGCAATGTGAAGAACCTCATCCTGACTGGTACTGTCAGCACAGACCATAAGTATGCCGCTGGTCTTGCAGCTCATGCTTATAGTAAGACACGTATCGACCGCGTGACATCATCTGTCAATATCGTTTCTTCTATCAGTGGAGACGGTACACATGGCGGTATCATCGGTGTGGTTGAAGAGGAAGGTGCAGAGATCAGCAACTCTGTGTTCAACGGTTCAATCACTGGCGAGCTGACCAACAGCTGCGGCGGTATCGTCGGTTGGGCTAATGCAAAGCACAAGATCATCAACTGCCTGCAGATAGGCGATATCCAGGTAGGTACCAGCGGAGGCCATACATGGTCACGCAATCCCGATAACTGCACCGTGAGCAACAGCTATTATCTGAATGCCTATGGCGATGCTGCCGGCACACAGACCACTATGGAGAAGATGAAGAGCGGAGAGATCTGCTATGCACTCAACGGTAACAGCTCTGAGGATCCCGCTTGGTTCCAGACTCTGGGCACCGACAGTGTTCCTCATGTGACTCCTGGCAGCACCGTGTATTTCTATAATCAGGAATACATCAACGAGCGTCCCAACATCCAGCTCAACTCTTATGCTTCTAACATCAAGCTCCAGAGCGATGCCGAGAAGGTGGTGGTATCTTATCTGCTCAATGCTCCTGCACAGGAGGGAGAAATCCGCTTCTACAACGGCACTGAGCTGGCTTACACCGAGACACTCGCTACCGGCGACCTCACTACGGGTTCGCACTCTGTGACCATATCCAATTCCAACCTGCCCGCAGCAGGCACCAAGATGACATTCGACGTCAAGGTGAAGGGATTCGGATCGAAGGATCCTGCCCGTGTAGGCGAGGTTCACCATACATATTCACCCTATAGCATGGCAGTCATGAACGACCCCGAGAGCCCTGCATTCGGTAATATCTACGTGGTGGAGAGCTATAACAACAAGGCCGTATATGGCGAGGGTACTGCAAGCACCGGTTATATCTCCGATGTGAAGCGCTCTGCTCTGTACATGTTCAATCCTCTCTTCGAGGTGCAGAAGGCTGCCGACGGCACTCCCGGATGGAAGTGCAGTGACGAAGAGGGCGAGCCTGTGCTGGCTGTCAACAGCTATAAGGACCGCGACTACAAGACTGTACGTGTATCAGAAGACGGCCGTCTGTTCGTGGGACGAATGGGTGGTAAGACCAACAGCCCCATCTATGAGCTGAACCCCAGCAATCTGGATGAGCCTTGGACACCCATCTTCACTGGTACTATCAACAAGGAGAACGGTATCACCTATGCAGGTGAGGAGGAGCAGGCACGCATGAGCGTAAGCTTCGACGTGGCTGGTAAGGGTGAAAACCTCCTGCTCATGAACCTGGGTATTGCACGCAGCGATGGCGGTTTCAACTACACTGACTACAGCGCCGACATCTATGCTCTGGGTACAGCCAAGCAGTGGACAGGTGCTCCCACCATGAACTTCGCACCCCTGACAGGACAATATACCATTGCTCCCATGCCAGTGAGCGTGCTTTCCGACCATCGTGGTGGCGTGTGGTATGTGCAGTATCGCTCCAACCCCTCTGCCCTGCAGCCTGCTCTCAAGCATTACAACGCCCAGGGTGAGGAGGACTTCTCCGACATCAGCACCAATTTGAACGGTGCTGGTAGTGCCATCTCTCCCGACGGCACATTGATTGCAGTGAGCCAGAACGACCGTATCCTGGTCTTCACCACTGACTATCAGGTGATGCCCAATGGCCTTATCAACATGGTGCCCGTCGCAGCCTTCCAGCACAAGGAGTCTTCTGTGAACTCTCTGGCATTTGACTTTGCCGGCAACCTCATGGTAGGTGCAAGCGGTTCGGAGACCATTACCCGCTACGTTGTGCCCAGCCAGACCGACAATGTCACTGTGACTCCTGCTTCCTCTCGCTGCGCCTTCAAGGTGGGTGAGGTGCTGACAGGCATCGAGCAGATTGCCACTGAGCAGGGTGACCAGAAGGTGTACAACCTGCAGGGTATCCGCCTGAACAAGGCAGAGAAGGGCATCAACATCATCAACGGTAAAAAGGTGATGGTTAAGTGAGAGGAGTGAACCGAAAGCCGAACAGGCTTTTGGGTTCAATCCCGAACGCCCAATCAGCTCGGCGTAAGCCAAGGTGATGGTTAAGTGAGAGGAGTGAACCGAAAGCCTCTCGGGCTTTAGAGTTCAATCCCGAACGCCCAATCAGCTCGGCGGAAGCCAAGGTGATGGTCAAGTGAGAGGAGTGAACCGAAAGCCTCCCAGGCTTTAGGGTTCAATTCCAAGATAAATTCCCAGAAGCCCCGCACGGCATAGTTCGTGCGGGGCTTCTCTGTCTCTGTCCCTCGGGCAGTAGGCGGGGCGGTCCGATGCAGGATTATTGACCAGATGACGCAGCGCGGTGCGTTGTCCGTCGCAGCGCATTGCATCACCCGTCGCAGCGTGCTGCAACCGGCATCGCAGTGCAGTGGCTTGTTTGGAAGATACCTTGTGCGGATTCTCCCGATGGCTATATAAGAGTCTTCGTGAAGTTATGGAAATCTCCGTTTGCAGGTTGCGTACGGCCGTACGCAGCCTTTGGATGGCCATCCAAAGCCTTTGTATGTGCATCCAAAGCCTGCAAACGGAGATTTTAGTAAGCTTCGCGGAAGATTTCAGTAGGCTTCGCAAGCGATTTCAGTAAGCTTCACGGACGGTTTCGGTAGGTTTCGCGGATGAATTCAATATGCTTCGCGGACGTGTTCTGTGAGTTTTGTGGTTGGTATCAGTATGTTTCGTGAATGGTTTCATCCATCAGCCAGTGGAACTGCACTTCGCTTCGGGAGGCGGCTTGCTCTAATGTGCCGAGGCGGCTTGTGCGTAAAGCATGTTGATGACGAGGCTTCGGAAAATAACAGGTTCTGTGATGAAGGTTTCTGGGAGATGCGGTGGCGAAGTGGGGACATAAGGCAGCAGGAACGGGAGAAGCCTTTTGAGGCGTTTGAACAAGAATAGTTCGGAAAGTGCGGGAGAATCTTGCTTTACGTGTAAAATAAATGTAACTTTAGGCTCACAAAGGCTAAAAACGGTCCTTCCAGCAGCCACGGGATGTGGCAGGAGGAAGCTGGGCCGGTCTGCGTAAAGAGGTGAATATCCGATAAATAACAAACAAATAGTTCAACTAAAAACATCCATTTATGAAGAAAAGACTCCTGAGTCTGTGCCTGATGGCTGTTGTGACAGTCATAGGTATGTCTGCGTGGGCGCTTCAGAAGAATACTGAAGGAGCTTACCAGATAGGTTCAGCAGAAGACCTGAAGGCTTTTGCCGAACTGGTGAATGGTGGTGAAACCCATGCTTGGGGTCAGCTGACGGCTGACATCGACTATGGTACCGAACAAACCATGATTGGTTGTAACGACTACAACTATTGCGGTCTGTTCGATGGCCAGGGGCATACCATCAAGTTCAGCTTCTATCCCGATGCCGACGGCAGCGCGCTCTTCCGCAACGTGGGCACCACCGGACAGATCAAGAACCTGCATGTGGTGGGCAACATCACCACCTCGAAGAAGTACGCTGCCGGCCTTGTGGCGTGGAACAGCGGTGCCATCAGCAACTGTGTATCCGAGTTGACCGTCAACTCCGGCGTGGCTGGCGACGCTACGCACGGTGGAGTGGTGGCAGTGGCAGCCCAGGGTACATTCATCAGCAACTGCGTGAGCCGCATCGTCGTCAAGGGCGCGAGCACCGAGTGCTGCGGTGGAATCGTGGGTTGGGCTGATGGACGCACCAACATACAGAACTGCATCGCGGTGAACAACGAGGGAGATTTCAAGATCACTGATGCAAGCGCAGCCTTCGGACGCAAAGGGAGCAACCTGGTAGCCTTTGATGCCGCCAAGTATGTGGAGTTCCGTGCGGGAACCGACAAGGATGCCCGCCAGCAAGGAGCCTGCTACAACAACTTTGCCCTCAAGCAGTGGAGCAAGGATGATGCCAATGTGGCCGACGGGACTTTCGTCTCTGCCGACGACCTCACAGGCGGCAAGGTGTGCTACATGCTCAATAATGACCAGAAGGAAATCGTGTGGCGGCAGACCATCGGCAAGGACCCCTGCCCCCTGCCAGGCATCTTCGGCGAGGGCCACGGACAGGTGTATGCATCGGTGGCAACCGGTTGTAAGGGCCGTGTAGAGGTGCCCGACGGAGCCGAAGCCCCTGTGGTGACCTACAGCAATACACCTTCGGGAGTGACAGCAGCCGCCCACACGTGGGACAACGGCGTGTGCACCACCTGCGGATACTTTGACAACGACCACCTGGCAGTTGACCACGTGGACGGCTACCACATGGTGACCAGCGCCGAGGACCTCAACTGGTGTGAGATAAAGAACCAGGTGAGCGACGGAGGACGCTTCTCCATGAAGCAGATGAACGATATAGAAATCACCCCGCACAAGGGTTATCCCGTGTTCAATCTGGGCAACTGGTTTGACGGAGAGTACAATGGACAGGGTCACAACCTGACCATCGACATCGACTTCACCGACCTGGTGAAGACCTCTTATGCCGCTCTCTTCCCCCAGGCATCGGGCTTGATAGAGAACCTCTGCCTGCACGGAACGGTGAAGACAAGCCATAACTTTGCCGGTTCGGTGGTGGGAATTTCACAGAGAAGCACCCTCAAGCTGCGCAACATCTACAGTGATGTGACCGTGCAGACCACCAAGACAGGCGATGCCACATGCGGTGGTATCATAGGCAAGACCAATGGCGTTTTCTCCATGGAGAACGTGATTTTTGCCGGCAAGGTGGTTGGCGTGGAGGGAACAACCAACTGCGGAGGTATTTGCGGATGGGCCGGTCACCGCATACAGATGAGTAATGTGGCCATGGTGGGCGAGATAGAGGGTATAGGCAATGATACCCACAGCTTCAGCCGCAACCCTCAGTCGCTGAAGTCGGTCAACTGCTGGTGCAGCCCCACCACAGGAGCACCCAAGCAGGATGGAGCAGTCTCTTATTACGAGGGCGATGACCTGACGAGCGGAGCACTGGCCTATGCGCTCAACGGCAACGTCAACGGCGGCGAGAACTATTATCAGACCGTCAACACAGATGCTGTCCCTTATCCCTTCATGACGGGTAATCACCAGAAGGTGTATGCCCGGCCGTCGGGCGGATACAGGTGCGACGGAAAACCTCAGGGCAATGTGGAGTATGTGAACACCGACCCTGGAGCGCCCACATATCCTTCCCATAAGTATGCAGATGGCTTCTGCACAGAGTGCGGCGACGTGGATCCCAATTATATAACCGCTACAGAGGACGGATGGTACGAGATATCCACTCCGCAGCAGCTGCTCTGGTGGGCATATTATGCCGCCAAGAAGAACCTGGGAGCCAAGGGAAGACTGACTGATGACATCGACATGCAGGGCATCGACAACTATCCCATCGTGGGCCGGGAGGGCGCCCCCTTCTATGGCAGCTTCGACGGACAGTTCCATGTCATCAGTAACCTGGTCATCAATCACCCCAGCGAGAACGGCGTAGGCTTCATCGGCTTCATCAACAGCGTGCCTGCCGATGCCGAGCACAAGGATGACGACCGCACGCAGAACCCTGTCTTCATCCGCAACCTCACTCTGGATGAGAGCTGCGAGGTGACCGGCTATGCCTACGTGGGCGGTATCCTGGGTGGCACATCGGACTGGCAAGGACTGGTGCAGGTGCAGAACTGCGTGGTGCAGTGCAAGGTGTTTGCCTTGGGAGGTGCCAATGCAGGCGGCATACACGGAGTATGTATGGGCGGCTCATGCGCTATCCATGTGGATAACTGCGGCGTGACTTCTACCGTGAGAGGTTATAAGGAGTGCGGCGTAATATCGGGCTGGATGGGTTCCTACGGCAAGCTCTCCAACTGCTGGTCCATCTCTCAGGTCTATGAAGAGAAGCAGGAGATAGACAAGAACAGCGCGCCTACGGTGGATCCATGCAAGAACTTCGTGCGCAAAAAGAACTGTGAATGCAAGAACAACTGGTGGATATATGAGCAGAAGGACGTAGTGAACCACACCTTCAAGATGGATATCGTGCCCACCGGAGAGCTGGCATGGGTGCTGAACGGCAAGCAGTTCAAGGAGCCGGTATGGTACCAGCGTGTGGGTGACGACGAAGTGCCCTACCTCGATGAGCGCCGTGGAGTGGTGGCCAAACTGGGTGACAAGTACTATAGTATATATGATGAGGCTTCGCTCACAGAGGCGGTGGAGGTCGTGAAGAACGATAATGACTACATGGTCAACGACGCTCTGGCCAACAGCGAAGTGCGCATGCAGTTGGGCGAGAAGTGCACTGAGCTGGACAACTGTGCCAGCTATCTCGACCTGGCCAATGCCATGGATTCCATCAATGTGTATGTAGCCAAGGTAAAGGCAAGCCAGAAGATTTACCAGGCTTATGACGCCAAGTGTAAGGAGGTGATAGCCTATATGGACACACATGACGACTTTGAAGGTGACGTGAGAAATGCCCTCCAGAACTATCTCAGCGAGCTGGAGGAGCCCAGTGGGGAGAATCCCATAGGCTCTTATCTCTATGTGGTGGATGCCCGCGAGGCAGCTGACTCACTCGTGCAGAAGGAGACCGAGCGCGTGGGCAAGTGGCTTCAGGAGGCCGTCAATACAGGCTACATGGCTGGTTCGGATGTGACCCGGCTCATCACCAACCCCACTTTCAGCAACAAGTTCAGCGGCTGGCAGGGACAGGTGGGCACATCGGTAAGCGGCAAGGTGACCACTAAGGATGCCGAGCCAAAGGAGGTATATGCCGGAGAAACATGGTCGAGCACCCTCGACATGCACCAGACCCTCACGGGACTGAAGCCCGGACTCTATCTGCTGAAGCTCTCCGGTGCCTACCGCCCCGTGAATGACCGCTACAGCTACAACCATGCAGCCACCTTCTATGCCAATGACAATGCCAACTATCTGATGACTGTCATCGAGGATCCAGTGATGGTAAATGACACCATCGAGCAGGTGAACTGCAACCTCCACGGCAGTACGACCGACTACGCTATCTACTCCGACGGCGTTTCCACCAATGGCGATAACGGTGCAGAGCTGGTGGGATATGTGACGCGTAGCTCTTACGGAATGGCTGTTGCAGCCAGCTATGGCCGCTACACCAACTATATCGCTGCCCAGGTGGGCGATGACGGTGAGCTGACCATCGGCATCAAGAGCCCCTCGTTCGACTATGGTCAGGACTGGCTGGGCTACTCCGACCTTCGTCTCAAGTATCTGGGTGATGCCGATGACGACAGTTCATCAGATGTTGACCTGGCCTTGCAGAGCCAGTTGGCACGCCTGAACACCATCCTGGAGAAGTATGTTCCCAGCGACGGAGTCATCCAGAATGTCCACTACGCACCTGCTTATCCTGCCGCGCTGCAGGCTGAACTGACCCAAGCAAAGGCTCAGGCCGAGGCTGCAGGCACGGTGGAGGAGAAGATGCAGAGCATCAGCCAGCTCTCTTCACTCTTCCAGAAACTCTATGAAGCCAAGATGGCTTACATATATTATTATGGTATAGCCTACTTCACAGAGACCCTCGCAGGCATGCTGGAGCCGAACATAAGCACGGAGGAGTACAGCAAGATGCTGGAGATGAGCGACAAGATGATAGAAAAATACCAGACCGGTTCGCTCACGGTAGAGGACGCACTCCATCCCGCAGAACTCCTGCAGGAGCCTCTGCTCAGCCTGGTTCCCAAGACGGACGAGAATGGAACCTTCCATCTGTCGGCTCCCAAGCACCTGATGGCGTTCTCCGCTGCCGTTTCTGCAGGCATGCACAACATCAATGCAGTGCTTGACAACGATATCGACATGGCTGGCTTCCGCTATGCACCTGCCGGTGCTGCAAACGAGTCAGTGAAGCCCGATGACTATGTCAGATACACCGGCACGTTCGACGGAAAGCAGCACACCATCAGCAACCTCACTATCGGTTCGGCTGAACAGCCATATTCGGCCGAGGGTGCAGCACTCCTGGCCAAGATGCAGAATGCGACCGTGAAGGATCTGCAGCTGCAGGCAGTCATCACTTCAAGCAAGAAATTCATCGCAGGTATTGCCAGCCGTACAAGCGGCAAGAGCAAACTGCAGAACTGCTCAGTGAATGCCGTGATGAACTCCATGGTGTCGGGCGATGCCACCAATGGCGGTCTGGTGGCTGTGAACGATGATGAAGGCACCTGCATAACGGACTGCTACGTGCATGCTGTCATGCTGGGTGAGAATGCCGGCAAGTGTGGCGGAATCGTCGGCTGGGCTTCTGGCAAGGTCACAATGAGGAACTGTCTCGCCATCAACGAGATTCCTGCCGAAGGCGGCATACAGACCGACGGCTGCAACTCCATTAGCCGTAACCCTGACAACTGCACGGCAGAGAACACCTACTACACTCTGGCAATGGGTGATACCGACAAGGGAACCAAGACGACCTTCAAGGCTTTGAGCAGCGGAGAGGTGACCTGGAAGCTGAACGGCTCCAAGGGCGACGGTGCATGGTACCAGACTCTGGGCACCGACACCATTCCTCATCTCTATTCAGGTGACAAGGTGTGGTATTCCGGCGGCGAGTATGTCAACGAGGAGCCCATCGTGGAACTCAACGCATTTGCCTTCAACGTGCGTGGCAACACAACAGCCGATGACGTGAAGGTTCATTACACCCTGAACGCACCTGCCCGCGCTGTGGATGTAGTCTTCTACAACGGTGACACCCAGGTGGCTTCTATCGCCTCTGAAGGTCTCGACAAGGGCGCTCACACAGTGACCGTTCCCAACTCACAGCTCGCTGCCGACGGCACCACACTCCGCTTCGAAGTGAAGGTGACAGGCTTCGGCAGCAAGGATCTGGCCAAGGTGGGCGAAAGCTACAGCGTGTGGAACCCCTTCGGACTGGCTTGCAACAATGTGCCAAGCAGTGCAGGATTCGGACAGACCTACCTGATAGAGACTCAGCCGCAGGTGGGTGTGGGATATGACAACGGCAAAAAGACCGGCTATATCTCTGACACCAACCACTCAGCGCTCTATGCCTTCGATGCGGACTTCCAGCAGATAATGAACAAGGACGGTCAGCCCGGCTTCAAGGGCGGTCTGGACACCAAGTTCGGCCTCTTTGCACACGAGAGCGGCCAGTATGACCTGAAGACCGTGCGCGTAAGCAGAGACGGCAGAGTGTTTGTGGGTCGTGGAAACGGCTTGACAAACAGCCCCATCGTGGAGGTTAACCCCGCCGACCTGAACGCTGACTTCACTCCTCTCTTTACCGCAGGCAAGCTCGATGAGAACACTGGTATCGTATATACAGGCGACGGTGCAGAGCAGGCACGCATGGTGAGCAGCTTCGACGTGGAAGGTGAGGGAGCCAATCTCAAGCTGTGGGTGCTGGGCAACCAGCATTCTGACGGAGCGTTCAACTACTCTGACTATGCTTGCCATACCTACAATCTGGGTACAGCCAGCGCATGGGCAGGTGCAGCCAGCTCCGTATTCGAGCCTCTCACAGGCCGTTACACCATCGCTCCCAAGTATGTGAGCGTGATGTCTGACCAGCGTGGTGGCCTCTGGTATGTGCAGTATCGTGATACTCCCACCGAACAGCAGCCTTCACTGAAGCACTACAATGCCGAGGGCAAGGAGGACTTCAGCGACATCACTACTTCGCTCAAGGGAGGTGCCATGGCAATGTCTCCTGACGGTGAGACCTTTGCACTGCCTCTGAAGAACCATAAGGTCATCATCTACACCACTGACTATGCGCCCAACCCGCTGGGCAAAATCTTCCTCAACCAGGTTGGAACCTTCACCATAGAGGAGGATTATGCCACTGCCATGGCATTTGACTATGCCGGCAACCTCTATGTGGCTTCCGAGTCAACTGAGACAGTGACCCGCTACACCGTTCCTCGTGCAAACAAGGTGGTGGTTACTCCCGCAGCTGCAACCATCCAGGTGGGTGATGCCACCGGCATTGATGCAGTGGAGTCAGAAGGCAACGCCGACGCTGCCATCTATAATGTAGCCGGCCAGCGACTGCCCAAGACTCAGAAGGGAGTCAACATCGTCAATGGTAAAAAGGTGATGGTCAAGTGAGAGGAGTGAACCGAAAGCCCTCAGGCTTTAGGCTTCAATCCCGAACGTCCCAATCATCCCGGCGGAATGCCAAGGTGATGGTCAAGTGAGAGGAGTGAGCTGAAAGCCCCTGTGGGTATTCGGTGAATCCGTCACAGAACATAAATGAAAAGCCCCGCATGACATGGTTCGTGCGGGGCTTTTCTGCTTCTTCTCCTGCCACTGGAACTGATTGGGCCAACAAAACCAGTGACTTTCGGGGGGATAATGTCCCTTCTCCTTTGCCGTGAGACAATAATGCCGTAACTTTGCCAGACGAATAAAACATCTGACACATTATGGAACAACCACTCATTATCTACAATACACTCACGCGACAGAAGGAGCTCTTCCGTCCCATCAACCCCGGTCATGTGGGCATGTATGTGTGCGGTCCCACCGTTTACGGCGATGCTCATTTGGGCCATGCACGTCCTGCCATCACCTTCGACCTGCTCTTCCGCTACCTGCGTCATATAGGATACAAGGTGCGCTACGTGCGTAACATCACCGATGTAGGCCACTTGGAGCACGATGCAGACGAGGGAGAAGACAAGATAGCCAAGAAGGCAAGGCTCGAGCAGCTGGAACCCATGGAGGTGGCACAGTACTTCACCAACCGCTTCCACGAGGCTATGGACGCCTTGGGATGCCTTCCTCCCAGCATCGAACCACATGCCACCGGACATATCATCGAGCAGGAGCAGCTGGTGCAGCAGATTCTGGACAACGGATATGCATACGTGAGCAACGGCAGTGTGTATTTTGATGTGGAGAAGTATAACCACGACCATCACTATGGCATACTCTCGGGCCGCGATCTGGAGAACGTCAAGGATGCCAGCCGCAACCTGGCAGGAGTGGGCGAGAAGCGCAATCAGGCCGACTTTGCACTGTGGAAGGCTGCCCAGCCCGAGCACATCATGCGCTGGCCTTCACCATGGAGCGAGGGCTTCCCAGGCTGGCACTGCGAGTGCACCGCCATGGGCAAGAAGTATCTGGGAGAGCACTTCGACATCCACGGTGGCGGCATGGACCTCATCTTCCCCCACCATGAGTGCGAGATAGCACAGGCTGTGGCATCGCAGGGCAGCCAGATGGTGCACTACTGGGTACACAACAACATGATTACCATCGACGGCAAGAAGATGGGCAAGAGCTACAATAACTTCATCACCCTGCCGCAGTTCTTCAGCGGAGAGCATCCCTTGCTCAGCCAGCCCTATTCGCCCATGACCATCCGCTTCTTCATTCTGCAGGCGCATTATCGCAGCACCGTCGATTTCGGCAACGAAGCTCTGCAGGCTGCCGAAAAGGGTTTGGCACGCCTGATGGAGGGCTTGAAGAACCTGCGCCGCTTCCTGGACGGACAGAAGGTGAAGGGTCAGCCCGCCGTGGAGATGAAGTATGTGGAGGAACTCAAGCAGAAGCTCTACGATGCGATGAACGATGACCTCAACAGCCCAATTGTCATCAGCCACCTCTTCGACGCTTGCCGTGTGGCGAACACGCTGGTAGATAAGAAGGCGAGCATCACTGCCGAAGTGGCACAGGCACTCTATACGCTCGTTGACACCTTCGTGCACGACATCCTCGGACTGGCTGAGGAGACCGGTGCAGGCAATAAGGCACGCGAGGAAGCCTTCGGAGCAGTGGTTGACATGTTGCTCCAGCAGCGCCAGCAGGCCAAGGCAGAGAAGAACTGGGCACTCAGCGACCAGATTCGTGACCGCCTGGCCGAACTCGGTTTCGAGGTCAAGGATACCAAGGACGGCTTCTCCTGGACATTGAACAAGTAAGCGGAAAGGGGGCTGCAGCCTGCCTCCCGACTTCCTGCAAGGCAGACCGTCAGCATAAGAACAATACTATAATGATGAGAGCAGAGCGAAGGGAATGGCCCTTCACCCTGCTCTCATTGTTTTTTTGTGCCCTTCGGTGGGGCGGGAGAGGTAACTTGGTCAGATGATGCAGTGCGGTGCACCGGCCATCGCAGCGTGCTGCATCAGGCGTCGCAGCGCGATGCGCAGGCACATGCAGCGCACTGCGTTTTCCGGCACTTCCCTTCGGCCGTGTTCTGCGAGCCTGCCTGCTTGGGATGTCTGCCTTGCATGCCCGTCTCCATTAAGGTGCTGCCAGACCGGCCGGGGAAGCTTCATCTGCGCCAGGCATTACGCTCCTCCTGGCATTCCGGGCAAATCCCCTTGATCATGAGGCTGATGGCATGAGGCAGGAAGCCCTCTGGCAGAGGTACTTGCGGCACATGTATGTCGTGCAGGCAGAAGGTTCGCTGGCATCGCTCACAGTAGAAGTGCCCGTGCTGGTCGTCGTGTGCATGATGGTCATTACTGGTACACAACTCGTAGCGAAGTGCGCCGCTGCCGTCCTCTATGCCGTGTATCAGGTGGTGCTCAAGGAAGAGCGTGAGCGTGCGGAAGATGGTGCTTCGCTCGGCGTTGGGCATCCTCTCCTCCATTTCCTTGAGCGAGAGCGGGCGCTGGATGCGCTCCAACTCGCGATAGACAAGCAGCCTCATGGCGGTGGGCTTCACGCCCATCTGCTCCATCCTCTGTTCTGACTCGTGTGACATAGTGACTGGTAAGGGTGATAGAAATCGGTTTCGTGCGGTGGGCAGGTGGCAGTGGGTGGTGCATCTGCCCCCTGTGGTCAGTATTTGAACGAACTTCCGCCGGCAAACTCACGCAGCAGCGAGGTGGGCGGCACCTGCTCTTCGGGTACGATGCGGAAGTATCTCAGGAAGCGGCGCAGGCGGCTGGCCTCGGCATATTCAGGGTCTCGCTCGGCCACTTTCTCCAGTATGGGCATCACCTGCTCGCGTATCACTCCCAACTCATAGAGCAGTGCGCTGTTGAAGGTAGCGTCGGCCAGCTCCTGGAAGGGTATTATCCACTTCTCCTCGCCAGCCGTCACGCTGGGCTGACGATGGATGGTCTCGCGTGCCGAATAGCCGCGGTACTTGTAGTCGCGCACTATTCGGCGCAGCAGTCTGACGTCCTGCGTGGGGATGTGGTTGTGGTCATCGAGCTGGATGGTGGTCAGTGCCGACACGTAGATGCGGTACTTCTGCTCCTCGGGCACCATCTCGGAGAGCAGCGGGTTGAGCGCGTGCAGTCCCTCCATCACGATGATATCCTCGTCGCCTATGCGCAGTTTCTTGCCCTCGAATACACGTTCGCCCGACGGGAAATCGTACCTGGGCAGTTCCACCTCTTCGCCTTGCAGCAGCGCGCTCATCTGCTTGTTGAAGAACTGGGTGTCCACTGCCCCTATGCACTCAAAGTCGTATTCGCCGTTCTCATCCTTGGGTGTATCCACGCGGTTGACGAAGTAGTCGTCGGTCGAAAGCGTGTGCGGGCGCAGTCCGCAAGCCATGAGCAGGATGGCCAGACGCTTTGCGGTGGTGGTCTTTCCGCTGCTGCTGGGGCCGGCTATGAGCACCAGTTTGGCCTTGCGGGCAGCTATCTCGTCGGCTATATTGGACAGCTTCTTGTCCTGCAGCGCCTCGCTCACGTTGATGAGCTGGGTACCTTCGCCCTTGAGAACCATCTGGTTGAACTCACCCACCGTGCGTATGCCCAGGATGTCTTGCCAGTGACGGTGCTCGCGCATCACGTCCAGCATCTTGTTCTGGGGTGTAAGCGGCTCCAGTTCGGCTGGGTTCTTGGCCATGGGAATGCGCAGGAGCAGACCTTCGTAGAAGGGTACGAGGTCAAAGAGATGCAGCAGTCCGGTGCGCGTGAGCAGGCATCCGTAGAAGTAATCTACCGTCTTGTCGAGCTTGTAATAATAGGTGTAGAGGTTGCTCTGGCTCTCCAGGAGCTGCACCTTGCTGGTCATCCCCTTGCGCTGGAACATGCTGATGGCCTCCTCTATCGGGCACTGCATGCGGTGGATGGGCATGTCGGCAGCTATGATCTCCTGCATGCGCTGCTTGATGGCGCTCACTGTCTGTGGTGTCACAGGCTCTCCCGTGTGCAGTTCGCAGTAGTATCCCCGGCTCACGGGGTCGCCTATGATGATGTCCCCATGCGGGTAAAGGTCCTCCACCGCCTTGACCAGCACGAAGAAGAGCGTGCGTGTGTAGGTGTATATACCGGCTGGCGACTGCAGGGAGAGGAACTCTACGTCCTTGTTGTTATAGAACCGGTAGTTCATCCCTTGCACCTTGTTGTTCACCGTAGCGGCTATTGGCCCGTAGTCCATGTGCAGTCCTGTGTGTTCATACACCTTGTAGAGCGAACTCCCGAAGGGTACATGTATCTTGCTCCCGTTGTTCTTGCATCTGATGGTCAGCGTATTGGTCATGTCTGTGCTGTTTTGTTCTTTCGCGCGTTTGTGCGGCTTTGCTGTTGCTTGATTATTTGTCTGTTGTGTTGTCTGTCTGTATGCGTATGCCCTTTCGTGCGGCTTTGTGTCCGATGGGTCAGTATTTCTTGAGTATGCAAGCCATGCCTTCGCTTGCCCCCATCTTCAGTTGCTCGAAGGGGCGATTGGCATTCCATCCCACGGGCTTGGGGTCGATGAGATAGATGGGTGCGGTGCGTGGTACATAGCGGGTGAGTCCGGCTGCAGGATAAACGTTGAGGCTGGTGCCTATGACTATCATCACCTGGGCCTGCCGGCACAGCTCGATGGCGGGCGCAATCTGCGGTACCGGTTCGCCGAACCACACAATGAAGGGTCGGAGCTGGCTTCCGTCGGGTGCCAGATCGCCTATGTGCACGTCGGGATGCCCGGCCGACAGGGTGCTTATCTGGCTTGGGTCGTTGGGTGCCAGGCTGCTGGTCACCTTCATCAGTTCGCCATGCAGATGCAGCACATGCGTGCTTCCTGCCTGCTCGTGCAGGTTGTCGATGTTCTGGGTGATGACATCCACCTGATGCCCTTTGCGCTCCAGTTCCGCCACCAGCCGGTGGCCCTCGCAAGGCTTGGCAGCCAGCAGTTCGCGCCGGCGCGCGTTGTAGAAGTCGGTCACCAGTTTGGGGTCACGTGCCCATCCCTCTGGAGTGGCCACATCTTCCACGTTATAGTTGTTCCACAGTCCGTCGCTGTCACGGAAGGTGCTGAGTCCGCTTTCTGCGCTCATGCCTGCGCCTGTCAGTACCACTATTCTCATCTTTTCCTCCTTTGCCTCTAACTCTCTTGCAAAAATAAGAAAAAAAGAAACGTGCAAAGCCGTGAGTTGGGGAAAATATTGTAATTTTGCGCCACTATTAAACATTATATATAGGATAAGCATATGAATAAAATCAGTTATGCACTGGGTCTCGGCATTGCCCACCAGCTGAAGAGCATGGGCATCGAGGACTTCTCTGTGGAGGATTTCAGCCAGAGCGTGAGCGATGTGCTGGCCGATAAGACACCAGCCATGACTAATCGTGAGGCTCAGGAACTGCTCAACGATTACTTCCAGAAGAAGCAGAAGGAAGAGGCCGAGAAGGCCATCGCCGAGGGTAAAGTGTTCCTGGAGGCCAACGGCAAGCGTGAAGGCGTGACCACCACCAAGAGTGGTCTGCAGTATGAGGTGCTCACTCCCGGTAAGGGCGAGCGCAGTCCCAAGGCCACCGACACGGTGGTGTGCCACTATGAGGGAAGGCTTGTGTCGGGCAAGGTGTTCGACAGCTCCTATGAGCGCAACCAGCCTGCCGAGTTTGGACTGAACCAAGTGATACCCGGATGGACCGAAGGTCTCCAGCTCATGAGCGAGGGTGCCAAGTTCCGTTTCTACATCCCCTATCTGCTTGGTTACGGCGAGCAGGGTGCAGGCCCATCCATTCCTCCCTACAGCACACTGGTGTTTGACGTGGAGCTCATCAGCGTGAAATAAGACGGGAAACAAACAGATATACAAACATAACAAACATACAAAATGAAGAAGATTGCTATTCTGGCCGTAGCTGGTATCGCTGCTGCCATGGCTTCTTGCGGCAACGGTACGCCCAAGGCCAACCTGAAGTCAGACATCGACACACTGAGCTACACCGTAGGTATGGCCCAGAGCCGTGGACTCAAGGAGTATCTGCAGACGCGCATGAACGTTGACACTACATTCATCGACGAGTTTATCAAGGGTGTGAACGACGGTGCCAACGCAGGTGATGACAAGAAGAAGGCTGCTTACTTTGCAGGTCTGCAGATTGGCCAGCAGGTGAGCCAGCAGATGCTGAAGGGCATCAACTATGAGGTGTTCGGTGAGGACAGCACACAGACAGTGAGCCTGAACAACCTCCTGGCAGGCTTCGTGGCCGGTACCACTGGCGAGAACCAGCTGTGGAACGTGGATTCTGCTGCCGTTATGGCTGAGTCTATGATGACTACCATCAAGGACAACCAGATGATGCAGAAGTATGGCGACTACAAGAAGGAGTGCGAGGAGTTCATGGCCAAGATAGCCAAGAAGGACGGCATCAAGTCTCTGGGCGACGGTATATACTATGAGGTAATCACAGAGGGAACCGGTGAGGTGCCCAGCGCAGACGACCGCGTGAAGGTGGATTACGAGGGTACTCTCATCAACGACACTGTGTTCGACAGCAGCTACAAGCGTGGTGAGCCCACCGTATTCATGTGCAAGCAGGTGATTCCCGGCTGGACAAAGGCTCTGACACACATGCCTGTGGGTTCTACATGGAAGGTGTATATTCCTCAGGAAGAGGCTTACAAGGGCCAGGATCGCGGTCTCATCAAGCCTTTCTCTGCCCTGGTATTCAAGATTGAGCTGCACAGCATCGAGAAGTAATCACGGCTCGAATTGACTTTCAGCGATGAAAAAGACTAAGATAGTATTGCTGGCGCTGGTGGCCCTGCTCTGTGTGGGTGCCACCGCAGCCAACAAGAAAAGCCAGCGCAAGGGCAAGAAAGCCGCCAAGGAGCAGGTGGAGAAGGTGGATACAGTGTGTATCGATACCTTCAGCTATCTGTACGGAATGGCCAACAGCAACGGTCTGATGGGTTATCTGGCACAGCGCATGGGTGTAGATACTGCTTACGTCACCGATTTCCTCAAGGGTTTCCAGCAGAAGGAACTCACTGAGGCCGACAAGCGAGAGAAGGCTCGTCTGGCTGGTGTGGAGATTCGCGAGCAGGTGGAGACGCAAGTGTGGGCCAACGCAAATCGTCAGATTGACGACAGCGTGGAGGTGCTCAACCATGAGCAGTTCCTCAAGGGCTTCCAGAACGGCATTTTCACTACCGACACACGCTACTCTATGGACAGCGCCCAGGCGGTGGTGCAGAAGCAGATGGCCTATTACCACAAGGTGAAGATGGAGAAGAAGTATGGTGCCAACCGCCTGGCAGGCGAGGAATTCCTGCGTCTGAACGCCAAGAAAGACAGCGTGAAGACCACTCCCAGCGGCCTCCAGTACAAGGTGATCACCATGGGTACGGGCGAGAAACCGCAGTCCACCGACCGCGTGAAGGTGGATTATGAGGGTCGCCTCATTGATGGCACAGTCTTCGATAGCAGTTACAAGCGCGGAAAGGCAGCCACATTCCCTGTCAACCAGGTGATTCCTGGATGGACCGAGGTGCTCTGCCTGATGCCTGTAGGCAGCAAGTGGGAGGTGTATATCCCCCAGGAGTTGGGCTACAAAGACCGTGAGCAGCAGAAGATTCCCCCCCCCTTCTCCTGCCTCGTGTTTACCGTTGAATTGCACGAGATAGTGAAGTAAAAGACACTCTGAGACAAACAAAAAGACACCAGAAACCGCTCTGGTGTCTTTTTTTATGCCTATTTGGTAGGCCGACACAAATAAATGATGTAAATTTGCTACGAATCTGAAACATCGTTTATAAAGTATATATGGAAAAGATAGATAGTCTTGACAAAAAGATTCTGGGCATCATCTCGGCCAATGCCAGACTGCCTTTCAAGGATGTGGCAGCAGAATGCGGAGTGAGCAGGGCTGCCATCCACCAGCGAGTACAGCGCCTTATCGACATGGGCGTAATCGTTGGCTCGGGCTTCCATGTGAACCCTGTGAGCCTGGGTTACAACACTTGCACCTACGTGGGAATCACCCTCGAGCGCGGTTCCATGTATAAGAAAGTGGTGTCGGAGTTCCAGAAAATCCCCGAGATAGTGGAGTGCCATTTCACCACCGGCCCATACACCATGCTCATCAAGCTGTATGCACGGGACAATGCACACCTCATGGAGCTGCTCAACGACTGCCTGCAGGAGATACCTGGAGTGATAGCTACCGAGACACTCATCTCGCTCAAACAGAGCATACGCAAGGAAGTGCCCATCGGACAACAGCAGCAGGAAACCATTCCCACAGTCAGTCCCGACGAGTAAGATGGTACAGGCAGGTCAGGCACAGCGCCCTGTGATAGGTATCACGGGCAACTTCGGCGACAAGGGCTGCGAGTTGGCACAGGCCTACTACCAGTCTGTGTTGCAGGCGGGTGGCATTCCTCTGGTCATCCCACCCTATGAGGTGGAGGCCGGCAAGGGCGAGGATCATACGCCTCTCTTTGCTGACCCTGTGGAGGAAACCCTCTCGCGTACCCTTGACAGCGTGGATGCTCTGTTGCTTTCAGGCGGTGGTGACCTCAATCCGCTGCTTCTGGGCGAACAACCCATACCAGCTCTGCACGGCATTTGCGCCGAAAGGGATGCTCAGGAGATGTGGCTCGTGAAGCATGCCTACCAGCGCCAGTTGCCCATCCTGGGCATCTGCAGGGGCATCCAAGTGCTCTCGGCGGCACTGGGCGGGCACAATTTCCAGGATATCTATACACAGCGCGACGGCCGGCCCACGCTGAAGCACAGTCAGGATATGCGCCGTGACGGAGCTTCACATACGGTGAGCATTGAGCCGGACAGCCTGCTGCACAGCATCGTGCAGACTGGCACGCTGGTCGTCAATTCGTTCCATCATCAGGCAGTGAGCGAGCCTGGTGACTTGCTCAAGGCCGTTGCCCACTCCTCAGATGGCATCATCGAGGCAGTGGAGAGTACGGAGTTCAAGCCCATCCTGGGTGTCCAGTGGCATCCCGAAGCCTTCTTCGCCCGCCAGGGTGAGACGGCTATGCACGCTCTCTTTGAGTGGCTCGTGCAGGAAGCCACCCTCTTCCGCCAGGCCAAGAAGATACATGCCGGCACCATCACACTGGACAGCCATTGCGATACACCCATGTTCTTCGGGGACAGTCAGGACGATGTAAACCACATGTTCACCACGCGCACCAGTCGTGTGCTGGTCGATTTGCCCAAGATGACAGACGGCCGTCTGGATGCCTCCATCATGGTGGCTTATATCCCACAGGGAGAGCGCACCGACGAGGGAAACAGCCAGGCTTTGGCATTGACAAAGAAGAAGTTGGGGCAGATACAGGCTCTCACCGACACATATCCCCACCTGGTACAGCTGGCCAGCACGCCTGATGACATCGCCTGGCTCAAAGCGAGGGGTATCAAAGCCATCATGCGCGGCATTGAAAACGGATATGCCATCGGTCACGACCTGGCTCTTCTCGACTATTTCCGCAGCCTCGGGGTCGTGTATATGACGCTTTGCCACAACGGGGACAATGATATCTGCGACTCGGCACGCGGCAATGCAGAGCATGGCGGGCTGAGTGCCTTCGGGCGCGAGGTGGTTGGCAGGATGAACGCATTGGGTATGATGGTGGATATGAGCCATGCAGCAGAGTCGTCCTTCTATGATGCACTTGGGCTGAGTACCGCCCCAATCGTGTGCAGCCACAGCAGCAGTCGGGCGTTGTGCAACCATCCGCGCAACCTCACAGACGACCAGATGAAGGCATTGGCCGCCAAGGGAGGAGTGGCACAAGTCACTCTCTATCACGGTTTTCTCCGCCAGGAAGGCGAAGCCACCATACTGGATGCGCTCGAGCATCTGCATCACATGGTGAGCGTGATGGGTCCCGAGCATGTGGGCATAGGCACGGATTTTGATGGAGACGGTGGTGTGAGGGGCCTCAAAGATGCCTCCGAGCTCATTGGCTTCACGCGCGAACTTCTTCGCCAGCGCTATTCCGAGCAGGATCTGCAAGGCATCTGGGGAGGGAACTTCCTGCGTGTAATGCGCCAGGTGCAGGCTTCGGCCACCCTCTGAACAGTTTGCCCATCTGTCTTCAAACGGCAGAAAAGGGCCTGGGAGTGGGTTTCGGCTTCTCTCGCACGCGTATGACACATGTCTCGCGCGCGTATAATATATATAAGGTATAAAGATAAAGTTTCAATCAAATATGAGATGTAAATCCTTCTTAGCACTCTCTGCGCTGACCTTCAGCTTCGCAGCAGCCATGTGTTCCTGCGGTGGGCATTCGGGCAAGAGTGGTAAGGGAGCCGATACCATAGCGCTGGCTCCCTGTCCTGAATTCCAGGCCGATAGCGCTATGAACCATATACGCACGCAGTGCAACTTCGGTGCGCGTGTCATGGGAACAGAGGCCGCACAGCAGTGCGGCGACTTCATAGTATCACGCTTCCGTGAATATGGAGCCACTGTGACAGAGCAGAAGTGCAGTGTCACCCTGTATGACGGCACCCAGGTGCCTGCCCGCAACATCATCGCAAGTATCAATCCCGACCAACTGGACCGCATCCTCTTCTGTGCCCACTGGGACAGCAGACCTTGGGCAGACCATGATCCCGACGAGGCCAACCGCCATACTCCTGTGCCTGCTGCCAATGACGGAGCCAGCGGAGTGGCTGTGCTGCTCGAACTGTGCCGCCTGCTCCAGCAGCAGCCAGTGACCAGAGGTATCGATTTCGTGTGCTTCGATGCCGAGGATGCCGGTACGCCCGAATGGGCAGAGGAGCCTGACGACGGACGCGATACGTGGTGCCTGGGTTCTGCCTACTGGGCACGACAGGCCGTGGAGAGCGGTTATAAGGCCCGTTATGGTGTTCTGCTCGATATGGTAGGCGGTCGCGGATGCACTTTCGCCCGCGAGCAAGTGAGCCTCCAGTACGCTCAACCCGTGGTGGACCTCATCTGGCACCTCGCCATACAGCTGGGCTACGGCCATTTCTTCCCGCTTACCGATGGCGGATGCCTCATTGACGACCATGTGAATGTCAACAGCATCGCCCGGGTTCCTTGCCTGGACATCGTTCCGTACTTCACTGATGGGCCCAGTAACTTCGGCCCGACATGGCACACGCTGCAGGATACACCAGAGAATATAGACCCCAACGTGCTCAAGGCCGTAGGGCAGACACTCACACAACTCATCTATAACGATAACGCAGAAGAATGACAATAAACGAGATTCAGGACGAAATCATTGAAGAGTTTGCCGACTTCGACGACTGGATGGACAGGTACCAACTGCTCATTGACCTGGGCAGCAGCCAGCCGAAGCTCGATGACAAGTACAAGACAGAGCAGAACCTGATAGACGGCTGCCAGAGCCGGGTGTGGCTGCAGGCCGATATGAAGGACGGGTTGCTGCACTTCCAGGCCGAGAGCGATGCGCTCATCGTCAAGGGCATAGTGGCCCTGTTGGTACGTGTGCTCTCTGATCACACTCCCGCAGAGATATTGGGTGCCGACCTCTACTTCATAGATCGCATCGGCCTGCGCGAACACTTGTCACCCACACGCAGCAACGGATTGCTGGCCATGCTCAAGCAGATGAAACTCTATGCCTTGGCTTTCCAGGCTAAAGCAGAGGGGCAGGCATGAGGATAGGCAATGTAGATTTGGAGGAGAAGCCGCTCCTGTTGGCTCCCATGGAGGATGTCACCGACATCGGATTCCGTCTCCTGTGCCGTCGCATGGGCGCTGCTATGGTCTATTCCGAGTTTGTGTCGAGCGATGCACTGGTGCGCATGGTCAACCGCAGCCTGGAGAAACTGGCAGTCTGTCCCGAAGAGCGCCCTGTGGCAATACAGATTTACGGCAAGGACTGTGAGGCAATGGCTCAGGCGGCACGTATTGTGGTGGAGCAGGCACATCCCGATGTGCTCGACATCAACTTCGGCTGTCCGGTGAAAAAGGTGGCTGGCAAGGGTGCCGGAAGCGGCATGTTGCGCGATGTGCCCCAGTTGCTGGCTGTCACGCGGGCTGTGGTGGATGCCGTGCCAGGTACTCCTGTCACCGTGAAGACCCGTTTGGGATGGGACGAGCAGTCGCTTTATCTGCCCGACGGAACGCCCTTCATCGTTGATTTGGCCTTGCGCCTGCAGGACTGCGGAGTGCAGGCGCTCACCTTGCATGGGCGTACCCGTGCCCAGATGTACACTGGTGAGGCCGACTGGACGCTTATAGGGCAGGTCAAGAACCATCCTGACATGCACATCCCGGTCATAGGCAACGGCGACATCACATCGGCTCAGGAGGCTCAGCAAGCCTTTGACCGCTATGGGGTGGATGCTGTGATGATAGGCCGGGCCACCTTTGGCCGTCCCTGGATATTCCATGAGATAGTTCACCCAGAGGCTCCCTACAGCCTTGATGACAAGATAGATGTGCTCAAGCAGCAGGCTACCGAGTCGGTGGAGCGCATAGGCGAGTATCGTGGCATACTGCATGTACGCCGACATCTGGCTGCTACGCCTATCTTCAAGGGCATCCCCGATTTCCGGGAAACGCGCATCCGCATGCTCCGCGCCGACACTATAGAGAGCCTTTTTGCCGTCGTCGAGGAGACGCGCGAACTGCTTCATCGCCTGGGCCAACAGTAACCCCAGCCGTCAGAGGCTTCTTGCAGGTTGCAGGAAAGAGGTGTGAGGGACAAGAGACATCCTTCTAACAACAGCATCGGGGCGGATTTCGTATAATCGCGAAATCCGCCCCGATGTCTTGTCTATCCTTCTCCTGTCTCTTGTCCATCCGTTTCCTGGGCTTACCCGACAAACCTGGGGAGCCGTAGGATGAGGACAGACTGGAAGCGTTTCATCACTACACCCTTCCATAAGGGACAGGTGGCTGGGCTTTTCAAGAGACATTGCAGCAAGCGTATGCCCCTATTTCTCAAAGCCGACAAGGCAGACTTGCTGTATATGATTGCTGCTGGTTATCCAACAAATACCTATTAGAGCACAGGGAGAAACAGGCTCCTGATGCACTTGCAGTTAGTTTTCATGACGGGGAAAACATCCTTCGCCACCGTCCAACCCTGGGCTGGACGGTCATTGAATATATACTGCGTTGCAAAAGTATCCAAGCTTCATCAACCGTCCAGCCTAGGGTTGGACGGTGGCGGAGAGTCTCTCTCCCGTTATGTTGACAAACAGGAAGAGCATAAGGAGCCTTCTTCTCCTTATGCTCAATATATCTTCTCCTTATTCTCAACGGAGGTGAAACGAAGCGGGAAATTCTGTTTTAGCTGTTTGTGACTCGGTTGCCTGTCTTAAGTGATACCTCGTGAGAAGTGCCAGATCCAATTTGTGTTGCTTGCAAAAGTTTACCGGACTGCAATATAAAGCAGGCAGCCCGCCCGGGCTTTGTGTTCCGGGCGGGCTGCTTGAGTATCAATGCTTGCTTGATGCAGGCTTCTTGCTGAATATGGCATGAATGCGCTTCATGTCAAACTTGCTGGTTCGGTCGTAGAAGTAGATGCCGTTCTGCTCCTGCTCCACATCGGTCAGCTGGGTGTAGCAATAGCCCCACACATTTTCCGATATCTCCATGAGAGCATCTATCTGCCCTTCCAGTCGGGCGTAGAACTCTTCCAGCGAGTGAGGTGGTTCGCCGTAGCCCCATGACTTGTTCTGGTCATTGCCGGTCTGTGCATCCTGTCCCTTTACCCACTTGATGCCGCCAACCTCGTCGATCAAGTAGGGCATGTCGGGTTTGTCATAGGTGGGGAAGTCATACAGGTTATTGTCTGTGTGGCGGTTGAATCCCACGTTGCGCTGGGGGAAGGAGAGTGTATTGTTGGGTGTCTGGAACCATCTCTGTCCGTTGAAGACGATATCTTGCAGCTTCTTGGGATCCTGTTCATAGTTGTGTGTAGTCCAGATGTCTGTCTTCACATGTACACCTCCGCTCACGTCACAAACGGGTCGCGTGGGGTCGAGCGCCTTGGTGAGGTCATACACGTCAGACACGAAGCGGGGGAACTGCACGCGGTCGGGCCACCACTCCTCGTTCATTGGGGTCCAGGTGACAATGCTGGGGTGATTGCGGTCGCGGATGATTTCCTCGCTCCACTCAGTGATGAAGTTGCGTGCCACCTCGGGGTTGTTGGCATCCATGCCCCACGATGGAGCTTCGCCCCAAGTGATGTAGCCCAGCTTGTCGGCCCAGTAATGGAAGCGCTCCTCAAACACCTTCTGGTGCAGACGTGCGCCGTTGAAGCCTGCCTGCATCGAGAGTTCGATGTCGTGGCGAAGAGCCTCGTCGGAGGGAGCTGTCCAGATGCCGTCGGGGTAGAAGCCCTGGTCGAGCACCAGACGCTGGTAGAAGGGTTCGTTGTTGAGATACACCTTGTTGCCCTTCACATGTATCTTGCGCATGCCCACATAGCTGCTTACCTGGTCGATGCACTTGCCTGCCTCGTCCTTCACCTCGTAGCTGAGTGTATAGAGGAAGGGGTCGGCGGGACTCCACAGGCGTGCCTTCTTGACGGGCAGCACGATGGTGCTGTTGTTCTGTGCAGGCACTGTCTTGGTGGCCACCACCTTCTTGCCGTCGCTCATGGTGACGGTCAGGGTGGCTGCCCCTTCGCTGCAGAAGGTGGGGTGCACGATGACCTGGTTCTGGTCGATGTCTGTCAGCACCTGTGCCCTTTCCAGTCCGCAGGCATCCACCGGCTCCATCCACACGGTCTGCCAGATGCCTGTGCAGCGTGTGTACATGCACTCAAACTGTGTCATGCGCACGTTTTGCTTGCCGGCCGGTTGCAGGTTGGTGCGTGTGTCACTGTAGGCGTGTACCACCAGCGAGTGTGCCTTTCCGTCGGCCACAAAGCGTGTGATATCCACACCAAACGAGGTGCTGCCACCGAAGTGGCGTCCTGCCAGTTTGCCGTCGATGAAGATTTCCGAGTTGTAATATACAGCTCCGAAGTTCAGTCTCACGCGTTTGCTGCTCCATGCCTGAGGCATGGTGATGCTGCGCTGGTACCAGATGTGGTTGATGAAATCGGTGTAGCCCACACCCGACAACTTGCTCTCGGGGCAGAAGGGAACCGTAATTTTGTCGGCAAATCCCTGGCTCTGGTGCAGGTGTTTCTCCATGCCCGAACCCACGAAGTCGAATGTGTAGGTCCAGTCACCGTTGAGGTTGACCCAGTCCTGACGTTCAAACTGGGGACGGGGATACTCTGCCCTGGGGATAGCCAGCAGGGTAGCGGTCATGAGGAAAGCCACCATGAGGAGGAAGTTTCTTTTCATTGTTTGTCGTTTATGTATTATGTGAATGTATATACATTATATATATAGGCGCGCGGCAGCTCACTTCACCACCTTCACTCCCTTGGGAGCCTTGACGGTGGATTTCACTGTGCCGTCGGCCTTGCGCTCGTGTCGGATGCTTATCTGCCCCATGGGAGTGGGGAAGGTGCCCTCTGCCCAGTCCAGTCTGCCCAGATGCGGGGTGATGCGCACTTTCTTGCAGCCAGGCTCCAGTACCTCTACGCCCAGCACGTGAGTGCTCATCCAGGAGGTGGGTCCGCTGGCCCAACCGTGGCAGAAACTGTGGCGGAACCCGGGGTAGCAGTAGGCACCGAAGTCGCCGTGGATATCCTTCTTGCCCTCGGGTACGAAGTCGTCAATGCGTCCGGCGTTCTTTGTCCACTCCAGGTCAAAGTCCTCCCAGAAGGTGGTAGCTCCCATGTCGAGCATTCCGCCCCAGTATTGGCTGATGATGTCCATGGCCTCCTCGTAGCGTCCGTCCATTGCCAGTGCCTCCAGCATGTAGTATCCGTAGAAGGTGGAGAAGCCCTTGGGGCCGCCTACTGCCACGTAGTCGCGGCAGGCCTGGTCGGGTTTCATTATGCCTGCAATGGCCATCAGTGCGGCAGCCTGCTTCAGTCCGTTGGGGTTCACGGCCTTCTTGCGCAGCCTGGCCTCCACCTCGCGGCACTTCTGTGCGTGTGCTTCATCGCCCAGCAGGGTGCTCATCTTGGCGGCATCCTGCATGGCCCACACCAGCAGTGCATGGTAGCCTGCATCCACGCCTTCGCGGTTGGGGCTGCTGGGCCAGTCGAGGAAGTGTGCGCCCATGGCGTCGTTGCCGTTCTGGTCTATGCACTTGTCTATCTGGTCGATGAGCCCCAGTATGTAGTCGCGATGCTTCTCGAGGAACTCCTTGTGCCCGAATCTCATGTACCAGTCATGCTGTATGATGAGGTACCACAGCGAGTAGGCGCTCATGCCGTTTATCCATGCGGGCAGCGGGTATTGCTGGCACGCGAGGTCCATGCTGGCATAGAAACTCTCGTCGTCACCGAATACGTTGCTGATGGTAGTGGTCTCCGGGTGCATGTCACCCAGCCACACCAGGCGGTCGCGCTTCACTCCGTCCCAGATGTATTCCTGCATGTTGAGGTGTACGGTGTAGGCGCCTGTCATCCAGATGTCGTTCAGGCGCTGGTCCGAACAGCGGAAGCTGCCCACGTAGGGGATATCGCGGTAGCGCAGGATGGCCGTTGCCTCCTTCAGGTTGATGGTCTGTCCGGGTGTGAGCAGGTCGATGCGCACAAAGCGGTAGCCCGTGCTTCCCACCTCCATCTGCCCGTAGAAGGGCACGGTGAGCACCATATCACGGATGGCATGATCGTTGGTGGCGGTGTTGGCCTTCAGGTTTACATCGGCCTTGCTGCCTGTTTCGGCTATCGACTTGGTGGTGTTCAGTTCGGTGCAGGTCTCGCTCACCGACTCGCCGAAGCGCAGTCTCACCTGAGGGGTCTGCAGGGGAGAGCAGCTGCTGATGACCAGCTTGAAGCCGCCGTGAAGCTCGTGTCCGAAGTCGAGAATCAGGCTTGCCTGGTCGTTGCCGTTGTTTGTCAGTCGGCACATACCCTCGCCGAAGATGTCGGCCTGCCCGGTGTTTGGCTTCAGCAGCAGTTCGGCGTTCTGCACGGCAGTGGCGCTGCTGGTCCACAGAATCTTCTTGGGAGTCATGTAAGAGCGCGTCATGATGTCCTTGCGGAAGAGGGCTGTGTCGGCTCCGAATACGGGTGGCAGATGATTTTGTGCCATTGATGCGGCGGCTGTCATGAGTATTGCCGCGGTGAGACAGAGTTTCTTCATTTTCTTTCTTATAGTCTTAGTAGTGATAGTAATCAGTCCAGTTGCCACATGCCGTCGGTGCAGGTCACGTGGTGCTCCTTGATGCCCAGGCGGTCCATCCACACTCGGGTGCTGAGGGTCTCCAGTATGCCCGTGTTGAATCCCTTGCCTTGGTCGTTGTTCCATACCCACAGAGGCGTGGGCCAGAGGCAGGCGCGGAACTTCACCTTGCGGTAGAACTCCTCGCTGCAACCCCTCTGTCCGTGGTGGGCCATCTGCAGATAGTCGCAGTGCAGACGGTCTGCATAGGGCCCGTTGAGCACCTTGTTGCCGCACTCCACGCCCGCATCGCCCAGAAAGGTGATGGACTTGCGACGGTCCCACACCCTCATCACCATCGACGAGTTGTTGTATGGATTGGTGGTGAAATCGTTGGCCACACCCAGTATCTGCAGGTTCATCCCGTCCCAGCAGAACGTCTCTCCCGCGGTCTGTATGTCGGTCACCTGTATATCCTTGAGTGTGTCCAGCATGGCGTAGAACTCTCGGCAGTGCGCCTCATAGTCAGGTTCTGCCTTGATTACAGGCTCGGGCATACGCGAGTGATAGATGTGCTTGATGCGCAGCTCCTGCCTGTCGCGCAGCAGTTCGAGCAGTGCCCCCATGTGGTCACCGTGGGGGTGTGATATGAACCATGCCTCCACTTCGCCTCCCATGGCTCCCAGAAATCCCCTCAGGAACATGCTTTCGGCGGGCATTCCGCCGTCCATCACTATCAGTCTGCCGCGGTGTGTGCGGAAGACGTAGGAGTTGCCTATGTTGTTCTCGTGTGAAGGAATCTGCCACATGGTGAAGCAGGAGCGTCCCTTCAGCGTGATGGGAGCCTCCTTGCTGTCTCTTCCTGCCAGTGCCGGAAGAGGGATGGCGGCAGCTGCCAGCCCCAAGGCTGTAGAGCGCAGGAATTGTCTGCGCGAGGGGTCAGTCAGTTCTTTCATAACGGATGAATTGCTCTAAGTGTTCACAAAGTTAGCTTTTTTTCCTCAAGTACACAAGTGCGGGGAGCCCAAAAGGCTCCTGCGGCTGCCATTTTTAAGAGGTGGAGCGGCAGGGACAGGGATTTTCTTCTCTGTCCGGAGGGCAGCAAGCGTGGCCTTGAAGCGTGGAGTAGGGGGAAGGGCTGCATCATGCCCATGAAAATGCAGCACGCTGCAATGCCCTGTGCAGCACGCTGCGATGCCCGATGCAGCGCGCTGCGATGGCTGATGCACCGCACTGCGTTTTTGGGGGGATTACGATTCTCCTCCACGTGGAACGCGAAACGAGGTAATTAGGAACGCTAAACGGGGTAATTAAGAATGTTGAATTATGAATTTTGAATTAGGCTGGCGCGAGGTGAGCATTGCACTCTTTGCCATCGCGCAGCACTTTTCACTCTTCACTTTTAACTTTTCATTTCCCGCAGGGACCACTTTTCACTCTTCACTTTTCACTTTTCACTTCCCTCGGGGACCACTTTTCACTCTTCACTTTTCACTTTTCACTTCCCTCGGGGACACTTTTCACTTCCCTCAGGGACGCTTTTCCCTTCTAAATCCCACCCCTGATGCTTGCTTGTGCCAGCAAGATTTGTTAACTTTGCATGCAGAGTCCCCGGCGTGCGGGAGAGCTGTGCGAGGACGGGGGCAGAGACTGCTAAACAACTACACACATGAATCATCGTTTCACAACAGCCCTTGTGGCTCTGCTCTGCGTGGCTCTGACAGTGGCGGCGCAGGTGAATGTGGAGGTTGACCTGGCCGACAGGCGCGCACAGGTGAGCCCCACGCTCTACGGCATCTTCTTCGAAGACATCAATCATGCAGCCGATGGCGGACTCTATGCCGAACTGATACGCAACCGCTCGCTGGAGTTTTCAGACAGGGAGCCGGATGGCTGGGAGCCACTGCAAAGCCAGTTGGAGCTCTGCCGTGAAGGCATGCTCAACGATGTGCAGAAGCAGGCACTCAGGGTACGCATCGAGGCTCCCGGAGGCGGTGTGCGCAATACCGGGTTCTGGGGCATCGGCGTGCAGGAGGGCACTCAGTACCGCCTCTCGCTGTGGGTACGCGCCGAGGCAGGCAAGCCGGGCAAGCTCACAGCCAGTCTGCGCAGCAAGGACGGCACCCTGCTGGGCAGCAGCGAGGTGAAGGGCAGGGTGAAGAGCAAGTGGCGCCACCTGGAAGCCGTCATCACCGCAGAGGGCAGCGACCCGCAGGCCGAGTTCGTGCTCACGGCCGAGAAGCCCTGTACGATGGTGCTCGATGTGGTGAGCCTCTTCCCGCCCACCTTCAAGGACCGGCCCAACGGATGCCGCCGCGACCTGGCCGAGATGCTGCTGGCCATGCGCCCTGCATTCGTCCGCTTCCCCGGAGGATGTGTGGTGGAGGGCAACATCAAGCCCGAGAACGCATGGCACTGGGAGCGCACCGTGGGTCCCATCGAGCGCAGACCCGGACACATGAATGCCATTTGGGGCTATCCCTCAACCGACGGACTCGGATTCCACGAGTACCTGCAATTGTGCGAGGACCTGGGTGCCAAACCCCTCTATGTGGTCAACGTGGGCATCTGGCACGGCGGCTGCACGCCCATCGACAGCCTTCAGGGATGGATAGACGAGTGCCTGGCAGCCCTGGAATATGCCAACGGACCCGTGACGAGCCGCTATGGCAAGATGCGCGCAGCCAACGGACACCCGGCTCCCTTCGGCATCGCCTATGTGGAGATAGGCAATGAGAACTACAACTTCCACCTGCAGGACAACTCTGACCAGAGCGATCATTACCCCGAGCGATACCGCCTCTTCTACGATGCCATCAAGGCCCGCTTCCCCGAGGTGCAGTGCATAGGCAATGTGGAGGCGTGGGGTACCGACCTTCCCAGCTGGCGCAATGACCATCCGGTGGATATTATCGACGAGCATTATTACCGCTCCCCGCAGTGGTTTGTGGGGCAGTACCACCGATTCGATCATTATGACCGGCAGGGGCCGGTCATCTACCCCGGCGAATATGCCGTGACGCAGAACTATGGGCAGACGGGCAACATGAATGCCGCACTGGGCGAGGCGGTCTTCATGATGGGCATGGAGAACAATTCCGACATCGTGCGCATGAGCAGCTACGCGCCCATCTTCATCAATGAGAACCACAGCCAGTGGCACCCCGACATGATTCGCTTCAATAGCGCAAAGGCATTCGGCACGCCCAGCTACTGGGTGCAGCAGCTCTTCCCCAACCATGTGGGAACCCGCGTGGTGGGCAGCCGGCTCACCTGGAGCATGCCGCGACCCCAGGGGATGAGGCGCAGCCGGCCGGTGCAGGTGGGCGTGGGCACATGGAGCACCCGCGCCTCGTTCCGCAACGCACAGGTCATCATCGATGACCGCACGCTGGATGTGGAGCCTGGTCAGGCCTGGGCGGCGGCCAACCTGAAGCAGCACGGCGAGTGGAAGACCGCCGACGGGATGCTCACACAGACCTCTATGGAGCAGGGCACGGCACGCCTCTGCCCCGTGGCCATCAGGGGCGACCGCTATTCGTGGCGCATCGAGGCACGCAAGGACAGCGGTGACGAGGGTTTCCTCGTGCTCTTCGACTATGCCGGCAGGCAGGACTACTGCTGGCTCAATGTGGGTGGATGGGGCAACACAAAGAGTGCCGTGGAGCAGACCGCCGCAGGACAGAAGAGCAAGATGCCGGGTGAGAAGGACGCCCGGGTGGAGAACGGAGTGTGGCACACGCTGCAGGTGGATGTGGATAAGGACAGCGTGTTCTGCCTGATGGACGGGCAGCTGCAGTGCGAAGGCATCATCACAGGAGGCGACATGCACGGTGTGTATTCCACCAGTACGCTTGACGAGCGCACGGGCACGCTATATACCAAGGTGGTCAACCTGGGCAACACAGGTACCGACGGCACGCTCCATCTCAATGGAGGGCGTGCCACCAAGGCTACCCTCACCCGCCTGGCAGCCCAGAAGGGCACCGATGAAAACACCATGCAAGAGCCCCTGCGGGTGGCACCCGTGCAGGTGGAGACGGCGGTGGAGCCCGATGGCAGCACCGTGCGATTCAGCGTGCCGCCGTTCAGCATCAGCATCCTCAGTGTGAGCCTGCAGTGATTTTCGGGCGCACCACCGCGGTGCGTTCCACTTTTATATCGTATCTTTGCACTTATAATATGGACCAGAAGAACGTACTAATCCAGCAACAAGGCCAGCAGCAGGTGCAGGTGCAGACACTGGCTCCGCAGCAAGTGCTCTTGGCCAAGCTGACGGAGATGCCTGTGGATGCCCTTCGTCAGAGGGTGGAGAACGAGTGCATGGAGAATCCCTGGCTGGAGAAGGCCGGTGGCGACAGCGATGAGGCCGTGGGCACAGAGGCTGACAGCGACGGCTCCACTGCTCTGGACGGAGACGGCGGGAGCGTTGCCGACGAGCGCGTGGGCGACTATGGGTCCGAGGACGACATCCCCGACCACCTGCTCAATGGCGCCGCTGCACAGAACCGACCCGAGAACGTGGATTACCGCACCACGCTCTCCTTCTATGACCACCTGAAAGACCAGGTCCATGAATACGACCTCACACCCCATCAGGAGCAGGTGCTCGAGTACCTGATAGGGTCGCTCGGCGAGGACGGCATGCTGCCCAAGTCGCTCGACCAGCTGGCTGATGAGGCCGAGATATACCAGAACCTGACCACCGACAGCCGCGAGCTGGAGCAGATGCTGCACATCCTGTGGCAGTTTGATCCGCCTGGCATCGGTGCCCGCTCGCTGCAGGAATGTCTCCTGCTGCAGATAGCCCGAGCCCCCCATGTGCGCTTCCGCAAGGAGGCCACCGAGGTGTTGCGCTCCTGCTACGACGATTTCATGCACAAGCGATGGGACAGGATAGGGCAGCGGCTGCACCTGGACGACCGCACCATCGAGGGTGTCAAGCGTGTGATACTGCGCCTGAACCCCCACCCGGGCTTCTCCCTGGGCGAGCAGGACGGGGCGGCCAGCCAGCACATCACGCCTGACTTTATCGTGGAGACCGACTCCGATGGCAACATCACCCTGACGCTCAACGATGGCGACATGCCTGCTCTCACCGTGAGCGAGGATGCCACCGAGCGCCTGGCGGCATACGACAGACGCAAAGGCCGCCCGCTGAGCCACTCCGAGCAGGAAGACATGCGCTTCACACGCCGCTACGTGGAGCGCGGACAGATGTTCATACAGGCGCTGATACAGCGTAGGGAGACCATGACACGCACCATGCAGGCCATCATCAACTGGCAGCGGCCCTTCTTCCTCGAGGGTGACGAGAGCCTGCTGCGCCCCATGGTGCTCGACGACATTGCCGGACGTACGGGCTACGACATCAGTACCATCAGCCGCGTGAGCAACAGCAAGTACGTGCAGACCAGCTTCGGCATCTATCCCCTGCGCTGGTTCTTCCAGCGCAAGAGCGTGAGTGCCGACGACAGTGGCGAGGTGACACAGCGCGCGGTGATGGGTGAGTTGCGCAGGCTGGTGGAGTCGGAGGACAAGGCCCGCCCGCTGAGCGACGGACGTCTGGCCGAACTCATGGCAGAGCGAGGCTACCCCCTGGCACGCCGCACCGTGGCCAAGTACCGCGAGCAGATGGGCATCCCGTCGTCAAAAATGAGAAGATGAAGACAATAATCAGCATAGCACGAGTGCTCTCAGCGCTCTTCCGCCCCGTGTATTACCCCATCGTGGGGTTTATCATACTGTTCACCTTCACCTACATGAGCATCTTCCCGTGGGTGTTCAAGCTGTGGGTGGTGGTCATGGTATATGTCTTCACCGTGCTCCTTCCCAGCGTCACCACACATGCCTACCGCCGTCTGAGGGGATGGCGGGCGCACGAGCTGGGACACAGGGAGAAGCGTGTGGTGCCCTACGCCATACACCTCTGCGGCTACCTCTGCTGCATGTTCATTATGCGTGACATCCATCTGCCGCGCTTCATGCTGGCTATCCTGGCCGTGAGCTTGCTGGTGCAGGCTGCCTGCCTGCTGGTCAACCTGAGGTGGAAAGTGAGCACGCACTCGGCAGGAGCGGGCGCTGTGACAGGTGCCCTGGCGGCCTACGCGCAGCTCTTCGGCTTCAATCCCGTATGGTGGCTGTGCGGTTGCATCCTGCTGTGTGGGCTGGTGATGACCAGCCGCACCATACTGCGCAGGCACACGCTGTGGCAAGTGCTGGCCGGCACACTGCTGGGCGTGCTGTGTGGCTACTCGGGCATCAGGATGATGTGACGCGGCGGGCCGTCTGACGCAGCACGCTGCATAGGCCATCGCAGCGCACTGCATCGGCCATCGCAGCACGCTGCATGATTCGGCCCCACATTCCTCCCGAAAGCGCCCGGCATGCCGGATGGAGCGGGGGAGCGCATGGGGAAAGCCCGGAAGGCTCTTTCCGAGGAAACGGGAAGCCCCCTGTGTAGAGAGAAAAGGCTCGTTTCGAGGAGGCGTGAAGCGCCCCGTGCATAGAGGACGGGTGCATTTCGGGGAGAAGGAAAGTGCCCCTCGTGCCCCTGGCCGGAGTGAAGTATAAGTAAAAGGAACGACTTAAAACTATAGACACATGGAACCCATTGTAAGTGTTATCATGGGCAGCACAAGCGACCTGCCCGTCATGGAGAAGGCTCTCGCCTTTCTGAACGAACAGCAGATACCCTTTGAGGTGAATGCTTTGTCGGCCCACCGCACGCCCGATGACGTGGAGGTCTTTGCACGCTCAGCCGAAGAGAGGGGCATCAAAGTGATTATCGCGGCAGCAGGCATGGCTGCGGCTCTGCCTGGCGTCATCGCTGCCAGCACCACCGTACCCGTCATAGGTGTGCCCATCAAGGGTATGCTCGACGGTCTGGATGCCATGCTCTCCATCATCCAGATGCCTCCTGGCATACCTGTGGCCACAGTGGGAGTGAACGGGGCGCTCAATGCTGCCATCCTGGCAATGGAGATGCTTGCCCTGAGCGATGCACACATCGCCAAGCGGCTGCACGCATACAAGGAGGGGCTGGGCGCCAAGATAGCCAAGGCCAACCGCGAGCTGGCCGAGCTGAAGTATGATTTCAAGTGCAACTGAAACCAAAGGAGACTGCAAGGCATGACCGACATCAATCATAGTACGGCTTCTGCCCTCAAGCCAGAGGCTCCCTACGTGCGCCGCCGGAGTAGCGTGGCCAGGGTGGGGCAGACTGCCATCGGTGGCGACAATCCCGTCAGGGTGCAGTCGATGACCACCACCAACACCAACGACACAGAGGCTTGCGTGGCGCAGGCCAAGCGCATCATCGCTGCCGGGGGCGAGCTTGTGAGGCTCACCACACAGGGCACGCGTGAGGCGGAGAATATGGCCAACATATCGGCGCGACTGAAGGCGGAGGGCATCATGACGCCCCTCGTGGCCGATGTACACTTCAATCCCGCTGTGGCGGATGTGGCTGCCACATGCTGCGAAAAGGTGCGCATCAACCCCGGCAACTACGTAGATCCCGCCCGCACCTTCAAGAAGTTGTCCTATGATGACGCTGAGTATGCCGACGAGGTGCGCAAGATAGAGGCCCGGCTGCTGCCCTTCCTCGATATCTGCAAGCAGCATCACACGGCGGTGCGCATTGGAGTGAACCACGGATCGCTCTCCGACCGCATCATGTCGCGCTTCGGCGACACGCCCGAGGGCATCGTGGAGTCCTGCATGGAGTTCCTGCGCGTGTGCCGCAAGGCGGACTTCACCGATGTGGTGCTGAGTATCAAGGCCAGCAACACCGTGGTGATGGTGCGCTCGGTGCGCCTTCTGGTCGAGGCCATGGACCGCGAGGACATGCACTTCCCCCTGCATCTGGGTGTCACCGAGGCGGGCGAGGGTGAGGACGGACGCGTGCGCAGTGCCGTAGGCATAGGCGCGCTGCTCACCGAGGGGCTGGGCGATACCATCCGCGTGTCGCTCTCCGAGGAGCCCGAATGCGAGATTCCCGTGGCGCGCAAGCTGGTCAGCTTCATCCCCGAATGCGCCTCCCTGCGCCGTACAGCTCCCATTGAGGATGGCGTGATGAGGCTCTCGCTGGACGAGGACGATGCCGAGGACCTGATGCTCAAGGCGGCTATGGCTGCCGGTGCACCGCTCATCGACGGCCGCGCCACCGACCTGGTGGTGACTAACAAGGGCGTGGAACAGCCCCGCCTGGCCGACAGTATCCTGCAGGCCGCCCGTGTGCGCTTCACCCACACCGAGTTTATCTCGTGTCCCGGATGCGGCCGCACCCTCTATGACTTGCAGGGAACCATTGCCCGCATCAAGGCTGCTGTGAGTGAGGCAGCCGTCTCCTTGCCTCGTCTCAATACACTGAAAATCGCCATTATGGGCTGTATTGTGAATGGTCCGGGCGAGATGGCCGATGCCGACTATGGCTATGTGGGCGCAGCCCGACGCAAGGTCTCGCTCTATCGCGGCAAGGTGTGCGTGGAGAAGAACATCCCCGAGGAGGAGGCTGTGGAGCGCCTGCTGCAACTCATCAGAGAGGACGGGGAAGCCTGACGGTATTCCCCTTTCATGGATTGACAATAATGTGAAGCCCGGTTCATGCCGGGCTTCTCTCGTCTGCATCGCCGGGCACAAGATGTACCATTGTATCATGCCGTCCGGCCCGTCCCACTCCTCCGAAGCCTCCGTCCCGCTCCTCCGAAACCCTCATCCTGCTCCTTAGGGGGCCATAACTCGCCCCGAAGGCCAAAAAAGCGAGCCTCTATGGGTGGGTTGTCGGCAAAAAGGTGTATATTTACAACCATAAGTTATAAAGTACAAAGGATGACGAAGTATCTCAGACCGCTCTTGGCCGTGTGCACATTCGTGGCTGTCCAGGCCATCACATGCACTGTCGTGTACGTGCTATTGATTCTCGAATGTATGAGAGAGACCGCTGCCCGCAACGGCGGAAGCATGTTCTCGACCAGCAGTTACCCCAATGTGCTGCCCGAGCTCACTGTTGGCAACACCGTAGAAATACTGGTAGTATCATCGCTCGTAACGCTGATATTGCTGGTGGGGGTGCTTCATCTGGTTCGCTTTCCCCGTACATTCGACGCACGCAGCGTGCATTGGTTCAAGGTGCCTGCCGCCCTGGTGGGCAGTGCCGCAGGCATCCTGGCCGTGAGCCTCTTCTCTGAATTCTTTGACCTGCCCGACTTCACAGGCGGGAGCCTCACTAAGATGATGGACAGTCTGCCCGGTATCTTGGCCGTGGGAGTGCTGGGGCCTATACTGGAGGAGGTGGTGTTCCGCGAGGCGCTGCTGGGCGGAATGTTCGCGCAAAGGGTCTCTCCGTGGAAGGCCATCCTCATCTCGGCATTCGTCTTCGGCGCTGTGCACTTCAATCCGGCGCAGTTCCCCGCAGCCTTCTGCATCGGTCTGCTGCTGGGTGTAGTGTATTGGAAGACGGGCAACATCGTGGTCACCTCCATCATCCATATGGCCAACAACCTGCTGTGTGTGGCGCTGGTGAGAGGGCTTGGCGATGCTGCCGACACCTTCTCGCTGGGTCAGTGGATGGGCGGCGGCATGGTGCCCTTAGTGGTGGCAGGCCTTTCCCTGTTGCTCTGCGTGGGCATGTTTGCCTTTTTCATCAGGACTTATCCCCAGGTGGCAACGCCCGAGGCTACGATGATGACCTCAAGTACATCTGACCTCACCACCCTCACCAGCCTCCAGCATTATGAAGAACAAGATAATCAAAGTCAGTGTGGATGCCCATAAATGCCGCCACTGCCGCCGTTGCGTGGAGGTGTGTCCGGCATCGGTGCTGGGCTGGACCGAGGAGCGTATGCCTCGTCTCCAGCATGCCAGCCAGTGTATAGGATGCGGCCATTGCATGGACGTGTGCGAGTCGGATGCCCTGCACCACTCCCTGTTCCCCGCAGGGCAGGTCCATACGGTGAGGCGCGACATCCTGCCCACCCCTGAGAGTATGATGGAACTGCTGCGTGCGCGGCGCTCCAACCGCACGCTCACCAACTGCCCCATCCCGCCCGAAATGCTGCATGACCTGCTTGAGGCAGCCCGCTATGCGCCTACTGCCGAGAACACCAGGCGGGTGCGTGTGACGGTGCTCGAGGGTGACCAGATACGCGAACTGGAGGGCGTGGTCATGCGATTCTTCTTGCGGTTGGCCAGCGTGCTGATGGCGCGTCCCATGCGCCCCATCACCCGTATGCTCCTGCCCGACCTCTATGGTGAGGCTTCCGAACTGGAGCGCTTCCGCCAGCGTTGGGAGTCGGGTGAATTGCCCTGTTGCTGCAACGCTCCATGCGTTCTTGTGTTCAGTGCTCCAGCGGGTTATGACTTTGCCTGGCAGGACTGTAACCTGGCCTATCAGAACGTTTCGCTCATGGCGGAGACGCATGGTCTGAGCCAAATATACCTTGGTCTGGTGCAAACCGCACTCCGCTTCATGCCTCGCCGCAAGGTGTCGCGCCTGCTCGGCTTGCCCAAGGGGCATGTTCCCCGCGCCTATATGGCCATTGGCATTCCCCGCTTCCTCTATCCCCGCTACACCGAGCGCTAATCCTTTCACCGGTCTTGAAAACCAATCCAGCCTGCTCCCTTCGGGGATTGAAAAGCGGTCCCTTCGGGAAGTGAATAGTAGTCCCTTCGGGAAGTGAATAGTGAAAAGTGCAAAGTGAAAAGCGGTCCCTTTGGGAAGTGAAAAGCGCAAAGTGAGGAGTGAAAAGTGCTGCGCGATGGCAAAGAGCGTAATGCCCACATCGCGCCAGCCCAATTCAAAATTCATAATTCAACATTCTTAATTGCTCCGTTTCGCATTCTTAATTAAGGAGCATTGCAAACTGCAATAGAACGCAGTGCGGTGTATCGGTCGTTGCAGCGTGCTGCATCAGCCAACGCAGCGCGCTTCACAAGCTATCGCAGCGTGCTGCGTTTTTCGGGGCAGGATGCAGTCCTTTTCCGTGTATCCTTCTTTGATGTCACACTTCATGCTCTTCGAATTGGCCAAGGAGCACGTGGCTGTTCCTAACCATTACAGTACTGAAGTCCAGTCTCCTTGTTTCGTTTTGCATCGTAGTTCGCTCCGCGTTTCCGGCCATCCTGATTTGCAACTCGTAAACCAGTGTTCCTGGCTGATGCGAAGCACATTTCACTTTTCTTGTTTCGGCTTTTCTGATGGTTGAGAAGCGGGTTCCTGCTTGTCTTGTCTGGTGCTTCTGTTTGACATGAAGCGTGTTCCATGCTTCGTAATCCGGTATTTCTGACAGTCCCGAAGCGTGTGCCTGTTGGTTCTATCTGATACTTCTGACTGCTGCGAAGCGTCTCTCTGTTTCTCTTGTCTGGTGTTCCTGAACATATAGAAGCGTGTTCCTTTGTTTCTGGCTTCTTGTTCCTGTCCGTCGCGAGGTGATATGAAAAAAGGTGCGCATCCTGCTGGATACGCACCCCCATTATTGTCGTGGAGGTTCTGAACCTCCATCTGGTCTTGTTTACTCGGCCTCGTTCTCGGCGTTGTGGTCGGGACGGGGACGACGCTCACCGCGCTCGGGACGGGGACGGCGCTCGCCACGCTCGGGGCGGGGACGGCGCTCGCGCTCTACGTAACCCTCGGGCTTCTCGATGAGCACGCGGCGTGAGAGCTTGAACTTGCCGGTCTTGGGATCAATCTCCAGGAGCTTCACCTTGAGCTTGTCACCCTCCTTGATGCCAGCCTCTTCCACGGTCTCCAGGCGCTTCCAGTCTATCTCGCTGATATGGAGCAGGCCGTCCTTGCCGGGCATGAACTCTACGAAGCAGCCATAAGGCATGATGCTGCGCACGGTGCCCTCGTACACTTCGCCCACTTCGGGAATAGCCACGATGGCCTTGATCTTTGCCATGGCAGCATCGATGGTCTCCTTATTGGGACCGCTCACTTGTATCTTGCCTACGCCATCCTCCTCGTCGATGGTGATGGTGGCACCGGTCTCCTCCTGCATACCCTGGATAATCTTTCCGCCCGGGCCAATCACTGCACCGATGAACTCCTTGGGGATGGTCATCTGCTCGATGCGTGGTACGTGGGGCTTCAGTTCGGCGCGGGGCTTGTCGATGGTCTTCATCATCTCGCCCAGGATGTGCTCTCTGCCGGCCTTGGCTTGCATGAGCGCCTTCTCCAGAATCTCGTAAGAGAGTCCGTCGCACTTGATATCCATCTGTGTGGCAGTCAGTCCGTTTACGGTACCTGTAGTCTTGAAGTCCATGTCGCCCAGGTGGTCCTCATCGCCCAGGATGTCGCTCAGCACGGCGTACTTGTCCTCTCCGGGGTTCTTGATAAGGCCCATGGCGATGCCGCTCACAGCGTTCTTGATGGGCACACCAGCGTCCATCAGAGCCAGACAGCCTGCGCAGGTAGATGCCATTGAGGAAGAACCGTTGCTCTCCAGAATGTCGCTCACCACGCGTATCACGTAGGGATAATCCTCGGGAATCTGGCCTTTCAGACCGCGCCATGCCAGGTGGCCGTGGCCGATCTCGCGGCGGCCTACGCCACGCTGTGCCTTTGCCTCACCTGTAGAGAAGGGAGGGAAGTTGTAGTGCAGCAGGAAGCGCTGGTACTCGCGCACCAGTACATCGTCCACCAGCTTCTCGTCGGTCTTGGTGCCCAGTGTGCATGTAGCCAGTGACTGGGTCTCTCCACGTGTGAAGATGGCGCTTCCGTGAGGTCCGGGCAGGGGGCTCACCTCGCACCAGATGGGGCGTATGTCGGTGGTCTTACGGCCGTCGAGGCGGATTCCCTCGTCGAGCACGCAACGGCGCATGGCATCGCGCTCCACGTCGTGATAGTATCTGTCGATCAGGCCATTCTTCTCCTCCAGTTCCTCGGGAGTCATGTCGGCATGTGCAGCAGCGTACTCCTCCTTGTAGTTCTCGCGGATGGCTTCGAAAGCCTCGGCGCGTGCATGCTTCTCCAGAGCCTGCTTCGTCACGTCGTAAGCCTTCTGGTAGCAAGCAACCTTCACTGCCTCGCGAAGCTCCTCGTCGTTCACCTCGTGGCAGTACTCGCGCTTCACGTCCTTGCCCAGCTCCTTTGAGAGCTCCTTCTGAAGGCGGCACATGGGCTTGATGGCCTCGTGTGCAGTCTTGAGGGCGGCCAGCAGATCCTGCTCGGACACTTCCTTCATCTCACCTTCCACCATCATGATGTTCTCCTCGGTAGCACCTACCATCAGGTCCATATCGGCCTGCTCAAGCTGCTGCCATGTGGGGTTGATGACGAACTGGCCGTCTATGCGAGCCACTCGAACCTCAGAGATGGGGCCCTCGAATGGTATGTCGCTGGCAGCGAGTGCTGCTGATGCGGCAAAGCCTGCCAGAGCATCGGGCATGTCCACGCCGTCGGCAGAGAAGAGGATCACGTTCACATACACCTCAGCATGATAGTTGCTGGGGAAGAGAGGGCGCAAGGCGCGGTCCACGAGACGGCATGTGAGGATTTCGTCATCGTTGGCCTTGCCCTCACGCTTGGTGAATCCGCCGGGGAATCGGCCGGCTGCATAATACTTCTCTCTGTACTCCACCTGCAAGGGCATGAAGTCTGTTCCGGGAACGGCATCTTTTGCGGCGCAAACGGTGGCCAGGAGCATGGTGTTGTTCATGCGCAGCATGACGGCTCCATCGGCTTGTTTGGCCAGTTTCCCGGTCTCGATGCTGATGGTTCTTCCATCAGGCAACTCGACTGTCTTAGTAATTACATCCATCTTGTTTAACTCGATATATTTTTGCGTCAAATGAAATTCATGCAAAGATACATCTTTATTCTCGTAATCAGCCAAAGTAGAGGCGGTTTTCTCTGAATGGGCTGCGCTTTTCTTCCCTTTTGGCTGAAATAATGTGTGAAAGGGGGAAAAACATGTACCTTTACAGCGTAAAACGGACTTAGAAGACTTATGAGAAAGATAATTTTACTTATTGCCGCCGTGCTGTTGGCCTCATGCCAGCACAAGGGACAGTTCTGTGTGAATGGCCATGTGACGGATGCTGCCGACACGGTCATGTATCTGGAGCATATCTCGCTGGGCAATGGAATAGAGGTGGTGGACTCGGTGCGGCTGGATGAGAGCGGGGCATTCGAACTGAAGGGCGACACTATGCCCACTCCCGAATTCTATCGCCTCAGGATAGGCGGCCAGTGTGTGAACCTGGCCATCGACAGTACGGAGACCGTTACAGTGGAGGCGAGTCTGAAGAACATGTCGTTCGGGTACGCAGTGAAGGGCAGTGGCACCTGTGATACCATACGTATCCTGAGCCTGAAACTGGCTGATTTGGAGAGGTCTATCATGCGGGTGGCTGCCGACCGCGACTATACTGTGGAGGAGCGTGATGCCATGATAGAGGATCTCGTGCAGCAGTATAAGACCGAGGTGAAGATGGATATCATCCAGAACCGCTACGATGCTACAGCCAGCTACTTCGCCTGTTTCCAGATGCTCGGAGGGCGCTTGCTCTTCAATCCCAAGGCCGACCGCAGCGACCTGACATGGGTTCGTGCCGTGGCCAATGCGTGGACCGAGCGTTATCCTGGCAGCCAGCGTGCCGAGAACCTTTATAATATAGTGATGGAGGGACAGCGCTTCTTTGCCAAGCCCCGCGAGATAGTCATCGATGCCAACCACAGTAAGGTGAGGGAGTTGGGCATCATCGACATGACCTTCCCCGACATTAGGGGCACCGAGCGGACGCTGAGCGACCTCAAGGACAAGGTGGTGCTGCTTGACTTCACAGCCCTCAGCCTCAATGGTACACCCGAGCGCACGCTCCAGCTTCGCGAGCTTTATGACCGCTACCACAGCCGTGGATTTGAGATTTATCAGGTGTGTGTGGATCCTGACAGGCACTTCTGGACCCAGCGCAGCGAGCAGCTTCCTTGGACCTGTGTGTATTGCGAGGAGGGCATCGAGAGCGACATACTGACACTCTACAACGTGCAGCAGCTCCCCACATACTTCCTCATCGACCGCAACTGTGACCTGAAGTCGCGTCAGGAAGACCCTCGCACGCTGAGCGCATCCATCGAGAAACTTCTCTGAAGCGCGCTCTATGCTGTGATTCAGTGTGATGGACTGTCCCCGGAAGCATGTTCCCTGTGTGCCCTCGCAGCAGTCCGTCACGCTGGTTCATACTGCTGCTGATGGTCAGATTTCGCGCTGAAAGTTTGCTGATTCGCTTTTTTGTGCCTATCTTTGCAGCGTAAACATAAGTGAGTAATGGGTAAAGGGTTCCGGCTCTATGGGCTGGGATTCTTTTATTTTGTACTCTTCTCAAGAGACATCACCCCATCAAAAACATTGCCAAAGGCATAATCTTAAAACACACAAACAATATGGCTTATATGTCACAGAAGGGTTACGATGAGCTCGTAGCCAAGTTGCAGCACATGGAGAGCGTGGACCGTCCTGCCGCCAGTGCAGCAATCGCAGAGGCACGCGACAAGGGCGACCTCTCGGAGAATGCAGAGTATGACGCTGCCAAAGAATGGCAGGGTAAGTTGGAGACCGAGATAGCATTGCTGAAGAAGACCATCATGGAGGCCAAGATAATAGACACCACCCACATGGACACCAGCACTGTGCAGATTCTGGCAACGGTAGAGCTTCGTAATGTGAAGAACAACATGAAGATGAAGTACACCATCGTGAGCGCCAGCGAGGCCGACCTGAGGGCCGGCAAGATCAGCGTGGAGACTCCCATTGCCAAGGGTCTGCTGGGCAAGAAAGTGGGCGAGGTGGCTGAGATTCGCGTGCCTCAGGGCACCATCCAGCTCGAGGTGGTCAACATCTCTTACGAGTAAGGAGGCGCACTATGGCAAGCATATTCTCCAGAATAGTGGCAGGTGAGATTCCCTGCTACAAGATAGCCGAGGACGAGCACTACTTTGCATTCCTCGACATCAGCCCCCTGCAGAAGGGGCACACGCTGGTAATCCCCAAGCGTGAGGTGGATTACATCTTCGACCTTGAGGACAGCGAGCTGGCCGGCTTGCAGGTCTTTGCCAAGAAGGTGGCCGTTGCCATCCGCAAGGCAATCCCCTGTGTGAAGGTGGGCCAGTGCGTGCTGGGACTCGAGGTGCCCCATGCCCACATCCATCTGGTGCCCATGCAGAGCGAGGCCGATATGCGCTTCACCAATCCGCACCTGCAGCTCACACCCGAGGAATTCGAGCAGATAGCCCAGAGCATCAGGGAGCAGTTGTAAGCCCTGCGCACACCTATATAATATATGCGCGCATACGCGCATGCGAGGAGCACCCTTACCGCTGCTTCATGCCCTGCCGGGCGGAACCGTGCATTGGCGGACGGGAAAATCATGGGGCTACTGGCCAAAAACGCGCAATAAGTATTACTATAAGTTAAATCATGCCGGGGGAGAGGACAAAAACCTCTTCCCCGGCTTTTTCTTTAGGGAAGAAAGCGTTATATTTGCATGTAAGAAAACCAACAAAGTCTGATTTGGATATGAAAGCAAGGACTCTCTTACTGCAGATTCTTCTGCTGGCCAGCCTGGGCGTGCAGGCACAGAAACACGAGTTTGCCAACTGGAACCGCTATGCCCAGGACAACAAGACAATAGGGTTGCCCGCCAAGGGAGAGCACCGCGTGGTGCTCATGGGCAACAGCATCACCGACGGCTGGCCACGCACACGCCCCCAGTTTTTCGCCGACAACAAGATCATAGGCCGTGGCATCAGCGGTCAGACCTCCTATCAGTTCCTTCTCAGGTTCCGCGAGGACGTCATCAACCTGCATCCCAAGGTGGTGGTCATCAACTATGGCACCAATGACATAGCCGAGAATACGGGTCCCTATGACGAGGACCTCACCTTCGGCAACGTCTGCTCAATGGTGGAACTGGCCCGCTACCACAAGATAAAGGTCGTGCTGGCCAGCTGTCTGCCCGCAGGCGGCTTCGGCTGGAGGCGTTCCATAACCGACAGCATGGAGAAGATACGCTCGCTCAACGAACGCGTCAAGGCCTATGCCAAGGAGAACAAGATACCCTATGTGGATTACTTCAGCGCCATGGTCAATGCCGAGGGCACTGCCATGAGGGCCGACTATGCCAACGACAATCCCGGCGTACATCCCAATGCCGCAGGTTATGCTGTGATGGAGGGTCTGCTGCTCCCCGTCATAGAGAAGCTGCGCTAAGTGTAACCAAACAAATCTAACGATGGACAACCATAACTATTGCCTCATATTGGCTGGCGGCAACGGCAGCCGCCTGTGGCCGGTGAGCCGCTCCCACAGGCCCAAGCAGTTTATTGACTTCTTCGGCACAGGCCGCTCGCTCCTGCAGCAGACCTTCGACCGCGTGTCACAGTTCATGCCTCTCGACCACATCTATGTATCGACCAATGTCGATTACCTGCCGCTGGTATATGAGCAGCTGCCGCAGATTGATGACGAGCACATACTCGAGGAACCCATCCGCCGCGGCACTCTGGCATCGGTGGCATGGAGCACCGTGGTGGTGGCCAAGCGCGACCCACAGGCCTGCCTGCTGGTCACACCTGCCGACCAACTCATCCTCAACGAACCGCAGTTCCAGCATGACATGACCGATGCACTCGGCTTCGCCGCACACAAGGAGGGCATCGTCATCACGGGCATTGCACCCACGCGCCCCGAGACAGGCTACGGCTACATACAGTCAGACGAGGACAAGCAGATAGCTCCAGGCATCTTCGCCGTGAAGTCCTTTACGGAGAAACCCGATGCCAACTTTGCCAACATCTTCGTGCAGGAGGGCAATTTCCTGTGGAACACCGGCCTGCTCACCTATCATGTAGATGTCATGCTGAGCAACCTATACCAGCTCGTGCCCGAGTATCAGATGGAGATACCCCGCATGATGGCCGAAGCAGAGAGCGCCAATCCGCGCCTCGTGCCCGAGTTCTTCTCGTCGTTGCCCAATCTGGGTGTGGATGTGAGCATCCTCGAGCGCAGCAACCAGGTCTTCGTGCAGCAGGCTCATTTCGGATGGACGGATATAGGCACCTGGGCGAGCCTCTATGATGATGCCCCTGCCGATGCCGACGGCAACGTCCTGCTGCACACTCCTGCCTACCTGTATGAGTGCCACAACAATGTGGTGCGCCTGCCCGAAGGCCGCACCGCAGTCATCAAGGGTCTGCAGGACTATGTGGTGGCCGAGCAGGGTGAAATACTCATGATATGCCCGCGCAGCGATGTGGCTGCCATGCGTCGCATGCACAACGATACCAAGTTCTCATAGCAGAACTTCCCTTCACACTATAGCACCAGGCGGTGCGGATGTCCCCGACGATGTCCGCACCGCCTGCTTTCTTGTCTGGCAGGAGCGTTTCTGCTCCCTTTTCAAGGGGGGCTGAGGCTGGGCAGGGGCTGTATGCCGCTGGAAAATGCAAGGCGCAAAGCTGTACTTGTGGGCGTGCCTTCCCAGGGCCTGCTGCGGGGTGGAACGGCTGTGGAGCAATGCTATGCTTCCCGACAGATGCCGCCTTGTACAATAACGGGGAACGCTCGCCTGGAAACCGCAGCGCGGTGCATGTGCCCACGCAGCGTGCTGCACCAGCCATCGCAGTGTGCTGCATCGGCTATCGCACCGTGGTCCCTTCGGGAAGTGAAAAGCAGTCCCTGCGGGAAGTGAAAAGTACAAAGTGAAAAGTGAAAAATGGTCCCTTCGGGAAGTTAAAAGTGCAAAGTGAAGAGTGAAATGTGATCCCTTCGGGAAGTGAAAAGTGCAAAGTGAAGAGTGAAAAGTGGTCCCTGCGGGAAGTGAAAAGTGCAAAGTGAAAAGTGAAAAATGCTGCGCGATGGCCAGAGGCACAATGCCTACATCGCGCCAGCCCAATTCTTAATTCAAAATTCAGCATTCATAATTACCACAAAGCCTAATTCTTAATTCAAAATTCAGCATTCATAATTACCACAAAGCCCAATTCTTAATTCAAAATTCAGCATTCATAATTACCACAAAGCCCAATTCAAAATTCATAATTCAACATTCTTAATTACCCTGTTTCGCATTCATAATTAACTCCAAGCGTGTCAGTATTTCCTGAACACCAGCGTGAGCGTGTCGCTGCTGGTGAGTACCATCCGGCTCGAATTGAGCACCTGTATGCGGAAAGCACCGTCGGAGGGCACACCGTAGCGCGCAATGTCCGACATGCTCACCAGACTGTCCTTGGCCGAATAGAGCGTAGGGCGGTAGATGATGAGGCTGTCGGGGGTGTGGCGGAAGTAGCACTGATAGTAGTCGCCGCGGTCCTGGTTGTGGTTGCGAAGGCGGATGAGTTTCAACTGTATGCTGTAGAAGATGCGGCTGTACTTGTCCTTCACCACCTGGTTGTGCGCGTTGCGCCATTCGAGCAACTGCCACATGCCGCCCAGGTCACCGTTCTGGTCACGCTTGTTCTCGCAGGAACACAGTCCACAGCATACGAATACGGCCAGCAGCGCCATGCACTTGGCCAGGCGGCTGGGCAGGAAGGAACACAGGTGTGAGGGTGTGAGGTGTGTCATCATTTCTTCTTCTTTATAAGGCCCTGGTAGGCCAAGGTGAGCATGCCGCCGTGGCTGCGCCCGATGAGCGTGCCGCCATTCAGTCCGTAGGAGCCGGTCACGCTCAGCCCGGGAGCGAAGCTCGGCTGCCAGGTGAGCTCGGCCAGCAGGTAGTCGGCCCGCTTGGGGTCGATGGTGGGATTGTGGTAGGTGCCCAGGGTGCGCAGGTGTGTGTAGAGCATGCGCCACTGCAACCACTGTGCGGGTTGCCCCTTGAGGCCCAGATGATGGGCGTTCACACGGTTGTAATAGCAGTATATGCGTCCGTCCCTGTTGTATATGGGCGAGAGGATGAGCGGGTTGCCCATCACGTAGCCCGCGTGTTGCCAGGCTCCATATACGTGGTGGTTGTAGTATTCGTCGATGGCGCTTATCTGCACGGGGAGGTTTTCGCGGGAGTCGTGATACACTGGGCCGCTCTGGTCCATTGTGCCCAGATGCTCGTAGAGGACGGTAGAGAGTATCGGGTTACGCGGCAGGCTGACCTCCACTCCCAGCAGGAAGTCCTTCCATCCATACTGCCAGAAGAGCTGGCTCTCGTCCTCGAAGTAATGCTCCAGGTAGGCTGATGCGCTCCATCCCTTGCCCTGCCAGTCGGCACGCAGGTGCCATGAGCCCAGCATATTGCCCTCGGCGTTGGCAAAATCACCGTCGTCCTCGTCGCCTCCGCCCGGTATGATGGCATGCCAGATGGAGCTCAGGCCGTGGAAGAGCTTGCGGTGCGAGGAGAGTACAGTGCCGTCATCGAGCCTCTGTCCCATGTTCCATCCCTCGCCGCCGAACTGTGTGCTCATCTCCAGACCGCCTGTGAGTGTGAGCGGGAAGCGCTCTTGGTTGCCTATGCGAAGCAGTAGCTCCTTGCTGTGATAGAGTGAGTTGTTGGTGTAGGGCAGGCTGTGGGTCTTCGTAGAGGAGCGCTGCCAGCCGTTGTCGGTATAGGCTCCCATGGCAAAGTGAGCCTTGAGCGCCAGCCAGCGGTGTGTGCCGGGCACCGCCCAGAAGTCGGGCAGTTCCAGCCGCACTTGCGGCAGCGGGCGGGTGTTGATGCCGGTGGTCATGGCTCCGCTGCTGAGTGAGTCATTGAGCAGTTCGAGCTTACGCTGCTTCTGTCCCACGCTCAGCCGCAGGGCTTTCCATTGTACCTCGGCATAGAGTTGCTGCAGGATGAAGTGGTTGTCCATGCCAGCCGCCACCGCGAAGTCGGCTCCGTATCCCACGCGCCAGTGCCGGCTGCTGTCGGCCGTGGTGCTGCGTCCGATGAAGGCACGCGTGAGGAAGCTCTCGTTGTTGGGTGTGGCCAGTCCGTAGCGGTTGGCTGTGAACCAGAAGGGTGCATAGTCGCCGCTGGAGGCCATGCCGCTCATGCTGGCCCCATAACGCACATTCTCCCCCAGACGGCCTATCTGTGCCTGTGCCGTCAGAGGGAGAATGGCGAGAAGGATTAGCAGTCTTCTCATTTATTTCTCGGTGTGTCCGCCCTGTGAGGGTCGGTTGCCATAGTGTCCGTACAGGCCGTAGTTGCCGTAGTGACCATACTTGCCGTACTTGCCGTACTTGCCATAGCCATAGTAGTAACCGTACTTGCGCTTCCTGAGATCCACGCCGTTGAGCACGAGAGATATCTTTGGCATCTTGTTGTCTTGCTTGAGCTCGTTGATGAGCTTGAAGTTGGACTTGGGCGAGTAGTCGGCTCGGCATACCATGAGTGTCATGTCGGCCACGCGGGCGATGGCCAGTGTGTCGCTCACCAGACCCACAGGCGGTGTGTCGAGGATTACGTAGTCATAGTGCTCGCGAAGCAGGTCCATGGCCCTGTCGAGCTGCACGCGTGAGATGAGTTCGCCTGGATTGGGAGGAATGATACCTGCAGGCAGGACGTCGAGGTTGGGGTTGACCACTCCGTGGATAATCTGCTGGTCAAGCAGGTCGAAGGTCTCCTCGGTGCTTGACAGGAAGGTGGTGATGCCCCGCTTGTCGGCTGGCAGGCCAAAGAGCTTGACCAAGCGTGGCTTGCGGATGTCCAGTCCCACGATGACTACACGCTTGCCCAGCAGGGCGAGCGACATGGCCAGATTGGTGGAGATGAATGTCTTGCCCTCGCCTGGAATGCAGCTGGTGCAGGCTATGATGCGCTCGTTGTCGTCCAGCACGAAGCGCAGGTTGGTGCGCAGACCGCGGAAACTCTCCTCCATGAGGTCGTTGCTGTTCTCGCGCACAGCCAGTTTGTGCTCTCCGTCGAGTGTCTTGGGTCCCAGGGGGATGTCGGCCAGCAGGGGCAGCTTGGTGAGCTTCTCCACGTCCTCGCGGCCCTCAATCTTGTATCGGAGCAGTCCGAGCAGATACACCAGACCCACAGGGAACGCCAGTCCGAAGACGAATGCGCCCAGCATGATTATCTTGCTCTTGGGCGATATCATGCCTTCGTAGCGCGGAGCATCGATGATGCGTGCCTTGGCAGCTGTGCTGGCCAGTGAGATATAGTTCTCCTCGCGCTTCTGCAGAAGCATGAGGTAGAGCTCTGCCTTTATCTCCTGTTGGCGTGTGATGTTGTTCAGGTTGTGCTCCTGAGTGGGCACCTCGCTCACGCGCTGGCTGAAGAGTCTGTACTGGCTGTCGGCACTGCGCTTCTGTGTCATGATGTTGGCATGCACGTTCTTCAGGCTGAGCCGGATGCTGGGCCACATCTCCTCGAGCTGCGAAGTGATGCGCTTCACGTATGGATTGTCGGCGCTCGATGACTTGAGCAGCCTGTTGCGCTGCAGCACATAGTCGTTGTACTTGTCGAGCATCTTGCTCATGTCGGCATCCTTCAGCCCCAGATTGGAGGGGATGACGTTGAGCGCGTTGCGTGGGTCGTCCATGTAGTCGAGCAGGGCAGTCACCAGGTTGAGCTGCGTCTCCAGCTCCACCTGCTCCTTCTGGTACTCTGTGCTCTTGGTCAGAGCGTTGCTCGCGTCGTTGGTCAGGTTGATGAGCTCGTTCTTCTTCTTGTATGACTCCAGGCTGTTCTCCGTGGCGTCCAGCTCGGTGCGGATGGCATCGATACGTTTCTTGAGGAAGTCCTCGGTCTTGAGAGCCACTTCGTTCTTGTCCTCGTTGGCATCCTCATTGTAGCTTTTGAAGAGTTCGTTGAGGTAGTCAATGGCTCGCGCGGGCTGTGTGTCCACATATCTCAGCTCGGCCACAGTGGTGGTCTTGCTGGTGGCGCTGGCCGTGAGGCGTGCTCCATAGGACTTGGCGGCAACGCCGAGTGGCATGATGGTGGCATACATGTCGCGGCGGGTCTCCTCCACACCGGGATTGCGCTGCAGGGTCACGGTGCCCACGGGGGTGCTGAAGGAGCCTGGCAGGGCGTTCACATCACGCTCAAAGGTCATGGGCTCCTTGGCCTTGGGTACAAAGAGCTTGCCCTCGACATGCAGTCCGCTGCCGCGGCGGCTCACACGCATGGCGATGACCGACTCCAGTTCATCGAGCTGGTTCTCGGGCATATCCACGATGTAGGGGTTGTTCTTGTAAAGTTCATGCTTGCGGATACTGCCTTCCAGTTCGTAGTTCACGTAGAGTTTCAGCGCCTTCACCACGCGTCCGCTGATGTTGGAGCTGGCCAGAATCTCCAGCTCATTGTCGAAGCCATTGGAGTTGGATATCACTCCCATGCTCTCGAGAGCCATCTGCCCGCCTCGGTACATGCGTGAGCGCGAGTCTTCGTCCTTTACCAGAATCTTCATGCTGGAGGCATATACAGGGCGTGTGTAACGCAGGTAACAGAAGGCGCAGCCCACTGCCACGATGGCAGACAACACTATCCAATACCAGTAGAGCACTACTATCTTCCACAGAGCGGCAAAGTCAAAACTGCTCTGCTCCTCTTCTCTGTTCTCTTCGGTTGCTATAAACTCAGCCATATCAATTGATTGGTCAATACTAATTTGTGTTCTTTTCCTATCGAACCACAAAAGTACCTAATAAATAATATACTGCAAGGTTTTTCGGGGAAATTTTGTCCTCGGGACGTAATTTAGGGCTGTGTAAGGGGTTTATATGGAATAAGATTTGTATTTTTGCCAATTGAAGTGATTATTGCAAATTGCAGCAATGGATTGTGTAGAATTGTGAACCAATGTGCACAAGCTAATGACAAAAAAACGATATTGGACAAAGAATGAAAAGTAAATGTTTTGAGGACTCCATTTCCTCGCGCCTTCTTATCAACGTGATTGACGTAGTGCTTCTGTGTGTAGGTTTCTTCCTCGCGCATTACGCCTTCCTGCACTCGGGGCAGAATTACGTAACCATGCCTGATACACAGCGCAATCTCGTCATCGCGGTTCTCTGCTATGTGCCGGTGGCCGCATTCCTGCCGCCCGTCGCACTGCGCCGCGTGACGGGTACCGACCGAATAGCCCGTAATGTGTTCCTCACTACCACCATGCACTTCATCCTGTTTCTGGTGGTCAACTTTCTGCTCAAGACAAACCACATACCGCGTGGCTATCTCCTGAGCATCTATGCCATATACACGTTGCTGATGCTTGTGGAGCGCATCGCAATGTTCAGGTATATAAATAAAGTACGCAACAACGGCTTCTGCTTGGCGCGTGTGTTGCTGGTGGGCAACGGCGAGGAAATGCGCGAGCTCTATTTTGACCTGAAGACTACAACCTACGGACTGGATATCGAAGGCCTCTTTGCCACGGATATTGAGAAGAATCTCCCCGAGGGTGTAAAGCTCAAGGGCGTACCTTCGCAGGCATTGCCTTATCTGGAGAAGAACGCCGACAGCATCGATGCAGTGTATTGCTCGATGGCTTCGCTTAATAGGGAAGATGCATGCGCACTGTTCTCTTTCTGTGAGAACAACATGATACGTTTCTTCATGGTGCCTGTATATGTCAACCTCACACGCCGCCACATGGTCACCACTCAGGTGGGAAACTCCTTTGTATTCGCCCCTCGTGAGGAACCTCTGCGCAGCTTCGGCAACCGTGCCATGAAGCGTACTCTGGATTTGGTCGTGAGTACCATATTCCTGCTGACGCTCTTCCCCATCATCTACGTCATAGTGGCAGTTGTCATCAAGTGCCAGAGCCCGGGCCCCGTATTCTTCCGCCAGAAGCGCAACGGCCTTTATGGAAAGGAGTTCTACTGCTATAAGTTCCGCTCCATGCACGTCAACGCCGATGCCGACAAGGTGCAGGCCACCGAGAACGACTCCCGCAAGTTCCCCTTCGGAGACTTCATGCGCCGTGCCAACATCGATGAGCTGCCACAGTTCATAAACGTCTTCGTGGGTAATATGTCGCTGGTGGGCCCGCGCCCCCACATGCTTGCGCACACCGAAGAATACCGCAAGATAGTGAACCGCTATATGGTGCGCCACTGGGTGAAGCCCGGTATCACGGGTTGGGCACAGGTGCAGGGCTTCCGTGGGGAGACGCGTTACCTGAGCCAGATGGAGAACCGCGTGCACGCCGACATATGGTATGTGGAGAACTGGAGCTTCTGGTTGGACGTCCGCATTATAGCATCCACTTTCTTCAAGACTCTACTCCATAAGGAGGAGAACGCTTATTGACAACCCGATGCAAACGCCTGCCACAGGGCGGGCACACCTTATATATATAATATAGAATACAGAATGTCATTATTCAGCAAACTCTTCGGCCGCAAGAAGCAGGCCGATAGCATAGTGGGCGGCATGGAGGATTTCATGCTGCTCATTCGCGTATATTATCAGTCGAGCATCGCCGCACAGTTGGGCATAAGCAACCTCGCCGCCCTGCCTGACCTGCGCGTCTTCAAGCAGACCTATCATGTACCCACCGTCAATAACAAGTTGGGGCAGGGGGAGAAGAAGCACTGCCGCCTCATGATGCAGGATATCTACGGCATTTCAGACGGCTTCTTCAAGGAAATTGACGCCAGTCTGAAGCATCGCTGCCGCAAGTCTCAGGACGCGACACCCTATCTGGCGGCCTTCCAAGGCTTCAGCCAGGACCTCATGATGCTCATGAGCAACCTCATGCAGTGGAAATTCCGACTTCCATCATTCCTCCACAAGGCTCTGCGCGAGATGGTGGCCAAGCAGGTGCACCAGGTCTTGACGAGCAACAACTGGAAGGATGATGGCGTGCGCAAGGCGTGTGTCTCTATCCGCAAATACCAGTCCATGCTGGGCTACAGCGAGCAGTGGATGACCGAGTACGTGCATACCTTGGTCATGCTGGCGAAGAAGGAGCCACGCAAAAACATGGAGGAATAACTTGTGAAGCCCGGAAAAAAGGACTAACTTTGTACCTAAGGAGCGACTTGTACAGATGAATGCAGAGATGAACGACCTGCTGATGAGGGTGGAGACAAGGGTTCGCCAGCTCATCCTGAAGCATAGGGAACTCCAGGCCAAAAAGAAAAGCCTGGAGGAGGAAATCGCTGCGCTCCATCAGGAAATAGACAGCCTGGAGGAGAAGAACAGGCAGCTCCAACTGCAGTATGACCATCTCAAGATGGCCAAATACATTGACATGGCCGACAGCAGCACTAAGGATCTGCGTGGGCGAATAAGGAAAATGGTGCGAGACATTGACCAGTGTGTGGCAATGCTAAAGGCTGATTGAATGCATTATGGGCGACACATTATCAATAACTATCCGTTTCGGCACAATGAGCATACCGCTGAACATCCCCAGGGAGCAGGAGTATGCCTACAGGCAGGCCGAAAAGTTGATCAAGGAGAAGTACGGCTTCTACACGAGCAAGTACCCGGGTCAGAGTGAGAACATCTATCTCATCATGACCATGGTGGATATGGCTGTGCAGGCCAAGCAGAATGAGCTTGCCCTGGACGTCACTCCTGTGGCCGAGCGACTGGCTCCCCTGATTGGCGAATTGGAGTCCGCACTCAGTTCCGAGCAGTAGGCACGCACCGCATGAGAGGCATGAGGCGTGCTGGTTGACAAAGTGAACAGAGATAACGAACCGACCCCAATAACAAACAAAGTATTTAGCAAATGGAAATAATTATCGGATTGGCGGCTGGACTGGTGCTCTTCTTGGCACTCACGGCCGCATGGTACTTCCTCATCATACCCTCCAAGAGGGCGGCCCTAACGCGGGAAGCCAAGGAGGCCGCCGAGAAGGAAGCGGAAGTCATCAAGCAGAAGAAGCTGCTCGAAGTGAAGGACAAGTTCCTCAGCAAGAAGGCCGAACTGGAGAAGGAGGTGCGTCAGCGCAACCAGCAGATACAGCAGGCCGAGAACCGTGCCAAGCAGCGTGAGCTCTCGCTCAACCAGAAACAGGACGAGCTCACACGCCGCAAGCAGGAGACAGAGTCGCTGCGCCAGCGCGTGGAGACCCAGCAGGCACTCCTGCAGAAGCGCGAGGAGGAGTTGGACGAGCGCAAGAACAACCTGCTGGAGCAGGAGCGCACCAAGCTGGAAGAGATATCCGGTATCAGTGCCGAGGAGGCGAAGGAGCGCCTGGTGGAGGCTCTTAAGGACGAGGCAAAGACCAACGCCCAGGCTTACATCAATGAGATAATGGATGACGCTAAGATGACGGCGAACAAGGAAGCCAAGCGTATCATCATCCAGACCATACAGCGCGTTGCCACTGAAACTGCTGTGGAGAACAGCGTGACCGTGTTCCACATCGACAACGATGAGGTGAAGGGTCGCATCATCGGCCGTGAGGGACGTAACATCCGCGCCCTGGAGGCTGCCACCGGAGTGGAGATAGTGGTTGATGACACGCCCGAGGCCATTGTCATTAGCGCCTTTGACCCTGTGCGCCGCGAGATATGCCGACTGGCCATGCACCAGCTTGTGGCCGATGGCAGAATCCATCCCGCACGCATCGAAGAGGTGGTGGCCAAGGTGAAGAAGCAGGTTGAGGAGGAAATCATAGAGACAGGCAAGCGCACCACTATCGACCTCGGCGTGCATGGCCTGCATCCCGAACTCATCCGCATCATAGGCAAGATGAAGTACCGCAGCAGTTATGGCCAGAACCTCCTGCAGCATGCCCGCGAGACTGCCAACCTCTGTGCCGTGATGGCAAGCGAACTGGGACTGAACCCCAAGAAGGCCAAGCGTGCAGGATTGCTGCATGACATAGGCAAGGTACCCGATGAGGAACCCGAACTGCCCCACGCTCTCTATGGTGCCAAACTGGCTGAGAAGTACAAGGAGAAGGCAGATATCTGCAACGCCATAGGCGCTCACCACGACGAGATGGAGATGACCACACTGCTAGCTCCTATCGTGCAAGTGTGCGATGCCATCAGTGGAGCACGTCCCGGAGCGCGCCGCGAAATCGTGGAAGCCTACATCAAGCGTCTCAAGGACTTGGAGAACATTGCCATGAGTTACCCTGGCGTGGTGAAGACTTATGCCATCCAGGCAGGTCGCGAACTGCGTGTGATAGTGGGTGCAGACAAGATAGACGACAAGCAGACCGAGGAACTGAGCAACGAGATAGCCACCAAGATCCAGAACGAGATGACTTATCCCGGACAGGTCAAGATTACGGTTATCCGCGAGACACGCTCTGTGTCCTACGCCAAATGACATTGCCCCGCCATCTGCAGAGCATCGGAAAACTCAAAGCGGGAGGCAAGACCAGCAGTGGTTCTTGCCTCCCGCTCGTTTTGAGCTTTTGTCCAAAACGCGTTTTACTCCATCGTGCCTTTGCCCGTATCGCAGCGTAATTTCTCGTCTGATTGTCTTCGCACTTCCCCGCACCGAACCGTTTCTTCCCGGATTCCGTTCCGCCAAGCGCATAGAATCAGTCTTCATCCTTCCCCGCACCGAACCGCTTCTTCCCGGATTCCGTTCCGCAAAGCGCCTGGAATCAGCCCTTGTCATTTTCTGCACCGAGGTGTCTTGTTCCGAATTCTGTTCCGCACGACCTCCTGCTGCGGCCTGCTTCATCCCTGGTGATGCTTGGCCTGGTGCTCCGCTTCCTTCAGTTTGCTTCCTTTCGATGGCCCGAAAGCAATTCTGCTGTATTCCGCAATGCCCGTTGTATCATGCTTGCGAAAACCTTGCGCCCCCTTAATATATATGGTACGTGCGCGTGTGCGTACATATTATATATGGGCAGATGAGAGTCAGAAAGCCGCCGCCAGCCTCGTTCCTTGTGGGGAGAGAGAGGCTGGCGGCGGGCTTGTGGGGCGGGCTGGGAGTCGTGTGTGGGATGGAGGTCAAATCTGCCACCACTTCTTCTTGGGCTTCTCGGGTGCCATGCTGTACTCTTCGCGCATGATGTCTTCGTAGCTCTTGCGCTCTGTTATCATGCGGTAGATGGTGCCCCAGTCGGGCAGTCCGCCCACGTTACGGTCGTCTATCCACATATCTACCTTTAGTTTTCGGCTGAAGTGGCGGTTCTTCTCCACATCCTCCTCGGGAAAGTCCTTGTTCACAGCGTAGAACTCCACCCCTCTCACGCGGCACCACTCTACGGCCTCGTCGAGCAGCTCACCCTCGCGCACGCTCCATAGGATGAGCTTGTGATGGTCCTGGATGAGCATCTTCAGTGTCTGTATGGCAAAGGGAATCTCGTTGCCGATCTTCGGATAGCGGTGCTCTACTATCGTTCCGTCAAAATCTACTGCTATTGTCATCTTGTTCCTAAGCAAATTGTTTCACCTTGCAAAGGTAGTGGAAATTTCCTTCTCTTCATACACTTGTGCTCAAAAGGTGTGGGCGGGCTGCTTTCCCCGCCGTGAGGGAGGCTGCATCCGCACATCTCTCAGCCTCTTGCTTGCCTGTGTGCAAACTTGTTTGTAACTTTACCCGCCGAAATGCCGCCCTTCGCCCAGAGCATGCCGCGGCACTGAAGACAAGCATGATGAAAAGAGAAGACTTTGAGATAATGGCTCCCGTGGGGTCGCCCGACTCCCTCTCCGCCGCGCTGCGTGCAGGAGCCGACAGCGTTTACTTTGGCATTGAAAACCTCAACATGCGGGCTCACTCGGCCTGCGCCTTCACCATCGACGACCTTCGGCGCATAGCCGCAGAGTGCCGCCGCTGCGGTGTGAAGAGCTATCTGACCGTCAATACCATCATCTATGGCGAGGACCTGCCGCTCATGCGGCGCATCCTCGACGCGGCTCTCGAGGCGGAGATTACCGCTGTGATAGCCAGCGATGTGGCTGTGATGACCTATTGCAGGCAGATAGGGCTGGAGGTGCACCTCAGCACGCAGCTCAACATATCCAATATCGAGGCTCTGCGCTTCTATGCGCAATTCGCCGACGTGGCGGTGCTGGCGCGTGAGCTGAATATGAACCAGGTGGAGGAGATACACCGCGGCATCCTGGCCGACAATATCTGTGGCCCGAGCGGACAGCCTGTGCGCATCGAGATGTTCTGCCACGGAGCCTTGTGCATGGCCATCAGCGGCAAGTGCTACCTCAGTCTGCAGAACACAGGGCACAGTGCCAACCGCGGTGCATGCCTGCAGCTCTGCCGCCGCGCCTATACGGTGCGCGACCGCGAGACGGGTACGGAGCTCGACATAGACAATAAGTATGTGATGTCGCCCAAGGACCTCAAGACCATACGCTTCGTTGACCGCATGATGACAGCGGGTGTGCGCGTGTTCAAGATAGAGGGACGCGCACGCGGGGCAGAGTATGTAGATACCGTGGTGCGCTGCTACGACGAGGCCATCAGGGCGGTGCTCGACGGCACCTTCACCGAAGAGCGCAAGGACGAATGGGACTCCCGCCTGGCACGCGTCTTCAACCGTGGCTTCTGGGACGGCTATTATCAGGGTCAGACAATGGGTGAGTGGAACGACCGCCCCGGCTCGCGTGCCACCGAGCGCAAGGTATATGTGGGGCGTGGAGTGCGCTACTACAGCAAGTTGCAGGTGGCGGAGTTCAAGATAGAGGCCGCCCCCCTGAGCGTGGGCGACCGCATCCTGGTCACCGGCCCCACCACCGGCGCGCTCGAGACAGAGGTGAGCGAGATACGCTTCGACCTGCAGCCTGTACCCACAGCAAAGCAGGGACAGCGCGTGAGCATTCCCATCGACCGCAAGGTGAGGGCCAGTGACAAACTCTTCAAACTGGTGCCCGCCGATGAGGCAGAAGGGTAGAGCCTGCCCTCCCGACCCTGTGGGAACATGCACCCAGGGGCATCCATACACATTCATACAATCATGAGATGACAGACCGACGATACTCGATGATGGGGCTTGTGCTCCTGCTGCTCCTCCTGGTGCAGCCTGCCATGGGACATAAGGCGCGCCGCCTGGGACGTTACGGCATACTCCCCGGCGGCTACAGCGGCATAGCCCCCATGGGTGACGGCCGCTATGCTGTGGTCAACGACCGCGATGCGCAGGCCGGGTTCCATGTGTGGCACATACAGATCGACAGCGTGACGGGCAAACTGCAGAGCGTCACCGACGAGGGTTTCCGCGCCCAGCCCGGCCACCGCGAGCGTGATGCCGAGGGCGTGGCATACTGCCCCTCGCGCCGCAGCGTCTTCGTGAGCGGTGAGGCCGACAATGCTGTGCTGGAGCACCGACTGGACGGCACGCTCACGGGCAGCCAGTTGGCTGTCCCACGCGAGGTGGTTTCGGCGATGGCTCCAAACCGCGGGCTGGAGTCGCTCACCTATGATACCTTGTCGCATCACTTCTGGACGATGAACGAGAGTCCGCTCCTCATCGAGAGCCACAGCAGGCGGCTCATGCTCATGCAGTTTGATGACGAGCTGCGCTTCACGGCTTCTTTTCCTTATTATATGGAGGAGTCCAGGGCCAAGAATGCTGGTCGCGACTATTACCATGGAGTGTCCGACATCACCGCCATGCCCGATGGCAGTCTGCTGGTGCTCGAACGCGAGGCCCGCATAGCGCGCCACTACCAGGGTAGCCGCTGCTGGTGCAGCCTGTTCCGCTTCGTTCCCCACACGGGCGAGAAGCAGTTGGTGGGCCGCTGGAACACACGTTTCGGGGTCTTCAATACCCGTTTTTCCAATTACGAAGGCCTCTGCCTGGGTCCGCGCTTGCAGGACGGTCGCCTCACGCTGCTCATGCTCACCGACTCTCAATGCGGCTACGGGCGGGGCCCCTGGCACCTGCGTGACCGCCTGCGTGTGGTTGTGCTGGAGCCCTGAGCACTTTACCCTAAATGAGTGATTTTGCTTCCCGATGTGGCATGGAATGGTGCAAAATGCTGTCCATCTGTTGGCAGAACCGACAGAAACCTGTAATTTTGTCGCCGCAATCAAGATACAACAGACAAAGAGTAACGCTATGGAAAAGATTAGAGTGGCTATCGTGGGCTATGGCAACATAGGCCAATATGCCCTGCAGGCCCTTCAGGCAGCCCCCGACATGGAGGTGGCAGGTGTGGTGCGCCGCAATGGTGCCCAGAACAAACCCGCCAGTTTGGCCGGTTATCAGGTGGTGAGTGACATCCGTGAACTGGGTCATGTGGATGTGGCAATACTGGCTACGCCCACACGCAGCGTGGAGCAGTATGCCTTGCAGATGCTCTCTATGGGTATCAATACCGTAGATAGTTTCGACATCCACACGCAGATAGTTGACCTCCGACGCTCCCTCGGCCTGGCTGCCAAGCAGCATGGAGTCGTGAGCATCATCAGTGCGGGCTGGGATCCAGGCTCCGACAGCGTGGTGCGCACCCTCATGCAGAGCCTGGCACCAGAGGGCATCACCTACACCAACTTCGGCCCGGGACGCAGCATGGGGCACAGTGTGGCTGTACGTGCCATTGCGGGAGTACGTGATGCGCTCTCCATCACCATCCCCCTGGGAACGGGCATCCATCGCCGCATGGTGTATGTGGAACTGGAGGAGGGCGCCGATTTTGCCACTGTGGAAAAGGCTATCCTCAGTGACCCCTACTTCGTCAATGATGAGACGCACGTCACTCAGGTGCCCTGTGTGGCCGACATCAACGATGTGGGCCATGGCGTGAACCTGGTGCGCAAGGGCGTGAGCGGACAGACCCACAACCAGCACTTCGAGTTCAACATGAGCATCAACAATCCTGCCCTGACGGCGCAGGTGCTGGTCAACGCGGCGCGTGCCACCATGAAGCAGCAGCCTGGTGCCTACACGATGATAGAGATTCCCGTGATAGATTACCTGCCTGGTGACCGCGAGGAGATCATTCGTCATCTGGTCTGATCCCGTTTCTGTCCAATCAGGAAAGAGGTGTCCTGGCCAAAGGACTCTGGTTGGTCGGGGCGGATGACGTCCATGAATGAATAGCGGACTGCAATGCATGTCTTCTTGCATTGCAGTCCGCTTCTTTGTGTCTCATGGCGGCAGTTGCATCAGGACGTTTTGGACTTGCGGCGGCAGGTTTGTACTGTGGGGTGTCTGCTGCATTCCCTTTTGCCGGGGCGTGGGTTTGCCTTCCTTGCCCATGGCGTTCCCTCACTTGGCCAGAGGCAGTGCCGGCTCCCCATCGGATGGCTTGCAGACGGGCCTCCAGTGGGCAGGAAAGTGCGTGGGAGTACTGTAAGGCGTCTTTTTCGGGCCGATGTGTGGTTTGTTCCAGCCAATTTCGCTACATTTGCAAGAAAAGTGACAGACTATGGATATTACACCGCAAAAGATGAGATACCTCTATGTGCTGCTTTTCCTGACGGTCATGATGACGCTTCCCTGGCTGGGACTGACGGACTTTCATACCAAAGGAGAGCCGCGCGAAGCGATAGTGGCGCAGACGATGCTGGCGCAAGACAACTGGGTGATGCCGCATAACAACGGCGGGGAGATTGCCTACAAGCCACCCTTCATGCACTGGTGTGTGGCGGCCTGCGGTGCGCTGGCGGGAGGGGTGAACGAGTATGTGGCGCGTTTCCCCAGTGCGCTGGCTGCCATTGTGCTGGCCTTTGGCGTGTATTTCTTCTACGCCCGCCGCAGGGACGGACGCACGGCGCTCATGACCGCCTTCGTCAGTTTCTCCAGCTTCGAGATGTTCCGCGCCGCCTATGCCTGCCGCGTGGATATGGTGCTCACACTGTGCATAGTGGGGGCGATGCTGCTGCTGGAGCGATGGCAGGAGCATGGCCGCCGCTTCGGACTGCCGTGGATGGCCATCCTGCTCATGAGTGCGGGTACGCTCACCAAGGGGCCCGTGGCCATCGTGCTGCCCTGCATGGTGGCATGGGTGTGTGCCGTGGTGAGGCGTGAGGGCTGGCTTCGTGAGACTTTGTTGATGGCTCTCACGGCCGTCGTGTCGCTGCTCCTGCCCGCACTGTGGTACTATGCGGCCTACAAGCAGCAGGGCGATGCCTTCATCCAGCTCTTCCTGGAGGAGAACGTATATCGCTTCCTGGGACGCATGTCATACCGCAGCCACGAGAACGGCATCTGGTACTACTTCGTGATGCTGCCTGCCGGACTGCTCCCCTGGACGCTCATGCTTGTGCCTGCCATCTTCAGGCGTTGGGACAAGCAGGTCATTGTGGCGCGCCTCAAAGCCATGGACCGCACCGAGGTGTTCTCGCTTGTGGCGGCTGTGTGCGTCTTTGTCTTCTACTGCATACCGCACAGCAAGCGCGGGGTGTATATCATGCCCATGTATCCCTTTGTGGCTTTCTTCATCGCGCAACACCTGTGTGTCAACTATACCCAGCGCTTTGTGCGCCGCCTGTCATCGGCTGTGGCGGTGCTCTACACGCTGGCCTATGCTGCGGTGTTGCCCTTTGTGCTCAATTCCAAGAGCGACATCGACACGGCACGCATCATTGAGCAGAAGGTGGGCGATGCTCCCCTCACCAGTTATGTAGCGGGCAGCGAGCCGGGCAATCCCCTGCATTTCTTCACCATTAACTTCTATCTGAACGACCGCGTGGGGGTGTGGACCGACAAGGGTCCTGCATCGCCTTATGGCTACCTCATCATTGGGGAGCGCGACGCAGAGAAGTTCATCCCGCGTGACGGCTACGTGTTCCGCCCTGTGGAGCTGCCTGAGCACCGCAGTTGTGACACGCGTCAGGTGCTTCGCCTATACGAATACAATGTGGCTCCAGAGCGCTGCGGTTCATTTAGGAAATAGGTGTTTTGAATCAGGAATCGGTCTGGCGCGTAGTGGTCGGCCCGATTCAGGGAATAAAAGGCCGTGGTGTTTCTGTTGGAGCACCACGGCTTTTCGTTTTTGGATTGGGGGTGGCGAAGAACGGGCAGGGGCCTTCCAGCCACACCCGAGGGCGGAAGCCGTGGCCAGAAAGCGGGGAGACGGGCAGAGGGCTGTGTCCTGCCCGGGGAAACGCAGTGCGGTGTGATGACCGATGCAGCGCGCTGCGATGGCTGATGCAGTGCGCTGCGATGGCTCATGCAGCAGGCTGCGATTTGATGGGGATTGCGGAACCGCAGGCAAGGGACGGCTGTGGTGTGGTGCGGCTGGCAAGTTGCCCCCTGGCTCGGACGACGGAAAAGCAAACCGGGTATATCGGCAGACCGGGGTGCAAGGACGGGAGTGGGGCAGAGCGGAATGTGATGGCTTCTGACTGGAATTGAGGCGGGTAGGGGAAAGGTGGCCATTGCAGAAACCTATGCCCCGCGCTGCCATCTGTCGGGCAGTGCGGGGCGTAGGTCTTGTCTGTCCCTTTGGCAGGGATGGATGAGGGCGCTTCGGGTCAGGCCTTGTCCTTCTCTCTTCCCACCTCGTCCATGATGAAGTAGCGTGGGCGGCGCTTTACCTCCTGATACACTTTGCCCACATACTCGCCCACCACGCAGATGGCCAGCAGCAGCATGCCGCCCACCAGCCACACCGATACGAGCAGCGAGGTCCAACCCGTTATGACGAGGCCCATCTTGTGGCGCATGAGGGCCCAGATGATGACGCCTATGGCCACCAGGATGGAGAAGCCTCCGGCCATGCCTATCCAGTGCAGGGGCTTGGCACTTAGGCTGGTGATGCCGTCGATGGCAAGCGCTATCATGCGTGACAGGGGGTACTTGGTCTCACCCGCCTGGCGCTCGAGGCGGTCGTAGTACTCCGTCTGCTCGTTGAACCCAAGCATGGGCACCATGCCGCGCAGGAAGAGGTTGCGCTCGGGGAACGACAGTAGGGCAAGCAATGCTCGCTGGCTCAACAGACGGAAGTCGGCATGGTTATACACCGTGTGGCTGCCTAATGCGTTCATCACACGATAGAAAGCCAGTGCAGTAAAGCGCTTGAAGAAGGAGTCGGTGGTGCGTTCCCGGCGCACACCATACACGATGTCGGCTCCCTGGCGGAAGTCTGCCACCATGCGCGGAATCACCTCGATGTCATCCTGCAGGTCGGCATCGATGCTGATGATGGCCTCTGCACGGCCGGCCGCAGCCTCCATGCCCGCCCACAGCGCATGCTGGTGTCCCTCGTTGTGGGCCAGTCTGATGCCCTCCACAAAGGGGTGGCGCTCGTGCATCTGGCATATGAGCTGCCATGTGGCATCGCGGCTCCCGTCGTCGGTGTAGAGCACTCTCACGTCCTCCTGGGGCATTCGGCCGATGAGGGCGGCCAGTTTCTCGGTGGTGTCAACGAGCACTTCTTGCTCATTGTAGCAGGGAATTACTAGGTATATCATTGCTCCTCCTTTGTATTCTTGAACACGTATCTTACCATCAGGAAGTTGATGGGTACTGCCACACAATAGACTGGTGCGGGCGCCCAACGCTTGGGTACGCCCAGCCATAGCATGAAGGCCAGCAGCACCATGTGCAGTAGATAGTTGACCACATGCGCCCCGGCCATGCCCCACAGGCGGGTCCAGGTGGGCCGCGAGCGGAATGTGACGTAGCTGGTAGCGAGGAAGTTGAACAGGAAGCTCAGCATGTAAGCCACGCTGTAGGCCACATACGCGTTGCACCAAGGCAGCATCGCCCAGTAGATGAGCCAGTGGAGCAGGGTGGCCAGGCCGCCCACGAGTGCAAAGCGAACCAGTTCGCCCAGTGCTTCCTTCCTGTTGTCTCTGTCCTTGTTCATGCTTTCCTTGTTGTCCGGTTTCTGCTTCTTGGTCTGTTTTTTTGTGCTTCCCTGTCTTTTGGTCCTTGCTTCGGTGCCCCCTTATTCGTGCTTCCTGATTTCCTCTTGGGCAGTCTGCAGGGTGCTGAAGAGCGCCTCCTTCATCTGCAGGAATGTGCTGTCGGGCTGCTCTACAGGCTTTGAGGCTCCGTCGGCATCCGTCCGGTAGAGCCACTCCGTATGGGTGGCAGGCTCATAGACATAGAGGTGGCCGTCGGTGCGCGCGCCTATCACATTGTCGGCTGTGTAGAGTGCCATGGAGCGTGGATGCTGCAGGACGTTCTGTCCGAAGTTCTCTTGATGAGCAGTAACACCCAACATACTCAGCAGGGTGGGCTGCACGTCCATCTGCATGCACCACGACTGCACCTCCTCGGCAGCCAGTCCCGGGGCATGGATGATGAGGGGTATGTGGTTGAGGCACTGTGGCATCTCGTTCTCTGAAGTGCCCGTCAGCTTGCCATGGTCGCCCAAGAGGACAAACACGGTGTGCTCATACCAGGGCTGCGCTTCGGCCTGCTTGAAGAAGAGACGCAGGGCGTCATCGGCATACTCCACTATTTGCTCGTCCTCCTCATCGGCGTTGGGGTGGAACCACTCGGGTATGATGTAGGGCGGGTGGTTGCTTATGCTGAGCAGCGTGGCCATGAAGGGTTCCTTCTGCCGTGCCATCCGCCCCAGCGCGTAGCGGTACAGGTAGTGGTCGGGAACACCGAAACTGTTGACCACCTCGCGCTTGGGATAGTTCTCCTGCGAGTATATCTCGTCGTACCCATTGGTGCGCAGGAAGGCATTCATATTGTCATACTGCGACTCGTGGGTCATAAAGAAGAGCGTGCGATAGCCGTTGGCCTGCAGTACCGAAGGCAGTCCCTGGTAGTGCGGAATATTGCTCCCCTTCATCAGATTGCGGAACATCAGGGCGGGGAAGGAGTATAGCGTGCTGAATACACCGTGGTTGGTGTGGTTGCCCGCCGAGTAGAAGCGGGGGAAGTAGAGGCTCTTGCGGGCCAGGCTATCAAGGAAGGGCGTGAGTCCCTTGCCCATCAGATTGGCACTCATGCTCTCCATGAGGATGAGTACAACGTTCCGCCCCTTCAGTTCAGAAGCGTGGCTGCCGCCGGGCACCAGCGTGTAGGACAGCGGGCGCTGCATCAGGGCCTGGCATTTGGCACGTGCCTCATTGGCAGGCATGAGGTTGAGCCGCCGGTTCTCGGGGCGTCGGTCGTCGAGTGAAGTGGTGAGCAGGTTGAATGCCGGGTTGATGCCCAACTGGTTGAGGAAGGCATCGTGGCAATAGTAAGCAGCGCTCACCTTGATGGGGTTGTAGCCCATGCGGCCTCGTATGCCGAAGAGGCAGAGCCCTGTCAGCACGCCTCCCAGCACCAGTGTGCCTGCTGCGCCCATGATGGTATAGTGGCACGTGCGGTCCTTCTCGCCCTTGCCCTGTGCCTGCTGCCCCTTTGGGAAGAAGTGGCGGCGCAGCCTCATGGTCAGCCAGATGAAGGTGCCGGCCACCAGCAGGAAGCCTATCATGGGTGGATAATAGTCGTCCTCGCCCACGAGCATGCCTATGGTGGTGGTGCCATACTCTGCCCAGTTCCATATGCTAGAGTTGATGTTCTTGAAGAAGTACAGGAAGTAAGGGATGTCGGATGCCGATACCCCTATGGCCACCAGCCACATGACACGCATCCAGAGCAGGCTTGGTGTCAGCGCCGCACGGCTCTTGCCCGCCAGATGGCAGAGCACTGTGAAGACCAGCGGAAGTATGAGGATGTAGCAACCCACCACATTGTCAAACCATACCCCACGCAGGAACGCCTGTGCCTGCAGGGCGATGCGGCCTGCCGATTCGGCTGCCAGGAAGTGGTGTCCGGCCACATACAGAGCCAGACGCATGATGCTGAGCATCAGCAGGCCTGCGGCATGGATTCCCAGCAGACAGGCCAGATGTCGGAGTAGAAGTCGTATCATCTGTGGTAGTGTCCTTTGTCCTTGACCAGTATCACCCTAAGGCGTTTGTCACGCAACATCACTTGGCCCAGGGGGTCAAATAGCATGCCGTACTGTGTGCGGTGGTGCATCCAGGTCAGGTAATAGATATCTGTGTCCTTGAACTGCCAGCGTAGGGTGTTGTACCAGTAGGCCGGGAAGGACAGGGCACGCACGCAGCCGCTGCGGGCCACCGTGCCCAGACGTGACACCACGCTGTCGCGCTGTTCGCGGGAGAGGCTCGACGGGCGCGGTGCGGTCACGTAGCACGAGGTGAGATAGCCGTCGCGTGTGAAGAGGAAGAGCTGTTGCCACTGAGGCGATTCGATGTTCAGTTGGCTCTTGCTCACGCCGTAGGCCATGACCAGGCTGTCCAGCCTGAGCTTGAAAGCCAGTTGGTTGTCCTCTGACAGGTTCTTGACATCCATCCACATGTGCCTTTCGGGATGCTCGCCCAGGTACTTCATGTAGGGTTCTATGCCCAAGTGGAAGGTGGTGTCCAGGTCGTGTGTCACGTCCATTACGCCGCCGGCGCGCAGACAGATGTCCACTTCGATGTTGGGGTAGCGGTGCTCCTTCTCGTGCAGCTTCTCGATGGAGTTGCACCGGCGGAGCCATATCTTGTAAGGATAATTGTCCACCAGCGTCCACACATATGCGGCATAGCATAGGATGGCACAGGCAAGGACGGCTGTGATAATCAGTGTTGCTTTCTTCATCTTTTATGGTGCGTGGCTCTGGCCATGCTATCTGCAAAGATAGGACTTTTGGGTGAGTTTGCTTGTGTCTGTGCGCTGGAATGTGTACTTTTGCACAAAATACTATCCAATGAAGCGGTCTCATACCACCAATCCACGGGCCAATGTCCTGTCGCGCATCCTGCATCCCACCTCGATGAAGCTCTATCCGGGCTACGAGGGACTGGCTGATTTCATGCGCTCGCTTCCCGCTGCCTTTGAGCGCGGAGAAGGCCAACTCATCCACGACGGGCGCAACCAGCTGCGCGTCCTCTGCCATGAGGGGGTGGAGTATGTGGTGAAGTCCTACCAGGTACCCATTCTGCTCAACCGGCTGGTGTATGGTTTCCTGCGTCCGTCAAAGGCAGAGCGCTCCCTGCTCGATGCCCAGCGGCTCATCGACATGGGCGTGGGCTCGCCCCTGCCGGTGGGATTCATCAACATCCGCAACGGCCTCCTCTTCACCCACAGCTATATGGTGACGGTGCGCTCGCGCTGCCCCTACCGCTACGACATGCTCCTCAAGCAGCAGTTCGACTGTGCCGAGCAGCTCTGCCGCGAGGTAGGACGCTGCACTGCAGTGATGCACGAGCACGGGATGTACAATATGGACTACAATCCCAGCAACATTCTGTTCGACGTCACACCGCGTCCCCGTCTTGAGGGCACCCGCTATGTGAGTGACAGCCTGAAGGATGTGAAGGTGAACCTGGAGCTGGTGGATCTCAACCGCATCCGCATGGGGCATGTGGATATGCACAAAGGCTGCTTCAATCTGCGCTACCTGCCTGCCAATGCCGGCATGCACCGCTGCATGGCCGAGGAGTATGCCCGTGTACGGGGATTCGACCCCGAGGAGTGTTACAGGCTCATCCGCGACACCCGCTTGCAGCATCCCGAGGCCGTGGACTGGGAGAAGCAGCCATAGGGCAGTGCCGTGCATCGGCCATCGCAGCACGCTGCATCCCGCATCGCAGCGCATTGCACAGGCCATCGCAGCGCGCTGCGTAATCTGTGCGGATAGTGTGCATGCATTCTTTCCTGCGACTGCGTGAATATGCGGAGAGCGGTGGAAGGCGTTCTCCGGCTCCATTCTTTCTCCTCGGACGGCTCTCTGGCCAATATTCTGACCGGCCCTTCCTATGAACTTTCTCCTCTATGCGTAACCTCACCCGGCCTTTAGTAGAATCTCACCCAGCCTATAGCGAAGCCTTACCCGGTTTATGGCGAAATCTTATCCGGCCTATAACGTAACCTTGCCTGGTCTATAGCGAATCTTCAGCCGACCTTTTGTGTGGCAGTCGCATGGCGGCGCCCTTGGTCATTCTCTGCGCTTCTGGTCCTTGTCTGCATTTCCCCCTTTTTCCAAGAAGCCGTGTCCCTGCTCCTGTGCGGTGGCTTTCATTTCATCTGGCAGCACGGGAAATCTCATTTGGCGGCACCAAGAGTTTCATCTGGCAGCACCAAAAAAGGGACCGCACACGATGGTGCAGTCCCCATATAAGGTGGTTTTGTAGCCGCGTTTTTCCCCGTATGGCCTGCCGTGCGAGCCATGTGTCGGTGACATAGGGGCGCGTAGGGCTTATTCCCAGTCGCTGTTCCAGTTGTCGGCTGGCTCTGCCAGAATCTGGCCTGTGTAGATGTAGCCAGCAGTGGTCTTCACGCTGATGGTCAGTGTGCTGGTCACTTCGCCGATGTAGCAGGCGTAGTCCTTCCATGTGCCGAACGGGCGCCATATCTGGAGCTGGCCCTGCTCGTTGCGCAGTGTGAGCGATGCCAGGCCCTCGCTCTCGGCGAAGCTGATGTAGAGCCATCCGTCCTCGTAGGTGCAGTCAACGCTTCTCAGGTCGAGCAGCCAGGGGCGGTTGCTCTTCATGGCACTGGGGTTCAGTCTGATGTCCTGCTTCTGGGGAGCTGGAGCGTCATCTGTTGCACCGGCGGCCATAACGGATACATGTCCGCACAGGAGCGTGATGCCAAGGATTGCGAAAAGGATCTTGTGTCTCATGTGATTGTGCTTGGTTACTGTTGTTGCTTGCAAATGTACGATTTTCCGTTGTACTGTCCAAGCGTTTGAACCAATTTGCTTCTTCCCGTGCAATTTTGTTCCTTTATAACCGTAAAGTGCAGTGCGGCAGCATGGTATGCTTGTCCCATGCTGCCGCAGTGTATATCCTCGGGTGCGCGTGCCTACTCCTTTTCCTCTTCCTCGCGCTTCTGCACCGAGATGGGGTCTTTGTCCGTATCGTGCCAGAGCTTGCTGATGAAGAGCTCCTTGTTGGGTGCGTCGGTGCGGTTGATGCGCTCCACCAGTCGCATTCGCTTGGTGTAGTAGTACTTGAGCTTGATTCCTGTGCACAGGCACACGGCGCGCGGTGCCAGTCCTGCATAGACGAGTGTGGCAAAGAGGACGTCCTCCTGCTTCAGCTCGGGGCACTGGGTGCGCAGTTTCGTCACGATGCCGTTCATCGAGTTGTTCACCAGGGTCTCTATCTCTTCCATGTGCTTGCGGCTACAGATGCGCTCCATCTCCTTGTCAACCTTGCTTATGATACCCGCCTTAAGCTTCTCGTTGTCGCCTTTCTCGAAGTATTCATTGCAAAGCATGTTCACCAGGTCCCATCGTCCACGCATGCTCTTCTCGGCTTGCATCTTCAAGTCCTGGTTCTCCTTATCGTCCTTCTTGAGGCGCTCCGACAGCAAGAGTATCTCGTTCATCTTGCTTTCGATGAGCGAGTCTTTGACGTGCACCCTGAACCGATGCGTGATGGCTGTCATCATGATGACTATCATGCACACGATGATAACGATGATGGTGAGCCGTTGCATGCGCTCCTTGGCGGTGCCCTCCTTCTGTGCCTGCCTGTCGTAATAGTCCCTCTGCACGGTGACCACCGCCTGGCGGAAATCCTCGTTGGTGGCTTCGGTCTGGTATGCCAGCAGGGTGTCGGCATAGATGACAGCGTGGTCGTATCTGCCTTCGGCCTTGCACATCTCATATACCGCACGGGTGATATACACCTTGTCCATGGCATCCCTCACCTGTGCCCATGCGCTACGCACTTCCTCTGTGGCGCCCTTTATGTCACCCTTCGAGTGCTTGATGATGGCGAGCCAGGTGTGTTCCACGGGTCCTGGTTGGTAGTTGTCACGGCAGGATATGAGCTTCTGCATGCACTTCTCGGCCTTTTGGTAGTCGCGCTTGTCGATGAGGATGTACATGCGCTGTGCCATGCAGTCGGAGATGACGCCCGAATCGGTGGCCACTTCATCTATGCTGTCGATCAGAGCCAGTGCCTTGTCGTAGGTGGCGGAGTTCATCGTATAGGCATCCACCACATCGGTGAGGCAGAACCAGTGGTTCACTTCTCGGCCTGCCTTCTTGTAGTACTCTGCGGCATTGCGGCTGTGTAGCAGGCAGTCGTCATACTTCTGTGTCCGGCGGAACACGTGGGCAAGCACTTCCTCGCTTCGGGCCATCCACAGGTAGTCGCTGTCCTGGGCGGCCAGTTCCGACGCCTCGGTGGCTGCGAGCACGGCCTTTCCCAGGTCGTGGTTGACGAGGTTGATGCGTGCTTTCGCCTGCAGGCTTTTCATGAGCGACTGCTTTGGCCCATGCTCACGGAAGTAGCTGACGGCGGTGTTGATGAGCGAATCGCTGCGTATCTCATAGCCGTTGAGGTAACGTGCCTGTGTGTAGAGCAGGGCATAGCGTGCCTGCTGCTCGCGGGTGGGTATGTTCTGCCGGCCGATGCTGTCGAGCATGGCGAGCGCTTTGGCAGGATCTGTCTTCATGGTCTCTTCGGTCTGACTCAGGTGGTCTTCCATCCTCTCTGCATCGGCGCATGCCGCCAGAAGGCATATTGCCGCGAGGAGCGTCAGCCGGATGATTGTGTAGGTTTTCTTCATGTCGGGCTCTGGGGGGAATGTTGGTTTGTGGTGGGTGCGCTTGCGTGGGTGAATGGGGAAGCGGGCCGGGTGGCCTGCCCTTGTCCTGCCGTTGCGCTGCTGCACAGGCACAAGGGCGCCCCTCAGTCTCCCATGATGACCTGCCTGCTGCCGTCGGGCAGTTCGCTGATATCCACCCGCACGGCTTCTTGGGGCAAGATATCCTCGATGAGCTCGGGCCACTCCACGAAGCAAGGGTGCCCGCTATAGAAATACTCGTCGCATCCCATGTCGTAGGCTTCGCTCAGACGCTTGATGCGATAGAAGTCGAAGTGATATACGGGCTCTCCCTGGCCGTCCTCATATTCGTTGACGATGGCGAAGGTGGGTGAATTGACAGTGTCTGCCACGCCCAGCTCACGGCACAGGGCCTTGATGAACGTAGTCTTTCCCGCGCCCATCTTGCCGTAGAAGGCAAATACTGTGGCGCCATGCATGGCCTGCACAAACTGGGCGGCGGCCTGCTGGATGTTCTCTTCCTGGAATGTTATAGTCATGTGTCTTGTGTTTATGAACGTTTCTTCCCGTGCAGGGTGACCAGCGGGATGAGCATCTCCTCCATGCTGACTCCCCCGTGCTGGAAGGTATCCTTGTAGTATTGAACGTAGTAATTGTAGTTGTTCGGGTAGGCGAAGAAGTCATCGCCAGCGGCAAAGATGTAGGCCGTACTGAGGTTCGGGCTCGGGAGCCCTGCCTTGTGCGGGTCGCGTATCTCCAGTACCTCCTTCGGGTTATAGCTTAGGCTCTTGCCCAGCTTGTAGCGTAGGTTGGTGTTGGTATTCTTGTCGCCCACCACCTTGATGGGGTTGTAGCAGCGTATGCTCCCGTGGTCGGTGGTCAGCACAACGGTATAGCCGGTGGCAGCCAGCGCCTTGAAAAGCTCGCCCACCGCCGAGTGCCTGAACCAGCTGAGCGTTATGCTACGGTAGGCAGCCTCGTTGCTGGCCAGTTCCCTCACCATGCGGCTTTCGGTGCGGGCATGTGAGAGCATGTCGATAAAGTTGAGCACCACCACATTGAGGTCGTACTTCTGCAGCGCGGGGAGCTGTTGGAGAAGTTTCTCAGCGGCCACCGAGTCGTTTACCTTATGGTAGCTGAAGGTGTTGTGGCGCCTATATCGGTCAAACTGAGTCTTGATGAGCGGCGCCTCGTTGAGGTTCTTCCCCTCCTCGGAGTCCTCATCTACCCACAACTCAGGGAACATGCGTGCTATGATGTTGGGCATGAGCCCGCTGAAGATGGCGTTTCGGGCATACTGCGTGGCGGTGGGCAGAATGCTGCAATACAGGCTCTCGTCGCAGGTGAAGAGCTCTGAAAGCTCCGACTGAAGCACTTTCCACTGGTCGTACCTGAAGTTGTCTATCACGATGAGGAACACTTTCTCGCCCTGGTTGAGGGCGGGGAAGATGCGGCTCTTGAAGATGTCGGGGCTCATGAGGGGGCGTGTGTCGGCCTGTGCCATCCACTGCATGTAGTTGCGACGCACGAACTTCGAGAACTCGCGGTTGGCTTCACTCCTCTGCATAGCCAGCATCTCCTTCATGGCCGAGTCGGTCTCTGATAGCTGCAACTCCCAATACGTAAGCCTTTTATACACCTCCACCCACTCGTCGAAGGTCATGGAGTCGTTGATCTGCATGCCCAGCTTGCCAAAGTCTTGACGGTAGGCCGACTGGGTCTGCTCGGTGACTATCTCCTTCTGGTGGATATTCTTCTTCAGCGTAGAGAGAATCTGTATGGGGTTTACGGGCTTGATGAGGTAATCGGCAATCTTTGCCCCTATGGCCTGCTCCATTATGTTTTCCTCCTCGCTCTTGGTTACCATCACCACAGGAGTGGCGGGGCAGATCTCCTTGATGCGGGTGAGTGTCTCCAGTCCACTCAGTCCCGGCATGTTCTCATCCAGCAGGATCAGGTCGAAGGTGTGCTCTGCACAGCAGTCCAGAGCGTCGTGACCGTTGCTCACGGTGCACACTTCGTAGCCCTTCTTCTGCAGGAAGAGTATGTGTGCTCCCAGCAGTTCTATCTCGTCGTCAACCCATAGGAGTTTGTATGCTGCCATATTGTGTGTCCCTTTCTTTGTTATTGTCAACTCTTGGTCAGAAGCCATAGGGGAAATCGTCATCGCCTTCTCCGGCTTCGTCCTCTTCGCTCTCCTGCTCATCCACAGCGTCATCGGGGTCGATGATCTTGAGGTCTGTGGGTTCGTCTATTTGCAAGTCTTCGGGAACCTGCATGGGTGCGAAGTGTGAGTCATAGAACTTCTTGTAGTCATCGAAGCTGTATTCTGTGCCGATGAGCTTCATGTTCTCCTCCGACACAAGCAGCGAGCGTATGCCCTTGAGCAGGGTGCCCATGTGCTTGTCGGCGTATAGCTTCTGTGCATAGGCGTGCACCTCGTCGTAGGAGAGGAAGCCCTTGACGGCCATGAGGCGCAGTCCGCGGTCCTCGGTAATCTCGATGTCGAAGTTGCGCACCATGTAGCTGGTGAAGTTGTAGCGTGCCATCTCAAAGAGCAGAAGGTCCTCGTCGAGGCTTGCGGTGGGGTAGGCCAGCAGGAATACGAAGTTGCTGTAGCGCTCGTCAGACAGTGGCTTGGCGGCACCGGTGCTGTCGGCACCTTCGGGTCGCGAGCGTCGTGACCAGATGCTGCTGGCATCGAAGCGCTCGTTCATCAGTTGCCGTCCCTCGTCGAGGCCCTTGACAATGGCTTTGGCCAGCTCTGTCACCTCCTCCTTGGGGTAGTTCTGCACCACGTTCTTCAGTGTGACCATGAAGGTGTCGCGCTCTCCGCCGTAGAGGTTGGCCATGGCCCTGACGAAGAGCATGCGGGCGCGGTGGGCTCCGTGGGGGAAATTCTCGGTGCTGAAGGCGTAGTTCTTCTCCACCTGCGCATAGTCGCCTTGCAGATATGACTGGTATGCCTGGGCATAGACAGAGTCCTCCATGTGCTTGCCCTGCCGTGCGATGGCCTCGTAGTAGGGGCTTCCCAGCAGTGCGGCAAGCTTGCCCTCGGGGTATTGTGCCAGCAGGCTGTCACGGTAGCGCTGTGCTTCGTCGGGTTTGCCTGTGCGCCCGTAGAGCAGGAACAGGTGGTAGTAGATGTTGTCGAGGCCTTCCCTGTCGGGGAAGTCAGCCAGCAGCCTCAGCATGGTGCGCTCTGCCAGAGGGAAATCCTCGAGGCGCTCCTGTTCCAGGATGCCTGCGTTGTAGAGTGCCTCGGAGAGCAGTGAGTTCGACTCCTCCATCTGTTCCTCGGTGAAGGGAATCTGCTTCATGTAGTACTCGTGGTGGTGCGGGTCGTTGGCCAGAGAGTCCTTGCGTGCCTGTTCCTCGGCATCGGCGGCATCATCGCCGCCTGCTCCATACAGGCTGTCGGCCTTTGCCTCGTCCATCTGTCCGCTGCTGCTGTCATCGCCGCCAGGCAGTGACTGGCGGTTGCTGATGCGCCAGTAGTCCTCGTTGGGGCGCTGTCCCCAGCGCTTGTGGAACTCCTCCTCGCCCTTCTTTACCATAGAGGGGTTGTAGAAGTACCACGCACCCTTGGTTCCCCCGGCATTGCCGGCCGTGTTGCCCGGCTGTGTCCTTTGGGTGCCTGCGGCGCCCTTGTTTCCCTGGGTGTTGCCTGTGGCAGAGGCCGTTCCGTTGCGTGCTTCCTTCTTGGCTTCCTCCTTCTCCTTCTTCTTCAGGGCCGTTATCACGCGGTCGATGGCTGCTGTGCGGTCTGCTTCGCTCATCTGTGCCAGTGCCTGCAGGCTGTCCTGCAGTTTGATGGTGCTCAGATGAGGCTCCAGTTCAGCGAGTATCTCGCTCCTGCGCTCTGCCTCCTTGCGCTCGGGGTGCTCCTTGCTGAGGATGGCTACACACTCCTTGTAGGTGCGTGCCGCATTGATGTAATCCTCCTGCTCCCAGTACATTTGGCTCAGGCGAAGCAGCAGCATGGCCTTCGACGGCCCGCTCTTGGTGGCATCCTTGACGCCCTTCTCCCATGCCCCCAGGCAGCGGGCTGTGTCCTGCACGCCCAGATAGATGTTGCCCATGGCGTAATACACCTGGTCGAGGTAGTCCTTGTTCTTGTCGCTCTTTGCCATTCGCTTCAATCGCGAAATCATCTGGCTGAACTTCCCCTTGGGCATCACCTCGGTCTGCAGGATGCTTGCGTTGAACGACATCTCGTATGGCGGACTGGCCTTGCGCACTTTGCTCAATGCCTTGTAGGCCATTGCGTTGTTGCCTGTCTCGCGGTAGAGTTGTCCCAGCAGGAAGTTGAGTCGTGCCCGTTCAATCTTCCCCTTGGTGTGCTTGATGGCACCGCGCAGGCATGGTATGGCCTCCTGATACTGCCGGGTGAGTATCTTGTAGGCTGCCTCGGTGTTCTCTTTCTCGATGGTTCCATGGCGTGTGATGCTGTCGCGCCGCATCTTTCCCAGTATGTCCTCGGCGTCGTAGGCCCATCCCAGCGCCACGTAGCAGCGTGCCAGCCGCGCCTTGGCCACGCATGTGATGTCGGGCTGCGTGCTGTAGAGCCGCAGGATATAGTTGTAGGTGCTGGCCGCTTCGATGAATTCGCCACGGCGGAACTGTGCCTCGGCCATGAGGAACCATGCGCGGTAGAGGTATGGGTTGAACTCCTTGCGAGCCAGGTAGGCTTTCTCCTTTGCCGTCTTGCGCTTGTTGGCATTGGTGGTCGGGCGCTTCTTGATGCTGTGCAGCTTGATGGCCTTCTCGCTCTTGGTGATGGCCGTCTCGTAGTTTCCCTTGCCCAGTTCGGCGGTCTTCTTGTTTGTGCAGATGTACATGGGCAGCATCTGGGTGTAGTCTTCCACGTGCCCCTTAAGCTGTGCCTCGCGCCCTTCCTTATAGGCCACTTGGCCGTTGTAGAGTGTGTTGAAGCGTGCCGTGGTGGCATGAAAGAATCGGGTGGCCGAGGTGTTCTTCTTGGTCGAGCAGGATGCAAGTGCAAGCATTACAAGCAAATGCATGCAAAGGCGGATGCCTCTTCGGCACCAGCCTTTGCGTTCTGTGTATGTGTGCATTCTCATCCCTCGTGTCCTTTGCGGGCCTGCCGCAGCCCTTGTCTTGCCCTCTGCATGGTGGTGGCAGATGGCTGTCGGGTGCGGTGCAATGCCCCTATTATATAACGTTCGCGCGTACCTATATATTATGTGGCGGGCTTGGTTTGTGGTTCCTGCCTTCTTTCCTCCACGATGAGTATCACCTCGTCGCGTACCTCTTCGGGCAGTTCTATGCCGCGCAACTGCAAGCTGCGTGCCCATCCGGCCACTTCCTCCTCGCGCATGGTGTATAGCACGTCGCGAAACTCGTCGGTCTCCTCGTCGGTGTAGTCCTCTGGCGCACGTCCCCTGAAGCGGTCCAGGTCCTCGTCATCGTAGTATTCCACGCCCTTGCTCACCGCTGAGAGCAGACTCTCTTTCTCGCACACCTCGTGTTGCCCGCAGCATTCCGCGTCGGGGATGACGGGTGCTTCCGCCTTCTCGGTTCCCTTGTTGTGGTACAGATACAGCATGGCAGCCACCGCGCCCAGCGCCAGCAGACTGATGACGGTGATTATGTATATCATCCTTGTGCTCCTCCTTCCTGTTCCTCTTCGATGTGGAAGCCCTTGAGCTCCTGCCAGAAGCGTGGGTAGGACTTGCTCACCACCTGCGGGTCATTCATCTCCAGGCGGCCGGTCACCATGCAGGCAGGTGCCAGTGACATGGCCATGCGGTGGTCCTCATAGGTGTCGGCCACCGGGCGCTCCTGTGCAGGGCGGCGCTCGCCGTCCCATGAGAGCACGCAGCCGTCCTGTTCCCTGAGCACATAACCCAGTTTGCCCAGCTCGGTGCGTAGTGCTGTCAGGCGGTCGGTCTCCTTGATCTTCAGGCTCTGCAAGCCTGTGAAGCGGAAGGTGACACCCAGCAGGGCGCAGGTCACCACCACCGTCTGTGCCAGGTCGGGCTGCCGCACGAAATCGTACTCATAGTGCTCGCAGGGTTTGCCGCAGCGTGTGAGGCGGATGCCTTCGGTGCCGTCTCCATCGCGTACAAACTCAGTGGCGATGCCCAGCGGGCGGAATATCTCGCGTATGGCAGCATCGCCCTGCAGACTCTGGCTGAAGAGTCCGCTCAGAGTGACAGACGGCTCGCTGTCGTGCGTGAGTGCCATCATCTCGTACCAGTAGCTGCTTGCGCTCCAGTCGTTCTCCACTGTGTAGGGTGTGGGCGCGTACTTCACCGGTTCCACTCTGAGTGTGCGCTCGTCCTGCCAACTGGCTTTGGCTCCGAAGGTACCCATGATGGAGAGCGTCATGTCGATATAGGGGCGGCTCACGATGTTGCCTGTCAGGGTGAGCGTGAGCCCCTGTTCCATCATGGGGGCTATCATCAGCAATGCGCTGATATACTGACTGCTCACGCTCCCGGGCAACTCCAGCGCTCCGCCCTGCAGACTGTGGCCTGTGATGCGCAGCGGCGGGAAACCCTCTTCGGCGGCATACTCGACTGCCGCACCCAGCCGGCGCAGGGCATCCACCAGAATGCCGATGGGGCGGTGGCGCATCCGCTCGGTGCCCGTGATGGTGTGCGTGCCGGGGGTGATGCTCAGATATGCGGTGAGAAATCGCATTGCGGTGCCTGCCGCCATGATGTCGATTACGTCGGGCATAGTGCTCAATGCACGCAGCATGACCTGTGTGTCGTCGCAGTCGGAGAGGTTTCTCACCTCGGGCACCTGCCCTGCGCAGTTTCGCGCAGCCAGTGCCTGGATGACGAGTGCACGGTTGCTAATACTCTTGCTTGCAGGTAGTTGTGCGTGCACGCGGAGCCTCTCTGGCGGGTATATAGTGATACGCATAGATGTCTAATATGATGAATTTGCTTGCAAATACGTTACAAAGTTACGAAAATATTTGGAGGGAATGAAAAATCACCGTACCTTTGCAGTGCAAATAAAAGGTAACGGGATGTAGCGCAGTTGGTAGCGCACACGTCTGGGGGGCGCGAGGTCGCAAGTTCGAGTCTTGTCATCCCGACCTAAGAAAGGGCTGGATTCCATTTGGAACCCAGCCCTATTTCTTTTTTTGGCGTGGCCGTAGGTGCCGGGCGCGGCGCCCTTTCGGGTGGCACAGGACTGTGGTGGAGTGAGAGCAGCTGGGCTCCCGGCTGCTGTGGTGGCATTGGCTGGTTCGCCCGATTGGGGGGAGGAGGACAGGAATGGTGCCCTGACCATAGTTTCTCAAGGTGGCGGGGCACGCCAGGGGGCGTGTCGTGCATTCCCGCTTGTTCTCATGGATGGGGGCAGAGTGGCTTCTGCGGACAAAGGTGAAAAGCTGTGCTTGGGTTGTACGGACTGCTTTGTCCGGTCCGTGCCAACCGGCTTCTGATTTCAAATAACTTTATTCCAGATGAGTGTGGAGGCTGTCGTGCAGGGCAGTTCATGCCCTTGTACAGACAAGCCGGGGGTATTGGCTGGAAAAATGCAGTGCGCTGCATGGGCCTTTGCACCGCGCTGCATCGATCATTGCAGCGCGCTGCGTTTGCCTTTGCACCGCACTGCGTGAGACTCCTCATTTTGGTGGAGTGGAAATGGCGGAGCCCTTTGTCGTGGCTGCCAGCATGGAAAACGGAGCGGCCGGGTGCCCCTGCCTGCATAGTGCTGCCAGCATGGACACCCGGCCGTTCTCTGCCGTGTGGTCTTGTACATCCGTCCAAGCGGTCGGGCGAATGTGGTTGTATGGGCTTAGCGCCGCTTCTTCATCTCCCTCACCTCATCGATGGAGTATCTGTGGTCAAGGCATATGAAGTACTCGGGATGAGGCACGCGCTTGTCCTCGGGGGGCAACTGCATGTAGTCGCCATAGAGCAGGCGCAGGTAGGCATCGTAGTCGCGCGGCACGGTGACCGTGGTGGTCTCGAAAGGCAGCTCGATGACATCCCTGAACCACTGCGTCTGGAATATCCTTCCTTCCCACTGCGTCACGCACACACACTTCTTGCCCGAAGCCCCGGTGGCGTATGTGCGCTCGAAGTCGAGGAAGCGCTGCAGGTACTTCTTGGGGTTGCGCTTGCGCCAGAGGTTGAGCACGCGCACTCCTGCTCCGTGGATGTCGCCGTGCAGCAGGCAGGTGAAGATGGAGGAGAAGCGGAACTGGCACACCGAGTTGATGTACTTGTCAAAGTAGTGATGGCTGCGGAACTGGCGTGCGGCGATGGTTGCATCGTCTTCGTCAAACTCGTCCATGGGGAAGATATCCACATAGATGCCCATGATGAAGGGCATGTGCTCAAACTCCCAAATGGTGCTGCCACGGTGGGATATCTTGGCAAAGGGTGCGTAGTAGCCCTCGTCGTCCACCGAGATGATGTCGTAGCCCTCGGCGCGTATGGCCTCGCCCATGGCCAGGAGACGGTTGTAGTCGGCCCGTGGTACGTAGATGTCGATGTCATCGTCCCAGGGTATGAAGCCCTGGTGACGCACTGCTCCGAGCACAGTGCCGCCGCATCCCACATACCGGATGCCGTGTCGCTGGAAGAAGTCCTTGGTGAAGAGGAACGTCTCAAGCAGCTTTTCCTTCTGCAGGTCGCCTTTGATCATATCTGGTCAGTCGAATAGGTTGAGGAACAGTTCGGCGCACCACAGCTGCCACTTCTGGTTGCCTGTGAGCTTGTGCAGGGGTATGTCCTGGCGGAACTCCGCTCTCTTGGGACCCTCCCACTGGCTGAAGATGGCATCCACAGGGCGTGGCATGGGTATCTTGAAGGGAATCTCCAGGTCGGGGTACTTGATTGCATAGAGTCCGCGCACCAGGTACTTGGGCTCTCCGTAGCGCACGCGGTCCATGTCGAGGGGGTCTGCCATGACGAGGCGGGCGTAGGGGTCGTAGTAGGGCAGGCGCGCTACGGCGAAGGCGTTGAGGTATGAGCTGGAGCTCTCTATCGAGAACACTTCGTCCATGAAGCGCATATAATCTATGCCACCATCGGCGGTGCGGTAGCGCTCGTAGAGCTCCATCTGTGACACAGGATGCGTGAGTACAAGGTCGGGCTCAAGGAATGTGTAGCGCCGCGCAAAGGAGTCGAAGTCCCACAGTGGAGTGATGAGCTTGTCCATGCCACCGAATATGAGGTCGGCGCTCTCGCCCACGAGCATCATCTGCACGCCGTCTTTCTTGGCCATGATGGCGGCCTTGTATATCTGCGGCTCGATGGAGTGTACGGGCGCGTCCTTGGCTGCCATGACGATGGGAGCGTACTTGCGGTAGTCGTCGAAGTCGATGCTGACCAGGTGGTGATGCAGTCCCAGGCGGCGGCAGTACTCTTTGGCCCTCTTCACATCGTCGTCGAAGACGCCGGAGTCTGAGATGAAGGTATAGGCGTGGCTGCCTGGCTTGAGGTAGGCTGCCAGGTTGGCACTGTCCATGCCGCCCGATAGCAGGATGCCGATATTGTCGTACTTCTCGTAGAGGACGTCTATCTGCTTCTGTATCTCGCGGTCTATGTCGGCGCTTGTATGCACTGGTCTGCGCTGGTCTGCGGGAATGGTCTGGTAACATGAATGGTGGAAGCCGGGGAAGAAGTCCGCGCCGTCCTTCCAGATGTATCGGAATGCGATGTATGAACTAAGGCAGAAATCCTTGTCTATCATATCTCTTTGTTTTTTTTTGCTCTGCCGAGCAGGTTTGTTATGTGTGTGCTTGCTTGATATGGCCTCTCTGGTGCGGGGTGCGGCTCAGCGCTTGATGGCGGTTTCGGGATTGTCCCTCACCTGTCCCAGCGCCTTGTTGATGAGGGTGGATGAAACACCCTTGGTGTAGGGAAAATAGACTATCTTGATGCCGGCCTCTTTGAACTCCTGTTCGTAACGCTTCCATTTGTCCGTGTCGTACCAGTCGTCTCCTACAAAGAGGTAAGAGGCTCCCAGCTTCTTGCACATGGTGAGCTTGTCCATGTCGCTCTGCGGCACCACGGCATCCACGAAGCGTATGCTGCGCACTATCTCCAGCCTGTCCTCGAAGGGTATCATCGCATGCTTGCCCTTGTAAGTGACGAGGTCGTCGGTGGTGACGCCTACGACCAGCTTGTCGCACATGCCTTTGGCGTTCTTCAATAGGTTGAGGTGTCCCACATGAAAGAGGTCAAACACCCCGGCGGTATATCCTATGGTCATCGTATAAATATAGTATATAATCCTTTTTAGGAGCCAGGCAGCCCGGAAGTAGCCCGTGAACGGGCGGTGCCGGGAGGGGTTGCTTGTCCCGGTGCAGCGCTGTGTGAGGCACAGCCCTGACCGCTGGCATGGCAAAAATACGAAGATTATCCGAGAAAGTCACGCCCGAGGGAGTATTATTTTCAAATGCCGCGCCGTAGGGCTTTGTGCTCTCCTGCTCAGTCCGGACGTTGATGGAGAATCCGGTGTGTGCCGGTTGACAAACTATATTCAGCCACTCCGTGCTGCGTATGTGCGGATTGCATCGGGTGTGCAAACGGATTGTTTCCGTCGAATTGCTGAAATGCGTGGACTTCTGCGGGGGTGTGCAACGATAAAATGTGCTAACTTTGTGCGTCAGTAAACGATGATGTATGAATAAATTGACTTTTGTGCCCGCTGGCGGACTGGCCAATCGCATGAGGGCCACAGCCGCTGCCTACACACTGGCCTGTAGGGTGGGTTCCCCGATGAGCGCCGTCTGGTTCTGTGACTGGGCACTCAATGCCCCCTTCCATGCCCTGTTTGAGCCTGTCAGGCTCGAGGGTATGACGCTACGCGATGCCTCCTGGACTGACCGTGTGATGCTCGACCGCCCGCGCCGCAAGAACTTCTTCATTCCCCGTCTGTTCCAGCGCATCATGTTCCGAAGCGCCCTTTATGAGGCACGCATAACGCCCTTGCGTCGTCAGAACTTCGACTTCGAACAGTGGGCACGGCAGGGCAACGTCTATCTGGCATCCTACACCGGATTCCTGCCCTACGACTTCGCCCTCCTGAGGCAGCTCTTCGTGCCGCTTCCCGAGGTGGAGCGCTCCATTGCCCGCTTCACGCGACAGTTTGGCAGCCACACCATTGGCGTGCACATCCGACGCACGGACAATGTGGATTCCATACGCCAGAGTCCCACCGAGCTCTTCATTGACGCCATCGACAGAGAACTGCAGGCCAATCCTGCCACCGCCATCTTCCTGGCCACCGACTCCGAGGCCATCAAGGACGAGATGCGCAGGCGCTACGGCGAAAGGGTGCTGACAGCCACCGAGGAGGCCGACCGTGACTCCATCAAGGGCATCAGAGGCGGCATCGTAGATATGTTCGCCCTCTCGCGCACCGATAAGATTTACGGCTCGTTCCAGAGCTCGTTCTCCGAGTTGGCCTCGCAGATAGGCGGTGTAGAACTGCAGATCTTGAGCAAGGACTAAACTGGCTCAGCCGTATAAGCGCGGACTGGCGTGGGATAGAGACTCCCGCGCCGGTCCGCGATTGTGTTTTCTTTGCCCGTTGCACCGCACTGCGCTTCGCGGTTGAAGGTTGCCTCTTGTCATCCTCACCCCACTTCGTTGCCATGGGCAATGCTTCAGCGCCACAGCGCCGCCCCGCTCCTTAATCCCTCGTCCTGCATTCTCAAGCATGGCGAAGCGAGACTCTTGATGCCAGCCTCTGGGTTCCTGATTGTTCCGTGTCGTGCATGGGACAGATTCTTCTGCCCTTATCTGAAGTGAGGATGCGTTTTCCCGGTTGCTGTCCTCTGTCCTTTAGTTGTCAGAGGAGCATGGAGCAAAGAAAAAGGAAGCAAGGAGGATGTCCTTGCTTCCTTATATATATACGCGCGCGTGAGACATTGTCCTTGATTGCGCGTTGCGGTAGAGGTGCTGCGCGAACGGGTCATGGGAGACCTGCCCGCGCATAGCCTTGCCTGCAGTTATCTTCTGGCCTTACCCTTCTTGGCCTGCTTCTTGGCAGTGAGATCGAGCACGCGCACGTTGCGGAACTTCACTCCGGCACCATGTCCAAGGAAGCCAATGTGGCCGGTCTTATTGAACATACCGGGATGGTTGCGGTGATCTACGGTGTAGGGATTCTTGTCGCTTCCGTTGGGGTCCACGTTGTGACCCTGGCAGGCCTTGCGTACGTCGCCATCCACAATCACCTCGCCGTTCACAGTCACTGTGATGTGGTCGCCCACCACGCGTATTTCCTCGTAGCTCCATTCGCCCAGAGGCTTGTGCTTGATGCGCTTTGCGGGAATCACGCCATACACTGAACCGTGTACCTGATACTCGTGCAAACCAGCATAGATGGGGTCATCGTGATCCAGAATCTGCGATTCACACATACCATAGTATGCGGCATCCACACCCATGGGAGTGCGTATGCCCACGCCGTTGTTCACGCCGGGACGCACGAAGCAGAACTCAAAGCGGAACACGAAATCCTGATACTCCTTCACGGTGTAGAGGTTGCTCTCGTTGCCGTAGTTGGCTGTCACGTAGATGCAGCCGTTGATGGGCACATAGCCCACCTTGTTGCCGGTCCACTTGTCCAGGTTTGTGCCGTCGAAGAGAATCTCGTAGCCCTCCTTCTTCTCCTCGTCGGAGAGGGTGAAGATGGGTGATGGCTGCATTTCGGCAAGCATCTTCTTGATTTCATCCACTGCGTAGCCGTCGTCGGCGCTGCCGTGTGCCTTGATGATGTCGGAAGCCTTGGCCATGTTGGCCTTCACGATGTCATATTCGATGTCCTCCTTTGTCTGCTTCAGGATATCCTTCTCGGCCAGTGCAGCCTGGTAGTTGATACCCTTGTCGTCGAGGTACTTGCCCACGGCGATGAATGCGTTGCGGGTGGGGGTGTTGCCCAGTGCCTTCAGCACCAGAGTCTTGCTCTTGCTGCTCTTGGCGATGCCCAGTGCACCCACGAGGCGCTCGCTGCGCTTGTCGATATCGCCTTCCTTCTCGCTTACCAGGCTCACATACTTGGCCAGTGCGCCCTCATCTCCGGCCTGTGCAGCCTTGAGCAGAGGAGCAGCTGCCTTGTAGTTGGTGCTCTGCTTCAGCGCTTCCAGGGCCTCGGCACTCTTGCTCTTCTCCCATATGCCCTGCAGTTCTGCTACCGATGCATCGGTGCCTGTGGCTGCCAGCACGGGATAGAAACGGGCCTGCTTGCTGGCCTTCTTCATCTCTGCACTGAGTGTCTTGTGCTGGGCATCAGCGTTCTGTGAAGCCACGCTTGCGCGCAGGGCGTTCTGCCAAGCCTTCACCTGAGCCTCGGGTGCCTTGTCGAGACGTGCTGCCAAGCTGGCTGCATTCTTCACGCTTACCACGCTGGGCATTGCCTCCAGTGCGGCCTCGGCCACGTCGGACTCCTTACTGTCGCACAGAGCAAGCGCCTGGTCGGCCACACTCTTCAGGTGGCGGTTGCCTGCCAGCTTGAGCAGAGCCTCCTGGCGGTCGCTTGTCTTGGCGGCTGCAAGAGCCTTGCTCACCATGCCGTTGAGGTCGCCCTTGAAGCACTTGAGTGCCTGCTGGGCCTCCTCATCGTTGTCGGTGCCTATCTGTGCCAGCAGCACTTCGGCAGCGTCATCGCCTCCGATGCGTCCCAGAGCCTCGATGGCAGCCTCGGCCACATCGCCGCCCTTCTTGACGGCCTTTATCAGCAGAGGCTTCTGACTGGCCAGTCCGTTCTCGCCCAGCCAGTTGATGATATCCACCTTGCCCTCTTCCTTGCACGAAGAATACTTCTTGGCCACCTTCTGAGCCAGTTCGTCATTGACCAGCTTGTGGTCTGTGGCGTAGTTGAGAGCCTGCATGCGCAGTGCGTGATCCTTGCTCTTGAGGGTCTTCACCACTTGGTCGCCGGCCTGGTCACCCAGCTTCACCAGCTGGTCATAAGCCTCGGCATATACGGGTGCACCGGTGTGGGCGGTATAGGTCACGTCGTTCTTCTTGGAGAGCATGCGCAGCTGAGCCTCGAGGAACTGCTTTGCGGTCTTGTCGGCAGCTTTGGGGATGGCGTTCTGCAGACCCTTGGCCACTGCCTCGCTGTACTTTGCGTTGGTCGATGCAAAGTTCACTGCACCGCTGATGGCATACTCTACCATGTTGTTGGTATGCTTCTCGGCGGGCTGCAGCATGGCAGCCAGCATCTCGATGGAGACGGGTGCGGCCTGCACCAGAGGCTCCATCTCGCGGTTGTAATCGGCCTGTGACTGTATGGGCATCAGTGCAAGTACGTCCTGCACGATGGTCTCGGGTTTCCTCTGACGAGCGTCCTGCGCGCTCAGAGGTGCGGCTGCCAGCATCATGATGCAGGCTGCCGATATGATGGAAATGCTCTTTATCATGTTTCCTTATCTTGTTCGTTTGGGTTAGACATAGGGTTAGATCAGCTTGCCCCACTCGCCGCGCATGGGCTGGAATACCAGTCGGTTGGCTGCGTCATCGTTGATGAAGGTCTGAGTCTTGGGGTCGAAGTTGAGCGTGCGGTTGAGTCGCAGGGCGCACACACCCATGTTGACGATGGTGGCGCTGTGGTGTCCGTTGCTCTCGTTAAGCGCAAACTGGCGGCGTGAACGCACGCAGTCGAGGAAGTCGGTCTGGCGTGGTGCGGGGTCGGGAAGCTCGTTGATGATCTCCTGCACGTTGGGGATGGTGCACTCGAAGCCCTTATACACCTTGCCCTTGGGGCCTTCGATGTAGGGAACCTTGCCCTTGCTCTCGAATCCCTCGCCCTCCAGGATAATCTGGCAACCGTCAGCGTAGGTGTAGGTGATGCTTCTCCATATGCCCACGGCATCGGGATGCTGCTGCGGTGCATCCACTTCCACCTTCACGGGGAACTCGTCGTCCTTGCCCAGGAAGTACTGTACGGGGTCGATGTAATGCTGTCCCATGTCACCCAGTCCGCCGCCGTCATAGTCCCAGTAGCCGCGGAAGGTCTGGTGCACACGGTGCTTGTTGTAGGGCTTGTAGGGTGCCGGGCCGAGCCAGAGGTCGTAGTCCAGCTCCTTGGGGATGGGCTGCACCTCCAGGTTCTCCTTGCCTGTCCAGAAGAACTTCCACGTAAAGCCGGTGGCTCCACTGATGCGCACCTTGAGGGGCCAGCCCAGCAGTCCGCTATCCACAAGCTTCTTCAGGGGCTTCACCTCAGTGCCCAGTCCGTAGAAGGTGTCCTTGAAGCGGAACCAGGTATCGAGTCGGAAGATGCGTCCGTTGCGCTTGATGGCCTCCTCCACACGGCGTCCTTCGCCGATGGTACGTGTCATGGGCTTCTCGCACAGGATGTCCTTGCCTGCGTTGGCAGCCTCTACGGCCATGATGCCATGCCAGTGTGATGGTGTGGCGATGTGCACGATATCCACGTTGGGGTCGTGTATGAGCTCACGGAAATCATGGTAGGCCTTCACTGTCTCGCCGAAGCTCTTCTTGGCGGCAGCCACTGCCGAGTCGAGGTGATTCTGGTCCACATCGCACAGGGCCACCATGCGGCAGCGCTCGTCGCTCTGGAAGTGGAGTTCGCTACGGCCTATGCCACCCACACCTATGATGCCTCGTGTGAGTTGGTCACTCGGAGCCACATAGTTGTTGGCTCCCCCCATCTTGCCCAGCACTTGGCGGGGAAGGACGGTGAAGAGTGCAGACGCGGCTGCTATTCTCTTCAGGAAACTTCTTCTGTTTACAGTCATGTTGTTTTAGGATTGTATATGTTACTGCTTTGTATTGCTTTTTGTGAGCCAGTGCGCTTGCTTTCTGCATGTCGTGCAGTTGGCTGTGGGGTTTGGGTCTTTGTGTCGGCCGCCCTTCAGGATGCTTCCTGTGGTTGCATGTTACTCGCGTGCGCACATTCTTTCGTCAAAGTTACTCAGATTATATGGAATGGTGGCCATGCTGATGCATTTTCTTTCGCGAGACCTTGCAAATTGTTGCTTTCGGTATGCAAAAAGTCTCCTTATTTATATATAAAGGGGTGTTTTTTCTATATGACCCCGCTTGATAAGGTGTGGAAAGTGGGCCTTCTCTTGTTGGCACCGCTTTCCTTTCATAAAGCGCACTGCGGTGCGATGGCTGGCGCAGCGCGCTGCGTAGGGCGATGCAGCGCGCTCCGATGGCTGGTGCAGTGCGCTGCACTTTTTCTCCCGATAATCTCCGCCCGTCTGCCTGCTGCATTTCTGCCTTGGGGCAAATAAACCTCTGGATTTCTCCCTGTTGCCTGCTCTGGTGGATGGAAAAATGTGGATTGTAGAGGAAAAGTGCATGAGAAAGGCTTGGGGATGGGGATGGTTGGGGGAATATTTGTACCTTTGTCCCCGAAGGACTTCGGTGGCCGAGGGCTGCCGGTGTACCTTGCAGGCGGGAGGAGGCATTCGGAAGAGGCCTGAATCCGCCCTTGGACAGTCTCAACGTACTAGTAAATATGGAAAAAAAGCAGAAAGCGAGAAACCACGCATTCGACATCCTGTGCGGCATCTGTATTGTGCGCATGGTCACCCTGCACATCATGACGCTCACAGGACAGCGTGACCAGGTGTGGTGGCAGGAGGTTATGCAGTGGACCTATTACTTCATGAGCTTCTTCTTCTTCAAGGCTGGTTACTTCTGCCGCAGCGTTGGCGGTCGCAACAGAGCCTATCTCATCGACCGCAGCCAGCGGTTGCTTGCCCCCTATCTGTCGAGTGCCTTCATCGGCCTGCTCGTCTATTTCTCCTTCTACTACCCGCTCAAGAACAAGTACGGGCATTTTGTGGAGGACATCTCATGGAGCCAGCTCTACAAGACGAGCGGTGTGTATGGCAACACCCCTATATGGTTCCTCTTCTCCTTCTTCTGCATGTATGTGGTGGCGCATTTCACCGAGAAGGTGCGCTATCTGCGCTGGGTGTGGGCGCTGGGGCCGCTGATGAGCTGGTGGCTGTGGACTCAGGGCAACCCCTTATACATGAGCGTCAACAATGTCTTCATGGGTCTCTTCTTCTTCTACCTTGGTCACATGTGGCACTGGGCTATGGAGAAGTTCGGCGACAGGCGCATGCTTCTCTTTTCGACAGTCCTTGTGGTGGCTGCCGCAGTGGGCAATGTGCTTCTGCCGGGGCAGTATGCCATGAGTTCCAATACCTTCACGGGCCATTCCCTCATGGCGGTGGTCAATGCCACTCTGGCGCTCTGCGGTCTGTCGGGCATCCTGCTCGCTACCCACGTCAGACGCGTCCCCTGGCTCTGCTATATAGGCGAGCACAGCATGGTATATTTCCTTCTGCATTACCCCATGCTGTATTTCTACAAGTTCACACACCTCTGCTTCGGTAGGGGTATCTATCGTCATCCCGATGATGCAATCATCCTCATCCCGGTCATCTTCTGCATCTGTTCGTGGCTGGTGCCCTATGTGGAGCAGTTGCCATGGTTGAGCGGGCGATGGGGCAAGCCTAATCCTGCCCGGGTGGCAGCGGCAAGTGCACCACAGCCCTCGGCAGAGCCTGCCAGGGAAAAAATGCCTGCCCAAGACGAGGCAGTGCCAAATAAATAAGGTATATTTGCAGTGCGATGAAAGATTCACTGGTGGACGTATCCGTCCTTATGCTGTTCTTCAACCGTCCCGAGCCTCTCAAGAAGGTCTTCGAGCAAGTGCAAAGGGCGAGGCCTGCACGGCTGTTCCTCTATCAGGACGGCCCCAGGAGCGAGGCTGATATGCCCGGCATCATGGCGTGCAGGCAGGTGGTGAGTGCGATAGACTGGGATTGCGAGGTGCACCAATGCTACCAGCCCACCAATTACGGGTGCGATCCGTCGGGCTTCATGTCGCAGCAGTGGGCCTTCTCGATGACCGACAAGTGCATTGTGCTCGAGGATGATGTGGTGCCCTCACCCACCTTCTTCACCTTCTGCAAGGAGATGCTCGACCGCTACGAGCACGATGAGCGGGTGGGCATGATAGCCGGCTTCAACACCGACGAGCGTACGCCCGACGTGAGCGACGACTATTTCTTCACCACCAACTTCAGTATCTGGGGCTGGGCATCGTGGAGCCGTGTTATCGGCAAGCGCTCTGCCGACTATGCTTTCCTGGATGACGCCGAGGCCATGAGCCGCCTGCAGGCACTCACCGAGGAGCGTAAGTTGAGGCGTGATTTCCTGCCCATGTGCCAGGCACACAGGCTGTCGGGCAAGGCTTATTTTGAAACCATCTTCCAGTCACAGCTCTTGCTCCAGTCGCAGATGACCATCGTACCGCGTGTGAATATGATTAACAATGTGGGCGTAACCGATGATTCCACCCATTTCGCAGGCAGCATCAGCACCCTGCCACACGGCTACAGGCGCATCTTCACCATGGGCCGTTACGACCTGGAGTTCCCTCTGAAGCATCCCCGATATGTGGTGGAACACGTGGAATACCGTCATCGTGTGTATCGCACGATGGGTTGGCGCAGCCCTTGGATAAAGGTGGGCCGCTCCTTGGAGGAGCTTTACCTCAATGTGAAACACGGCAACTGGGCCTTCATCGCCCAGTCTGTCAGGAACCGCATCCGCAAATGGATGGGAAAGACAGCATACAGATGAGAATACTGACCATAAGTACCAGCGAGCGCACAGGCGGCGGAGCCATTGCTGCCAGCCGTCTCAACGATGCCCTTTGCCGTAATGGCATGAAGGCCCGCATGCTGGTGCGTGACAAACAGACCGATGCTGTGACGGTGGCTCAAGTGGGCAACAAGTGGCCCAAGATAGCTGAACGGTTGGATGTGCTGCTGCACAACGGACTCGACCGCAAGGGCATGTGGCTGGCCGACACGGCTTCCTGGGGGGTGGATGTACTGAATACCCAGGAGTATCGCGAGGCGGATGTGGTGCACCTGCATTGGGTCAACCAAGGGATGCTTTCGCTGTCTGCCTTGGAGAAGATGGCACGTGAGGGCAAGCCTATGGTGTGGACACTGCACGATGAATGGCCCTTCCTGGGCGTGTGCCACTATCGTGGAGCATGTCAGGAGACCGACTGCCGCCACTGTCCCATCATGCGGGGTGGATTGCCGCATCGTATCCTGGAGCGCAAGAGGGCATTGCTCAGGCAGGCACACATCACACTGGTGGGCTGCAGCCAATGGATGACCGACCGCGCACGCAAGGCATTGCCCGGAGTGCGTGTAGAGCATGTCAACAACTGCATCCCGCACTCCATTTATCATCCCATCCCGCAGCAGCTTGCTCGCCAGCACTGGCACCTCCCCCAGGAAGCACGCATCGTGCTCTTCTGCAGCCAGAAGGTGACCGATGAGCGCAAGGGTATGCGCTATCTGGCAGAGGCTCTCGGACAGATGGACAGCAGCCGTCTGCATCTGGTGGTGGTGGGCAGGGATGCCCGGTCAGTGGCCTCGCTCTGCCCGGGCATAGCGTTCACCGCACTCGGTTCGGTGACTCCCGACGAGATGCCGATGGTCTATGCTGCCGCCGATGTCTTTGTGACTCCCAGCCTGGAGGACAATCTGCCCAACACGATAGCCGAAGCGATGAGCGTGGGAACACCCTGCGTGGGGTTCCGCACCGGGGGTATCCCCGAGATGATTACGCATCTCACCTCGGGTTATGTGGCCGAGCAGTGCAATGCAGCCGACCTGGCCAGTGGCATCGGTTATGTGCTCTGCCATCCGCTGCGTGAAGCCGCTGCCCGGCAGGCTGCCCGTGACTACAACGAAGGCCGTGTGGCAGAGCGGTACATCAGTATTTACGAGTCGCTATGAATGCCTCTTTCCCGCTTGGGGCAGAGGCCAAAGCCGCTTGGTATGACCGTTTGCCCGTCTTGCGGCAGAAGCATCGGGCACTCGTGACGACAGACAGAACCATTCTTTTAATAATATAAACAGAACTATAGAACAACAGAGAAAAGGAGAAGATACAGGATATATGAATCAAGAGAACAACCTACCTTCGTCGGAACCGACCGACAGCGCGGTGCCTCCGTCTGAACCTCAGGGACCGCTGATAACCATTGCTACAGTCACTTACAATGCTGCGCAAACGCTGGAGAGAACACTGCAGAGCGTAGCGCGACAGGATTACCCCCGCATAGAGCACCTCATCGTGGACGGGTGCTCCACCGATTCCACGCTGAGTGTAGTGCAGAGCTATGTGGCCGAGAACACGCGCACTTCGCATCCCCATCATATTCGTTTGATCTGCGAACATGATTCCGGGCTTTATGATGCCATGAACAAAGCCATCACCAATGCCAGTGGAGTGTATCTGGTATTCCTCAATGCGGGCGACTGTCTGCATGCCGACTCCACCATCTCACAGGCTGTGGCGAAGGCCCAATGGCGCAAGGGTGATGCACGCAATCCGGCTGTGCTCTACGGTGAGACCGACCTGGTGGATGAGGCTGGGCAGTTTCTGCGTCATCGTCGCCTGAGTGCCCCCAGGCAGTTGGCCTCCCGTTCCTTCCTGAGCGGTATGCTGGTTTGCCATCAGTCGTTCTATGCACGCACCGACTTGGCCCGTTGCACTCCCTATGATTTGCGTTATCGCTTCTCGGCCGATTACGACTGGTGCATCCGCCTCATGCGGTTGGCCGAGCGACGCGGACTGCAATTGGTCAACACCGAGGCCGTTCTCACCGACTATCTCAGCGAGGGAATGACCACCCGCCACCATAAGGCATCGCTCCTGGAACGCCTTCGCATCATGGCCCGTCATTATGGTTGGTTACGTGCTTTGGCAGCCCATGCCTGGTTTGTCATCAGGGCGGTGTTGAGGAAATAGCAGGGTGGATATTCAAGGCAATCAGTGGAGAAAGGCATCTTGTGTCCTTTCTCCACTGATTGTCATTTGGCTACCCGTTTCTTCCCTCCTGATATATATATACCGCGCGAGGGTTTTCCCGCAGTCTTGCGTCCTTGTAGATCGTATGTGATATTTTGGTTCTGGACGTTCTCTGTTGTGCTGTGGATGCTGGTTGTCAGTTCTCCCTTTTCATTTGGCCACATATCATAGAGGACTTTGCCGCCCTGCTCGAAGTGGACGAGGATGGAGCGGTAGTCGTTCACCACGTTGCTGTTGCACATCCACTCCATATACCAGGCTTCTGTAGGCCCGAAGATACAGTCACGCCCCTGCCATGATGTCACACCTATCCCCTTTATGATGGTGCGGTTGTTTAGCTCCACATATTCCAGAGGGAGGTTGGTTCCAAAGGTCCCGGTCTTTATCTCTTCTATGCTACCATATATATAAGGGTTCCTGGCGCTGGTGCTTTGGGAGTTTGGCAGCCTGAAACTGCGTAGCTCCTTGCCTGCTTCCCATTGGAAATTGTATGCGAAGCAGGAAGCGGATATGTTTCCGTAGGACAGGAAGTACGGTGAACTGAGCATGATGTGCGGTCTGTCCAGTTTCTCTATGAAGTATGCAACGGAGTCGGGAATCCCTTCTATATGTCTCCAGACTTTCATTCGCGTTGAATTCAATTTCGTTGTGTCGCCCTTGATATAGAAGTCTGTGCGCTCGTAATTGGGGATGTACTTGGTTGTTCCGCCGTCATTCACTTCGGTAAACCACGATTCATATCTCAGTGTATCCAGCTTCAATTCAGTCCAGCGCGTTCCTTCTTCGTAATAGCCTTGGGCGTGAGAAGGGAATGTAAGTATGGTAAAACAGATGATGCAAGCGATTATCCTCATGTCCGTTCCGTTTTTATGGTTGTATGCGATATTGTCTTTGACAAATGTACAGAGAAATATTCTTAACTGAGGAAGAAGTTGCTTTTTTTCCCCTTAATGCATCAGATTCTTGTGATTTTGCAATGTCAGGATGGCAAAAAGCCCACTTCTCCTGTGCTCTGAAGTCAGTTGCACGAGTTGTGCTGGCATACTTCGATGTGCACGGGAGTTGCCTCTTCTGCGCTTGTGGGTGGGGCTGTAAGATGGTTTAAGGTCTGGTTAAGCTGTCGCAGAAGCCCTCTCTTCATCTCATTCCACCAGTATGCGCAGGGCCGTTTCGCGGTCTGCTCCCAGCGAGATGGCTGTGTGGCAGTCCTGTTTGGCCAGCTTCTTCCGCTTCATCGACATGTAGAGGGCAGCACGGGAGAGGTATGCATCGGGGTTCTTGGGGTTGAGCTCCAGCGCACGGTTCATATCATGCAGGGCTGTTTCATACTGCTTGCGGTCCTGTTCCATGCCTCCTCGAGCCAGATAAAGGTCGGCTCTGTTGGGGTAAAGTTCTATCAGCGAGGTGATTTGCTCCATGGCTTCACGGGGGCGGTTGTCGCGGTCGTTGAGCAGAGCCAGTGCCATTCGGGCTTCCACGTGGTCGGGTCGGAGTCTGATGAGATGCTCGTAGTCGGCCCGTGCCTGCTTGTAGAGACGCTGGCGGGTGTAGATATAGGCACGGAAGAAGAGCGCTTCCTGATGGTCGGCATTCAGGTTGAGTACGTCGTCATAATCCGCCAGCGCGTGCTTCTCGTCGCCCCTGCGCAGGTAGAGTGATGCCCGGTCGAGCAGCAGTCCAAGGGTGGTGGGCGAGAGGTTCAGTCCCATGGAGTAGGATTCGAGCGCCTCTGTCTGCTGTCCCCTGCGCTCCTGTATGCGACCAAGATGCTGGAATAGGATGGCATTTGACTTCAGTGCGGGCTCCTGTGTGAGCGCTTTGCGCAACAGCCCCTCGGCCAGTGTGAGACTGTCCTGAGCCAGTGCATCGAGTGCTGCACGCACGTTCTGCTGGTAAGTTTGTGCCTGTGTCTGTGCCGACAGAGCCAGCAGCATGAGGCCGAAAAGTATTCTGTTCATGTGGCAAAATTACGTAAAATCTCTCTCCCGAGCGCCTTTTCTACAATATTTAAGGTAGCTTTGCCTTTCCGCTTGGCCTCTTGCAACTGATGGTCCTGTGCGCCTCCACACTACTTGGGAAGGATTCCCAGAGCCTGTGCAACATTCTGCGTCGGTGATTGGAATTTTCTATTTTATTTTGCAAAAAGTACTGAAAAGGCTTTTGGAGTCAAATAAAAAAAAGTGACTTTGCGCTAAAGAACGTTAAGCTACGCGTTAAAGTGAACCGAATCTTATCTATTATCTACTTCTATGTATGTGTTTTATGCGGGCAAGAGGATGTGTCTGCCTGACCGTAATGCGGTCTGGAAGTAAGCGAGGAAACTACACAAACCAATAAACATACTTATTATAACTCTAAACTTTCTATTCTGATGAGAAAGAAACTTATCTCTTTGCTGGCTTTTGCAATGTCGGCAATGGTCGGCTCTTTACCGGTGATGGCTCAGTTTGATGTTGCTGCCAATGGTCTGGATCCCGACAGCAAACTGATTTTAGACGCTTCTCAGCTGAGCAGCCCTGCCAGTGACGATGACGAAGGAAAGCACATCGAATGGCTTGTAGATGACAATGTGACCACCTTCTGGCACAGTGACTGGCACAACAAGGTGAGTGGCCCGCATTACATACAAGTGGAACTTCCGTGCGAGATTACTGGTTACTACCAGCTCGTATTCGGCCGCCGAAACAGCAGCAATACGTGTCAGCCCACCGAGATGCTGGTTCAGCAGACTGCGGATGGCCTCAACTGGACCGATGTGAAGAAGGTGGAACTGGAATGGAAGGGCGATGATGACCAGGGTAAGTACGTCATCTCTACGTTCTTCCGCCTCAGAGGTGCCAAGGCTCTGCGCTTCACTTGCACAAAGACCAACACCAACTTGAACGACGGACGCCCCTGGCACTGTGCCGAGTTGCAGGTTTACAAGGCCAATGAGCAGGCTGCACTCGCGGGTGCTATCAATGAGCTGCTCATGGCCTATGACCGCTATCTGCCCTATAATCCCAATGAACTGAGCATCGGTACAGGCTTTGGCCAGTACTCCGACACCGAGGCATGGGCAGCCTTCCAGCAGGACATGGCTGTGGCACAGAAGTATGCCGAGACCCTGGACGAGGGTGGCACGGTGTCCAAGGAGGACATCAATGCCATCGTGGACAAGGTGGAGGCCGACTACAAGGCCATCATGGCCAGCCTGGTGACCTTCAGCATGCCCGATGGCTACTACCGTATCGTGGGCGGCATGAAGTACTACACCGAGCAGGAGAGCGGCGAGACCGACCTGGAGGGCAATCCTGTGATGGAGCGGTCTTACTACGACATTGCCATGTTTGGTAGCCTGGACGGCTGGTGCTGGTGGGGCGCGCGTGACGAGAAGGACGCACGCCAGCTGTGGAAGCTCAGCATGGTGGGCAAGGATGTCAAGATGGTCAATGCCGCCACAGGCATGCAGTGTGCCGGCCTCAGTGGTGGTGCCATCAGCATGAGTGCCGAGGTGGACACCCTCATGGGCTTCGATTATGTGGGCACCGAGGACAACCACGACATCTTCTACATCCGCTATGCTTCCTCGCGCACAGACTATGAGGCCAACGGAAGCACCTACTTCCACCAGTGGGGGCATGGCAAGGGAGCAGGCCAGGCTCCCCACAAGCTGTGCATGTGGCAGGCCACCTGGAACAAGGGTGAAGCATACGTCGGCGACAAGGGCACCTCGGAGTGGTACCTGGAGCCTGTGGGTGACGATGAGGCCCAGGCACTGCTGAATGCCTTTGACCTGGTGAAGAACCACGACAAGATGGTGCTCAACTATCAGGAGTACATCAGCAAAGCCCAGGCTGGGCTGGATATGGCCAAGGACATCCGCAACGTATATGTTCCCGACATGGAGAACCCTGTCATCAAGGCCACCAGCCAGTTCCACTCCCTGTGGACCAAGGTTAAGGAGGGTTCGCTCGACAATCTGCTTGATGGTGATCCCAACACCTTCTGGCACAGCGCATGGAGTTCGGGCGTAGCCACAGGCCCTCACCAGGCCAGCCTGGATGTGACTGTGGACGAGCCCCTGATAGGCATGTATGAGGTGTATGTGGTGCGCCGCAACACCGATAACGACCACATTACCCGCACCAGCCTCTATGGCTCCAACGACGAAACAGCCCTGCAGGAGACTGCCGACACTAAGTGGACACTCATCTGCGACAACGTGTCCATGCCCTGGTACAGCGGCCAGAAGGATGTGTACTCACAGCCCTTCGCCATCAGCGAGCCCTACAAGTACCTGCGCTTCTATGAGGAAGACGGGCGCGGCAAGGACCAGGACTCTTACCGCTGCTTCGGCCACTATGCCACCTTCCAGATATATCCCGCCAACAAGCTGAAGCCCTCGCAGTATGAGACGCTGGGCGATGTGGCCAGCACGCTCAATGCTCTGGTGGATGCCTATCCCTCGCTGGACATGGCCGCTCTGACCATTGAGCAGTACAACACGCTGGTGCAGGCTTATGATGCCTTTGCGGCCAAACTGGTTGACCCGGCTCCCTTGCGCAATGCCATCAGCAACAACCGCAAGTATCCCGACTATGTGAGGGTGGGCGATGCTCCTGGCTTCTGGACTTCAGAAGAGACAGGAACAGCCCTGGCCAAGGTGATTGCTGATGCCGCGCGCTACGACAGCCTGTCGGTACTCACGCAGCAGCAGAGCGACCAGTACATAGCCGACATCAAGTCTGCCAAGGACGCTCTCTTCGCTGCAGCCCTGCCTGTTGACACCACCAAGTGGTACCACCTGAAGTTTGATACCGAAGAGAACTTCAACCTGCACAACTGGAGCAAGGACAACATCAAGCACGGCACTCTCTATGGCCAGAGACTGGCTGTAGGTGTGCGTCCCGACGAGAACGAAGTGGGCAGTGTGCTCGATGATGCCGACATCCAGCCAGGTTCTGAAATCTACTACTTCAGCGACGAACAGGTGACCAATGAGGCTGCATCCCAGTTCCGCTTCGTGGCTCTCACCGACACCACATTCGCTATCCAGAACCGCGCAAGCGGCTTGTTCATCCATCGTGATATGATCAAGAACGATGGAGGCATCAGCTTGCAGTGGATTCCTGCTGCATTCACCGTGAAGCCCATCGGCTATGGCCAGAACATCCTGTACATGACCGGTATCGACGGCACTGTAGTGAACAGAGCCCACTTGAATGCATGGGAGCAGACCACCAGTTTCCTGGGCACATGGGACGACAGTAATCCCGGCTGTAACTCACACTTCCTCATCGAGGCTGCCGAGGATATCGATTTCGAGAACTATTCCGCTCAGAGAACCATCAAGCGCCTCTGCGGCGACATTTCTCCCCTGTGCTATCCCTACGGCATGAGCACTGACTGCGGTTCGGCTTACATGCCCATGGGCTGCTTCAGCAAGGACGGCGAGTCATTCCTGGCTCTGAAGAATGTGGATGTAAACATCCAGCCCGGCACTCCCTTCTTTGTGATTCCCGAGGGTGAGTATAATGGCGAGACCACCGAGGACGTTCAGTTCACTCTGGGCAACTCACTCACCTCTGAGCCCAAGAGCGCTGCTGGCCTCTACGGTACGTTCATGGACAAGTGGCTGGGCACTGGCAATGTGGTGTTCACAGACAATATGGCCAAGGGTGTTGAGGGTACTGACAATGGCCGCAACTTCTGTGTGCCTGCCGGTTCTGCTTACCTCGTATATGGCGAGACCTCACTGCCCGAGGGTGCCGAGTACGATATAGCCATCAAGATCAATGGCAAGTTTGACGACTGGACATCTATAAGCAGCACCGTGAACAATGTTGCCAAGCGTGGCAATGTATATAGCCTGGACGGACAGATACTTCGTCAGAACGCAACCCTGAACGACGTGAAGTCAATGGGAAGCGGCCTCTACATCATCAATGGTGTGAAGGTTCTGGTTAAATAACTTTCAAGCCCCTTCCCCGCAGCATGATGGGGAAGGGGCTTTTTACCTTTTCGGGCAACCCGGCAGGGGATTGCCACTGCGTGCCCATTATAGTGGCACATCCAATGTAAATGATTTCCAAGTGAAAACTAATATGAATAAACTCCATTTCCTGCTGCTTGCAGCACTTGCCACACTGCCTGGAGCCGCCCGGGCCGATGAGTTCCGGGTGTCTTCGCCTGATGGTAAGATAACCGCCACAGTGACCCTCGATGAGGGACAACTCTCCTATACGGTGCACAAGGATGGCCGCCTGCTGGTGGCTCCATCGCCGCTGGGTCTCAAGACTACAAACGTTGACCTCACCCAGGGATTGAACCTCGTGTCGTCTGACACCGCAGTGATAGACGACCCCTACACTCTGCCTGTGGGCAAGCAGTCGCAGTATCGCGACCATTGCCACATGCTCTCGGTGGTGACAGAGAGGTCCTCCCTGAGGCAGACAGTGCAGTTCCGCCTCTACGATGACGGTTTTGCCTTCCGCTACGTGATACCCAAGAGCCGCTCGCTCTCCAGAGTGGTACTCACCGAGGAGGCATCCCGCATACGCATGGCAAACTTCTCAAACAGCCTTGCATGCAAGTTCATCGGCAATATCCAGAGTCCCAACTATCCCTACGAGGGACATTATGACCTCTATACCACCTGGTCTGCTCTGCTCCAGGCAGGCGACCGCCGCTTCAATGCACCCACGCTGGCTTCCGACGGCCAGGACTATCTGCTGCTCTCTGAGGCCGACAATCGCGGCATCTTCTGCTCCTCGTTTGTCAAGGCCGAGAACCGCAAGGGCGAGTTCTCATTTGCCTGGACGGGAGAGGTCAAGGACTATGCCGAGGACAAGAAGCAGAGCGTAATCTGCGCGTTGCCGGCCTACACCCCCTGGCGCATGGTGGTGGCTGGCGACCTGGCAACAGTCTTCGAGACCACTATGACCGAGAATCTTTGCCCGCCCACTGTGATAGACGACATGTCGTGGATAAAGCCCGGAGTGTCTGCATGGTACTGGGGCGGCTCTGATGGCAACAAGACCGACATCCAGAAGGTGTATGGAGGCATCAGGGAGGGCGAGTATGACCATGCCGACTTCGCTGCCGAGATGGGCTGGCCCTATACGCTCATCGATGGCGGATGGAGTGCCGAGTGGGTGCCCTCGCTGGTGAAGCATGCCCAGGAAAAGGGCGTGGAGTGCCTGCTGTGGCAGACTGCCAAGCTCTCCGACAGCGATGCCTTCTCGAATGGCAATATGGAGAAGACCCTCAAGCAGTGGGCCGACTGGGGCATCAAGGGCATCAAGATAGACTTCTGGGAGGACGATTCGCACGAGACCATGATACGCATGGAGAACCTCCTGAAGTTGTGTGGAAAGTACAAGATGATGGTCAACCTGCACGGATGCACGCGCCCCTCGGGACTGCGCCGCACCTATCCCTACCTCATGACACAGGAAGGCATCTGCGGAGGAGAAACCAACTTCTGGTGGCCAAGCAATATTACGGGCGCCCACCATCTCGACATAATCTTCACCCGCAATGTAGTGGGGGCGGCCGACTACACGCCTGGCGACTTTGCTTCATTCTATGGCAGCATCCTCACCGGGCAGAGCATGGGGCATCACATGGCTCTGCTCACGGCCTTCGAGAGCGGCATCACCCACATAGCCGAGTGTCCTGAGAACCTCAGACATTTCCTTGGCAAGGACATCATGAAGCGCCTGCCCACGGTATGGGACGAGAGCCGCCTGCTGGAGGGAAAGCTGCTCAAGTATGCCACCATAGCACGCCGCAGCGGCGAGGACTGGTGGGTGTCGGGCCTGTGCACCGATGCGCGCAACTGCAAGCTCACCTTTGACTTCCTCGAGGAAGGCCGCACCTACACCGCCTATATCTATAGGGACGGCACCTGCCGCAGCGATTTGAAGTTCAACAAAGTGCAGGTCAAGAAGGGCAGCAGCCTCAATATCAAGGAACTTTCCGAGGGTGGATTCCTCGTGCAAGTGTCTCCACGTGCCGACTTGGACACTCCTGTGGAGCGCGTCACATACGAGGCCGAATCTACGGTCAACACACTCACCGGCGATGCACGGTGTGCTACCTACAGCCCGCTGCATGCTTCGGCAGGCGGGTATGTCACCTATGTGGGCAAAGGCAGCATGCTTCAGTTCAACAATGTAGTGGCCGACCACGATGGGGAATATATGCTCACCATCTACTACATCACACAAGACAAGCGCAATGCCAAGCTGCTGGTCAACGGCGAGGTGCTGTGTGACCCGTTGGTGTTCAACGGCAATGACGACATGACCCACACCTACAGCCCTGAGGGTATGGGCTGGAAGATGGTGCCCGTCAGGCTGAAGGCCGGCCGCAATACCATCACTCTGCAGAGCTATGCCGATGGTTGGGCGCCCAACTTCGACCGCATCACGCTGCATCCCCTTGCGGCTTCCACCCCCGATGGAGTAGGCTCTGTGGCTCCTGCCGTCAAGGTGGAGTCCGGTGCCATCTACGACCTCACGGGCATGCAGCTGAAGTCCGTGCCCGACAGCGGCATATATGTGCGCGGCGGCAAGAAGTATTGCGCCAAGGGCAGAGGGTAATGCACATTCCCGGTGAAAATGCTTGTCCGGTGAGGCTTTAGCCCTTATCTTTGCAGGCAGATACAGTTCACCCCGGCAGTCCAGAATGGTCTGGGTTGCCGGGGTGAAGTCTTTTAGCTACCTACGATATGGCTTTCTTACACAATCAACTGCTGAGTGGGGAGATGAAGAGTGCGCTCCTCAGGCTTTCCCCATTGCTTCATGAGGCCGACCCCATGTGGTGTGTCTATGGATCATGTGCACTGGCTCTCAACGGCGTGTCGGGTGTAGATGTACACGATGTGGATATACTCCTGTCATCTGGTGGAGTGCATCGCCTCATGCAGCAGTTGCCTCAGGCCCGTCTGCTCACCGACGACCGTCTGGGAAGCCGCTTCCGCTCCCTTCACGCGCGTGTATATATAAGAGATGTAGAGATAGACCTGAGCGGCGACTTGCAGTTACTCACCCAAGGAAAGTGGAGTTCTGTGCAGGTGGAGCACGTGTGTCTGACCGATGGCATCCGCTATGCCTCCCTGCCCGACTGTGTACGCCTGCTCCGTCAGTTTGGCCGCCCCAAGGATTTCATGCGGCTGGAGCTGGTGGATGCAGCCTGCAGCCAAGGCTTGTGTGCCTGGCCTGCATCGCATCCCGGCAAGCCATAGGGGAATGGCAGTGAGCATGTTGGTGCGGCATCTTACTTGCCTCCCCCTGTGCTCCCTTTGGTCAGAAGCGTGTGAAGGTCTTGGCTGCACAGTTCTTGCCGCCCTTCTGCACCAGTGCCTTCTGCCTCTCTGTCCTCAGCATGGGCAGTGCAATGCTGGCGGAGTCTGATTCCTTGGTATAGACGTGTCGGCTGAGCATGTTGGTTCGGTCATTGGGGAACATCCTTTCGGGGGACACCCTTCCCTGCGCCTGCATGACGGATGTGGTGCAGGTGACATCCTCGCATGTACACCAGGTGAGCATACTCTCCACTTCGGTGTGCCCGTTTCTGTTGGTATAGTTGATGTGTACGCGGGCTGTCATCGGACTGTTGCGCCATCCTGTGTGACTGTGTAGTCTCATCTCCAGTCCCTCGGTTTCTCCGTCGAAGCATACGGGCTGTGTGCTCTGGGCATCCACCCAGAGTGTTCCATACAGGAAACGCAGAGCGGGAGTGCGCGGGTTATGGATCAATCGTATGCGGTACAGGCGCTGGCTACCATCTGCCGATGTCATCAGGTGACATTCCGTATGATAGTCTGTTTCATACCGGAAGTGCTTGCTTTTGGGGCTCTTGGTCATCAAGGGCAGACACAGATTATTCCACAGGTCACCCCATCTGGCCACAGGTCCCAGTGAGAGGGTATAGTGAAGGTTTGAGTATTTGAGTGGCTGGCAACCCTGCTCGCCGCAGTAATGGATTCCCGACTGCATCTTCGTCTTGGCCAGACACACTGCGCTCCTGGCAGAGAACACACCCTCTATCAGATGGCTGCTGCCGTTAAGTTCATTGTCCTGGCGTATGAAGTATTCCGATGTCAACTTCCTGTTTTGCTTCAGTTCGGCCTGCATCCGGCTGGCTACCTTGTGCAGGATTTCCGCTGTGGCCTCCTCGGTGATGGCCGTACTCTCGTGCAGGGGAGTAAGTGCCACCTCTTGGGCAATCTCGCCAGCCTTGAGCATACGCCTCTCATAGCCGGCACACGACAGTTGCATCGTCTCGCCTTTTGGTAGCCTGCACATTCCCTCCTCATTCGTCCATGCGTGCCAGCCATTGCTGGATGACACCCTCGCGAGCGACAGTGCCTTGCCTGTGACAGCATTGGTGATGCGGCATGTGGCGGAATCCTGTACGGGGAGACTCTTGCTCTGCACCTTCCCTATACCGGTGAGCGCACATGAGAGAACCAGCAGGCAGCATGCCCACCTCTTGCTTGTGCCCCTGGGGCAGTGTGTCTTGTTTGTCATGTATCTGATGTTTTATGTCCAGTGTTCTTCGTTAGCCGTATATATGTAATCGTTAAACCGATGATAGGTGAACTCATGCTTTTGGGGCATGATAGTACTTGCATGAAGAACTACAACTTAGTGCCTAAGACATCAAGGTTGTATTCTGCGTGCGGCCAGCCAGAATCCTTTTGTGTAGGGTTAGCTCTCCTACGTCAAAGACAGTGTATTGTTTTCATGTGATCTTCTTGTTTTAGTTGGCTCTGCTGCAAATGTAGATGTTTCTTTTTGCTCCGCCAAACAAAAAAGATCATTTTTGTTGTAGAGTCAACTTACTGTATAGTCTATGGGTGTGCTTGCGGATGGCCGGGGGAGGGGGCTGTGGTGCTCAGTTCCCCCTCTCGTATCTGGTGTCCTTGTTATGTCCTGTCTGGCGCAGAACGCCCCGTGCTACAAGCTCCTTTATGCGTGTGTGGGCAGTGCTCCGCTTCAGGCTGAACAGCTTGGCAAACTCGGCACTGGTGATGCTGCTGTGGCTCTGGAAGTAGGCATCCAGATAGGGAACCATCTCGGCAGACTTGCCTGCCACAAGTGCGGCATTGCGGGGTACCTCGCGGAAGTGCGGCTTGCCCACGGCTGTGTGCAGTTCTTCACTGGGCTGGAAGGCTATGTCGCGCACCGCCACCGAGCGTATGCTTCCCTTCGTGTTGCGGTGTACGGTCGCGTCTGTGCCAACCGTCAGCCTGAAGGTGCCGAGCGATGGCAGGCGCACCTCGTTGCCTTCGCGCAGCAGCCTGGCCAGCACGTCGGCAAAGTCCTGCAACACTTGTTTGGCCGTTCCACGGCTTTCTCCTCCGTAGGCCGCTATCATCTCGGCCAGTTTGTTCTCCTCCACGACGGGGCTGTTGACTATGCGTGGGAAGAGCCGAGGCTCGCTGTCATCGCTGTTTCTCTGTGGTGGCATCTGCTGCCATTCTATGTCTATGGGCATTGTCAGATAGTTTTTGTGTGGTTTGTAATCAGTTCCTTTCCCGTCCGCAGCAGAGTGCTTCACCGTCCAACCCAAGGCTGGACGGTGCGAGCAACTATATTGCATCGCCGTATGAAGCAAGCTTCTCTGACCGTCCAGCCTTGGGTTGGACGGTGAAGGAATGTTCTTCGTGCACAGACGGACTGTACAAAGGTAGGGATAAAAATGGACTTATGCGAAGTAATGAGGATGTTTTCCTCGGATTAAATCCAAATGGCACGTCCGAGAAAACAGACGTTGGGATAGCTGGTCATGTGACTTTGTGCTTCCCGACGGGCATAAGGCATCATGGAGGCGGGATGGAGGCGGCAGTGTCTGGTGTGGGTCGTATTGTGATCTGTCGGCTAATGAAGACGCTGTGTGAACGCAAAAAGATGACGAAACGAGAATAGATCATCCTTTCGTTGATTAATTCATGTAATTTTGAGTAGCTGATAAAATGGATGTCCTCCCTCCTGTGTATGTGTCTCCATACAGGGGAAGCCTTATCCCCAATGGTAATTTTCCATCACAGCGAGTGCCTCTGTGATGGAGGTCACCCCAAGTTTCTTGAATGCTCTTGCCCTGTAAGTCTTGACAGTTGCTATGCTGACGTTCATCCAGAGTGCGATAAGCTTTATTGGCCAGCCACCCTTTGCAAGTACCAAAACAGACATCTCCGTAGGTGTAATCCTGATGTTTTCTTTCAGGCAGTACTTGTCCTTCTTGAGGTTATGCTCCCATATTTTCCCGGATGATGTGACCAGAAGGCTTTTTGGTTGTTTGCATGTTGATGGCTGGATAATAATCAAACCGATTTGCCTGTCCTGCAGCTTTATTGGGGTGAACTGCAGGTTGATACAGAAAACACGTCCGTTGATTTCTATAGGGTAATCTTCAATACATATATGCTCATCCCATTCTTCGTCTGCATGGTGCAAGGGGCTTTTTTCCTGTGATGACTTCAAACGCCCCAATGTTTCCTTGAAGATTTGAGGCCATAGGGCATTGCAGGAATGCCATGGTAGGTCTGAGTAATCTGTGTCGGTAATGTGGTGCACTCCACTTGTCTTGTGCAGAACCCTGTATGTGCTTGTCTCTATCACGAAGCAAGTGACATTGGTCAGTCTTGCTGTGACTTTGATGCCTTCAAGCAAAGAGTCTGGTAGTGCAACCTCCCCATGGTTTTCCATGGGATGTGTTGTTTCTAAGTTCAGCTCGTTCATGTGTTTTCGCTTTTATGGGTTAGTATATGTGGCAAAGTTATCATTTTTTTTGTGGAGGAACATCGTCCATTTGCTTTTTTTGTGTAATACTAAATAGAAAAATGCAAAATGTTGTAAGCAGAATGAGAAAATATACTTTTGTATGACAAACTTTGTTTGCAACAAATGATTGTTTTCGCGTCCTTTGCAAACAATGTGAAAAGTCCAGTTGGGACTAGTTGGTATGCGGTATTTTCTGCTTGTCGTGATGATTTTATCTGTCTGTGTGAAAAGTTTTTCGCAGACAAAGATAACAGGACGCGTGGCTGATAAAGACGGGCACGCGATGGAGGGTTTTGTGACATTGAACATCCCTGGGGAGTCCAATATACTTTCTTTTGCGGATATTGATGACGAAGGAATGTATGCTCTTGACTATAATGGGAGCGCTGACAGCATTTGCATACGTGTGTCGGGATTCCAAATGGGAAATTATAGCAAAGTGGTTGCCAACAGGTCGCAAACTCTGAACTTCATGGTAGAAGTCAAAGGTATAAATCTGAAGGAAGTGGATGTCAAGGCTGACCCCGTGACCATAAAGGGTGATACGACGGATTATCTGGTGAGTTCATACCAGCAGCAGGGCGACCGTGTAATAGGTGATGTACTGAAGAGAGTGCCGGGTGTGGAAGTATCAAAAAGTGGTGAAATTACCTATAATGGAAAGGCGATAAGCAAGTTCTATGTGGAGGAGATGGATATGTTGCAGGGGAGATATGGTCTGGCAGTGAATAACATTACAGCGGATGCCGTGAGCAAGGTGCAGGTGATGGAGCACCATCAACCTGTAAAGATGCTACAGGGTATGGGTCGAACTGACGAGGTGGCCATAAACTTAAAACTCAAAGAAAAGGCCAAAGGAACCTATGTGCTTGCAACGGCACTGGGCGCGGGTATTTCCGAAAGGCAGGGAAAAGGTGTGAGAGGATTGTGGAACGAGGAACTTGTCGGTATGTATTTCGGAAAGGAAAGGCAGACCATGCAGACATACAAAGGGAATAATTCGGGCGATGATATACTGGCAGAACTCTCTAACCAATATGGAAGCGCAGGCTTAGCCCCTGTGTCACGTGTGCACGTGTCAGGACCAGGGACACCTGGAGTTCCGCAAAAGCGTTACATGGATAATCAGACACATGCTTTGTCGCACAACTGGCTGGAAAGACTGGATAAGGACAAAGAGATGGTTTTCAATGCTGTCTATAGCCATGACCTTCAGAATCGTGAAGGATATACTTATACAGAATGGTATCGTCCAGAAGCCGATGCTGTTCGCTTGCATGAATCGCAGTTTTCAACAAATAGGTCGCACAGCCTTGACCTTTCTCACAGGTACACAGATAATTCAAGTCGCCACTATACGTCCAATGCCCTTTCTGCGCATGTCTCGTGGAATGATGACAGGGTTGATGGGCAAATTTGGAGCCAGAATTATAATTCCATTGTCATACAAAGGATGCGTTCCACCCCATTGAGATTTTACGATAAGTTTATCATCCAAAGGCGTATGGGTGACGATGTGCTACGGTTCAATGTTTTTGGCGGATACGCCCAGTCATCCCAAAAACTGCGTGTGGTTGAACATGAGGATAGTTGTCGCATGCAGGAGTTGATGCCACGCACGATTTCATTAGGGGCGTTTACCAGCTATATCAAGCAGTTTCATCATGTCCGTGGGGAATATGGCTTCAATGGTCGCAGTGCTATTTATGGTGAGGAAGGCATGCTAATGGGGCATGCAGACTTGAATGCGGAGGATTGCCGTAATCGAATGTGGTATGGGATATACAGAGTTAGCGTTTTTCAAGATTATACATATATGTACAAGCGTGGCGATATCAAGTTAGGATTGCCGGTAGCACTGGATGCCCAATCCTCTAATGACATGGTTCGCCATAACAGACATGTGTTTTTCCGTCCAATCATACAGCCTTCTCTTTCTGTAAGCTATGATTGGAAGGTCTATAATACGTTGCAGGGAAAGTTGCATTTTGAACAGCAAGTGGGGGATTTTAATTCTCTTTTTCATGGCTATGTGATGGAAGACTACAGAACCGTGTTACGCAGTCAAGTGAAGGACATGTTTACACGCAAGAATATCAACGTGTCTGGAAATTATCAGCATTCTAATGCGTTGCGACAGTTCTTTTTTAATGCGAATGTTGGTTACAGCCATACTTGGCGCAACCAGATAGATGCCCTTGTCTATGACGGAATTTACTGTACTTCGATAATACATGAGTTGCATAATGGCTCTTCATCTGTTTTTACAGGGATTGGGATGAGCAAGAATTTCTCTTGGAAGAAGTGTTATGTAAAATTGAATGTTGGGTACAGTCACAATGAATATCAACGTCTGATTGACGGAAATCTGATGTCCTGTAGCGGAAATTTGGGCAGAATCAACGTGGCAGGATCTATCACCCCTCTTCGATGGATTGGACTTGTGGCGAGTTTTGGCGGTATGGTGAGCAGAACCTCCTGTGGGCGGTCTGTGTCCGATATGGTCAAAGATTATATGGGGCGCATTTCTTTAAAACTATGCCCTATAGAGCAGCTTACACTGAATGTCAGTGCGGAAGGGACTTACGACAACTGGAATGCCAAAAATCATTATCGTTATTTTAGCGATGCAGGGATACAATATTCATTTAGAAAGATGTCGTTGGAATTGGAAGGGAATAATCTGCTCAACCAAAAAAAATATGTTATGAATCGCAACGACAACATGGATATGTATCATCTTGAATATGCATTGAGACCGCGAAATGTATTGTTGAAAGTAAGATTTAATGTGCTATGATTGAAGAGGGAAGTAAATTTTGGTATGGCTTGAAGTCGGAGGTCTATGTTCAATATTCACAAAGACCATTAAAAATGACAAGAGGTTGTTTGATTTTGAATCTGCTTTGTTTCTGTGCGCTATCTGTTTATGCTCAAGGGGAAATTATAAAGCCACATGGTAGAAACACGGGACCAGCGAAGGTGATAGACACAACTTATGTGCAGTTGTATTACGCCCTTTGTGCATCGGATATACACGATGAGTCAACGTATCGTGACTATTTCTGCCTGGAAGTAGGAAGAAAAAATGTAAAGTTCTATAGCTACAATTGGGTTGGGGCAATCGAAGGCGTACGTAAGTGGAAGAAGGAGCATGGTGTACCTGCAAATGCAGGACTCAGAGTGATTCCTCATGGAAATTATAAACAGGGGTGGAGTGAGTATCAGTATTCTGAATGGTATATGTCTGACGGAAAGTTGACAGAGTATAGTTGTTTTCCCCTACGTTTAGGCAGATATAACTGCTATCATGAAGAAAAGTATCCTAATCAGGATTGGATTATTTGGGGGGACACGATGACCTTTTGCGGTTACTTGTGTCAGAAGGCAACTTGCCATTTTAGCGGAAGGGAGTTCACCGCGTGGTTTACTCAAAAGATACCTGTGCGTAATGGACCCTGGAAATTTGGTGGACTACCGGGAGCGATACTTAAGGTGTCAGACAAAGATAATCTTTATGATTTTGAATGTGTGAAAATTGAACAGAAACGTAAGCCTTTATATAAAGAGGGATACAGCAGTTATAATAAAATGGATAGGGAAGACCTGTTGAAAATACAACGTAAGATACATGAGGATATCGGTAGTCTGTGGGGTAATCCAAAGTCGGAACCAGAGGCGCGTGAGATACCCCGGTACGAACCTTTAGAACTGAAATAAACATGGTTCTCACTGGTTTGTCGGGTGAGCCAGAATAATGCTGTCGGTTTTGCTGCTGTCGGTTTTGCTCATTGGAGCATGCTACTTCTCGTATCCAGAAACACAGACAGGTAGTTTTCTGTTTCGTGCGTGTAAGGATTCAGGGACGGAAAAGCCGGTCGGTCTGGCCTTGTTTCCTGCGCAGGGAATAGGACAGGTCTGTGAAGGACAAAAGGTGATGGTAAGAGTAGACAACTATCCGTACCATAAGTTTGGGCATCTGACAGGTCTTGTCAAGTGTGTTGCAGATGTCCCTGATGCTGATGGTTTTTATCAAGTTGATATAGTGTTTGGCCAGGGACTTAGGACGAGTGAAGGGGTAGAACTCCCCATGTGCAAGCAATTGAGTGGCATAGCGGAAATTATAATCTCTGAGAGACGGCTGATAGAGACAGGATGGTTGAAGAAACATAGGGTCAGAAAACTTCACGAGTAAGGCTCCTGCTGCAAAAGGCAGACACCAAACGAAAGCGTATGAGTCGTGTAGAATGTTATGACTCATGCGCTTTTGTCTTGTTTACTTGTGGTATATAAGCTCCGTGCTACTCAGAACCGCACGTAACTCTGTGCCCAAAACTCGTTGTAGTGACGCTTCTGGGCGAGGCGGTCACACACATAGTTGTACTGCAGCTGGAACATCAGGTTGCGGTGCAATTGGAAGTTCGGCGCCAGACTGTACAGCGTCTTTGAACTGCCCCAGGATGCCTGCTTGCGGAAGGTGTCGTAGCGTGCGTATATCTTCAGCCACTTGGTGCAGGGAGCACCTAAGGCTACGTACCATCCGTCGGCCTTCCCGCGGTCGGTGAAGACCTTGTTCTCCACGTCGTAGGCATTGATGTTGTGGCCTGTGCTGTGGGCATACTCGGCACGCACACTCCAGTCCTTGCGGTCGAACTTGGCGCTCAGTCCCCAGCGGTCACGGCCTACCGTGAGGTTTTCTCCCGTGCTCACAGCCTTGGTGTAGGAGCCGTGCCAGCCGAAGAGAGTGATGTGAAGCCCCTTGACAGGCTGTATCCAGATGCTGCCCATCCAGTCCTTGCGCCCGTCGTTGTCGCCCTTGTTCTGCCCGTTGCCGTTATATACAGCGGCCTGGTAATGCAGCAGCGCGTGGCGGTCGGCGCTGATGGGCAGCAGGTCGCCCTGCACTTGCAGTCCCTGGTCACGTCCGTTCTGTGCCGCCTCTCCGCTGCAGTCCTCGCCGGCCATGGCTGTCATGGCCTGTGCCACAAGGGCATAGGAGCCGAAGCCCACATCCCAGGGGTTGCTGGGATTCTCGTATGTGAAGCCGCGCTTAAACTGTCCCACCTTCACCTGGAACTCCTTCCAGTGTACCCATTCCAGCGTATAGTCGCGCATGGCAGGCGAGGCATTGCGCAGTTCCATCTGCACACGGTACTTGAAGTCGCGCAGTATGGAGCCTGACAGATATGCCCTCACCAGTCGGCACGAGAAGCCGCCGCCGTGGTGGGAGCCTGCTTTCCCGCTCCACTCATACTTGCCCACCACATAACCACCGAACTTGGGTGCGCTCACGAAGCGGGTTACATCGCGCCCGTATTGCAGTTTCTGGGTGTGGGTGGCCGTGTCGGGAGCCATCACGCGCTCCAGTCCGCGGTTGAGATAAGCGGTGAGAAATCCCTCCTCATATTCGTCGGTTGCCCATGCCTGCAGGCCTGGGAAGAGGAGGCAAAAGAAAACCAGCACTGCCCCCACCGTGTTGGTGGAGGCAGGCTGGTGTGCGTTTTCTGTGCTGCCGACGGCTCTCTTCAGTGCCGCCGGCAGACTAAGATGATTTGTCATGTCTGTTTCTTACTTCTTGTTGATATATTCCACAATCCAAGCGCCCACCTCGCGTGTGCCGTAGTGGGGTGCTCCCTCTACCTGAATCTCCGGCGTGCGCACGTTGGCATTGAGCGATGCGTTGACTGCCTCACGTATGAGCGCCCCTTCTTCCTTCAGTTCGAAGTACTCAAAGAGCATGGCTACGGAGAGAATCTGAGCCAGGGGGTTGGCGATGTTCAGTCCTTTGCCCTGGGGCCACGAACCGTGGATGGGCTCAAAGACAGGTGTGCCTGTGCCGGTGGAGGCGCTGGGCAGCAGGCCCATAGAACCGGTTATGCAGGAGCCTTCGTCCGTGAGGATATCGCCGAAGGTGTTCTCTGTGACCATCACATCGAAGAACTTCGGGTCCTGAATCATGCGCATGGCAGCATTATCTACATACATGAAATCGGTCTCTACATCGGGGTACTCGGTCATCATCTCCTGGGCTACCTTGCGCCACAGGCGGCTTGATGCCAGCACGTTGGCCTTATCCACCACGGTCAGATGACGGCGGCGACGGCGTGCGTAGCCGTATGCCACGCGCAGGATGCGCTCCACCTCGTGGCGGGTGTAGTAGTTGGTGTCGTAGGCTTCCTCGGTTCCCTCCTTCTTCTCACCGAAGTACATGCCGCCGGTGAGCTCGCGTATGCAGATGAAGTCGGCGCCCTTCACCAGTTCGTCCTTCAGCGGAGACTTGTGCACGAGGCAGTCAAAGGTCTCCACGGGACGTATGTTGGCATAGAGTCCCAACTTCTTGCGCATGGCCAGCAAACCCTGTTCGGGGCGCACTTTGGCCGTGGGATTGTTGTCATACTTGGGGTCGCCCACGCTGGCAAACAGCACTGCGTCGGCCTGCTGACAAGTGTTGAAAGTGTCCTCGGGGAAGGGATCGCCCACCTCGTCGATGGCATGTGCACCGCAGAGAGCTTCGTTGAAGGTCACCTCGTGGCCGAATTTCCCGGCCACAGCACTTAGCACGGCCACTCCCTGTTCCATTATCTCGGGGCCGATGCCATCGCCGGCCAACACTGCAATGTTCAGTTTCATATCTCTATCTTATTAGTTTGTCCTTACCTTATTATATAGGCAGCTCTGGCGTAGAAGCGCTTTGGGCGGCCCGTTTTAGTAGTCCTGCTCGATGAGGTTGAGCATCTTGATGGTGGCCTTGATGGCCGCTTCGGTCTGGTCGGCATCGAAGCCTCGTGTGCGTATCAGGCGGTTGTCCCAGTTCCAGGTGATGGTTGTCTGCACAAAGGCATCCGTGCGTCCGCCCGGAGGAATCGACACACCATAGTTGGTGAGCCAGGGAAAGCGGCGGCCCAGACGGTTCTTGTAGATGTGCCGTATGGCTCTCACGAAGGCATCGAACTGGCCATCTCCCTGTGCGCTTTCCTCATAAGTCTGTCCGTTGACCTCGAGGCGGAGGCTTGCCAGCGGCTTGAGTCCGTAGGCGGTGGTCACTACGTAGGAGAGCAGGCGCACATGCTCCTCGCTCATACCATGCTTGAGCACGTCGTTCACTATGAAGGGCAGATCCTCCTGCGTCACCAGCTCCTTCTTGTCACCCAGTTCGATGATGCGCTCTGTCACCCTCTTGGTCTGCTCGGGAGTCAGTTCGAGTCCCAGTTCCTCCAGGTTGCGCAGGATGTTTGCCTTGCCGGAGTTCTTGCCCAATGCGTATTCGCGTTTCCTGCCAAAGCGCTCCGGCAGCAAAGCATTCTGGTAGAGTCCGGCCTTGTTGTCGCCATCGGCGTGCACGCCAGCCACCTGTGTGAACACGTTCTCGCCTGTGATGGGCTGGTTGGGCGGTATGGCAATGCCGCTGTAGCTCTCTACCAGGCGCGACACTTCGTTGAGCCTGCTCTCATCAATGCCCGTGTGGGCGTGGAACTGGTCGCGCAGAATGGCCTGCACACTGGCCAGCGGTGCGTTTCCTGCCCTTTCGCCCAGGCCGTTCACGCTGGTGTGGATGCCCGAAGCACCGCCCAGCACGGCTGCCAGCACATTGCTGATGGCCAGGTCGTAGTCGTTGTGGGCATGGAAGTCAAAGTGCTGCTCGGGAAATCGCTTCACCATCTGTCGCATGAAGCTGATGAGGTCGAGAGGGTTCAGAACGCCCAGCGTGTCGGGCAGCATGAAGCGTCGTATGCCGCAGTGGCGCAGTGCCTCCACCAGGTCAAACACGTACTGCGGACTGTCCTTCATGCCGTTGCTCCAGTCCTCCAGGTATAGGTTGACCGTGAGACCCTGTTCTGTGGCATAAGCCACTGTGGCCAGAATGTCCTGTACGTGCTCTGCCAGTGACTTCTTGAGCTGTCCCTCGCAGTGCTTGAGCGAGCCTTTGCACAGCAGGTTGACGCACTGGCATCCGCTTTCCACTATCCAGTCGATGCTGGTGTGGCCATCTACGAATCCCAGCACTTCCACCTTGGGCAGCCTTCCCGTCTGCCTGGCCCAGCGGCAGATGTTCTTTACGGCCTCCTTCTCACCTTCGCTCACCCGTGCCGATGCCACTTCGATGCGGTCCACGCACAGGTTTTGCAGCAGTGCCTTGGCGATGATGAGCTTCTCATGCGGCATGAAGCTCACGCCGCTGGTCTGCTCTCCGTCGCGCAGGGTAGTGTCCATTATCTCTATGGTTTTCATCGTGCGTTCAGATGTTGAGGTCGGTGGGGAAGTAGTTGCGCGCTACACTCAAGGCGCGGTTGAGGTCGGGCAACGTCTGCATCATCTCGTCCACATGGCACAGGTCGCGCAGTGCGTAGGTGTCCTCAGCCTCGTCGGTGTGCTGTGTGGGTAGGGTGGTGAAGAGGTGGTTGCGTGCATCCAGCACGCGCACAGCACCCTTCGGGTAGGCTCCGTCCTGCCCGCGCAGCTGTTCGCTCACGTATTGGCAGAGCGCACGGGCAAACTCCTCCCTTACTTCTCTTGCGCTGCTTCCCACTGTTCTATCTTGTCCTTGCCTGCAAGCAGGAAGTCGATGTCGTCATAGGCGTTCATCAGACAATGCTTCTTGTAGGCGTTCAGTTCAAAGTGTTCGCTGTTTCCTGTGGTCTCGTTGGTCACTGTCTGGGCCGGTACATCCACCTTCACCCGTGCTTGCGGATTGGTCTCGATGGTGGCGAAGAGTTCTTGCTGGAACGCCTCACTCACCACCACGGGCAGCACAAAGCAGTTGAGCAGGTTGTTGCGGTGTATGTCGGCAAAGCTGTCACTGATGACCACGCGCACTCCATAGCCTGCAATGGCCCATGCGGCATGCTCTCGGCTGGAGCCGGAACCCCAGTTGTGTCCGCCCACGATTATCTCGTGTACCCCCTGGTGAGGTGCTTCGCTGAACTCGGGACGGTTCATCACAAAGTCCTGTACGGGTGTTCCGTCGGGCTTGTAGCGCAGGTCGTGCATGAAGGCATCGCCGAAGAACTTGGCATCGCGTGTGGTGGATGCCAGGTAGCGGGCCGGTATGATGAGGTCTGTATTGCAGTTGTCGATGCGGATGGGTATGCAGGTCGATTCTATGATGCTGAATTTCTCTTTAGCCATAGTGCATTAAAGTTTACGTGGGTCTGTGATTACTCCTGTCACGGCACTGGCTGCCACCACCAGGGGAGAAGCCAGGATGGTGCGTGCTCCCGGGCCTTGACGGCCCACGAAGTTGCGGTTGCTGGTGCTGATACTCAGCTTGCCTGCGGGTACCTTGTCGGGATTCATGGCCAGACAAGCCGAGCAACTGGGCAGGCGCAGCTCGAAGCCAGCCTCGCGCAACACCTCTTCGATGCCCTCGTCTATTATCTGCTGGCGCACCTTCCAGCTGCCTGGCACGAGCCAGGCCACCACGTTGTCGGCCTTCTTCCTGCCCTTGACAATGCTGGCAAAGGCGCGGAAGTCCTCGATGCGACCGTTGGTGCAGGCACCCAGGAAGCAGTAGTCCACGGGTGTGCCTTCCAGTCGCTGGCCTGGCTCAAACTGCATGTAGGCCAGTTGCTCCGTGAAGCCCTGGCGCTCCTGCTCGGGTATGCTTTCCAATGAAGGGATGCACTCGTCGATGGCAATGCCGGCTCCGGGGTTGGTACCATAGGTTATGCGCGGCTTGATATCCTCGGCGCGGAAGGTCACCTCCTTGTCAAAGACCGCATCGCAGTCGCTCTTGAGCTGTCTCCAACGCTCCACCGCGCGGTCCCACTCCTCGCCTTTGGGAGCATATTCGCGCCCTTTCAGGTACTCGAAAGTGGTGTCGTCGGGGGCGATGATGCCGGCTCGCGAACCCATCTCAATGGATAGGTTGGAGAGTGTGAGGCGTCCCTCCATACTCAGTGCGCGTATGGCGCTGCCGGCATATTCCACTGCGTAGCCGGTGGCACCTCCTGTGGTCATCTGCGCCATGATGTAGAGCGCTATGTCCTTGGCTGTCACACCGGGCTGCAGAGTGCCCTCCACATTGATGCGCATTGTCTTGGGCTTCTGCTGCAGGATGCATTGCGAGGCCAGCACTTCGGCCACCTCGCTGGTGCCTATGCCCATGGCTATGGCACCCACAGCACCGTGGGTGCTCGTGTGGGAGTCGCCGCACACGATGGTCATGCCTGGCAGCGAGAGTCCCTTTTCGGGTCCCACCACATGGATGATGCCGTTGTCCTTGGTGCCCATGGCGAAGTGGCGGATGCCGAACTCCTGGCAGTTACGTGCCAGAGTCTCCACTTGCTTGCGTCCCACAGGGTCGTGGATGACCTCCTGCTGGTCGCTGGGTGTGTTGTGGTCGGGCATTGCCACCACCCTCTGAGGGCGGAATACGGGCAGATGCTTGTCCCTTAGCGTGTCAAACGCTTGCGGGCTGGTCACCTCGTGCACGAAGAGGCGGTCGATGTAGAGCTGTGTAGGGCCGTCGGGTACATTCTGCACCACATGGGCGTCCCATATCTTATCGAAGAGCGTGTTCATACCTTGAATTTGTTTATGCAGTCAATATATGCTTCCACCGAAGCCGTCACTATGTCGGTGTTCGCGCCGAATCCATAGTATATGTGTCCGTCGTACTCCACCTGCATGTGCACCTTGCCCACGTCGTCGGAACCCTTGCTGATGGCCTGGATGGTGAACTCCTTGAGTGTCATCTCGCGCTTGATGATGGTCTTGAGAGCCTTTATGGCGGCATCCACAGGGCCGTTGCCCGATGCTGCACTCTCGAAGTGTTCGTTGGCGATGCTGAGTCCGATGCTTGCCACAGAGCGCACCCCCTTGCCGGTGGTCACCTGCAGATACTCCAACTTGATGCTATGGGCGGCTGTGCGGTCGGCGCCTGCCAGTACCAGCACATCGTCATCGGTGACCTCTTTCTTCTTGTCCGCCAGGTCCAGGAATGCCTTATACACATTGTCGAGCTTCTCTCCGTCGAGCTCCACACCGTTCACACTCAGGCGGTGCTTCAGCGCAGCACGTCCCGAGCGGGCGGTCAGCACGATGGCGTTGTCGTCGATGCCCACCTCCTTGGGGTCCATAATCTCGTAGGTGGAAGCGTTCTTCAGCACTCCGTCCTGATGTATGCCCGAACTGTGTGCAAAGGCGTTCCTGCCCACGATGGCTTTGTTGGGCTGCACGGGCATGTTCATCAGACTGCTCACCATACGGCTTGTGGCCGAAATCTTGGTGGTGTTGATATTGGTCTCGATGCCCAGATCGGGGTGTGTCTTGAATATCATCGTCACCTCCTCCAGTGCGGTGTTTCCTGCGCGCTCGCCTATTCCGTTGATGGTCACCTCCACCTGCCGTGCTCCGTTGAGCACGCCGGCCACCGTGTTGGCAGTGGCCATGCCCAGGTCGTTGTGGCAGTGGGTGGATAGTATGGAGCGTCCTGCCGCAAAGGCGTCAACGTGTTCGTACAGATACTTAATCTTCTCGCCGTACTCATAAGGCGTACGGAAACCGGTGGTGTCAGGGATGTTGCACACGGTGGCTCCTGCCTTGGTGACAGCCTCGATGACGCGTGCGAGGTACTCGTTATCGGTTCGCCCGGCATCTTCAGCATAGAACTCCACGTCCTCCACATAGCGTTTGGCATACTTCACAGCCGCCACGGCGCGCTCGATGATTTCCTCGCGTGTGGAGTTGAACTTGTATTTGATGTGGCTGTCACTGGTGCCTATGCCCGTGTGTATGCGCTTGTGCTTGGCATACTTGAGTGCCTCGGCTGCCACGTCGATGTCCTTCTCCACGGCTCGTGTAAGGGCGCAGATGGTGGGCCATGTCACTGCCTTGCTGATTTCTATCACGCTGTTGAAGTCACCCGGACTGCTGATGGGGAATCCGGCCTCTATCACATCCACTCCCAGAGCCTCCAGCTGGCGTGCCACCTGTATCTTCTCCACGGTGTTCAACTGGCATCCTGGCACCTGCTCACCGTCGCGCAGGGTGGTGTCGAAGATAAACAATCTGTCACTCATATTGCTTCCTTTTGTTCTAATTCCCTTGTAAATTGCCCTGCAAAGTTACATAATATTACTTGTTGTGGCAAGTGTATGAGCATTTGTTGCGCGATTTATTTTGCCTCGCACCGCAATCAAGGGCAGTCAGGACTGCATAATTGGCTAATTATGAATGCAGAATTTTGAATTATGAATTGAGTTGGCGCGCCGTGGACATTACACTTCTTGACATCGCGCAGCACTTTTCACTCTTCACTTTTCACTTCCCTTAGAGACCACTTTTCACTTCCCGCAGGGACGCTTTTCACTTAAATAACGCAGTGCGGTGCAATGGCCATCGCAGCGTGCTCCGTTGGTCATCGCAGCGCGCTGCATCGGGCATTGCAGCGTGCTGCGTTTTCCCCGGCATCTTTTTGTACGATAGGGGGCATGGCGCTTTCCGTACCTTTCCAGATAGCCGGAGCCGTGGTGCACAGCCTGCTTCGGCATGATGGCGAATGCGGAACACAGGACCGTGAACTTCGTTAACAGTACATTTTTCAGCCCGTTGGCTGGCATGTTGGAGCGGATTTTTGTAAATTTGCAAGCAGGGAGAACCGGTGGTGCCATATATGTGGCTCTGCGTGAGGATGACACCGGCTCCCTGTATATATAGATAATGTATAGAGAAATGAAAAGCTCTGCTATGACTGACTGTCCCGTCTGCTCCCCTTGGGGGAATGTTCTGCGTGCGGCCCTGCGATGCTCTTGGTGGCTGCTTCTGGTGCTGATGCCTCTGCCGGTCGTGGGCGATGGGCGACTGTGCGGGCGGCACAGGCCCGACAGACTCACCGTGGATATGATGGAGAGCAGACCCGCTGCTGCCTATGGGGTGGCAGGAAGGGTGTGTGCCAGCAGACCTGCACTGGGGTGGCAACTGCCCTCCGGCACCAGCCAGACAGCCTATCGTGTGCTGGTGGCCACCGAGCCGGGGCTGCTCCGCGAGGGCAAAGCCGATGTGTGGGACAGCGGCGTGAGAGAGTCGGTCCAGTCGGTGGGCGTGGCCTTTGAAGGTGCCCCGCTGAAGGCAGGCACGAGCTATTGGTGGACTGTGAAGACGTGGACCCGTGCCGAGGCTGGCAGTACCGTCGGGCGCGAGAGCCGCTGGGCAAGTCCCATGCAGTTTGTCACCGCCACCGTGCAGGACTCCTGCTTCAGCCATTACCCCTTGGTGAAGACCAGGCAGAAGCCGCTCAGGGCTACCCGTCCCGCTGCGCTGACGAGTGTGTATGACTTCGGCAAGGATGCCTTTGCCCAGCTCACCCTGCGCGTGCGCACCACCCACGACGGCGACAGCATCACGGTTCGCCTGGGCGAGGCGATGCGCGAAGGGCGCGTAGATAGCAAGCCGCAGGGCAGCGTGCGCTATGCCTCCTATGTCATCCCACTGCGCCGGGGCACCCACGACTATCCACTCCGTCTCAGGCCCGACCGCCGCAATACGGCCCCTGGAGCCAATGAGAGCGGGGTGGATCCCATACTCATGCCGCCCAGCATAGGCGAGGTGTTCCCTTTCAGATACGTTGAGGTGAAGGGCCGGGGGCAGGTGCGGGCTGTGTGGCGGCAGGCTGTGCATGTGCCATTCGACGAGCAGGAGGCGCAGTTCCATTGCTCCGACACGGTGCTCAATCAGGTGTGGGAGCTCTGCAAGTACTCTATCCGCGCCACCTCCTTTGCCGGTATCTATGTGGATGGAGACCGCGAGCGCATCCCCTACGAGGCAGATGCCCTGGTCAACCAGCTCTCTCATTACACCACCGACAGGGAATACACCACGGCAAGGCGCAGCATAGCCCATCTGATAGAGCACCCCACCTGGCCCACCGAATGGATTCTCATCACTCCGCGCATGGCATGGCTCGACTATCTCTACACCGCTGACCGCCGCATGCTGGAGCGTTATTACGCCGACCTGGCAGCCAAGACGCTGGCTCCGCTGCGCGATGAGCGGGGGCTGATAAGCACGCGCACTGGGCTGGTGAGCGACTCGGTCAAGCGCTCGGTGCACTTCCGTGGCCGCACGTTGCGCGACATCGTCGATTGGCCTCAGAGCGGTGCGGCGGGCATCGAGAAGGAGTCGGCGGGCGAGGCCGACGGGCACGAGATGTGCGAGGTGAACACTGTGGTCAATGCCTATCACTATGACGCGCTGCACATGATGAGCCTGGTGGCAGGCGCGCTGGGGCGTGAGGCCGACAGCATACGCTTTTCCCGGATGGCAGCACAGACGGCGCGCAGCATCGACAGCCTGCTTTGGGACTCTCAGAGGGGAGCCTATACCGACGGGCTCGGCTCACAGCATTGCTCGCAGCACAGCAGCATGTTTCCCCTGGCATTCGGCATGGTACCCCAGGACAGGGTGCAGCGTGTGGCCGCCTATGTGCAGTCGCGCGGCATGGCCTGCAGCGTCTATGGGGCGCAGTTCCTGCTTGATGCACTCTATCTGGCAGGCCGCGACGAGGCTGCCCTGCGCCTGATGGCGGGCAAGGGGCGGCGCAGCTGGTACAACATGCTGCGCATGGGCTCCACCATCACCGCCGAGGCATGGGACAATGTATATAAGTCCAACCTCGACTGGAACCATGCGTGGGGCGCTGCAGCCGCCAACGTCATCGCACGCAGGCTGATGGGCATCCGGCCGCTCAAGCCCGGATTCGAGGAGATAGCCATTTGCCCGCAGTCCGGCGGGCTGCCGCATGCCCGCATCGTGCAGCCCTCGCCACGCGGGAGCATAGGGGTGGAATGGCGCATGCGGAGGGACGGGAAACTCAATCTGAGCGTGACCGTTCCGGCCAACAGCACCGCCCGCCTCACATTGCCCCACACAGGGCAAGTGGTCACATTGCCTCCCGGACACCACCGCATCAGCGAGTGAAAGGGCAGAAGGCGTGAGACAGTTGCATACCGATGCTTCTGCAGGAGGCCGGCGAGAGGGCAGAATGGGCCCGAAGAAGAAAATTCTTGGCCATTCGTGCACGTATTCTCATCGAAACTCACTAAATTTGTAGGTGGAGACAATAATAATTCTTTGTTAGCATATGAATACTAACCACAGCACGACAACGTCCTGTCCCTGCTTTATGGCAGTGGATCTGGGGGCAACGAGCGGCCGTACCATACTGGGTAGTGTGGAGAAGGGCCAGCTGATACAGCGCGAACTGACGCGCTTCCCAAACCGCATCACCCAGCTGGGCGGGCATTTCTACTGGGACATCTATGCACTTTATGACGAGGTCATCCGCGCCCTGCGTGTGGTGGCCGACGAGGGTATCCGGCTCCAGAGTATAGGCATCGACACCTGGGGCGTCGATTTCGTCTGTGTGGGACACGATGGCAACGTGCTCCGCAATCCGTTCTCCTACCGCGACCCACACACCGAGGGCATCATGGAGGAGTTCTTTCAGAAGGTTCCCCGAGAGGAGGTCTATGAGCGCACAGGCATACAGTTCATGAACTTCAACACTCTCTTCCAGTTTGCCGCAATGCGCAAGCACGGTGACTCTGCGCTGGAGGCAGCCGGCAAGCTGCTCTTTATCCCCGATGCCTTGAGCTATATGCTCACAGGGGAGACCGTGTGTGAATACACCATCCTGAGCACAAGCCAGATGCTCGACCCGCGCACCAAGCGGCTCGACCCCGTGCTGCTGCAGGCCGTGGGACTCACCGAGGAGCAGTTCGGACGCTACGTCAACCCCAGCGACCAGGTGGGTGTGCTCACTCCCGAGGTGCAGAAGCTGACCGGACTTGGCCCCGTGCCTGTGGTGGCGGTGGCCGGTCATGACACAGGAGCAGCCGTAGCTGCCGTACCGGCCAGGGACGAGCGTTATGCCTACCTGAGCTGTGGCACATGGAGCCTGCTGGGCATCGAGGTGAAGGATGCCATCATCAACGAGAAGAGCTATCAGTACAATTTCACCAACGAGGGCGGTATCGAGGGCACCACACGCTTCTTGAAGAACATCTGCGGCATGTGGCTCCTGGAGCGCTGCCGCAAGGAGTGGACCGATGCACCCGCCGACGTGAACGAGATAAACAGCCAGGCTATGGAGACCGAGCCGTTCCGCTCGCTGGTGAACCCCGATGACCCACGCTTCACAAACCCCGAGAGCATGGTACAGGCCATACAGGACTACTGCCGCGAGACCAATCAGCCGGTGCCCGAAGACTACCGCCAGATGGCACGCTGCATCTTTGAGAGCCTCGCCCTGCGCTATAGGCAGGTGATAGAATACCTGAAGGAACTGGCCCCCTTCCCCATTGAGAAGCTCCACGTAATAGGCGGCGGCACCTATAACCACTACCTGATGCAGATGGCGGCCGACAGTATCTCGCTGCCCGTAGTGACGGGTCCCGTGGAGGGCACCGCCATCGGCAACATCATGCTGCAGGCCAAGGCGGCCGGTCTGGTGGGCGACATGTACGAGATGCGCCGCATCATAGCCGACAGCATAGAGACCAACCTGTATGAACCAGAGCACACCGAGGCCTGGGACAAGGCGTATGAGAGGTTTATCGACATTCAAAAACTATAAAACACATTCCGTTATGAAAGAAGAATTGGTAAGGAAAGCTTACGAGGTTGCCAAGGAGCGTTATGCTGAGATTGGCGTTGACACAGAGAAGGTACTCAAGCAGCTGCAGGACTTCCACCTGTCGCTCCACTGCTGGCAGGCCGATGACGTGGCCGGATTTGAGGTGCAGGCCGGTTCGCTCAGCGGAGGTATCCAGAGCACGGGCAACTATCCGGGCAAGGCCAGAAACATAGACGAGCTGCGTGCCGACATACTGGAGGCCAAGAGCCTTATCCCTGGCAACCATCGTCTGAACCTGCACGAGATATATGGCGACTTCAAGGGAAAGGTGGTCGATCGCGATGAGGTGACCGTAGAATACTTCCAGTCATGGATAGACTGGGCAAAGGAGAATGACACGAAGCTCGATTTCAACTCCAGCAGCTTCTCGCACCCCAAGAGTGGCAGCCTGTCGCTCTCTAACCCCGACGAGGGTATCCGAGGCTTCTGGGTGGAGCACACCAAGCGCTGCCGCGACATTGCCAATGCCATGGGAGAGGCCCAGGGCGACCCCTGCATCATGAATCTGTGGGTGCACGACGGCTGTAAGGACATGAGCGTAAACCATATGCTCTACCGCAGCTTGCTGAAGAAGTCGCTGGACGAAATCTTTGCCAAGAAGCAGCCAATGATGAAGGACTGCATAGAGGGCAAGGTGTTCGGTATCGGTCTGGAGAGTTTCACCGTGGGCTCACACGACTTCTATACCGCCTACGCCACACAGAACCAAAAGATACTTACCATTGACACAGGTCACTATCACCCCACCGAGAGTCCTGCCGACAAGGTGAGCGCCGTGCTGCAGTTCGTTCCTGAACTGATGCTGCACGTCAGCCGCCCCGTGCGCTGGGACAGTGACCACGTGACGATAATGGATGACCCCACGCAGGAACTGTTCTCCGAGATTGTACGCGCCGATGCTCTCGACCGTGTGCACTACGGTCTGGACTTCTTCGACGGCAGTATCAACCGCATCGGAGCCTACGTCATCGGTTCGCGCGCCGCACAGAAGTGCATGCTGCGTGCCCTTCTGGAGCCCAAGGCAACCATCAGCGAGGCCGAGCTCAAGGGCCAGGGTTACCGCGTGCTGGCACTCCTCGAGGAGCAGAAGGCCATGCCTTGGCAGGCTGTCTATGACGAATTCTGCATGCGCAATGCCGTCCCCGTGGGTCAGGACTTCATGAAGGAGATAGACTCTTACGAGGCTAACGTAACCAGCAAGCGCTGATCATAAAACTGCGGCACTATGGACATCCTCATCGGACTGCTCATTATAGCAGCGGGTGCATTCTGCCAGTCGAGCAGTTATGTGCCTATCAACAAGATCAAGCAATGGAGCTGGGAGAGCTACTGGATAGTGCAGGGCGCCTTTGCCTGGCTGCTCCTGCCGCTGCTGGGCGCTTTTCTGGCGGTCCCCGAAGGACACTGCATCTGTGAACTCATCACGGGGCAGAACTCCTTCAATATCGGCATGACCATCCTCTTTGGCGTCCTCTGGGGCGTGGGCGGCCTTACATTCGGCCTCTCCATGCGCTATCTGGGAGTCGCCCTGGGGCAGAGCATCGCCCTGGGTACGTGCGCCGGACTGGGCACCATTATGGGTCCCGTGCTGCTCAACATCTTCTTCCCCGAGCAGAATGCATTGGCCAGCCTTACCGCCTCAGTGCTGATAGGCGTGGCAGTCACCCTGCTGGGCATAGCCATCATAGGCGTGGCCGGTTCGATGAAGGCTGCGATGCTGTCGGAGGAGGAGAAGCGTGCAGCGGTGAAGGACTTCAACTTCACACGCGGTCTCGCCATTGCTCTGCTGGCCGGCTTTATGAGTGGATGCTTCAACGTAGGACTTGAGTTCGGCAAAGGCATCAACTTCGGTGACCTCACGCCCGACATCTACAAGACCCTGCCAGCCACCTTCCTGGTGACTCTGGGCGGCTTCGTCACGAACGCCATCTACTGTTTCTACCAGAATACAAAGAACCACACGTGGTCCGACTATGCCAAGGGCAGCGTGTGGGGCAACAATCTGTTCTTCTGTCTGCTGGCAGGCGCGCTGTGGTACAGCCAGTTCTTCGGCCTCTCGCTGGGCAAGGGCTTCCTCTCTGCATCGCCCACGCTTACCACTCTCTCCTTCTGTATATTGATGGCGCTCAACGTTACGTTCAGCAACGTATGGGGCATCATCCTCAAGGAGTGGAAGGGTTGCTCGCCCAAGACCATCGCTGTGCTCATCCTCGGACTGGCAGTGCTCATCCTGAGCAGTTTCCTGCCGCAGCTCATCTGACGGGCAGTCTGTACAGCAGGATGCGAATGGCATACTGAACACACCTCTCTCGTCACCCTGCAGGATGGCGGGAGAGGTATTATATATAATGTATAGCAATCGGGTGACGGAGTGGTGACGGCTGTCACGTGGACCAATGACTGGATGTCCGTTGCGGGCTTCGGAACAACGAGAGGTGCCCAGGGCATGCCTCGGGAACCTGTCGGACGGTATGGCATAGCCCATAGAGACAAGTGGGACACAACTTCAGAACCCCTCTAACAAAAGAATGAAGATGAAAAGTGTATTGGAAGGCCGCCCCGCTCTGGCGGCAGTGATAGACCAAGTGGCCGAGGTGGCCGGGTACCTGTGGCAGAAAGGCTGGGCCGAGAGAAACGGCGGCAACATCACCGTCAACGTGACCGACCTGGTCGATGACGAGATAAAGGCGTTGCCTGCGATAGCTCCCGCCCGCCCCATCGGCAAGATTCTGCCCAATCTGAAGGGCACATACTTCTATGCCAAAGGCACCGGCAAGCGCATGCGTGACCTGGCCCGCCGTCCCATGGAGAACGGTGCCATCATACGCGTGTGCGATGACTGCGCCTCTTACGAGATAATAGCCGACAATGCGGTGCTGCCTACCAGCGAACTCCCGTCGCACCTCTCCCTGCAGGACTATCTGATAGGTACCGGCAGCTGCTACAAGGCCACGCTTCACACACATCCCATCGAGCTGGTGGCCATGTCGCACATCCAGCGCTTCCTGCGCCCCGGCGAGATGACCCGTGTGCTCTGGTCCATGATTCCCGAGACGCTGGCCTTTGCTCCTCTCGGCATTGGCGTGGTTCCCTATGCCATGCCCGGCAGCCTGGAATTGGCGGATGCCACGTTGGAGCAGATTAAGACACACGACGTTGTACTGTGGGAGAAGCACGGTACCACATCGGTCGGCATCGACATCATGGACGCTTTCGACCAGACGGATGTGCTCTGCAAGTCGGCCCATATCTATATGTGTGCCCGCAGCATGGGCTCTGAGCCCGACGGTATGACCGAGGAGGCCGTCAAGGCCGTGCAGGAGACATTCCATCTGCCCAAGTCTCGTCCCTGCTAAACGCCTTGCTCCAAAGGGTGGGGCAGAAGCATGGATGAAGCCGCCCAAGGCAGTTCTCTGGGAATCGGAAAGGATACCCTTAGGAAAGCCGGCGCGGTCGTGAATAAATCGGAACGGAAAACCCTTCTGCCTCGCATAGGCTTAAGCAGGCTGGGCAGACAGGACAAAAGTGTAAGGCAAACAATGCTGTGCGGTGTATCCCATCGCGCAGCATTTTTGTTTTCGGTCTTCTGGAAAAGAGAGCTTGGTGGCGTGCCCCCGGCCGTGCATGAAAGTGCACCGAAAAACGCACCGCACTGCAACAGCCAGTGCAGCGCACTGCAATGCCCAATGGAGCGCGCTGCGATGCCCGATGCACCGCACTGCGTCATTTCCTGACTTCGTCACTCAAAAAACACTTATTTTATAACTGATTAATAAACAATAT